>WBZO01003444.1_pt1 | contig 18475 bp, 15 predicted proteins | sample 5204261 | NCBI WGS metagenome assembly WBZO01 (sample SAMN12412400, study PRJNA552823) | activated sludge metagenome | isolation source: activated sludge from anammox sidestream of wastewater treatment plant... | place: USA: North Carolina | collected 2017-09
CCCGGTATTATCACCGCGGTTGCCGATAACGATGCCGCGGGTGTGTCGACGTACACGATGGCGGCGGCCACCTTCGGGTACCAGATCTTCATTATCCTCATTCCGATGACAATTCTTCTTGCGGTAACACAGGAAATCGGCGCTCGTATCGCTATTGTCGCTGAAAAAGGGCTTGCCGACCTTATCCGGGAACGGTACGGCGTACGGGTTGCATTGCTTATGTATGGCTTATTATTCTTCGTCAATCTCGCCGTTGTCGTGATGAATGTGGCGGGTCTCAAATCGGCACTTATTCTTTTCGGACTGAATCCGTACGCATTTCTGCCGGCGATTATCGTCGGGTTATTTCTGTTCGTTGCGCTTGCTTCATATAGCATCGTCGAACGGTTCTTCTTTGTGCTTATCGCCTTTTACGGCACCTACGTCGCCTCGGCATTTATGGCAAAACCGGATTGGCCGCTTGCGGTGCAATCGCTTGCTATCCCGTCGGGCGAATTGTCCCCGAAACTTCTCTACACCGGTATTGCGGTCATCGGAACGACGATCACCGCGTGGGGACAGTTTTTCATCAACTCATACATGAAAGATAAGCGTCTGACCGTTGAGCAACTTAAATACAGCCGACTGGAAGTATATGTCGGCGCGATCATCACCGACCTCTTGTCGTTCTTCATCATGGTTGCCGTTGCGGCAACGATATTCACGCACCGCATCCGGATTACCGATGCGGCGGGCGCCGCGATGGCAATCCGCCCGTTTGCCGGGGATTTTGCGGGTATTCTGTTCGGCGCGGGACTCTTATTTGCCGGTATGCTCGGATGCGTCATCGTCGCACTCACTACCGCCTACGCCTTCTCAGAATTTTTCGGCTATTCGGGATCACTGGACGAAACACTGAGAAAAAGCAAATTGTTTTATACGACGCTCCTGATTCAACTGCTCATCGGCACCGTTATAGCACTTCTGCCGAATGTTTCACTCTTCACGATTACCCTTGCGGCCAACTTCATCAACGGATCGATCCTTCCGGTTATTTTCTTTTTTCTCTACCAGTTTGCCAACAACGAAGCGATTATGGGCACGCACGTCAATAACAAGGCACAGAATTGGTTACTTGCAGGAAGCGCGGTAGTTATCGTCATTGCCTCATCACTGGGGCTTATCGGTCAAATCATGGGGTGGTAACGGCATCTTTTTCTTTTTTCGGGATAGGTAAAGGCATTTTTTAAACCGATAATCGTCCCTAACTGACTAACCCTTCCATGCATGAGCACGCAACTGAAAGGTTGTGCCGAAATATTTCGCCGAGCTCAACACAACGACTGCTTCCCTCCCTCACCTCTTCTGCAAACATTTTCTCTTGCATTTGACGGCAATATATCCTATAATAATCATATGGCCGGAGAAACTCAGCCGATTACCGTGACTATAGACCGTCCCATCGGAATGGATCCCCGAAGGACTATAAAGCTCTGCCTTGCTAATGGGAAAGCCCGGTGTAATCCTCCCCCTGAGGGTGGATCGCACTGGTGCAGTCACCTTTTCCACATCGACGCAACCTCAGGAGATGGCAACAACAACTTTTGTCATCTCATCGGAAAAGACGGACAGGCGAAGCCCGAACAGTTAGACCAGGCTCCGTGCGGGATGTGAGGGCAATATTTTCCACGACTTCAATACACCAATGCTTTGTAGGGCAACTGAAAGAGCGGTATGGCATCAAAATCCCACTTCATCCTCTTCACGTTGACGGACGCTCCCCTGTTGAAGTCTCCGAAAATTGGTTGTACCGAGCATACTGCGCATTTTTTGCCCGAACGAAAGCACCGATTCGGCAGTAATCTGATCTGCTTGCTGGGCGGAAAACACCACGGGATCCCCGTTCCCTTGCGCCACCGTGACCTCAGTAGTGCTGACTGCAGGAGTTAATCCTTTTCTCCCCGGAACGGGACAATTCATAAGGATGTCGTGCTCATCAAACCACGACTCTACCGCTTCGGCCTGACCAGCACTGAGCCACCGTGATCCCGGACGGGGGGTGTGACGGGGAAACAAACGGGAAGCACCGGACCAAAAACCGCGAAACCGTGCCTTACGTTCGTGCACGGCATCCAAATCCTGCGGTTGCGGATGATGATACCGCCACCATCGCTCAAACCAGGTTTGCTCTTCCTTGTCGGTCCATGCCATAGAGCCGTATATATACCATGGCAAATACCAACAGATCTGTATAATACATTACACCGATTACCAGCTCCGCCGGGTGAATACCGGTACTTTTTTCCCTCCTTCTCCGACGTGGTCATGCAACTGCAGGGTAAAATCCAGTAATGAAACAAGCGAGGTGGCTCTGCCGGCTTCGGACGCTTCACGCTCAAACGCAAGAAAACACCCGCGCTGTCCGATAGGAAACTCGCATGCCTTGTCTTGCGTACATTTTCCCAGCGCCCGGAGGACACGGCATGGCTTCGGAAATAATTCGTTTTTTTGTGCCATACAAATAGTTAGAAACTATCACGGAAAATTCCCCGCAGAAGCGAACGGTCGGACGCCACGGCACGTCGAAGATCGTCATCTCTCGCCTGTGTCCACTCGCCGCCGGGATGTTCTTTGAGGTAGGTTTCAATTTCCATCCGGGTGCTTATTCTCCGGGAATCTTCGAGTCCGAACACGAGGTCGACAAGATCGGCAATACCGCGACCGTCGGTAGCAATACGGTCTACGACCCGTCTCATGAGTCGTCCCTTGGTTACGGGATCTTTGGCATCAACCAGCGCGGTTATCGCCTGGCGCATGTCCTGTTCGGTTTCTTGTTTCGGCATAGACGTCTTCGTGCCGAAACACTTTTACCATACGCTTCGGCAATAACCCGTGCAATACATCGGCAATATGTATCGCTGAGTTGACACAGCGGACTTGCGCCTTATAATAGCCCGTGATGATCATCCCCGATTATCAAGGAAACCCCCATGGAGAGTCGCGAAACACTCACGATTGATATCAGCCGCTACGAAACCATAAACAATACGGGATTGTCCGCCCTCCTCCATGCAAGGTCAGAAGCGTTAGCCGCAGGATTTACCGAGGTGCAATTTGCGGGCATGCATGAAACCGTACGGGGAAAAATTCTTTCTACGGGGCTCGCCCACCGGTTCGGTATCACGGTTGCCGTTCCGGCGAAGCACTAATGTGCTTACATCCGCTCTACCGTCGAAATACCCAAAAGGGACAATCCGTTATGTACTACTTGGGCACACGCCGCGGTAAGGGCTATGCGATGCGGTGTTTCGGCTATCGGATGCTTCTGGTAGAACACATTAAACAACGAGGTCAGCCGGTATAAATAGGTGCACAGCATATTGGGTGATAGGTTGGCGGCGGCGTCGGCGACCAGATCGGGAAAGAAGCTCAAAAATCGCGCGAGCGCACGTTCCTCGGCGTTGAACACCGTGTCTGCGGCAATACTGCCGTTACTTCCGGCTTTCTTCAACACGCTCTTACAGCGGGCATATGAATACAAAAGATACGGACCGGAGTCTCCGTCAAACGCGACGGATTCCTTGAGATCAAACGCAATTTCCTGATCGGTGCCTACGCGCAGAAATGCATATTTCACCGCGGCAATCGCCCCTTTTTCGGCAATGTCATCCTGTTCTTCTTTGGTATATTTTGTTTTATTTTGTTTTAGTATCTCATAGATTGATTTCTTTGCCTCATCAAGTAACCATTCCCCCAGTACCACCTGCCCGGTGCGGCTACTCATTTTGCCGTGCTTTAATTTCACCCAACCGTATTTTTTATGATATTCCTTTCCTTCGGTATCGGGGAACATACGGGCAAGTGCCGCAAATAACACCTGGAAATATCCCGCCTGTTCAGGACCCACCACATGCATGACAAGGTCGGGCTGATATTCATCAAACTGTGCCCTCCCCAACCCGATTTCCTTGCCCTCGTAGGTAGCGTTCCCCTCTTTGGTGATAAATACCCGATTATGCAGGCCATATTTTTCTCCCGGAAAAATGATCGCTCCATCGCTTTCTATAAAAATCCCCTTTTTTACCCCGTCGGCCACAAATGCTTTCCCTTTTTCGTAGAACTCACTCTCAAAGTAAAACCGGTCGTAGTGTGTGCCGACCCGTTTATATATCCCGTCAAAATATTCAAGGCTCCATGACCGTGTTTCCTGATAGAGCGGGTAGATAGCCGGATCCTTGGCATAAATTTGCTTGTTGATGTCGCCCGTTTCTTTTTTTACGGTTTCATCGGTTTCATAGCGGGTACTTCCCGCGGCATATGCCTTCCCCAAAAACTCAACCCGGACATGAATTTCCTTGCCGCGCACGGAGTCAGGATTGCAATCGGCTAAATGCGTCATCGCCCAAAGGCATTTGGCAATATGCATCCCCACATCACCCTGATAATTGGCGCGCACCACTTCGTGCCCGGTAGCTTCAAGGAGTCGCACCAGGCTCTCTCCGGTCGTTATATTGCGCAAATGACCGATGTGGAAGGCTTTGTGCGTATTGGGGTGCGCAAACTCCACCATGACCTGCTTCGGACCGGGGTTTGCGACACCGTCCAGCTTCAACACGACACGCTGTTGCCTGCCCGCCTGATGGTGAGTACCTGCGGAGCTTGTTCCATAGCGCTCCCCATCTTTTAGCACTCGAGTTATCGAAGTGCTTAGGCTTGCTTCCGTCACAAAGAGGTTGAGAAAGCCCGGACCCGCCACCTCTATCCTATCAATATCCTGTAGCACGCTTTTCATCTCCGATATCCATGCACTATTTTGATTGCTATCTGATGCATTATGATCACTATCTTCGTGCCTAACCGCCATAATTGCCGAATCAAGAATGTTTTTAACCTGTAGTGCAACATCTTTCGGAGATTTTTTCAACGGTTTTGCAAGTCGCAGGGCAACATTGGTGGTGTAGTCGCCGAGCGTTGCGTCTTCGGTTGCCATAACCGCGGGAAGGACATCGGCAACGTCCATAATGGCAAGTACCTTGGTAAGTAATTGTTCCAGTGCAAGTTTCATAGGATATATTCTATCACGCCCCCCCTCGGCGGGATTTTCGGCAAACCATATACACACCGTCATCCCTTCTTCTTTTCCTTCTTTCCCGATTTTCCCCTGAGCAAAAATACCAGGAGCCCTTTTTGTGCATGCAATCGATTCTCCGCCTGATCATATACCACGGATTGCACGCCATTAAATACCGATGGCGTTACCTCATTTTCAAGATAAGCGGGCATATCGTGCATAAAAATCGCATCGGGCTTTGCCTTGGCCATAAGACGGTCGTTCACCTGATATTTTGCAAATGCGGCAAGGCGGACTTTTTTCTGTTTTTCGTCTCCCATGGAAATCCAGGTGTCGGTATAGACGACATCGGCATCTTTCACCGCGACAACGGGATCGGCCACTTCGGTAACTGACCCCCCATACGTTGCGGCCAGTTTTTTTGCCGTTTCTGATATTGTTTTATTCATTTTGTATCCTTTAGGACTGGCGGCAACGAAATGCATCCCTAATAAGCCGCAGGCAAGAGCAAGTGAATGGGTGACGTTGTTCTCCCCGTCCCCCACAAACGCGACACGAAGACCGGTCAGGCGCTTCTTGTGCTCAACCATGGTCATCACGTCGGCAAGAATCTGACACGGATGCTCACGGTCGGAGAGTCCGTTGATGACGGGAACGAGCGAATGCTCGGCAAGTTCCTTCACGGTCTCATGACGATAGACCCGCGCCATAATGACGTTGCCCATACGGGACAAGACATTTGCGGCATGTTCCACAGGCTCGCGCACACCCAATCCGATATGCTCGGGTCCCAAATACAGGGCATGCCCTCCGAGCTGAAACATACCGATATCAAACGACGCGTGTGTCCGTAGACTTGGCTTCTCATAAATGTGTATCAGTGTTTTTCCTTTCAGCACCGGACGATTTTTGCCGGTTTTCCTGAGCTGTCGCTTCAGCTTTGCGGCAACCGCCAAGATATCCAGGATATCCCGGCGGGAAAGATCTGTAATGGAAAGAAGTTGTTTTTGTTTCATACGATTAGCGGAACGTACGCTTGCCCATGGTAAGCGCGAGAATCGCTTTTTGTACATGCATCCGATTTTCCGCCTGATCATACACTACGGATTGTGCGCCATCAATAACGGCATCCGTTACCTCCACCCCGCGATCGGCAGGCAGACAGTGCATATAAATGGCATCTTTTTTGGCTAACCTCATCATCCGTTCGTCACATATCCAGTGTTTGTGTTTTGCCGCAATGCGCGTGCATCTTTTGGGGTCACTCGTCGTAACGAGCGGTCCCCAGCTTTTGGGATAGACCACATCCGCGTCGGTAAATGCTTCTTCCATGCTATGGGTCACGGAGACCGACCCTCCCGTTTGCCTGGCGTTCTCCGTCGCCTGCGCCATAATCTCGGGCATGAGCATAAACTCCTTAGGATATGCCAGCGTAATATCCGCACCGAATTTCGTCAGGAGCAACAAAAACGACTGCGGCACCGATATCGGCTTGGTGTAGCTATTGGCGTACGCCCAAGACATGACGATTTTTTTGTTCTTTACCGTTTTTTTCTTTTCAAGAATCGTCATAAGGTCTGCCATCGCCTGAAACGGATGGTAGATATCGCACTGCATGTTAAAAACCGGCGCCGTCGAGTGTTTGGCAACCTCACGGATATACGCATTCCCTTCGCCCCAGTCACAATGCCGTATGGCAATACCATGCCCGTAGGAAGAAAGAATCTTTCCTATCTCTTTCGGCGTATCTCCATGGGCAATCTGAAGCTTGTCGGGGGTAAGATCATGCGAGTTACCGCCCAAGTGATCCATCGCCGCTTCAAAGCTGGTGCGCGTCCGGGTTGAGCTGAAAAAGAATAACAGATAGAGCGTTTGATGCAACAGATACGGGGTCGGCTGTTTCAGGCGAAATTTCTTCTTTAAGGTGATTGCCAAAGAAATAGCGGCCTGAAGCTCTGCTTTGCTCCATTCCTGTTCCGCGATAAAATCTTTTCCTTTGAGTGATAGCTTCATCGTACTCCTTTCATCGTCGTACCGGAGCGGGAGGCCTCGAGAACCTCCCTTTCCGGATTCCTTTCATTATGTCCCCCGCTGGTTGGCGAGCTTCATTTGCAGTGAGTACACTTCGATAAATCCCGCGCTGGCATTCACATTGTACTGGTAGCCTCCGGCTGTCGTAAATGATGCATGGTGCATCGCATACGGCGATTGCATTGCAACGACGGTCGCCGTGCCTTTATACAATTTGATCGTCACTTCCCCGCTTACCATCTTATTGACGGTATCGTTGAACGCATTGATTGCCGTCATAACAGGATCAAACCATTTCGCACCATAACAAAGATATGCCCATTTGATGTCGAGCTGATTTTTCAACTCATTGAGCTCCCTTGTCGATACGTATTGTTCGAGAGCCTTATGTGCACTGATAATGACGTGTCCTGCGGGCAACTCATAGACCCCGCGGTCTTTTAACCCGATCAACCGATCCTCGACCAGATGGACAACCCCGACACCGTGTTTGCCCGCAATACCGTTTAACGCGGTAATAAGAGAAGCAAGTTTCATAGACTTCCCGTTGAGCTTTGTCGGAATACCTTTTGTGAAGGTGAGTGTGACGAACTCTTCGGTATCCGGCGCGTGCTTGGCAAGCGTATAGGTTGTCAAAAATTTTTCTATCTTGGGAATATACTTCGGGTCTTCAATCTCCCCGCCTTCCCAGGTCATTCCCCACATATTGTCATCAACACTGTAGGGAAAATCGACGGATGCGGGCACGGGAATCCCGTTTTTTTCCGCGTAGGCGATTTCCTCGTTTCTATCCATATTCCACTCACGAACGGGTGCAATGATTTTGATTGCGGGATTGAGGGCTAACATGTAGCCTTCAAAACGCACCTGATCATTCCCTTTTCCGGTACAACCGTGTGCCACCGCATCCGCACCCACTTTTGCCGCCACCTCGATAGCTTTTGCGGCAGTGATTGCCCGACCGATGGGAGTAGAAAGATGATACTCCCCCTGATAACTGGCATTTGCCTTAATCCCCCAACTTATATACTTTTGTGCAAATTCATCTTTCACATCCATGACAATTGCTTTCTTCGCACCGAATTTGCGCGCTTTTTTTTGAATGGCGAGAAGATCATCCCCCTGTTGTCCCAAGTCCATGGTAAGCGTAATCACCTCGACACCGTAGGTATCGATGATCCATTTGAGCATGACGCTTGTATCAAGTCCGCCGCTATAGAGTAACAACACTTTTTTAATTTCTCCTTTTTTCACCTCATATGAGGCGACCTTTTGATACGTTGTTTGTTGTTTCATAGTTATTCACCTCCTTTCATCAACGCGGTTTTCATATCGTTCAGCCTTGCTTTTGCCTCGTGGAGGTGTTGTTTTTGCGTCCCGAGCCAAGTTATGTCCCGATGCAGAGTGCGCGTAAGCTTTTTTAGTACCGTTTTCATACTTTTTTTGCCGGGGCTTCCCAATGATTTCATCAACCCCACCATCGTGTGCGGATCCTGCCAGGCCATCACCTGTTCTGCCGCGGGAGGAACAGAGGTAAGCGATTGATCTTTCATGGCACCAATAAGGGAAGAATGAGTGACCGTCCCCAAATTGCCGCACTCCTTTATCGCCTGTTCAACCACCGTTTTAGCCTGACGCAGAGGAAGCCCGGAGGTCTGCGCAAGTTGTTCCATAAGTACCGTCGCACCGATGCCTCCTGTGTGACACCACGATGCCATTGCTCTCTCATTGACGGTCATTGTCCCGATTACCCCGGAAACAAGCACGGGAGCGGCACTACACTCGCGCAAAACATCCATGATGATATATTTTGCCCACTGTGAATCCCGGTTATAGCCGATGAAGGATCCTTTCCCCAGGGCGACAAGACTCATCAGTTGCCCGCTTACCAGTGCGGCTTTCCCTTTGACGACCTCCAGCACATCGGGATTTTTCTTCTGCGGCATCACCGAGCTTCCCGTACTATATGTTTCGTGTATCGTCACCGTGCCGAATTCCGTCATCGAAAGCAGGACAAGGGTTTCGGAAACGGTCGACAGGTGGTTCATAAGCACCGTTACGGCAAATGCCAAATCCGCTTCCGCCTCCCAGCGATTGGTTATGGCATCGATCGAATGATAGTCGGGACCGTCAAACCCCAGACACTCGGCCGTCATTTTTTTATCAATGGGATAACTTGTCCCGTACGATGCCATATTGCCCAACGGGCTATGGTTATACCGTTCGTACCACGCTTCAAAACGTTCGACATCACGAAGCAACATAGCCGCAAATCCCGACAATACATGCCCCAACGTCGTCACCATGGCATGCTGATGATGCGTAAAACCCGGCATGACTATTCCTTTTGTTTTTTCGGCTTTCGCAAGCAATGTCTTGACGAGCACCAGGGTATTTTCGATAACCGTTATCGTCCCGTCCCGCATGAAGAGTCGCATATCGCAAACGATCTGATCATTTCTGCTTCTTGCGGTGTGGAGCTTGCCCGCAACAGCGCTTCCCAATGACTCGGTTAACCACGCTTCAACGTTGGTGTGGACATCTTCCTTGAGAGGATCCAGGGGAAATTTGCCCGCATCAACAAGTTTTTCCAGCGCCGCAAGGCCGGAAAGCAGTTTTGTCGCGGAGCCCACGGGGATACATTTGGTTTTGGCGAGCATGACGACATGGGCGGTATTCACCCAGACGTCATATGGCAATAGCGCCGTGTCGGCCATGGGAATATCGGCGGTATCACGCCCCGCAGTAAATGACAGCACCGCACCTGACGGCATTTGCGTAAATGCGCTTCCCCATAACGTTGTCTTCGGTTGAGTTTTCATAATTTTTGATATGTCGCCATGTCATCAAACCCACAAAAAAATCCCCTTGGATCTCTCCCGGTAAAGACCGAGAGAAGTCCAAGGGGACGTGTGTTCGCGTGGTGCCACCCCAAGTTCGGAAAAGATTGTTTGGTAAAAAAACAAAAAATCCCCGTATATGCCTTGACGGAAGATATCTTTTCCCTCAACTACTGTTTCTTACTTGTCTCCCGCCGATGAGGAGGGATCCTTTCTTCAGAAACCGGCTCCGGTGCTCGACACCATCATCGCCTATTCATTTGTCCGAATACTTTACTACAGGATGTGTAGGTTGTCAAGTGATCAAAAGATATCGTAAAATATCTTCATTCCCCGATCAAAAGGGGCGTTGAACAATGGAACGATATCATTCGCGCCTTCCATCAAAACACCAAGAGGCAATGCGCCTTTTTAGCGATGTGAGCCGTAACTATCCCGCATCGGTTACCGCCCAGGCGGCCGCCCTAGCCATCGAAACAAAACGGAACAGACGTATTCCCACACTGTTGCGAAACATGCGATATGACGACGACGCAATCGAAACGATCGCAAAAGCCGCAGAATCGGCGCACGCATCGGCAAAGAACTCATCCGCACCGCAATTTATTAACCGGGATATTCTCCGCGGCATACTGGATTCGGAAATATCATGGGTTGACCGCATGACCAGGCTCAGACGTCACCAATTGGAAACGATTCTTTCCTGGTATGAAAAATATGACAGTGAACAGGAATATGATCTTGCGGTAGAGGAACATTTTTTCCCAAACCAATCATGGTGGTAGCGTTCAGCGGAAAACCCCTCCCGTATCGTCACTGCCGCGTACCGGATTGCACGACCTTCCAACTGTCGCCATCGCTGACGATTTGAATATCTCCTTCCTGATCGGTACGTAGCACTCGAATATGGTTATCTGCTAACAACTCGAGGACTATCGGTGACGGATGGCCGTAGGAATTTTTCCCCACCGAAAGGATCGCCAGATCAGGCTGAAGCCTTTTTATAAATGATTCGCTTATTCCCGTCTTACTCCCGTGATGCGGCACCTTTAGCACTGTCACGGGTGTTGTTGCTAACGGTGTGTTTCGCAGATACTCCGACTCGACGGCCGTATCGGCATCTCCGGGAAGCAGAAGTGAAAAATCGCCGTACGTCATCCGAGTTACCAATGAACCTTCGTTCAGATTTGCGGTAGCACCCAGCACCGCACTCCCGGGTGAAGCGGCATACGACGAGATACGGGTAATATAGGCATCCGACGGCCATAGGACGGCAATAGCAACGTTTCCTATCTCCACCGCCGATCCTGCAGTCACTCGCCTGATCGGAACGCCTTCTTTTGCAACGGTCGTCAGCAACCGGCCATGTAACTCGTTCGAGACGGGAGAAGGTGCCGTCACGAACGACCCTACCCTGTAACGGGCAATAACCGCGTTAAGCCCCTGCATATGATCCCGTTCCGGATGCGTCAGAAACACCAGGTCAATCGTTCTATCCCAAAAGGGCATGTGTCGTGAAAGACAACCGATCACTTTTTCATTGGGACCGCCGTCAATGAGCATGTCCCGTCCGTCGGGTAATCGGGCGTATATCGCGTCCCCCTGACCGACGTCACAAAAGACCAAATACAACTTTCCGTCGGGAAGTGACGTAAGAAAATGCAATAAAAGCACAAATCCTGTAGCAAATCCGAGAATACTGTATGCAAAATACAACGGTCTCATGATTTACCTCTTTTCATATTCATTAAATGAACAGTTATTGCATACAATCTTGTGATTATCAAAATATAAACCCAAATACATAAAACCTATAACAAACTAAACAAGGCTTTAGTGGTATTGTTGCATCAGCCATGAGTTGATATGTTTTGTCATAGTTAACGACCAAAACTGCCTAATGGCAAAGAACCCATCAGATAGACCGTCCGAATAACATATTCTAATAAAATCCAATCAAACCAGGATAAGCTATAACTCAACGGAAACCACAAAAATCCCGCCAAAACGGTCAGCCAACCGAGGATCGTTAGCGGTGCGATGATCCATCCGATCATAAGGTTGGATAGCGGAGCGATAAATGCAATCCTTTGGAATTGCCAGAAGATGAGCGGAACCGTAAACAGTTGTGCCGCAAGAGTCAGTCGGATATTTTCCGTGACCGCCGCTAACACTTTGCCACCTATGCTTTTTTTTGCCCCAGCGTTTTCCTTTCCCCCGCCAAAAAGAATAATCCCCAATGTTGCAAGTGCCGATAATTGAAAAGAAAGATCCTTACTCCACTCTCTGTTGATGATGAGCATACTGCATACGGTCACCGCCCAGGCCACAAGTCCCCAGTATTGCCGTCCGAAAAAATGCGCCATGAGGGCTAATCCCCCCATAATAGCCGCCCGGACGAGAGAAGGACTCGGTCCCACAAACCAAACAAAGCAGATAATACCCAGAAGTGTGACCAACGTTGCAGGTCGTTTGCCCCATACGGACGCGATACTTGTCTCCATAAGCCTGGCAATAATGGCAATATTCATCCCCGATAACGCCACAATATGGAGGGTGCCGCTTCGCGTTAACGCTTCGACAAACTCAGGCGAAAGTGACACTTTGGAGCCAAATAACAACCCAGACATGAGCCCGGCATGCGGTTCAGGAAGTACTCTTGTAAGTATCTGTTCAAAGCCGGTGACACTGAAGGGATCCATATCCTACAGAACAAGCAGTTCTTTGCATTTGTCAAAAAGAGAGGCCGACATCACCGCTTTTTGCACCAACTCGTCAAGTGATGAGTACGGCCGCGCAGAAATAATTTTCTCCGCGATAACTGATCCGACACCCGGCAGGGATTCCAATTCCGCGGCACTGGCGGTATTGACGGAGATCATAAGCGATTTCTGCGAGTCTGCAGGGGTCGCTTCGTCGAGAAAAGGGATGTAAATCTTGGCACCGTCTGAAAGAATCGCGGCCCGGTTCAGTGTTTTGTTGATTCGCGGCGTGTCGGCAGATGCCAAAAAACCGCCGGCGAGGGTCAAAAGATCGTTCACCCGGGCTCCCTGCGATAACCGGTACACTCCCGGTGCCACAATTGCTCCTTCAATGTCGACGAGGATACTGGTTTCTGAAGACAATTCGGCCGCTCCGGTTGCCACCTCGTCACCGTCACGAAATTCTATGGGAGAAACATCCTGATACGTTTTTATAAAGATTGTTATAGAAAGAACTACAAAAAGAAGACTGAGGATTCCCAAAACAATCGGGACATGATAGATCTGCCACACCGCAGACACTGAAGGATCCCCTCCCTCGTGAGGCATATGCCATCATTAGATCACGAGAAAATACCGACTGCAGTACGATACCGCACGGAAACGGAACCGTTAGGAGATGACAAAGTTGACAAGCCTGCCGGGAACAAAGATAACTTTACGGATGTTACCTGCTTCAATATACTTCCGCATTTTTTCCGAATCACGGACAGCGGCCTCAATTTTTTCTTGCGAACTAGAACTTTCCGTATCAATCACTATTGATCCTTTTGTCTTGCCATTTACCTGCACCACGACGATAGTACTCTCTTCGGTAAGATATTGCGGATCAAAAACCGGCCACGAATGTTGGTGAATAGAATAAAACGCGTTTCCCTTTGCCACACCGTGTTCAACCGCATCGGCACGCGACCAAAGCTCTTCGGCAAGGTGCGGAGCATAGGGCGCCAGAATAAGCAAAAACATTTTTAGCAACGGCATCGGAAGAGTGCCACCATGGTCATTCACCAGATTCGTGAACTCCATCATGGCCGCAATCGCCGTATTGTAATGTCTTTTGGCGGTATCCTCACCTACCTTCTTGATGGTTCTATGGAGCGATTTCAATACGACAGCACTCGTATCAATGGTAGTGCCAGATTCTAATGAGGCTGTTGCCATGCGCCAAACTCTCCCAACCCATCGGGACATCCCCTCCATCCCCGTATCCCGAAAATCTCCGCCTTCGGAGAAGGGTCCCATGAACATAAGATACATCCGCAGAGCATCTGTTCCATATAGTTTGATATATTCATCGGGATTGACGACGTTTCCTTTACTTTTGCTCATCTTGGCGCCCTCTTTGATCACCAGTCCATGCGCAAAAAAGTTCGGAAACGGCTCATCAAAATCAAGATACCCCCACTCCTTGAGCGCCATGGTCACAAATCTGCTGTACATAAGATGCAAAACACTATGCTCTGCTCCTCCGGTGTACATGCTTACCGGTAGCCACTGTTTCGTGAGTGCGGGATCAAACGGACTTGTATCAGCCGTCAGAGAACCGACGGAAGGATACCGTAAAAAGTACCACGAACTATCTAAAAACGTATCAGAAACATCCGTCTCTCTGGTTGCGTTGCCTCCACATCCGGGACAGGTAGTTTCATAGAATTCCTTATGTTTTGCAAGCGGGGCAACCCCGTCATCTCCCGGTTTATAATCTTCAATAATGGGAAGCGTCACCGGTAGCTGATCATCCGGAACAGTGTACCAGCCCGGCATGTCGGCACGTTCTCCTTTGCCGGACTTCTCACAAGTATCGCAACGGATCATCGGTATGGGAGGACCCCAATACCGTTGACGACTGATGAGCCAATCACGCAAATGATACGTGGTGACGCGCTTTCCCCAGCCTTTTTGTTCTAAATGATCTTTCATCTTTTCGATGGCTTCCGTTATCGCCACCCCGTCCAGAAAACCGGAGTTAATCATAATACCTTCATCCTCCTGTACCTGCTCCGGCTTCGTAATGGGACCTTTATTTCCGTCGGCACCCACAACCACACGGACAACCGGCAATCCCATGGATTGCGCAAACTCAAAATCCCGGAGATCATGTCCCGGGACACCAACAACAGCCCCCGTACCCACTCCCATCACGACGAAATCGGAGATATAAAGAGGCATCTTTTGTCCTGTAAGTTGATTAATACAGTACAAACCGGTAGCAACTCCTGTCTTTTTTCTCCCCTGCGCGATACGATCCTCTGAAGACATTTTTTGGGTGTCTTTTATATATTGGCGCAACAGAGCAAGATTTTCCTTTTTTATCACTCTTTCAATGGTACTGATAAAGGGGTGCTCGGGAGCCAAAACGATGAATGTAGCACCAAAATTGGTATCCGGTCTTGTAGTAAAACATATAACCTCGCCAATATTGTTTCCTTTTTCGTCCGCAACGGGGTAGGTGATGTTAATCCCCTCTTTTTTCCCGATCCAATGCTCTTGGGCAACCAATACTTTTTCTGACCATTTTAGCCTCGAAATATTTTCCAGCAGTTTTCCCGCATATGCGGTAATTCTAAAAAACCATTGTTCTAGAGCCCTTTTTGTAACAATATTCCCGCATCTTTCGCATTTTTCTTCAATCACCTGTTCATCGGCCAAGACCGTTTTACACGAAGGGCACCAATTCACCTCCGCTTTTGCACGATACGCGAGTCCGTGACGAAACATCTGGACAAACAACCACTGGGTCCATCGATAATATCCGGGATCATACGTCTCTACCGTGCGGGACCAGTCATACATGGAACCTATGAGCGAAAGCTGACGATAGAAGTTCTGTTCACTGCGTTTCGCTTGTTCTACCGGGTGTTTTCCCACTTTGAACGCGTAATTTTCACTATGGATACCAAAGCCGTCGAGACCGATCGGCTCAAATACATCATACCCTTGCATGCGCATGAAACGTCCATATATATCGGTCCCGGTGAAGGCATACATATTGCCGACATGTAAGCCTTCCGCAGAAGGATACGGAAACATCATGAGGTTATAGAACGGCTTTTTGGCCTTTGCAAGGTCAATGGTGTAGACTTTTTCACCACTCCAGGTCTTCTGCCATTTAGCCTCAATTTCGACATGCGGATACTTATCTGACATAGACGTGCACTCCAAACGTGCCATTTAAGTATACCGAGTTATACGGAGGAAGCAAGAGGAATTTTTGGAATATAGCGAATTTTAGCTTGTTTTAACAACAAAAAAACAAAAATCAACCATTTATTTTATTCCGGGAGGGAAGATATACGCCGTCTGTTATAGACTTTTAACCGACAAATAATATATGGCACGTTCTAATGAGCTGATACAAAGTTAGCACTGATCAAACATATTTGCCAATCACCATTTTTGCCTCCGATGGTTACGTCGGTTACAAACAAAAAATCTGCAGATGATATTCACTCGCTCCCCCGGATAGCTTTCACACCCATTATATACTATAAGACTTATCACTAGTTCACTATAGGGCTATTTCGAATTAAGGCTGTCACGAGGCTCTAAACGATAACCGCGTTTTTCCCTACACACTACTGTAACATTGCGTGGCTATCATAATTTAAAAATCAAAAATAATTGGATAGTGATATAAATTGATATATATAAATGAGGCTAAATTTATTTATGCGGGAATTCGTGAAAATACTCATTTAACGCATATTTTTGGCACTTTTTTCCGAAAAAAATCTTGTATAGAAACATATCATCAGCCTCTTGACAGCCTTATTAGTAGTAGTATTTATTATATATATGGCTAGTGTAATCTGGGAGAATTTATTGAATTATCTGAGCAAACTCATCGCCTCGTTTGATGAATACCTGGTCGTAGAAAACGCCGCCAAGCAAACCCGCAAAAACTACAAGAGTGACCTGAATGCATTTTTCTCCTGGTTTTGCCAATCACAACGGACGGCCGCCCCCGCCCATCGCATCGATTCCCCGAAGGACGCACTCCGCACCATCACCACCGACAGCATCGAGGATTTTAAGCGCTGGCTAAGGATTTCACATACGCCGCCTGCAACGATTAATCGCCGATTATCTGCCATCAGGGCTTTTTTTCGTTATGCGGTACTCACCGGCTGGAGTGAGCACAATCCCGCACAATATATCGCAAATATCCCGTTGGTAAAAACGCAACAGGAAGTGTTGCATTCGGCGAAAGCACTTCCCGACGTGCGCTTGCTTCCCGAGGTACACGCGTTACCCGCACACATCGACGTCAAACCGGCGGTCGTTCCTCCGGTTATTCCTGCTCCGATCACTCCACCCCCTGTTGTTGCGGCACAGCCTGCCCCCGTCGCCGCACAGCCGTTTGTCCCCGCACCGGGTACCGACACGATTGTCATTCCCGCCTCAGCCGAAGTCGTGGCGACTGCCGCAACCCCGAAACAGAATTTTTTACGTGCATTCCTCTCCCCGTACGGACTCGCCGCATTGTTGTTGTTGTTACTTTTAACGAGCGGGTTTATTTTTTTCCAGATTACGGGACTTAACCAAAGCACCGCCCCTCCGCAGGCGCAAACACCTACCACTCCTCCCATAACCATCGGCGGCAACAACACAACAACTCCTCCCGGTAGTCAAACAGGAAGCGCACAGGGTGCCACGGGGGCAACGGGAGGTACGGGAGCCTCGGGAGTTGCAGGGCCGATGGGAAGCACCGGAGCTACGGGAATTGAAGGCTATATCGGCGAAACGGGACCGACGGGTTCCTCCGGAGTAGCCGGAGCAACGGGGGCTACCGGACCTGCGGGAGCAACGGGACCGACGGGAAGTGCGGGAGCCACCGGGAGCGGCGGCGGACAGGGTCCGACCGGGAGTACCGGAGCGACAGGAACGGTCGGATCTTCCGGAGCCACCGGAGGAGCAGGATCTGCCGGTCCAACCGGTGTAACCGGAGCGACAGGAGCAACGGGGGCTACCGGAGAAGCCGGACCGATGGGTAGTACCGGGGCAACAGGAACGGAAGGACCCACCGGAGCCACGGGAGCAACAGGGTCTGCGGGAGAAGCAGGACCCACCGGAGCAAGCGGAGCCACGGGAACGCTTGGTACACCCGGTCCGAGCGGTGCAACCGGAGCAACGGGAGCAACCGGTGCTACGGGATCTGCCGGTCCGACAGGTGCAACAGGTGTGGCCGGCCCTACCGGTTCTACGGGAGCGACGGGAGAAGCGGGACCAACAGGGGCAACGGGAGGAACAGGAACTGCAGGAGCATCAGGACCAAGCGGATCCACGGGAGCGACGGGTGCAACAGGAGCGACCGGAACTGCGGGACCGACGGGTGCAACCGGTCTCCAGGGACCCACCGGTTCGACCGGGGCGACGGGAACGGAAGGACCCACCGGAGCAACGGGAGCTACCGGCGCTACTGGCGGTGCGGGAGCATCAGGCCCCACCGGAGCAACGGGCGCAACAGGATCTACGGGTGCAACAGGTGTCCAGGGTCCCACCGGGGCAACCGGAGCAACAGGTACAGCAGGAGCTTCAGGTCCCACAGGAGCAACGGGTGCAACAGGTGCAACCGGTGAGGCCGGACCCACAGGAAGTACGGGTGCCACCGGGGCAACAGGATCTGCGGGTCCCACCGGGGCAACGGGAGCTACAGGTATAGCGGGAGCATCAGGTCCCACGGGAGCTACGGGAGCAACGGGTGCAACAGGTGAGGCCGGACCCACAGGAAGTACGGGTGCCACCGGGGCAACAGGATCTGCCGGCCCGACGGGAAGTACGGGAGCCACAGG
>WBZO01003445.1_pt1 | contig 18472 bp, 13 predicted proteins | sample 5204261 | NCBI WGS metagenome assembly WBZO01 (sample SAMN12412400, study PRJNA552823) | activated sludge metagenome | isolation source: activated sludge from anammox sidestream of wastewater treatment plant... | place: USA: North Carolina | collected 2017-09
ACGGGTTGATAACACCGCCCACTGCGGTGAGCTATGCCTTCCGCGAGCGAAAGGACGGGGAACTCCCGGACTCGGACAAGCAGATCCTTGATGATCTGAAGCGCCAACTTCTCGACGGGAGCAAGGGAAATAAGTGAGTCACAGCCCCGAGGATTATGCGCGAGCGCTATTGACGCATCTGAGGATCGATAGAGTCGTCGACGTCGAGGAAACTGCCAAGAAGCTTCGGCTGTCGATCCGCGAAGTCGCCTCGACGAATTTCGAAGGAGCCCTTGTCCGGATTGCACAAAGCCGGGAAGGAATTATCGCTCTTAAAAACTATTTTCGGGAGCCTGCCCGGCGGCGGTTTACAGTCTTTCATGAAGTCGCCCATTTTATTTTACCGGGTCACGGACAGGACGAATGTTATTGCACCAGCGCGCAGATAGAATCCTGGCGTAACGACGCTGTCCGGCGACAAGAATATGAGGCTAACCGGTTCGCCTCAGAACTTCTGTTGCCGTCTAAAATCCTGCATCCGATCGTAAATTCCCGTGATCTCACTCTTACGCGCATTAAAGAACTCGCCGTCCAGTTCGACACATCGCTAACCGCGACGGCCGTAAAATCGGTCGGCGTAACCGAAGAATCTTGCGCCGTGATCTGCAGTGTGCAGCGAAAGGTGAAATGGGTTCATAAAAGCGAGACGTTTCATTATTATATTCCGCAAATGATTGTTGGGCCCGACTGTTTGGCCGGACGATTGTTTGAAGATGATTCCCCTCGCGAACTTGAAGGAGCCGTGGCTGCGAGTTCGTGGACCGAAGACGACAACGTTGAGCGAGGTAAGGAATTTTGGGAAGAATCGATTTCCATGCCTTTTTACGGGAGCGTGCTAACGATCCTTACCGCGTAGGGCGAATAGGAGCAAGTGTGTTCGCATTACCCCGCATGCTTCAAATGTTTCCCGGGAGCGAGTTTCGAATACTTCATTCAACTAAGCTTGGATCGACTTCGTAACTCGCTTATTGCTCCGCTAACATCTACGCCTGGTTCGCGCCGAAGCACCAGCAGATGGATCGGAACTCAATCACGATAGATTATCCTTATCGATTAACTTTTTGGCTTGCAGGGCAGCGGCCTCGTCAAATTCGGTGTATTCGAAACTGGTCTGCATTTTCTTGTGGCCAGCGCCGCGTTGGGCGAGTTTGTCGGAGTAGCCAAGTCGGCCTAGCCGAGTTACCCAGTCACGGCGAAGATCCCGAAGGCGAAGAGATGGAAGACCAGCAGCGGTCCGGACTATATTCCAAGATTTCTTGAAAGTAGTATATGGGAATACTAAGTTATCAAGATGTGCTGAATTTCCAGGAGTGACATTCTTTGATTGCTTTAGAAAATCCCAAAGTTCAAGGAATGCGATCTTCATACGCTCGGTTACGACCGCTAATCTTTCTTCTCTGACCTTTCCCTTATAAGAAACCAACCGGGAGATGTCGCGGATTCCCCCCTGCTCATCGAGAAGATCACGCCAACGAAGCGGCTCATATTTTGCTTTGTCCGCACTGTAATCATTGACCGGGTAAAGTTCGTTTGGTCTTGCACCCGAATCGCGAAGAGCGAGAATGAGAGCATATAACCTTGGGGCGGTCGTCTTTATCAACTTGCGAGCCTCATGAAGAATTTTCTTCTCTTGAGAATCCGTTATTGTTACTGTTCGACGTTTCTCCAGTGATTTCTGGATAAAATCATCGAAATCAGGGATCTCGCGTACCCACTTCTTTTTCTTGGCCTTTCGGAATATCGCACGAATCGTTTCGAAGTCCCTATTGACCGTGGTGACCGTTACTGATTTGAGCCTATCACGTCTGTACTGGCGGAATACTGTTTCATCCATTTCATTGATCAAATTGTCGCCGATAGCCTCCACAATTCGATCAATCTTCGCTCTTTCGGCTTCCCAGGTACGCATCCCCTCGACTTTCTGACCGTCAACATACAAAGGGGCAATAACGAATTCATTCTTATACCATTCGGCAAGTGTGCTGAATTTCATCGTGCGGCCATCAAGGAATGCCTGCCCACGCAGTTCATACTCTTCTTTGATTTCGTCTGCAAGCTGTTCGGCGTGCTTTACATTGAGAGCTTTTCTGTAGATAGTTTTGATTGTGCCGTCTTGCTGAGGTACTCTGATTCTTGCAAAGAGTTTGCCGTTGTTGTCCGTCCATGCGAACGAGCCATAGCGGCGTCTTTTCTTTGAAGATTTTGAGTTATTTTCGACCATTGTCGGCTACTATCCATTTTACTATCCATGTGGATGCAGGTTTGATAATTATTGTAGATCGGTAAAATCGCGAAAGTAAAGTAAATACGGGCTAGATGTGATAAGTAAGCCGACACAAAAACCATTGGCTATCGGCTTTTAACCATTGGGTCCCAGGTTCGAGTCCTGGTCGGATCACCATCAATTTTGTTCGTTCCGGAACGGCCCGTAAAGGGTCGTTTTCCGTTTCGAGGGCATATTGCTGTCCATTGTCTCTGAAGATTTGCTCCCGGTGATTCGAGATACCATTGCGAATAGCACAGCTGGTAAACCGCATGTTAACGCGGTCTTGACAAATTTTTTCAATAGAATATGCTCTACTGATAGATGAGGCGTTGGCTTTTAGCATTGATGATCGTCGCGGCGGTGGCGAGTGGTGTGTCGGCGGGTATGCCGCTGCATACTGATGACCACTCGATGCCGAAGTGTTGCGACAAGGCTAAAAGCGGCGAACATTCAAATGAAGCTGAGGCTACTCGTTTGTGCTGTTTGCTTGACTGCTCATCGCCGGCGCCCGCGCAAACGGGCCTTCAATTCAATTTCTCGCCGGCCACGGTCGCGGTGATCGATCTTACGCGAGCGTATTATTCTGAGTTCGATCTGCGGGCTAATTATGCTTTCGAGACGTCAGTATTCGATCGAACGGCACGAGATATTCCCGACTTCCCGCCAAAGTTCCTTCAACACAGTTCGTTTTTGATCTAGCTTCGGGGGCGTAGTGCGCCTTTTTAAGGGTGCATCAGCGCCTTTTTGGCTATTTCGCATTGTCCGGGTGCGCGTTTTCGCGGGCATTCGATAGTATTCAAAAGATCCAATTTTTCCTGTGAGGAGTTAATTCTATGAGAAGCACATTTTTGCTCAGTATTTCGGCTATCCTTTTTGCTGCTTTGGTTGTTACCGCGGGATGCGGTTCTACTTCGTCCAACGCCCCGGCGGGTAAGACGATAGTGTCCGGCTCCGCGGGCAACAACCTTACCGCAACTATTGCTAACACCGATGGTGTCCTACGGAAAGGACCGCAGGAGTTCACCTTGACGTTCAGCGATGCGGGCGGAAAACCTGTCGATGTCGGCTCGGTAGGCTTTAACAACTACATGGCTCCAATGGGCAGCATGGCGGCGATGAATAACGCAGCGACACTGACGACTACCGGCACGCCGGGCGTTTACAAGGGCAAGATCGAAGTCGAAATGGCCGGCGAATGGCAGGCTCAGATCACGTACGAAGGAGCCGCGGGCAAGGGCTCGTTCTCGCTGCCGATCATCGCTAAGTAACAGGCTGTATGATCCATAAGATCATCGAGTGGTCGCTCAAGAACCGCGGCATCGTCATTGCGTTATACATTGGCGTCGCCGTTGCGGGATATTGGGCTCTTGTTCACACACCGATCGATGCGATCCCTGATCTCTCAGATAATCAGGTGATCGTTTTCACGGATTGGACGGGCCGCTCGCCGCAGGAGGTCGAAGATCAGGTAACGTATCCGCTGGTTACCAATCTTCAAGGGCTTCCGGGCGTGCGGACTGTCCGCGCGAATTCCGCATTCGGTTTCTCGATGATCAACGTTATTTTCGAGGACGGCGTCGATCTGTATTGGGCTCGAACTCGTGTCCTCGAGCGGCTCAATCTTGTCTCGAAGCAGCTTCCGTCCGGTGTCGTCCCGACGCTCGGCCCTGACGCGACGGGCGTCGGCGAGGTGTTCTGGTACACTCTCGAATCGGACACGATGAACGCCCGTGATCTGCGGACGGTGCAGGATTGGTTCGTCCGTTATCAGTTAAATTCCGTGGAAGGCGTTGCCGAGGTTGCCTCGGTCGGCGGATATGTTCAGCAGTACCAGATCGATGTTGACCCGAACAAACTGCGCGGCGTCAACATACCGATGTCCGCGATCTTTGAGTCAGTTGAGCGGTCGAATAACAATGTCGGCGGCAATGTCCTGGAACAAAGCGGCCAGTGGGCAGTGATCAGGGGCATCGGATTGATCGACACGGTCGAGGATGTCGAGAATATCGTCATCGGCTCGTCAGGCGGTACGCCGATCTTTATAAAGAATGTTGCGGACGTCAAGATCGGCAATGCATTCCGCACCGGAGCACTCGATAAGAATGGCCACGAAGCGGTCGGCGGCGTTGTCATTGCCCGAAGCGGCGTGAATGCACTGACGGTGATCGACGCCGTGAAGAAAAAGATCGATTCGCTGCAGGCCGGATTGCCTCCGGGCGTTAAGATCGTATCGTTCTATGACCGCACGCAGTTGATACAGCGTGCCACCGATACGCTGAAACGCTCGCTTATCGAAGAACTGATCCTGGTAACCCTCGCGCATATCATCTTCCTTGCACATTTTCGGTCGATCCTGATCGTAACGATACCGCTGCCGCTGGCGGTACTTATGTCTTTTCTTTTTATGTATTTCATGGGCATCAGTTCCAACCTGATGTCGCTGTCAGGCATTGCGATCGCTATCGGGGTGCTTGTGGATGCGGGCATCGTTGTTACTGAGAACGCCATGCGGTACATAGAGCTTCGAAAGATCGATACGAAAGACAAAAAGGCTGTTTGGGATGTCGTTCTCGAATCGACAAAGCTCGTCGGGCGTCCGGTCTTCTTTTCGATGGCCATCATCATCCTGGCGTTCATTCCGGTGTTCGCGCTGATCGGCCAGGAAGGCAAACTCTTTCATCCGCTTGCATTTACAAAGACCTTTGCGATGGCCGGAGCGACCATCCTCGCCGTCACGCTGGTGCCGGTGCTCTGCACGTTCTTGATCCGCGGAAAGGTTCACTCGGAGAATTCGAATATCGTGATGCGGTTCCTGCGGCGGCTCTACGAACCTGTGCTGAGGTTCGCCCTAAAGCATCGCCTCGTATCGGTCGGCATAGCCGTCGTGATGTTCGCTGCGGCACTTTTGATGACGACGCGTATCGGCAGCGAATTTATGCCGCCGCTCAATGAGGGCGACGTATTGTTCATGCCCGTTACCGATCCTGCGATCTCGATCGACGAAGCCGCTCGCATTTTGAGCAAACAGGACGAGATCCTCGCTTCGATCCCCGAGGTCGCATGGGCCGTCGGAAAAGCCGGCCGCGCAGACACCTCGACCGATCCTTCGCCGACAAATATGAATGAGACGATCATTCACCTAAAGCCGGAAAGTGAATGGCGGGCGGGCTATACGCGAGAGAGCCTGATAAACGAGATGGATGAAAAGCTGCGAATGCCGGGCGTAACCAATATTTGGACGCAGCCGATCATCAACCGCATCGAAATGCTCGCAACGGGTATTCGAACACAGATCGGCATCAAAATATTCGGCAACGATCTGAAGGAACTTGAGAGCTTGTCGCGGCAGGTCGCGGACATCGTCAAACGGGTGCCGGGAGCGGTTGACGTATATCCCGAGCAGATCGGCGGTTCGCCATACGTTGACATAAAGGTCGATCGGGCGGCGGCTGCCCGATACGGTATCGACATCGGTATCATCCAGGACACGATCGAGAAAGGGATCGGCGAAACTAACCTTTCGATCACGATCGAGGGCCGCCGTCGTTTTCCCGTACGTGTTCGCTATGCCGAACAGTATCGCGACACTGTCGAAGCACTCGGGCAGATACCTGTCGAAGTGCCGGGCGGCGCGACCGTTCCGCTTGCTCAGGTAGCTCAGATACGAAAAGTTACCGGTGCGACCATGATCCAAAGCGAGGATGGATTGCTGCGCGGCACGGTGCTGCTTAACGTACGCGGGCGCGATGTCGGCAGCTTTATCAGCGATGCGAAGGATGCAGTGTCCGGACTCCGGCTTCCGACCGGCTATTACATCGAATGGAGCGGTCAGTACGAGAATCAGCAGCGTGCCAAAGGCCGCTTGATAATCGTGCTTCCGATCGTCCTCATCATCATATTCGCGTTGCTGTATTTCACGTATCACTCAGTGATCGAAGCGGTGCACGTATTGATGGCGGTGCCGTTCGCGTTGACCGGCGGCGTTTATCTGGTGTGGCTGCTGGGGTACAACTTTTCGGTTGCGGTGTGGGTCGGTTTTATCGCTCTCTTCGGTACCGCAGTGCAGACCGCGGTGGTGATGGTCATCTACCTGAACGAAGCCGTCCATAAGATGCAGGATGAAACGGGCCGTAAATTGACAAAGGCCGAGCTTATGCAGGCGGTTATCGATGGCGCATTATTGCGGCTCCGGCCAAAGGTGATGACCGTTACAACGGTCGTAGCGGGGCTTCTGCCGATAATGTGGAGCACAAGTGCCGGCTCCGAGGTGATGAAGCCGCTCGCCGCACCGGTGCTCGGCGGCATGGTGTCGAGCTTGCTCCATGTGCTTGTTATCACGCCCGTCATCTTTTTCTGGATCAGAGAGCGTGAGCTTACGAAGGCGAAAGACCTGTGAGCATCGGCGCCGCGAAATGTGCGGCCTCCGGGCTGATCCGTTGGAACGTGTTTTTACGATGAATTTCGGATTTTACAAACTGATCTTTGCCGGCTTGGTTGCGACGAGCTTCTGTATTGCTGCGTATGGACAGGCTCCGACGCGTGCGTCGCGGTATCTCGATCCGGTTTCCGGGTCAACGGCAGATCAAGCAGTAGGTGCCGCTCTCGATAAGAATGACGAGCTGCAGGCCGCGCGAAAGGAGGTTGACGCATTTGCTGCGCTCGTCCGCCAAGCAGGGCTTAGGCCGAATCCGAAAGTCGCGTTGAGCGGTGCCAAACAGATCAGCGGAATGGACAATAACCAAATGGCGGAGGTCATGCTGCCGCTCGAACTGGGCGGCCGCCGCGCCGCGCGGATCGCGGTCGCCGAAAGGGAATTCGAGGCTCGCCGGTTTGAGCTCGACGATCGCGAACGCCTTCTCGCAGCGGATGTGCGGCTGAAGTACGGCGAGGCTTTGGCGGCGGTTAAGCGGTTAGATCTCGCCGAGCGGGACCTTGCGGCCGCGAAACAGGCATACGACCTTATCGTCGAGCGTGTTGCGGACGGAAAGAGTGCTCCGCTTGAACAGAACGTAATGCTGGTCGAGGTAAATCGCCTTCGCTCGTTAGTAGAAACGGCCGAGGGGAAAGCAGATGTTGCGATGTTCGAGCTGCGCTCACTGATGGGCATGCGGCCGGAAGAGCCGCTGCGCCTTCGCGGCAGTCTTGGATATCTGATACAGCCTTTGCCGCCGGTCGACATACTTACGGATCGAGCACTGAGCAGCAGGCCTGACCTTAGCGGCGCTCGGGCACTCGAACGCCTCGCTTCGGCAAAGATCGAGATGGCGAAGGCGGACGGCCGAGCCGATATGAGCGTAAAGGGCGGCTATCAGAGAATGCGTTCGGGTTATATGCTCAGCGGCTATGACGATCATGGGATGCTGCGGCCGATCGCGGATGTGATGCATTTTTTCACGTTCGGCGTCGAGATCGACCTGCCGGTGCGCGACCGCAACCAAGGCGCCGTTGCTGCGGCTGAATTTGACCGTATGGCTGCGGAACGCCGCGTTGCATTTGGTGAACTCACTATTCGCCGCGAGGTTGCCTCCGCCGCGGCACGCTACAACAGCGCTGCGCGGTCGTTGTCAATAATGCAGAATGGCGTGCGTGACCAAGGCAGTTCAAACCTTGCGGTTATTTGGCAGACGTACGAGATGGGCCGGCGTAGCCTGCTCGAATATATCGCCGAGCAGCGGCGTTTTCTTGAGATCGAGAATGAGCTTATCGACGCGGAACTCGAAACGTTCACCGCGACCGTGGAACTGCTCAAGGCAACTAACTCATCGGAGCTGAGAGGGAAATGAAGGAAGAAGAAACGGACGAAATGAGAGCAGAAGGATCATCGCCTCGGGATGCGAACGGCTCGAAGAAGCTCATTGTCATCGTTGCCTCCGTATTGGTTGCTGTCTTATTTGCCGCTTTTCTGGGTATTTGGTATATGCGGAGCGGCAACGGGGGCCGAGCGGTCGAGGCGCCGAAGAACGTAACCTTCGGCGACACGACCGGCGGTGCTTCTCCTTTGTCCGGCGACGAAACGATCACGATCCGGCCCGACCAGATAGACCGCATCGGCCTAAAGATCGAAACGGTGGGCGAAATGCTCTCAAAGGAAGCAATGTCAGTCGCGGCGACCGGCGTCGTGCAGCCTAATGCCTATCGAGAGACGCCTGCGATAGCACTTCTCGGCGGTGTCGTCCGCAGCGTACGGGCGGAGCTTGGCGAAAATGTTCAAAAAGGCAGCGCACTTGCCATCGTTTTTAGCGATGAGTTCGCATCTGCACAATCGCGTTATATTACGCTCCGAACTGATGCACAGGCAGCACGACAAAATTATGATCGGGCAAGCCGGCTTGTCAATATCAGTCCAGTCAGCAATAACGAATTATCGCAGTCGCTTGCGGCATTGAAAGGCGCCGAAGCCACACTCGTCGAGGCCCGTGCCCTTTACGAGCGAACCCAAAAACTCGTCGCGATCGGTGCGGTCAGCCGCGAAGAGATGGAGCAGGCAACAACGAAACTCCGTACCGCAGAGGCTGCGCAGGTCGAATCTAAGGAGCGTTACGGCCGAGCCGTCAAGGTTGCCGAGATCAACCCCGTCAGCCGCAGCGAATTCGAACAGGCTGCGGTAAGGCGCCAAGCTGCCGAATCCGACCTTGCGGCGGCACGCCAGCGTTTGCTGCTCTACGGCCTCTCGAGTGCCAAGATCGACGCGCTTCGTTCGCCTTCGCAGATCACGTCCGAATTGACGGTCGCAGCACCAGTTTCCGGCACCGTTACAAGCCGGGCCGTGAATGCCGGTGAAGCCGTCGAGGCGAACAAAGAGATCGTGCGGATCACTGACCTCGCAAATGTCTGGGTGATCGCACAGGTTTATGAGAAGGACCTGCCGGGGGTGCGTGAGGGAAGCGGGGCGAGCATAACCTCGGAGGCGTTTCCCGACAGGCTGTTTCGCGGCCGCGTTACGTACATCGACCCGAACATCAAACCCGAGACGCGCACCGCTCAGGTACGCATCGAACTTGATAATCCCGGCCGGCAGTTGAGGATCGGGATGTATGTGAACGCGGCCTTCGGCTCGACCGGTGTGGCGGAACGCACCATGCCGGTAGTCGCTTCCGGTGCGGTCCAGAACTTGAATGATGCCCAAGTGGTCTTTGTCGCGACCGAGAGGCCCAATGTTTTTCTGATGCGGCGGGTTCGGCTTCTGCCCGAGGAGAATGGTCGCTTTCCCGTCGTTGAAGGCCTGAAGGTCGGCGACCGCATCGTTACCGACGGCAGCTTCCTCCTCCGCGCCGAATGGCAAAAACTCCACCCGAACGGTTAAGCCCGCCGGCTATTATGGAACTGCCGTATCGTCTCGGCCATTCGGTACGCAAAGAACTCGGGCGAGATAATGCTTTGGTTTAAGCTGCCGCAGATCACGTCCGCAGACCGAGCGAGAAAAGGTCTCCTGTAGAGTTAGGAAGAGCTTCCGTGTTATTCAATTCGTGATAGTTTGGGCGCGTTGGAGGCGCCCGCGAGACGAGGTCGATGACGGCTTCGTAAACCGCGCCACGCTCACCGGTCGTCAACCCCAGCGCATCGAAGATAACATTATCGAGCTCACGGCGGTTACACATCTAGATTACGATGTCTGATAATTGTATTGTTTCGTTGACAAAAGCGGAAACCGTTAACCGATGCACCCCAATAATCCGCCCAATCGCGCTGTAAGAGACGCGTTTGTCGAGCAGTTCCTTGATCTTCTTTTCCTGGCCGGTGAGCTTGGTCTTTGACGACTTGCGGCCTTTCGGACGGCCGAGACACACCCCTTCGGCCCTTTTGCGTGCGAGAGCTTCTTTGGTTCGCTGCGAGATAAGATTTCTTTCGATCTCCGCCGACAAGCCGAAAGCAAATGCCAAAACTTTGGAATTGATGTCGATATACAAGCCTGATATGATTTATTTAAGTTTAGGTTTTCCTGTTCATTTTAATGATTCCGACATTTGACGCAACAATCAAAGAGCTGTTACACGACCGTCTTAAAGCCTTGGAAAACCATTTTCAGGCAGACGTAATCTTCTTTTATGCTCAGATCCAGCCCGGCATGGAACGGTTCTTCCGTAATTTCATAGAAGAACTGCGGCAAGACAATGGAAGTACTGATCGATTAGTGATTTTTTTGAATACGCCGGGCGGCAGTGCTGAAACCGTCGAAAAATTGGTTGAAATAATCCGTTTTCACTATAAGGAGGTTTATTTTGTTATCCCAGATGCAGCTATGTCAGCCGGCACGATCTTTTGTATGTCCGGCGACAAAATATTTATGGACTATTCTTCGTCCTTAGGCCCGATAGATCCACAGATATTTAACGGCACACATTTTGTGCCGGCTCTAGGATATCTTGACCAGGTTGAGAAACTGCTTGAAAAAGCCAGAAATAATACGTTGACTGAGGCGGAGTTCCTTATCCTGCAAAACCAAGACTTGGCGATGTTAAATCAGTTTGAGCAGGCTCGAAATTTGACCATAACCTTATTGAAAAAATGGCTGGTTGAATATAAATTCAAGGATTGGGAAACTCACCAAACCACGCCGAGCAGAATCGGTCAGCCTGTGACTCAGCAAGAAAAAGAAGAACGTGCTGAAGATATCGCTTCATTACTCGGAAACAATAAAACATGGCATTCTCACGGCAGAATGATTAGTCTGGCAACTCTTCAAAGCCTGCTGCGTCTAAAGATTGAGGACTATTCCAATGAAAATGGCCTTCGTGATATGATTAGAGAGTATAATGATCTCCTCACAGATTACATAGCAAGAACTAATCAGCAGGTCTTTTTCCACAACAGACTTTTCTCTTTCAACATATAGGAGGATTTTTATGTCGATTGTAAAAGAACTAGAAAAGACAACGGAAAAGATTCAAAAAGATTTGAGCAATAACAGAGCGTTTCGCGAACTTGAGGATTTTTACCGTGAGATGAAAGAGCGCGGGGTCGCAAAAACTGCGAAATATGACCTACCGCCCGTGGACACACTCGGCAAGCGTTTCTACGACATTCGGCATTCCGCCGACAAAAAGAATTTTGTTTGAATAACCGAACCAACAAACTTAAAGCAAAGGCCGTTCTAAAATGACGGCCTTTTTAGATTTTCATATTGTGATCGTCTGGGCGCGTTGGAGGCGTTTTGAGACGAGGTCGATGACGGCTTCGTAAACCGCGTCGCGTTCGCCTGTCGTCAACCCCAGCGCATCGAAGATAATACTATCGAGCTCGCGGCGGTCGGGTTCTCCAAGTTCATCAGGGAGATCTAACTGTTCTCGACCTGCAAGGTTGGCGAAAGTGCATTTGATGGCGTCAGTAGCAATTCCATCCATAATCAGGAACATCCCGACATCGTCTCCGGAGAACTTAATCGCACCATCGCCAAGATTAACAAGTCCAATTACCTCTCGTTGCAGTATGCCTAAGGTCGAATTTAATTGAGCCACTATCGAAACGACAAGATTCTGATCGCGGGGAATAATCTTATAGAACTCTTTACCGAATACGCCGTCAGTATTCCAGACAACAATGTGTCTCGAGCCGAATGTCCGAGGAAAAAGAATTGGAGCTACGAGCCTTGAGTTTCCGTCGACTTTAACGCCGTAGTCGATGACGCCATTTGAACCCGAATTGATTGCAATAGTGTTGGTCTTCTTGACGGACTTTAAGAACCTTACCCGCGGAAATCGATCACCGGTATTATTGTCGTGAATATATCCCGCAACATTGCAAAATTCAGTCAATCTGGTCAGTCTATTCCGAAAGCGGTCTTGGAGGTAGACGAAAATATCCGGGGCGCGCAGGTATTTTCCGCCCCATTTGTCGCCCTCGTATCTGCGGGTCTCATTAGATCCGCTCTCGATCAGTTCGGCCCGTGTCTTGATGAGCACACGGCGTTTGCCCTCGTCTGCCAGGGCTTCGAGGAATGGTGCCTTTAGCGAGACGAAACGTGCTTGGTCCGTATCGTCAGGCCGCTGTTTGTGGATAAAGCTGATGATCGTATTGATCGCGGCGGACGAGAACTGCCGCTCGACCGCACTGTCGTAAATTGCGGCAATATGCGAATTATCGAGCAGATACTTCTGGAGTTTTGCACCATAGCCGACATCAAGCCACGAATTCGAGCATACGAATACATGCGTCCCGCCATCACGCAGAAGCTGAAGAGCACGCGTATAGAAGGCGACATACAGATCGCTCTTGCCCGTCATCGCCTCCGCATAGAGCGAGAGAAGTTTCTGCTTGTAGTCCGGCGGCTTTATCTCTTCCTGACGAACATACGGCGGATTGGCAAGGACGACATCAAAACCACCGTCCTCAAAGACCTCAGCGAACTCGACCGACCAATCGAAAATATCTCCGCTGTCGTAATGCGCGACGGTTTGGTCGGCTTCCGCCTTGGCTATATCGGCCAGAAGCGAATCATGGCTCTTCTGGTGTTTTTCGGCATTGTATTTATCGCCGCGATTCATTGCATTGGCGATCTTTTTCTTCCAATCTTCGATCCCGAGCCGCGCCATTGTGAGCTTTGTTTCTGACGGCGGCTCGGGCAAATGGTTGAACATCTGCGCGATCTCTACACGGAGGCGTTCGATCTCTCGATCGAGCTCGCTCTTTTTCAGGTGATCGTCAGCATCCGTATATTCGTGTTTGCGGGCACGAAACTGCTCGATCAACGCTCGTCGGTGGAGATCAGGCTGCAAGTCGGTCTCAAGCGGAGCGAGAAGCGAGTCGCCGCAGCCGATCTTGTATTTGAGATTGGGAAGCGGATGCGGTTCTTCGGATTCGATAGCGAGCGAAAGCCACAGCCGCAAAGCCGCGATCTGCGTCGCGAAACGGTCAATATCGACACCGTAGATATTGTTCTCGATGATCTCGCGTTTCCACTTGTACTGTGCCTCGGGATCGACCTTCTCGGCAGCGAATAGGGCCTCGCGAACATGGAGAAGTTCTTGGAGCATGCCCAAGAGATAAGCACCCGAACCGCACGCCGGATCGCAGACCTTAAGCCCACGCAAACGTTCTAGGACGGCGTCAGGCTTTTGCACCTGTGTGCCGTCGTTCTCATCAACAAGCTTCGTTATCGCATCGGACGCATCGCATTCCGCCAAAGCATGTTTGAGAGCCTCGCGGCACATAAAGCTAACCACGGTTCGCGGTGTGTAATAACTGCCCGATGCGTGACGCCCGGTAACAAGTTCTTCAAAGACCTTCCCGAGCATTTCCGGATCGACCGCTACCTGAACATCGAATGGCGTAGATTCGTCAATGGTGAAGTTGTACCGCTCAAAAAGCTCAAGTATCTCGGAAAAGGGCTCATTTGAGATTGCAATCTTGCCCTTTTCATCGGAGCCGTCCTTTTCCGGCTCGAAAAGGCCGCCGTTCAAATACGGCACGCGGCCCCGGATCTCTTCAAGCTCCTTTTGGTTGTGGATCTCCTTCGATTCTGCATGGTTGCTCAAACCGTAGAAGAAAACGTAGTAAAGACGGTCGCGATAAAAGTTTTCGCCTCTTCGAACTGCCTCGTTAAAGATCGCGTGCAGATATTTCTCGCTGTCGCCGAACTTCATCCAGCCTTTCTTCTGTATGAAGTAGAGGAACATAAGGCGATTGAGCAGCCGTTGCGTGAATAGACGGGCGTTTTCGTATCCCGCTACCTGCCCTTTGATCTCATCAAGCAGGAGGTTAAATGCATTGTTATATTCGTGAAAGAAGGCCTTATTGAGCGGTTCGACCGAAAATGCGTCGATCAGCTCTTTAAGATCGCGGCCGGAGCGGGAGAATTCGTCAAGACGGTCAACGGTAGTGCGAACGGTTTCGCCTTCGCCGAGAAGGTAAGTGTAGCGTTTTGGTTCGGTCTTTTTCTCTACAACCTTGCCGGTGTCGGGGTCGAGGGTCCTGATCTCGGAAATGAGCGAAAGCCGCCATTTATCTTTCTGGACGAAGACAACCAGCGCCGCATCGACATCGTGTTTGTAAACATTCCGAAGTAGGCCGCGAAGCCCAACCCGATTCTGCCATATACGCGGTTTTTCGGTGAGATCGACCTGATAAAGTCCGACCGTGCGCTTGTCGGATGTATTGAACGAGCCAAGCTCTACCGCGGAAACCGCGATATCGTTCGCCGGAAGTGAAATCCTTCGCGGGTGTTTGAGAATCTCGCGAACGCCGAAGACATCAGTCAAGACGGACTGCCATGACGCGTGGTCATATCGGGTGGAGAGTATCTGCTTGAGTGTTTCTTTATCCATTATTCTACAAAGGTTTCGGAGAGGACGATCTCGGGTTCGACATTGGCGGATAGTTCGCTGATCGCGGTCGATTCATCCGCGTCCGCGAGTGCATCAAATTTACGGGCAAACTCGACAAGCACATTTTCGGCTTGCTGCCAGGTCATTTGTTTATTATCGACCTTTTGCCGGAGTTTCTTTACCTCGTTTGGCAGCAACGCATATGTCCCGCGATCAACGAGTTCTATTAGATTCGTGCATATGGTCTTGATATCATCGAGCTTCGTGATCCCTCTCATATCACGGAGGAACTTCTTCGCCTGATTGGATCTCGCATCTGCTTTTTCGGTGGTCGTCACTGTCTCGGTTGCCGAACCGAAAAAATCCTTGTCGAAAGTATCGAGGGCGGTTTGCACCTGTTCGTAATGGCTTTCGGGCAGCGGACGCGCCGGCTCTGAAGGTTGAGCCTCGAATATGGCCGCCGCTTCAAGAAATGTAAGCGGCTTTGCTCCATCCTTTCCGCCCACCCGATAGAACTCAGTCTTATAAGGCGATTTCAAGAAAACAACCGTGGAATCATCGATTTTCGTCTTGCCCGAAAGTTTGACGCTCCTGCCCGTTCTGGCTTTTAGCGGGAACGCTTTGATCCGCTTGAACTCGTGCGGGTTATCGTCCTTAAATTCCCGGATCTGACGAAGATACTGCAAACGCTTATCTTCTTCGTCCTCAAGCCCTGCGTGATAGAGATTGAACTGTTCGACAAACTCTTCGTGCGTGTAGATCTTTGCATCCTCACCAAAGGCGGAGTGAAAGGCCTGCAGCTTTACCAGGGCCTTATTATAAAGGCGTATATACGCATCACCCTGTGGAGACGGATAAAAGTTGTATGAGTAAATAGCCTTTCCGACGCTTCCGATCCGATTTACGCGGCCGATCCTCTGCATCAGCCTGGTCGCGTTCCACGGTGTATCGTAGTTGACGATCACATTCGCCCGGTGAAGGTTCACACCTTCGGCAAGGATGTCCGTTGCGATCAACAGATGAAAATCATCCTTTTGATCGGTGTGGTTCGCATCGAAGTTATCGCGTATAGTGTCGAAAAGCTTTGTACGGCTCTGTGCCGAGACGTTTAGGGCTTTAACACCGAGGCGGGCTTCTATCGCTTCCGTAAGGTAGTCGGCTGTATCCTTGCTTTCCGTGAATATCACCAACTTGCCGGTCGGATTGATAGCCTTGCGGAGAAATTCATTTTTTAATGCGTGAAAGAATTGCTCTAACTTCGGATCGACCTCGATCCTCTGCCAACTCTCAATAAGATCGCTGAGGATGATCAGGTCTTTCTTTAGGCCAATGATGAGTTCCGGTTCGAAATCGCTCGCTTGAAATATGCGATTGCGCGACTCGGGGTCATCTATTGTGCGTTCAATAATGTAGGCTTCAACCTCTTCCATGGAGTATCCCTTCTCCATCAAGGCGTTCACATCGAAATCAGGTGCAACGAAGACCTTGTCCGCGGTGAACATGTCTATCATTCTCTCGGTCGCTTTTGCGACGTTCGACAAGGTTCGCTTGAACGCGAAGAAGCTGCTCTCAAGCCGCTTTACCATCAAATTCCGAAGTATGCCGGCCAATGATTTGGAGACGATGCTTGCCTGAGGATAAAACTTGTCACGTATCTTCTGCCGTAAATGGAGGATCGCTTGGTAGCGATTGTATTCAACATCTTCCGTTAGAATTCTCATCGATTCAAGGAATAACTCCCCAAGATCGCCATCGAGTGCATACTCGATCGGCTTAGGTTCCGCGATCTCCGGAAAAGAAATGCCCTGAGCAGTGAGATCATCAAGGTATTTCGGGTAATTTTTTAGATCGCTACGTGTACGACGGACAGTGACCGGGGAGATGACCCGCTCGCGTATCTGCTTGTAAAGCTCACGAATGCGGTTAAGGTTCGGATTCGGATCTGTGATTATCTCGCGATGTTCCTTGATGATCGGACCAAAGAAAGCCTGTAGATTTGTCTCGGGCAAGGTGCTTCGTCGGGCATCCTGAAAGAGCTGCAGTTGATAATAGATGTCGGCCGGTCTATTGTTCAGCGGCGTTGCTGAAATAAGAATGACCTTTTTACGGTCGCCCGCCGCGAAACCGCCGCCGGTCCTCGGCGATTTACATATACGTTGGAGATTTTGAAACATCTGCGAAGTGTGGTTTCGATACCGATGAGCTTCGTCGACGAGAATAAGGTCATATTCCTCTTTTCGCCAATAGTTTGGATCGTTTTTATTAAAGATCTTTTCTAAGCTGCCATTGGTAATGAATTTTGTATCTTTGTCGAGGCGAAATTGTCGAAAGGTCTCCTTCCAATTCCGCTCGACCGCGGGCGGGTACACTACCAGTATCTTAGTATTTTGAGAACCGTTTACGATGCGAAAACGCTTAGCGATCATCGCCGCAACAACCGTTTTACCGAGGCCTACGACATCAGCGAGGAAAAAACCGTGATGCTTCATTAGCATCTGGAAGCCTTCATTCACTGCCTCGATCTGGTAGCTGAGCTTCCGATAGTTTGTCGGGAGATCGCCGACAGTGTCGGGATCGTAGTCAACACTGTCACGAAAATATTCCAAAAGAAATTTGATATATAGCTCATAGGGGGTAAAAACTTGGTCAATGTGAGTCTTTTCTTTAATTTGTTGGATATCGACCGGTAGGATCGGTGTCGATTCTTTCCAGAGCCTTTCAAACTCCTCCCGAGCGAATCTGACATCGTCGAAGTCTTTTAGAGCGATATTCAGCTCGTAATTCGGAGCCTTCTTTATTCCAAGGCCCGAAGCTGAGAGATTTGACGAGCCCATTATCACCCAGCCATCCGAATGTTGCGAGTGATTCTCTGGCAAAAATAGGTAAAACTTTGCATGGATGGTCTTTGAACTGTGCGCGCGGATCTGGATCTTGCCTTCAACTAGGTCTGCGATGAACTGGAGAATTCCATCTTCGACCTGTTTACTGTACGCGGCTTCCCGAACATCCTCCAGGAACCAGTTCAGGAATTCCTTCTTTGTTCTCGCCTCGTCGCCAAAGAAAAGTAGTCCTTTGCGCTGTGTTTCGGCGAATATCTGATCCACATTGATCCCGACGAGAATCTTGATCTCCTTAACATTCTTAAGAAACGGTTGAAGTGCAAAGTAGCCCGACGATCTGAAATATGCAACCACCGCATAAAAGGCGTGCAGATCGTTCATGTTTTCAATAATGCCGGTGAACTTATCGAATAGGCCGCGGCCGGATTCATTTGTGAAGAATTTAGAAGACATATTCGAAAACGAGTAATAATGCAAATGTTTCTGGTACCAAGATCGAGCCTGTGCCCCAGACAGTGGTGGTGATGAGACTGTGCTGATACCTGACTTTGCAAAGATGCATAAGCGCCGGGATATTTAGTCGAGTATCTTTATTGAACACAATCGCTGTCAAGAAACTAAATATAAACGATTTGGAGTAAGCCGACAACGGTGGCGGATTTGTGCGGAGTGCATTTCACCGACGAAAAAAGAAAAAATGCGGTTTACGTTTTCTGCGGGAGTTGTGTTGATGCAGTGGAGTTTTCTGACCTGCGTCAGTGTGTCCGTTTTACGGTTCACCATCGTTATAATCGCCGCGGTGGGAGTCCGTCGACAGCGATGGCGGTGCGGGAACTTGTTACGGATATCGGTCCGGCAGAGCAAGTTCAAAATGCCGTGCGATCTGGTCTGTTTGAGCCAGTCAAGTTATTAGGACAAAAAAGTCTCTTATTTCTCCTGTTTTTTGGTTTTGTTTAGTAGTCGTGGCTGTGGGAATATGGGAAAGGCGGCTTTGGAGCTTTTCCATATTCCCGCAGCCGGTTTCTGCATTCTCACAGACTGCTTGTGATCTCAGGCTTTGCTCGAAT
>WBZO01003449.1_pt1 | contig 18457 bp, 15 predicted proteins | sample 5204261 | NCBI WGS metagenome assembly WBZO01 (sample SAMN12412400, study PRJNA552823) | activated sludge metagenome | isolation source: activated sludge from anammox sidestream of wastewater treatment plant... | place: USA: North Carolina | collected 2017-09
CTCCCGGTAGGCATCAGCAACCCCATGATCGCGATAATCAACGCCCAAATCATCCTGCCTGCTCCTTTCGGCCCGGAGCCGCAGATTTTCCGGAACGGGGTGCCGCAGATTTTCCGGAACCATCAGGAAGTATCCATCCGCCCCACCGTACCCTGACGCCACCGCTCCTCCGGCTGGAGCCTCTCCATCGCGGACAGCGCGCCCGAGGTGAGGAGCAGCGAGATGGCGAAGCGAGTGAGCGGTGGCGGCCTGTGGACGGCGGAGTACGCGCAGAGGCTGCTCGAGCGTAACCGTCTGACCAGGCACGTGGTTGTCGGCAGCTTCGAGGACGACTACGGCGCCGGCCCCAGTGGGCGCCAGCGATCAGGCAGCAGCGCATCGAGCTCGTCGTCGGTGGTCGCCGTCGCGACGCGTTCGAGGACGTCGGTCAGGTACTCGGTCGGCTCGATGTCGTTCGCGATACAGGAGCCGACCAGCGAGTACAGCGTCGCGAAGTTCCGGCCCGCGCGGGGGTTGCCGACGAACAGGTAGTTCTTCCGGCCCAGGGCGATCACGCGGAGGAGGCGCTCGGACGCGTTGTTGTGAGGTGGGATGCGCGCGTCGGTGAGGAAGAGCTCGAGCCGGGCGCGCTGGTTGGTGGCGTAGCCGAAGGCCTGGCCCAGCGGACTCTTCGGCAGCACCTGAGACCGACGCTCCTCGAGCCAGGCGTAGAAGTCGTCGATGACCTTCTTCGTCTGCTGCTGGCGCAGCGCGAGGTGCGCAGGAGTGCCGAGGATACCGCGCGCCTTGGCTTCGTGCTCGACCCGGAACAACGGTCGGAGCTTGGCGATGCCGACGTCGGCATCGTCGCCAGGCGCCGTGCGCGCCTCGAAGAGCTTGCGGCGCAGGTGGCACCAGCAACCGCCGCGTGCTCGGCCGCCCGGATCGGTCACGTGGTTGTAGCCCGTGTAGCCGTCGACGACGAGCGCACCTTCCGAGTTGCCCAGCACCTCGGCGGGGGTCTGGCCGCTGCGATCCGTGGCGAACACGAACAGCACGAGAGTGCCTCCGCTCTGCTCGTCGCGACCGTGAAACACCCAGAAGAAGCCGCGCTTTTTGCGATCCTGGATCCGCATGGATGTCTCGTCGGCGAGCACGATTTCGATGCGGGCGATCCGCGCGCGGAGGCGCTCGAGCAGCGGCACCAGGCGCTCGGCTCCGGTATGGACGAGCTCGTTCATCGTCGCCCGTGAGATGGGCACGCCAAGCCGAGCAAGGCGCTTCTCGATGCGGTGGATCGGGATCGAGTCTACGCACTTCTCCACGATCAAGAACGCGACGAAGCCGAAACCGTACTGCCCGCCGACGGAGAGCTTGGCCGGCGCAGGAGCCACGACGATGTGCTCGCCGCAGCGGCACGCCAGCTTCTCGCGACGATGTCGCCGACGCACGAAGCGGCCCGGGATGTACTCGTACGTGGTGCTCTCTTCCGGCGGGAGCGCCGAGAAGTGGGAGCCACCGCACCGGGGACACCGCTTCATCGCGTCGGGCACTGGATGATCAGCGTCCTCGGTCGCCAGCGCTGCCTGCTTGGCCAGCGCATTCTCGCGACGCTTGCGGGCGATCTCCTCCCGTCGCCTGCGCAGCTCTTCCTCGCTGAGCTCGGCCGGGTCGTCGCGCTCGACGGGTGGAACCTTCTGTCGCTCCGTCTTGGGGCCGAGCAGCTCGCGCTGCAGGCGTCGCATCTCCGCCTCCATGGCGGCGCTGCGCGCCTCGAACTCGGCGGCCTGCTCCGCGAGCCGCTGCTGCAACTCGGCGATGAGCTGCTGCTGGGCGACGATCAGCTTCTGCTGCTGAGCGATGATCTCGTCGCGCGGGTCCGCCACGACACCGTTTGATCATGCGGCGATCGAGCTGTCGACCGGATTCGTGAGGGATCACATAGGGCCACGTGGGATCACGCGGCGTCACACGCTGGCGTACGGAGTCTGCCTCGCTGGCGGAGTCCACAGCGCGGGCCGCTTCACGTGCGCGAGGTCGATTCCGTCGAGCAGCATCGCGAGCTCGGTCGCGTCGAGCACCGCACGCTCCGCACCCGCGGGCACGCGCGGGATGCGGAAGCGCCCCTTCTCCAGGCGCTTGTACAGCAGCACGAAGCCGCCCCGATGCCAGACCAGGATCTTCACTCGGTCGCGCCGTCGTCCGACGAACGCGTAGAGGTCGCCGCTGTACGGATCGAGTCCCCACGCGGACACGATCGCGAACAGCCCATCGTGGCCGCAGCGCATGTCGACCGGCGCCGAGGCCAGGTACACGCGCACGCTGTGCGGCAGCGCGAACATCAGCGCTTCAACGCCTGCACGAGACGAGCGACGTAGCTCACGTCCACGTCAGCGCCGCAGCGCAGCACCACCTCGCCGAGGGCGATCTCCACGGCGGCGTCACCGACCGCCGCGCGCGAAGTCCCGCCGACATCGATCTCGATCGGCACCACGTCGGCCGACCCGTGCTTCGCACGGGTACCACGCCGCAGCTCGCTCGACCACCACTGAAGCGTACTGGCCGCGAGCCCCTCCCGCTCAGCGAAGTCGGCCGCCCTCAGCCCGCTCTTTCGCCACCTCGCCACCGTGCTCCGCCACCACTGCCGCGTCCGCCGCTCGTTTGCCATGCGCGGACTACACGACACCGTCGACAGCGGACGCAACCACGTGCCTGGTCAGACGGTTACGACGCAACCACGTGCCTGGTCAGACGGTTACCCCTCGCCGGCGGTCATCCATGGGTCACTCCGCACGCTCACTGGAACGAGCAGCGCCCTCGCCGGCGTCGCCCTCGCCGTCGCAGTCAGGCGGTGCCGCCACCAGTACAGCCGTTGGGCCCGCACGCCGAGGCTCCGTGCGTACACAGGCAAGCTCTGCCCGCTCTGCTCCCACCGCTCGAGCAGCCTCTGCGCGTACTCCGCCGTCCACAGGCCGCCACCGCTCACTCGCTTCGCCATCTCGCTGCTCCTCACCTCGGGCGCGCTGCCCGCGAGGGAGGCTCCAGCCGGAGGAGCGGTGGCGTCAGGGTACGGTTGGGCGGATGGATACCCATGCGCGGACTACACGACACCGTCGACAGCGGACGCAACCACGTGCCTGGTCAGACGGTTACAGCCGGAGGAGCGGTGGCGTCAGGGGACGGTTGGGCGGATGGATACACCTCGGGAGCGGGAACAGAGTACTTCCCTATCTCAACTCCCGATGTGCGCCTCGCCGTACAGGCACGCCTGGCACGGGTCGTCACTCGAATCCTTTAGCTTTACGCGAGTGCTGCCCTCCACAATGACCTTACCATCTTGGTTTACAACGGACAGAGACCACAGTGGGTTGTAGGATGGTATCCCCATGAGATCTTTGGTTATCGAGAGCACCCCATCTTCTGATAACCTTACGCCCCACACTCCACCGTCAGCGGTCAATGCTTTCGCGCTGATCTCATACTCAAAGCATTTTTCGTCTGCGCACAAGGTTATGTCCCAGGTATCATCTCCAATGGGCCCCGTAGTGGCAGTCAAAGTAACGGAACTGCCACATTCATAGTCATCACACTCCCTAACGCTGCACCCCGAAAGCCGTAGCGTTGCAGTGCCACCTAGCACAAGCCCCAATAGCACCGTCTTCAGTTTCGGCATCATTATTCTATCTCCGTTGCGTAACGGTGAAGCTGACTGAGCTCAATCCGTCGAATCTGAGTGAGGGCACCGTCGCCGTTGGCTACAGCGATGGTATCACTAACGTATAAATAGGAGTCTGTTATTGTCCAAGCGGTTGAGTTGATTTTAAATCCCTCTGCAGCCTTCACCAAGAAGTACTGACCGCTATCCAGGTTGGCCATCACTAAACTAGTAGTATTTGTATGTTGGGTGCCATCCTCTTTTACCATGTCTCCTGTGAAGCCTACCCACGAGCCCCAGGTCTTGAGGCTGTAATCAGGAGAAGCCGGCGTCAGGCGAAATTTTGTTGTTGCGCGCAAGCTTACTGGCTTTGCTCCCGCTTCAGGGTGGCGAGGCAGGTACCAAAACTGCAGCCAAGTAGAGCGCCAAAGTTGATTGCGGTCTGGGTCTAACACTATACCAACGATTCTAGTTGGTGATGAAGCAACTCCGTAAGTACGATCTGGCGCATCTTCCAGGAGCGTATAGATAGACTCTGTCGTAGGCTCCCAAGCGCGCACTCGAGCTGAGTTAGATTCTACCCATGTCAACAAATCCTCGCCGCCGATGATCGTCTGCACGGGTTCTGGGTCTATGCGAGTCCAGCGAGTCTTTCTAAGATCTCTTGAGCCTAAAAATACTCCTAGGTCAGTCCCGACCGCACGTCGACCGCTACCCAAGCTCTGCGTGGAACCACGGGAGCCTAAATTTTGTCCAAGGGCCTCCGGCTCTGCCAGGATCCAGGTGCCTAACTTGGATAAGTTAGCAAGGGCGTAGTAGTTCCACTTCTTCCCGTTGGAGGCGCGACCGTTGAAAACGCTGTAAATTCTAGGATCGGCGACGCTTGCGCCTAAATTACAGGCCGGGGTGCCTCGGACGTTGGGGTTGAAATTTGGAATCTTAATGAGCAGTGCCGCAATTACCTCACCATCCTGCAATCGCACAAGCTGGGTAATGCCGGTAACAGGATGATATTCCGGGTACGGGTAAGGGTAAGACAGCTTGATGTAGGCCTCCCCGCCGATGGTGCGCATGGACTCCGTTCGCACTTCTTTTACCGGGTAATCTCCCTTTACATCGGCAACCTCACACCCTTCGCCACAGCTTAGCCACTTGAGCGCTGGAAAGGTAATCGAGCCGGGCACGGCGGCGTAGTTCCAGCAATCCTCTGCCAAGTGGGCGAGCTCTTTGACAGGCTCCCAGGTGGCCCCGGGGAAGTTGGCGGGCGGCACTTCAGGCGGGGGCAGAGGGGGAGAGGGCGCTCCGCGCTCGGCCTTAGCGTCGGTGCTGGCGTCGGTGGCCCGAGCGCTGGCGTCGGGCGGGGCGGCGCTGGCGTCTGTGCCAGGGTCCGCCTCAGTATCAGCCGAGCACGCCACGGAGAAGACTGCCCCGCCCGCGACTAACAGTGCGAGCGGGGCTACTAACTGCCTTAGAGCTGCGCGCATAGGCCGGTTCCAAAAAACCGATTGGGAGACAGCTCTGCTACGTCAAGCTTGCCAGGCTGATACTCGACCGCCAAGTACAGCCTATCTTCTCCCATTACCGGGGCTGCGCGCACCTTGCCTGGCGCGATTAGCACGCCCTTATACTTTAGCTTGCTCCCGCGAGCATCCAGCCGCCACACGGTATGGCTAGCGCTGCCGCTTGAAACCAGGGCTAGCCGGCCATCTTCCATGACGCTGATAGCGGCGTAGCGACTGCCCAGGTACGGCACCGTTAGCAGCTGGGTTGAGGTGCCGGCGGCAAGATCTACCCTGAAGAGCCGCGCGAAGCGGAGGCTGCCGATTCTGTCGTGGTCGTCCACATCTAAGACGTACAGCCGCTGCCCTTGCGGGTCGTAGGCTACGGAGAGCACCTCCGACGAGGGCGCCGGACCGTCCGCTGAGACGAGGCTCCATGCGAACTGATGTAGGTTCCAACGCCAGATTGTTCCGGCAGCGTCTCCATCGGAGGTAGCGCCGCCGACCATGTAAACGCTGCTCTCTAGCGCTGAGAATGCGCCGCTCACTCCGTCGAGCTCTGGCGGCTGTCCCGATGTTGTCATTCTGCCAACCAGATTTGGTACGTAAACACCCTCAGCCAGTCCGATGCCGTGATGTGCCATCGACAGCGCCATCGGTGCGATTCCGTCAAAGTGACGCCGCAGCAGGGCTGCGTGTACATTGGAATAATACGCGGGCGGCTTATGAGCACGGACCACCGACAGCGGCTCTACCGCGGTAAGCCACTGCACGTCGGGGGCCAGGAGATTCTCGGGCTCTCCGTCGCGGAAGTAACTTGTAACATCAATCCCAGAACCACGTCCGGTCACCGCGAGGATACTGTTGTCAGCGCCCAGCACCAACGGACGAGGGATTGAAAAGCGCCCGGTAAAGCCCCACAGGTCTGGGTCCCGCAAGTAATCTGGCCGCACCCAATGCGGCTTGCAGGGCGCCGGACAGTTGATGCTTGGGCGCACAAGCTCTTGGGTCACTGCTGGTGTTCTTACCGAAGCGACCACATCCCCAAGCGCGTAGTTTTGCTCCCGCAGGCTGGCGTAGGGTGCCTGCTTCTCGGTTCGGCTCAGGATAACCCCATTGGTCCGGCAATCTAGAACGTTAGAGCCAGGGCAAGTGCCAAAGTGGTCGACGTCACCCGTCAAAACGTCTTCGCGCCACTTCCACAGCACGTTTCTAGGCACCTGTCCGTTGCTGCTTACGGTGCTAGTGGTAAAGCTCCGTGGGCTCGTCGTGCCGGTGCCACCTGTGTAGCTGGCGCCGTTGTTCCTTGTGAGGGTGACGACTCTCCACTTTGCAGTGTCTGAAACGTCCTTAGGGAAACAGATGTTGCTAAGACGGCTCGTGCAATACTCGAAGCCCACCTCATCACCTAGCGGGTCTTTGCAGCTACAGTGCCGATAAGTGATGCCACGCTGCACTGTAACAACGGCAGCAGGGTTGGTGAGGTCTAACCCGAGCCAGCCGTTCTGGTATATCTCGGCTACGTCGTCAGGCCCCTCGCCGTCACCGGGGGTTAGACCCCCATTGCTGCCAGCAGGAATCGTGCCGAAAGGCCCTGGCTGCGACATCCTGACAATCGGCACCGGGTCGCATTCGTCCGCAAGGTGCTGCACTTCGGGGTGGCCCAGCTTTTCTCGCTCTTCTGCGAGAAGGTTAGAGTTGAGGCGACTTTGTGTTTGCAGGCCCGGGCACTCGTCGCAGCCGTCAGGCACGCCGTCACCGTCAGAGTCTTTGGCTGTAACGCAGTGTCCCAAGACCGCTCCAGGCTCGATTAGGCATAGGCCCCCACTCGTGCCGCAAGCGTTATTTTCTGCGCACCACGAGTATGGATTATAAGCATCACAAGCATCACAAGCGTCCCCTACCCCATCGCCGTCCGCATCCGGCTCTACTACAGATGCTAACGCATGTGCTCCAGCAGTATTGTTAGGACAAAGGTCGCAGGCGTCCCCGCGAGAGTCGCCGTCTCTATTTGACTGGCTTGGGTTAGAACAGCTCACCCGAGGCGGAACGTGGCCGTATGCTGCCTCTAACGCATCGCAGACTGCCTGGGCGCAGTTGTCACACGCCTCGCCCACGCCGTCGCCGTCATCGTCTTCTTGCCCCGGGTTGGCGCAGTCCGCAATGTTTCGACCCATGGCGATGCAGCGGCTTGGGGGGCAATTATCAACGTCGTCGGTCACACCGTCGTTGTCAGCGTCTCCGCCAAGGCATTCGTTGATGATCCAGGCGCCGTTATCTTTACCGCCTGGGGCTCCGGTGGAGGCCCAAACACGCTGGACCGTACTAACGGTCTGGTCTTCCCACCACCCGCTAGCGACTCCAGCTATCACTGTATCGTGCGTCTCACCATTCCAGCCGGTCGTAAAAACTAGCGGCCCACCGGAATCTCCCCGCTGAAACTCCGGATTGGAGTTGCCCTTGGCATTCCACAGATAGTCGTCAAAGCACTGGCCCTCGAATACCTCCGAGTCACAAGCGTCTCGATACGGCTTAGGAGTGTTTAGTTCCCCCCAACGGCGGCTGCCGTCCGATGGCAGCCATGGATGATACGGTTCTTCGTTCGGCCATTTCGGATTAGGCGTATGGTATCCAAAGCCAGCTATGTAAGAGGGTCTCTGAAAAAAAAGACCCGTGTCCCAAATAGCTTTGAGCTTACCGGTGAATACCTGCGGGTATGATGCTACAACGCTTGTTGGCACGTCCGTGGCAAGAAGCGCGCAGCCGATATCATGAGGTTTGTCTGAGCCGTTATTGATTCTCTTTACGGAGGCGACGGTATAGCGATTCCCAGTAGCAACACCTGTTCCGAGTGGATCTCCAGTCGGCAAGACGAATTCATGCCTTCCAAGATTCTTCATGTTGTCAAAGCAGTGCCCAGCCGTGAGGACAGTTCTTGGCCCGATGAGCGTACCGGTGCAGCGGCCACGCACCCCATCGTTGGGCTCGATGCGCTGCAACTGCCCAACGGCGGGCATCCAGCTGTGAGAATCCCCAACATTATCAATCTGCGCGTTGCTGCCGCTGATCTGCTGCTCCACCTGCGCCGTGCCTTCCTCCCCAGCAGGCGCCTCTACCTCAGCCCCACAACCTAGCAGCGCTACCCCAAGGAGCGCAGGCAAGCATCTGCTTGCTTGCTTGCTTGCTTGCTTGCTTGCTTGCTTGCTTGCTTGCTTGCTTGCTTGCTTGCTTGCTTGCTTGCTTGCTCATGTACCACGCCTCCCTTTGCGTTAGGGTAAGGTTTTCACGACGAGGTGGAGACGTCAAGGGCGGCTGCTCTGCTGCGCTGCAGCAAAATTCTAATCGAAGGAATTTGTTGGATTTAGCCGTGGCCAGAGGATTTGTTGGTCCTACGAAGGCGCAATGAGGCCCTTGCATGGGCGGAAGAACCGTGCCGGTGCCCGGTCACGCGGACCTTCGCGCTGCTCTTGAGCTGAGCACGATCACGCCAATCGAGGGACAGCAGGGCGATCCTGATCGAGTTTGGGGAGGGACGCCACACGAAGCCCCCCCAAGAGAACTCGCAGGAATTCTTCGGGGGGGTCTCCCTCCGGGGTTGCAACACCTTGCCGACTCGACTCTGAGACGCACCGAGCCTGCAGCCCGCCACGCCGCCGGGCGAAAGGTCCCGAGCCGTACGGTTACCGTGGCGGCACCGCCTGGCGGAGACGGCGGGGGCGACGGCAGCGCCGCAGATCGGTTGCCGCTGGCCGCCCGCGCCGTTAGCCTGTCAGCCTCGTCCCAGCTCGGAGGGTGTGCGGTGTCTCCACGCGTGTTCATGGGTCTCCTGGCGCTGAGCCTCGCAGCGGCGTGTGGCTCCGAGGGTGATCCTGCTGGGCCGGACGCCTCACGGCTCCCCACGGACGCCGGGACGGAGGGCGGGGGTGCGTCCGGCGCCGCCGGCGCGCCGCGCGACGCCAGCGCCGACGGCGCCTCAGCCGCTGGAGGCGCGCCGCACGACGCCGGCGGGGGGCGAGACGCGGGCTCGGCCGGCGCGGCGGGGCTCGGCGTGGACGCGGGCGACGTCAGCGTGACCTTCGCGCCCACCCAGGAAGATTTCCCCAACCCCGAGCGCGGCTGGTTCGTGTGGGCCAGTGACGACTTCGGCGCCTCCCTGGACGCTGGCGCGGTGGACGCTGCGTGGCGGCAGGGTGTGCGGCTCGCCTACGCCATGGTCGATCTTGGCCGCTTCCGCGAGGGCGCCATCGACGCAAGCTTCCTCGCCGCGCTCTCCGACAGACTGGAGGCGCTGCGAGGCCGCGGCATGAAGGCCATCCTCCGCTTCGTGTACGACTACACGGCGGCAGGCAACGACGCCCCGGCCACGCGCATCGTCAGCCACCTCGAGCAGCTCGCGCCGCTGCTCAGCGAGCGGCAGAGCGCCATCGCGGTCGTCCAAGCGGGCTTCATCGGCGCCTGGGGGGAGTGGCACAGCTCCAAGCACTCCAACTCCTACGGCTACCAGACCAACCCCGGCGTCACCCCGCAGCAAGCCGACGCCAACCGCCGCCTCGTGCGCGACGCCCTGCTCCAGGCCGTGCCGCCGGCGCTCCCGCTCGCCTTCCGTTACCCGGGCGATCTCATCAAGTGGTACCCCTCCCCCACCACCCAGCCGCGCGTCGGGCTCCACAACGACTGCTGGCTCGCGGGGCCCGACGACACGGGGACCTACGAGAGCGAGGCCGAGCGCACCTACGTTCGAGCGCGCTCGGCCTCCTCCAGCTTCGGGGGGGAGACCTGCGACGCCTCCGCCGAGCTGCGCACCTCGTGCAGCAGCGTGCTCACGGAGGGGGCGCAGTATCACCTCGGGTACCTCAACCGCGAGTACTTCACGGGCTTCATGGACGCCTGGCGCCGCGAGGGCTGCCTCGATGAGGTGTCGCGCAGCATGGGCTACCGCCTCCAGCTCGAGCAGGCCCGGCACGCCACGCAAGCCGCTCGGGGCGGCACCCTCCGCGTCGAGGTCACCCTGCGCAACGTGGGCTGGGCCAGGCTCCTCGGTCCACGCCCGCTCGTGGTGCGGCTGGTGGACGGCGCCACCCGCGCCACGGGCGCCAGCGACGTGTCGCTGTCTAGCCTCCCCGCCCAAGCCACCACCGCGAGCGTCATCACCGTCGAGCTGCGGGCGCCCAGCGCCCCGGGCGTCTACGCGCTCGAGCTGGCCGCGCCGGATCCTCACCCCACGGCGCACGACGACGCGCGCTTTGCCGTCCGGTTCGCCAACGCCTCCCAGGGCGCCCAGCGCTGGGACGCGGCGCGCGCCGCCTTCATCACGGGCACCACCGTCACCGTGGAGTGATCGACGTGACCGCTGACGCACGGCGACCCCGCCGCGCCTCGACACCGCCGCACGCCGCGGCGCTGCTGCTGCTCGCGCTGAGCGTCGCGGGCGGCGGCGCGCCGGGCTGTCGCGCTGGTCAGCCGAGCGCCGGGCCTCCGCTCGCGACGCCAGCCGCACCGCCTCCGAGCTCCACCTCCATGAGCGCCGCGCCTCCGGCTCCCGCGAGCGTCACGGGCAGCGATCCCACGCGCTTTCGCTGCCACGACCAGGACTGCCACGTCGGCACGGAGTCTTGCTGCTATTTCTCGGACACGGGCGTCTGCGTCCCGAGCGTGGCGCCGGGCCCGAACGACGCGGAGCAGCTCTTGGCGTCACAGCTCGAGATCTGCGAGGCGACGCCGCATCGCTACGCGCTGACCGAGCTCATCCGCTGCGACGAGTCGAGCGACTGCGCCGACCACGAGGCCTGCTGCGGCACCTTCCTCTACGGCGGCGCGGACGCGCAGATCTGTGTGCCCATCACCACCCCAGGGCGCTCTCCCTGCCAGTTCCAGGAGGTGTGCCACACGGACGCCACCTGCCGCGCCGCCGGGAGCCGCTGCCTCGACGGGCGCTGCAGCAAGCCGGTGGAGCTGCACTGCGGCGGCCAGCGCTGCACCGGCGCTGCTCGCGCGTGCTGCGGCGACCCACCGCGCTGCCAGACCCCCGCGTCCTGCGAGCGGCTCCCTCGGTATCACTGCATGAGCCCGCGTGACTGCCTGCCGGGTGAGTCCTGCCAGCTCAACCTCTCGGGCTCGTACTGCCTGAACGAGCCGGACATCGCCAACTCCAGGCTGGTGTGCGACACCGCGAGCGACTGTGAGGTGCTGAAGCACTTCTGCGCGCAGCTCCAGTGTGAGCCCACGGACGTCCCCGGCATCCGTGGCTGCACCTGCCCTTGAGCGCCGCCCTCCACCCACGCCGAGGGCTGGCTGCGCCGCTGGCGTGCCGTGGAGCCGCGGCGGCGCCTCGCCGCGGTGCGCGCGCCGCAGGTGCCTGGGCCTCAGCCGCAGGTGTCGTCGGGGCGGCCGCTGCAGGCCTCGAGCGCGCTGATGCAGTCGGTGGCGGCGGAGACGCCACAGCGGCACTGCACGCAGGCGCTGGCCTTGGGATCGGCGATGCACTCCGCCAAGCACTGCCGGGCGCTGCACGCCGCGAACTCCGCGTAGCAGCCGGCGCAGGCCGCGCTCAAGCCGGTGTTCTGGCTGACGCAGGCGCTGACGAGCGCGACGAAGTCCGGATCCCTCGGGAGCTTGCCTCCGGTGATGAGCGGCTTGACGCACTTGGGCAGCTCCACCTCCGGATCGAGCGACGCTAGCAGCGTCGCGTCACTCGAGCCCAAGCAGGCCTCCGCCCCGGCGTCGCTCCCCGCCATGCCACCGGCGCCCGCGGCGGCGGCGTCCGCGCCGGCGCTACCGCCAGCCCCCGCGGGTGAAGGCGTCTCGCTGCTCGAGCTGCACGCGACCAAGCCGGCAGCAGCGGCCAGCACGAGGGGCATCAGGACGGCTTGGGGGGTAGGCATGGGTCAGAGTCTCCTCTTCACTCGAAGTGGCGGCCAACGTCCACGGCGATCACGTGCAGGCGCGCCTCGTAGCGTCCAGCGTAGCCACAGAACGCGCACAGCTCCGCGCCGAGCTCCCGCTCGCCGAGGGTGGTGCCGCCGAAGCGATAGGCGTACGCGAGGTTGCCCGCCCAGCCCCGGTGCGTGAAGCCGGCGCCGAGCGTCCCCGCGTAGGTGGGGGCGGGCGGCGGTCCGAAGGGCGTGGGGTAGCGGCGGCTCGCCGCGGCCGCGTCGCGCACCAGCCCCGCTCGGACGCTCAGCTCGCCAGCCTCGAGCAGCCGCAGCTCCACGCCAGCGCGCAGGAGGACCGAGTCCGTCCAGTCGTAGAGCGCGGGGAGCCGGAGCGGTGCGCCCCCCAGCGTGGCGCTGACCCGGCCGCGCGCGTTGTCACCGTTGCGGACCAGCTCGGCCTCGAAGGCCCCGCCCCAGCGCCCGAGATCGGTCCGCAGCCCGGCGCCGACGCGCGCCGGCAGGTGCAGGGTGGTCGAGACGTCACGGACGGGCTGCGCCAGCACGATCCCGTCCTCCGCCGAGAGCTCGACGTCCGTGCCGTGCCGATAGACCACGCCGAGGCGGAGCTGCTGGCGCGCCGTGAGGCTGACGCGCGGGGCCTCGCTGAGCAGGCGCCACGTGAGGCCCAGGCGCAGACCGCTGAAATCCATCCCGCGCTGGTCGAGCTGGATGCCCGGCGCGTCGGCGTGGGCGCCGCGCTTGTAGCGCTGCATCTGCGCGTAGGTCGAGCGGTGCGCGAGGCCGAGCGCGAGCCCGTAGGGGAGCTGCACGCCCAGCCCGACCGCCGCCTCGAAGAACGCGGCGCGCGTCTCGTCCCGCGTCGCGCCGACGGCGCCCTCGTACTCGTACACGGCGCCGGCCGCCGCGATGGGCTGCAGCAGCAGCCCGAGCCCGAGCCGCGGGTGGAGCCGCGCGGCGACGCCGAGGTGCGGCAGCGGCGCCACGACGCGCTCGGACTCTAGGTTCGTGCGGGGCTCCGGTGAGGCCCGCACCACCCCCGTCATCAGCGTGAGGCCGCCCTCGACCTCCCAGCCTGGCGTCGCGGCGAGCCCCGCGGGGTTGCTGCCAGGCGCCAGCGCGCCCTGAGCGTCGGCGAGCCCGGCGCCCCCCATGCCGATCTGACGGGCCGCGCTGGGGAGTGGTTGATCGTAGCCCGCCGCCACCGCGCCGAGCGCGTGGAGCAGCGCCGCCGCGCCGAGCAGGGCGGCGGTGCGCCGGGGTGCGCGCTGTTGACGAGAGATCACCCGGGCTCCACGGCTGCGTGAGCGGCACGCTAGCTCAGCGGCGCGGCCGGCGCGAGCCCGGCCCAGCAGCGCCCCGCGGGTTTGACGCGATGAGCGGCTCGGGCATGCTCCCAGGATGAGCCAGTCCATCCAGCCCTACGGCACGCACCAGGTCGATGTGCTCCAGCGCAGCAGCTACGTGGCGCGCCGCAACTTCTTCAATTTCTTCGGCATCACCTGCCGCATCCTGGACGCTCAGGGGCTCCTGCTCGCCTTCGTCAAGCTCCGCGCGTTCAAGCTCCGAGAGCAGATCGGCGTGTTCGCGGACGAAGCGCAGACGCAGCCGGTGCTGCACATCCAGGCGCGGAGCATCATCGACTTCAGCGCCACCTACGACGTCACCGACGCCCGGAGCGGCGCGCCCGTGGGAGCGCTGCGCCGGCGCGGGTGGAAGTCCTTGATGAAAGACGAGTGGGAGCTGAGCTCCCCTACCGGGGAGATCATCGGGCGCCTCGCGGAGGACTCCACGCTGCTGGCGCTGCTCCGCCGCTTCCTCTCGGCGCTCATCCCGCAGAACTACCACTTGTATCTGGGGGCTGGCGCCCCCGGCACCGGCCCCGTCGTCGGGCGCTTCATCGGGACGTGGAACCCGTTCATCGTCCGCTTCCAGGTGGATCTGAGCGCGGACCCCAGCGCGCGGATCGATCGTCGGCTGACCTTGGCCGCCGCGGTGTTGCTCATGACCATCGAGGGCAAGCAGCGCTGAGCGGCGCCGCGCGGCGCGGCGCGGCCTGCGGGCGCCCGCGCCGCCTCAGAGCACGAAGTGCCGGAGCTCGGCGAGCTGCCGCTCGAGCTCCTGGCGGAAGTCTGGGTGCGCGATGGAGATGAGCGCGCGCCCGCGCTCGACGAGCGTCAAGCCGTGCAGGTTGACCGCCCCCCACTCGGTGACGACCCAGTGGACGTGGCCCCGCGTGGTCACCACGCCAGCCCCCGGCTGCAGCGCGGCGACGATGCGCGACACCTGACCCTTCGCCGCGGTGGACGGCAGCGCGATGATGGGCTTACCGCCCTCGGAGAGCGCGGCGCCATGGATGAAATCCATCTGCCCGCCGATGCCGGAGTAGATGGCGTGCCCCAGGCTGTCGGCGCAGATCTGCCCGGTCAGGTCGAGCTGGAGCGCGGAGTTGATCGCGATGACCTTGGGGTTCTGACGGATGCGCGCGGTGTCGTTGGTCCGATCGCAGGGGTGCAGCTCGACCGTCGGGTTGTCATCCACGAAGTCGTAGAGGCGGCGCGTGCCGTTGACGAAGCTCGTGGTCAGGCGCCCCGGGTGGATCTTCTTGTAGCGGTTGGTGATGACGCCCGCGTCCACTAAATCCAGCACCCCATCGGAGAACATCTCCGTGTAGATCCCGAGATCTCGCTTGTCCCCGAGGCGGGCGAGCACCGCGTTGGGGATGGCGCCGATGCCCAGCTGGAGGGTCGAGCCGTCCTCGATGAGCGCGGCGATCAGCTCACCGATCCTCCCCTCCACGTCGCTCTCCGGCTTGCCGGCGACCTCGGGGAGGGGGCGGTCGACCACGGTGTAGGCGCTGAGCGCGCTCAGCGGCACCGTGCTGTGACCGTGGGTGCGCGGCATGCGCTCGTTGATCTCCGCGATGAGCCGCGCGCCGCTGTCCGCGGCCGCGCGCGCCGCGTCCACCGACGTCCCCAGGGTGCACAGCCCGTGGCGATCCGGCGGAGAGAGCTGCAAGAGCGCGACGTCGAGCGGGATCTGCCGTGAGCGGAGCAGCTCCGGGATGTCCGACAAGAAGATCGGCATGAAGTCCGCGCGGCCCTCCGCGATGGGTCGACGGAGCGCCGGCCCCGTGAAGAACGACACCGAGCGGAACACCCCCTCATAGCGCGGCTCCGTGAAGCGACAGGGGCCCTCGAGGTGCAGGTGGTAGAGCCGCACCCGCTCGAGGTCCGTGCGGTCCGTGAGGGCCTCGAGCAGCGCCAGCGGCGTGGCGGCCGCCCCGTGCACGAAGACCCGCTCCCCGCTCTTGATGGTGCGCACGGCGTCGCTGGCGCTCACCGCGCGGGCTCGCCACGCGCCGTCCAAGGTGGTCATGAGCGCCCCCTGCCAGACGTTGCGCGAGGGGGCAAGCCGGGCCGCGCGCGGCCGCCGCACCCCCAGCGCCGAGGGCGTCAGCGGCAGGTCGTCGCGCCGCAGTAGACCCAGCAGGCGTCGCGGCTGCCCGCCTGGCAGAGCACCGCGGCGCGCTGGGTGACGTCGTCGTTGAGCGGTCCGCCGCCGCCGGCGCCCGGCGTGACGCGGAGGGCCGACCCGCCCGCCTTGCCGTAGCCGACGCCCCAGTCCGAGCCGTCACACGCGGGCCCCTGGCTCAGCGCGATGTGCAGCGGCTTGTCCGCGGTGGGCGGCCAACTGACGAAGAGCGAGGCGCGGTCCTCCGCACGACAGACTCGGATCTTCTGGTTTTTCCCCTTCTGCAGGCGCACCACGAAGGAGGCGTACTTCCCCGCGACGATCTCCTCGTAGTAGTCCCGGTGCTGCTCTCCGAAGTCCTCCTTCTTCTCGTAGCCCAGCACCTTGCCCGAGCAGTTGACGCGCAGCCACTCGCGCAGCACGTGCAGGCTGCAGCGCTTGGCGCGGGTGCTGGCGCCCTGCGTGTTGACGGCGACGCCCTGGTTCCACTCGTTGCCCTGCGGTGGGTTCGAGCGCGTCGAGGGGATGCTGGGGACGGCGGCGATGTCGAAGCTGAGCTCCGCGGCTGGGCCGCCCGCGGCCGCCGCGGACGGCGGCGCGGGCTCGACGGGCGCCGGGGAGGGCGTGGCGGCGGGCGCCACGTCGCCGCTGGGGGCCACGCTGGCGGCGGGCACCGCCGCCGGCTCTTGCTGAGCACGCGCGGGCTCATCGCTGGACTTCTTGCAAGCCAGCAGGCTGACCCCCAGCAGGGAGGCTACGAAGAAGGTCACGCTGACGTCTCGCTGGAACATGTCGTCTCCCTCACTGATGATGGCCGAGCCCACGGGCGATGGCCGCACGATAGTCCAGGAGAGCCTGCGGCAGCCCCACGAACACCGCGTCAGCGATCAGGGCGTGGCCGATGTTCAGCTCTTCGACCTGAGGGAGCGCGGCGATGGCCGCCACGTTGTGACGGTTGAGGCCGTGCCCCGCCGCCACCTCCAGCCCTAGCGCGTGAGCGCGGCTGGCGGCTTGCCTCAAGCGCTCCAGCTCCGCCAAGCGGGGCCGCCCGCTCGACTCACAGTACGTGCCCGTGTGCAGCTCCACCTGCGCCGCCCCCAGCGCCGCGCTCGCCTCCACCTGCTCCAGCTCCGGCGCCACGAACACGCTGAGCTTGATGTCCTCGGCGCGGCAGAGCTGCACGAAGGGCTCGAGGTGCGGCGCGCCCTTCACGACGTCGAGCCCCCCCTCGGTGGTGCGCTCCTCCCGACGCTCCGGGACCAAGGTGATGACGTCCGGGCGGATGCGCCGCGCGACGGCCAGCATCTCGTCGGTGGCGGCCAGCTCCAGGTTGAACCACGTGGTGATCGAGCGGCGGAGCCGCTGCACGTCCTCGTCGCGAATGTGGCGACGATCTTCCCGCAGGTGCGCCGTGATGCCGTCGGCGCCTGCCTGCTCACAGAGCTGCGCGGCGAAGACGGGATCTGGGTAGGACGTGCCACGCGCGTTACGGAGCGTCGCGACGTGATCGATGTTGACGTGGAGGCGCAGCATGGGCTGGGCCGGAGGCTAGCGGAAGCGCGGGAAGTTGGGGAGCCGGAGCGGGCGCCGCGGGCTCAGGGCTCGCCCTCGCCCCAAGCCTCGCCCAGCTCGTCGTTCTTCGGCGTGACCAGCGCGGAGCCGTCCTTGGCGTCCCGGCGGACGACGCGGGTGTAGCGCGTCGCCGTGTCATCGTTCTCCCGGGCCACGACGGTGATCACGTTGGTGCCGGGGCGGAGCTTCACGTCGTAGCTCAAGGTCAGCTTCTTCTGGTCCGGGCTCTTGCGGTTGGCTTGGTAGTACACCTTACGGCCCCCCAAGAAGACGTAGGCGTCCATCACGCGGTCATTGTCCGTGACCGTCGCCTCGATGAGGACGTGATCCTCACCGGTCGCCAGCCCGCTGGTGCTCACCTCCAGCAGCGGCGGAGAGCGCAGGAGCAGCGGCGTCAGGTTGTACTTCACGGGGGCGCTGCTCTCGCTCAGCTTGCTGGTCTCCACGAAGGCGAAGCGCTCACCGTCGAGCTTGATCTTGGTGTAGTCCCCGGCCACGCCGAGGCGCTGCACGACGCTGCCCACGGGCAGCTCCGCCACCGGCGCCGCCCCGCTGAGCGGCTGCGCTCGCAGGGCGGCGGCGGCGCCCACCACCGCCACCTTGCCCGTGGCCTCGCTGAGCGCCGCGGGCCCCTTGGCGACGGGGAGGGTCACCTTCTCGTTGGAGACCACGCCGAGATCGGAGTCTGCCACCCGCAGCTCGAAGGTCACTTGACCGTCCTGGAGCGTGGGCAACACGTCGAAGGAGAAGGCAACGCTCCGCTGCTCCCCCGGGGCCATGTTGGACAGCTCGAACCGCCCAGCGTGCAGCAAGAGCCCGTCACCCGTGAGGTTGCGGAGGCTGGCGACCGTCTCGAAGCTCTTGCCCTTGCCGACGTTCTTGACCGTCAGGTAGACGGTGGCGCCCTCCCCGCGGCTGAGCTGCCCATCACCGTTGCCGGGGCGGTTGTCCGCCACCTGGTAGGAGTAGGCGAAGATGGGATCCGGGAGCGCCTGCACGGTGGGGCGCAGCTCAGCGTCCCGCGGGGGCTCGCCCCCTTCCCCCGAAAAGCGCACGCGCACCACGTCCTGTCGGGTGATGGCGCCCAGCGGCAGCTTGCACACGCGCTTGGTGTTCATGGGGAGCGGCGCCGTGGAGCCCAGCTTGCGCCCCTCGATCTCACACCAGCCGAAGGGCACGCTGGCGGTGCGGCTCTCGCCCGGGCCTAGCTTGCCGAAGACCAGCTCCTTCTCCGTCCAGTACGAGCCGTCGCTCTGCGTCACGGCGCGGAGCTGGGCGATGCTCCCCTTGCCGTTGTTCTTCACCGTCACGCTCAGCGTCATCGCCTCGCCCGCCTGGACGGTGTCGTTCTTGCGGTTGGTGCTGACGCTCACCTCGAAGTCCGCGGC
>WBZO01003450.1_pt1 | contig 18435 bp, 14 predicted proteins | sample 5204261 | NCBI WGS metagenome assembly WBZO01 (sample SAMN12412400, study PRJNA552823) | activated sludge metagenome | isolation source: activated sludge from anammox sidestream of wastewater treatment plant... | place: USA: North Carolina | collected 2017-09
CCGAAGGCCGTGGGCTGTGCGGGCTCTATCCGCACGAGATCGCCGAGACGAAGGTGGCGACGGTGCACGACCTGGCGAAGCAGCACGGGTTTCCGCTGCGGGCCAGCATGGAAGAGGAGTGAGGGCGCGTGTTCAGCGCATCGGTGGAACTGCTGTTGACCGTCGCGCTCCGCGAGGCGGTGGCGCGACGTCACACGCACCTGACGCTCGAGCACCTGCTGTACGTGCTCGCGCACGACAGCGAGGGCGAGAAGATCCTCGCCGCCTGCGGCGCCGACCTGCCGCGGCTGCGCGTCGAACTCGACCGCTACCTGCAGCGCAACGTCGAGCAATACACCCGCGGGCAGCACCGCGAACCCGAGCAGACGCTGGCCTTCCAGCGCGTGCTCCAGACGGCGGTACTGCACGTGCAGGGCGCGGGCAAGGGCGAGGTGGAGGCTGGCGACCTGCTGGCCGCGCTGCTGCAGCAGCCACGGTCCTTCGCGGCACAGGCGCTCGCCGGCCACGGCGTCACCCGCCTCGACGTGCTGAACTTCGTCTCGCACGGGGTCTCGAAGGTCCCGCTGGCCCCCTCACGTGACGAGGCGTCGGGTGGGCGCACCGCGACGGGCGGCCTGGGCGAGGAAGGCTCGGGAACGGCCCGCGATCCGCTCGGCGCCTATGCCGCCAGCCTCACCGCCAAGGCCCGCGCCGGCGTCCTCGATCCGCTGATCGGACGGACGGTGGAACTTCAGCGCACCCTGGAGATCCTCTGCCGGCGCCGCAAGAACAACCCGGTGTTCGTGGGCGACCCGGGCGTCGGGAAGACGGCGCTGGCCGAGGGCCTGGCCATGCGGCTGCTCGCCGACGACGTGCCGCCGCTGCTGAAGGACGCCGAGGTGTTCTCGCTCGACACGACGGCGCTGCTCGCGGGCACCCGCTTCCGCGGCGACTTCGAGGAGCGCTTCAAGGCGGTGATCGCGGCGCTGGGCCAGCGGCCGAAGCCGATCCTCTTCATCGACGAGATTCACGCGACGGTGGGCGCCGGCGCCACCACCGGCGGCACGCTCGACCTCGCCACGCTGATCAAGCCCGTGCTGGCCGCCGGCGAGCTGCGCGTTGTCGGCTCCACCACCTTCGAGGAGTTCAAGCACATCGAGAAGGACCGGGCGCTGGCGCGCCGCCTGCAGAAGGTGGTGATCGAGGAGCCCTCGATCGACGAGTCGGTGAGAATCCTCGAGGGCCTGCGCTCCCGTTACGAGGATCACCACCTCGTCACCTACTCGGCCGAGGCGCTGGAGACCGCCGCCAGGCTCGCCAAGCGCCACCTGCGCGAGGCGCGCCTGCCCGACAGCGCCATCGACCTGCTGGACGAGGCGGGCGCCATGGTCCGGCTCGCGGCCTCCGCCGCCGACCGAGCCCCGCAGGCCGCGACGGCCACCGCGGTCCCCGCCGCGCCGCCGGCCGAGGCGCTCGCGGCGGCTGCCGGCGCGGGACCGTCCGGATCGTCATCGGTGGAGGCCGACGCCGCTCCCCGGCGGATTCCCGTCGGCGTCGACGAGATCGAACGCATCGTCGCGCGCATGGCGCGGATCCCGGAGAAGCAGGCCAACGCCAACGACCGGACGCGGCTGAAGACGCTCGAGGAGTCGCTGCGCCGCGTGGTGTTCGGCCAGGACGAGGCGGTGCACGCGGTGGCGCAGGCGATCAAGCGCGCGCGGGCGGGGCTCGGCCAGCCCGATCGCCCCGCGGGCTGTTTCCTGTTCACCGGCCCGACGGGCGTGGGCAAGACGGAACTGGCCCGGCAACTGGCGATCCACCTCGGCAACGAGTTCGTGCGCTACGACATGTCGGAGTACATGGAGAAGCACGCGGTGGCGCGGCTCATCGGCGCGCCGCCGGGCTACGTCGGCTTCGAGCAGGGCGGACTGCTCGTGGACGCGATCCGCCAGCATCCCTACGCCGTGCTGTTGCTCGACGAGATCGAGAAGGCGCACCCCGACATCTACAACATCCTGCTGCAGGTGATGGATCACGCCACGCTCACCGACAACAACGGCCGCAAGGCCGACTTCCGGCAGACGGTGCTGATCATGACCAGCAACGCCGGCAGCCGGGAGATGAGCCAGGGCGCGATCGGCTTTGCCGGCAGCGATGCCGGCGACGCGGGCACGCGCCGCGACAGGACGGCGCAGGCGCGCGCGCGCGCCGCGCTCGAGCGCGTGTTCAGCCCGGAATTCCGCAACCGGCTCGACGCGATCGTCACCTTCCGCGCGCTGTCGCCCGAGGTGATGGAGACGATCGTCGAGAAGTTCATCCTGCAGCTCGAGACACAACTGCAGGAGCGGCGCGTCGCGTTCGATCTGTCACCGGAGGCACGGGCCTGGCTGGCGCGCAAGGGCTTCGACCCGGTGTTCGGGGCGCGGCCGCTCGGCCGCACCATCCAGCGCGAGGTGCGCGACCCGCTCACCGACGAGATCCTCTTCGGGCGGCTCGAGCACGGCGGCACGGTCCGCATCGGGCTCGACCAGGACGCCGACGCGCTCACGTTCGACATCTCATGACCGATCGATGCGGGTGAGGCGCGGCGCTGGCCCCGGGGCGGCCGCCCGCGAATCGCCCGCCAGCCGCGACAACCCCGACCTGTTCAGACATGCCGAAGACACACCAACCAGAATCGTCCGTGAAAGTGGTGGATCGCCGCTGGTGGGCGCAGGGTGGCCCCGGCGAGGACGGCGCGCAGGCCGATGCCGCGTCCCGCGCGCCGTCGCTGAAGCCCACCTACGTCGAGGAACTCGAGCAGAAGCTGGCCGAGAAGGACGCGCAGCTCCAGGAGGTGCTCACGAAATACCGTGGCGCCGCGCGCGAGTTCGAGGACGCGCGCGCCAGGATGCGCAAGGAGCTGTCGAAGGACGCCGAGCGCGCGCGCCGCGGCTTCGTCGGCGAACTGCTCGAGGTGATCGACAACCTGGAACTGGCCCTCGACGCGGGACGCGAGTCGAATCCCGGCGACCCGCTGCTGAAGGGCGTGGATCTGGTACGCCAGCAGTTCCTCGCCAAGCTCGAGGGCATCGGCGTCCGGCGCCTGGATCCCATCGGCCAGCCGTTCGATCCCACCCGCCACGAGGCCGTCTCGGTGGTGCCGGTCACCGACCCGGCGCAGAACCACGTCGTCTGCGGCGTGGTGCGCACCGCCTACCTCATCGGCGACGAGGTACTGAGGCCGGCGCTGGTGGCGGTGGGCAAGACGACGGATCGCTGAGCGTCGGCCTGACCTTCGCGCGGGCGCCCGGCCGGCGCCCGTCGCGTGCCGGCAGGCTGACCCTACCAGCTGCCGCTGGCGCCGCCGCCGCCCGAACTACCTCCGCCGAAGCTGTCATCGGAAGACGACGAGCTGCTGTCCGATGAAGAGCTGACCCAGCCGCCGCTGTCCAGCGAGGAACCCCAGCCGGAGCTTCGATCGCCGCCGGCCGTGACGGCCCCCTCCATCATCTTCGCGCCCTTGGCGTAGCCGACCGCGAGCATGACCGCGGCCAGCGGGCCAATCACCCACAGCGTCACGTTGAAGAAGGGAATCAGGGCCATCAGGCCGGGCAGGCCGCCGAACAACGCTCCAAACACCAGGGTGAGCGGTGATTTCGTCCGCACGCCCGCCCCGATCGCCAGGGCCCCGAGGCCGATGAAGAGCCCGAAGAACGGCGTCATAAGCCACGTGGGCGGAAGATCCTGCGTGGCTTCCGCAGCCTCCGCGTCGAGGATGCGCTGCAGGTCGTCGGCGCTGAGCACCTGGCCCGCGCGGACGATCTCGTCGATCCGGCGAACGCCGTCGATCAGGCCCCGCGCGTAGTCGCCGTCGCGGAACGCCGGCGTGATCTGCTGGCGGATGATCGAGCCGGCGAGCCCGTCGGGCAGGACGCCTTCGAGGCCGTAGCCGACCTCGATGCGGACCTTGCGTTCCGGCGGGCAGACCAGCACCAGCACGCCGTTGTCGACGCCCTTCTTGCCGATGCCCCAGGCCTGGAACAGCGCCGCCGCGTACTCCTCGATCGAACGGCCCTCGAGCGACGGCACGGTGACGACGGCAATCTCGGCCTTCGACTCATGCTCGGCGTGGTCCACGATCGCCTTCAGCGTCGCCTTCGCGTCATCGTCGAGCACGTCGGCGAAGTCGTTGATCCGGCCCTGCGGGCGCGGCAGCGCGGCCATTGCGACGGCAGCTGTCAGCAGGCACACGAGGGCTGCCGCCAGCGTCGCCCGGCGCCAGGCGCCATCGGTCAGCGTCATTCTCCCGCCTGGAGGAAAGATCATGTTGGCTGCTCGCCGGGGCTGTGACTTCGGAAAAGGCGTCGGCGCGAGGCCGTGCCAGCCTCTGCCCCAACCGGCCTGGCTCCGTGCGGAAACCAGGGTTCCCCGAACCGGGCACCGTTGAAGGCCGTTCTGGCGCGGGCGGGCGCCACCGTCGAGGACGCGACGGCCTGGATCAGCACGACGCGCGCGGCGGTGTTGGGCGACCCGCGCAACTCGAATCCGTCCCGCAGCAGCACGCTGCCGGGGAAGGTGCCCTGCGGGCCGAGGTCGATGGTGCTCACCACGTAGGTGCGCGAGGGATCGAGGCGCCGCGGCACGACGCGGATCGCCGGCTGCTCGCGGTCGTTCTGGTAGGCCAGCACGACGGCGGCATCGCGCCCGGCCGCCGTGTGCTGGATCAGCTCCCAGGCGGGGCGGTGGCTTGCCGTCATCGGCTCGCTCAACAGCACCGCCGACGCGCTGCCGAGCAGTGCGCGGATGCGCTTGTAGATCTCCACCTCGCGCGACAGCTCGGCGAGGGTGCCCTCGTCGATGTCCGGCGCGCGATACGACAGCCCCAGCACGCCGCCCATGCGGCTGCGGGTGATCAGGCGGAGATCGTACGCGGCGTCGAAGGGTTCACCGGCGCCGCCCATCGCGTAGGAGAGCAGGAAGGACGGCGGCAGGACGGTGGACAACGCCTCGGCGTTCTGCCGGACGTGGGCCGAGGGTGTCGTGCGGTCGTCCATCCAGCCCACGTCGGAGTAACGCGCCAGCCCGAGATCGATGCGGTTGGCGCCGCCGGCGCAGTTCTCGATGAGCAGGTCCGGAAACCGCGACCGCAGCGCCTCGAGCAGGCGGTAGAGCGCCTGCACGTGCGCGAAGGCGCCGTCGCGCGGACCGTGGCCGTGACCCTCGCGCGTGCAGGTCACCCAGTCGTTGCTGTCGATCTTCAGGTAGTCGACGCCCTGGTTGGCCACCAGGTCCACGAGGTGATCCAGCACCCATTGCCAGGCGCCGGGATGCGAAAGGCAGATCTGCGCGTGTCCGGCCGCGTCGTTCTCGACGCCTGCCCGGTAGTGGTCCCCGGTGGCGGCCAGCCATTCCTCCCGCGGCCCGCTCGCGGTGCCCACCGCGCGCAGGTCGGTGCGCTCGGGTTCCACCCAGAGCGCGAACTTCATCCCCGCGGCGTGCACGCGGCTGGCCACGCCGCGCAGCCCCCCGCGGAACCGCTTCCGGTCCACCTCCCACGTGCCGAGCCCCGTGGTGAAGTCGAAGGCGTCCTTGCGCCCGGCGTTCTTGTACCAGCCGGCATCGAGCTGGAACAGCTCCACGCCCAGCTCCCCGGCCAGCTCCACTTCCCGGTCCACCACCTGGTCGTCGATCTCGACGCCGTGGACGAACCAGGTGTTGTAGGTGACGAGGCCGGGAAACCCGTGACCGCCGCGAAGGCCGTTGACCATGAAATCGCGCATCGCCTCGGCCACTTCGGCGTCGCCGCCGGGCACGAACCCGATGAAGCCGTGGACGCCCTCGAGCGCGCCGCTGTCGGGCACCTCGGTCTCCGTGTCGTCGAGCCGTGCGGTCACCTGGGTGCCGGCCGCGTCGCCGCGCGCCTCGATCCGCCACCCGCCCGACCACATCAGGCCGCCGAACACCATCCCGGACGGCGTCTGCACCTTCACCCACGGCAGCGCGACCTCGCTCGATCGCCCCGGCGATCCGAACGCGAACGACTCGTCCTCCGACAGCGTCCGCACCTGCTCCTGGAAGGCGCTGTCGGGATCCTGGCCCATCAGCAGGCCGTGCCGCCAATGCACGTCACGCCCCAGCGCCGCCAGCCGCCACGCGCCAATCGAGGAGGCGACGATCGGCGTGTTCGGATCCAGCCGCTCCACCTCGAACCAGGTCTCGATGACCGATGACCCGGGGTAGGCAACGAAGTGCCTCAGAATCCACGCGCGCGCTCCCGGCGCGCTGAAGACGAGCGTGAGGCGGACGCCGTTGCGGTATTCCTCCAGCCGGTCACCGGCATAGCGCACGCCGGCGGCGGCACGATCGCCGAGCCTGATCTCGTTGCCGTCGATGACGATGGGCGCATCGGGCACGTCGGGAGCCAGGGCGTCCCCGGCATCCTCGCCCGCGAAGCGGCGGAGGACGAGCGTGCCGTCAGGCGCGAACCCGAGTTGCAGCGGGTTGGAGGTCGCCCCGACAACCCAGCTCTCATCGTCGGCCCCCCGTGCCACCACGACATCCTGCCGCGTGAGCCGGCGGACGCCCGCCGGCTGTGATACGGAAGATTGGATCGCCGGGCAGCTCAGGAAGATCGCCGCCGCGACGACGCCCACCAGCCGGCGATGACACCGCGGAATCCGGATCACGCAGCCCCCGTTTCCGATGGCCTGACGGCAACCTGCCGCCGCGGCGCCTCATCTCCGCACGCAAGATGAACGCCATCCGCGACCGCTGGACCCGGTCCCCGGCGCGAAGATCCGCACGCGAGATGTCCATGACGACACGGCGTCGCTCTCGTCAGCGGCCGGGCGGCTCGAAGAGGCGATCCTCGAGCGTCGCGGGGAACTCCACCCGGTCCAGGGCGATGCGCTGTTGCACCCGGCCGTCGGCGAACACTTCCACGACGAACGGCAGCGTGACCCCGTCCACGGTCCTGAAATCGGAATTGCGGCTCTCCACACGAACCTGATGGCCGCCCTGGTCCACCGTGCCTTCGGTCTTGAGTTCGAGCCAGCGTTCGAGGTCGAGCCAGATCGACTGCACCTCGCCCGACTTCCTGAACAGCCTCAGTTCGAGGGCGGGCCGGTCGCCCACCCGTCCGGTGCCGACCACCTCGATCCGGTGGCCCTTGGCGGCGGGATCCACCAGCGGGCCGTCGAAGTCGGCCTGCTCCGCCATGCGCCGCGCCACGGCCCGGGGCACCTCCACCCATCGTCGGCCCGTCATCGGATTGAGCGTCCAGCCGCGCGCGCCGTCGAACGCCTGGACGAGCGTCTGGCCGTCCACTTCGACCTCCTGGCGGATGCGGTTGGGCCGCCGCATGTAAATGGTCGTGGGGACTTCGTCACCGAGCGGGCCGGTCATGGTGCCGGCCATGCGGATGGCCTCGACCCCACGCAGCCGCTGGGCGCCGCCGCGCGCCTCGACGTACCTGGCCAGCACGCTGTCGAGGCCGGGCAGCGGGTTCGACGTCGAAGCATCGGGCCTGGCCGCAGGCTGGCCCCGCGCGATGACGGAGGTCGAGAGCGAGAGGACGGCCGCGACGACGGCCACTGACAGCAGACGAGAGAATGGAGCTGGCACGCGACGACTCCACGTCACCGCCCCCCGGCCGGGGCCGGCGGACACGAGTTCTCCAGGCAGGCGCTCTCTGATTCTAGCTCGTTCGACCGGCGGCCTACCCCGCGCGTTTAGTCGAGCGCAGGACGGCGAGCGACAAGATGACGACGCCGCACCCCAGCAGGGCGAGCGCCTGTGGCCACAGCGTCTCGAGCCCGACGCCCTTCAGGAAGATGCCGCGCACGATGACGAGGTAGTACCGCAGCGGGATCGCGTAGGTGGACCACTGGACGGCCTGCGGCATGTTCTCGATCGGGAAGATGAATCCCGAGAGATAGGTCATCGGCATCATGAAGAAGAAGGCGGCGATGATCATCGCCTGCTGCTGCGTCCGCGAAATCGTCGAGACGAACAGCCCGATGCCCAGCGTGTTGAGGACGAACACCAGGCTCATGCCGAAGAGCAACGCGAAGCTGCCGCGCAGCGGCACGTGGAACCACCCGATCGCCACCGCCGACACCAGCAGCACGTCGACGACGCCGATCAGGGCATACGGCAGCAGCTTGCCGCCCACCAGTTCCCAGCGGCGCATCGGCGTGACGTTGAGCTGTTCCAGCGTGCCGACTTCCTTCTCGCGCACGATGGCCATCGACGTGAGGATCGTCGTCACCACGAGCAGGATCAGGGCGAGCACGCCCGGGATCATGAACATGCGGCTCTGGAGCTCGGGATTGAACCAGACCCGGACGTCGAGCGCGAGCGCGCCGCCGCGCGGCGCGGCGGGCGTCCGTTCGGCGAGGATGTCCGCCGCGTAGCTCGCCACCAGGTTCGTGGCGTAGCCAAGGCCGATGCCGGCCGAGTTGGCGTCGGATCCGTCGGCCACCAGTTGCACGCGCGCCGTCTTGCCGCGCCGCAGGGCCTCGCCGTAGCCCGCCGGAATGGTCAGCGCCATCCAGGCCTCGCCGCGCAGCAGCGGGTCGTCGATGGCCGCCGTCGAGCTCTCCACGCGCACCACGGTGAAGTAGGGCGAGAACTCGAAGCGGTTCATCAGCGCACGGCTTTCGGCGCTGCGGTCGACGTCGACGACCAGCGTCGGCACGTCGCGCACGTCGGTGGTGGCCGCATAGCCGAGCAGCGTGAGCTGGATGATCGGCGCCGCGAACACGATCGGGAAGATGCGCGGATCCTGGCGAAGCTCCAGGAACTCCTTCCACATCAGGTAGAGCACGCGGCGCACGGCGCCCCCTCCCTCATCCCGCGGCCTCGCGGCGCAGCCGCAGCGCCGCCAGCGCCATCGCCGCGGCCGTGAAGATCAGCAGCGCCGCAATCTGCGGCCAGACGTAGGCGAACCCGACACCCTTCAGCACGATGCCGCGCAGGGCCGCCAGGTAGTAGCGGGCCGGCACGATATAGGTGACCGCCCGCACGAACCCGGGCATGCTCGCGATCGGGAACACGAACCCCGAGAGGATGAACGTCGGCAGGAACGACACGAGCAGCGCGACCTGGAAGGCCGCCTGCTGCGAGTCGACGAGCGTCGAGATGAGCAGGCCGAGCGCCAGGGCGCCGGCGACGAAGACGAAGGTCACCGTCAACAGCAGGCCCCACGACCCCCGCATCGGCATGCCGAAGAAGGCCATCGCCGCCAGCAGCACCGCCGTGGCGGAGACGAACGACAGCACGACGTAGGGCAGCACCTTGCCGACCACGTACTGCCCCGTCCCGATCGGCGCCATCCGGATCTGCTCCATCGTCGCCCGCTCCTTCTCCCTGACGACGGAGAGCGCGGTGAGGACGACGGCGGTGATCATGGCGATGAACCCGATCAGTCCGGGCACGAGGAACAGGGTGCTGTGGAGCTCCGGGTTGAACCACACGCGCGGCTCGACCGCAAGCGGCGCGACGGCCGTGCCCAGGCGCTCGATCTGGAGGTCGGCCGACACGCCGCCGACGATCGCCACGGCGTAGCCCATGACCGTGGTGGCGGTGTTGGCGTTGTCGCCGTTGATGAGCACCTGCACGCGCGCCTGCCGGCCGTTGCGCAGATCGCGGCCGGTTCCTTCCGGGATCACCAGGACCAGCCGCGCGAGGTTGCGGTCGAGCAGGCGGTGGATCTCGGCGTCGGCGTGGACGCTGGCCACCTGGTCGAAGTAGCCCGAGTTGGTGAAGGCCGCGACGATCTGCCGGCTCTCGGGCGTGGCGTCGCGATCCTGCACCGCCAGCGGCACGCGACGGATGTCGAAGTTCAGCGCGTAGCCGTAGAGCCAGAGCAGGAACAGCGGCACGAGCAGCACGATGAGCAGCGTCGGCACGTCGCGCAGCACCTGCCGCCATTCCTTCCGCGCGATGGCGAGGACCTTCCGCATCGGGTCTGGTTCCTGCGCGATCAGGCGCCGCGCGCGGCGCCGGCGCCCGCGGGCGGGCGATCCGCCTCGGCGCGCTCCACCACGTCGAGGAACACGTCCTCGAGCGACGGGTTGACGGGCGCCACCGCGTCAACCCGCAGGCCCGCGTCGCGCACCCACCCGCCGACGGCGTCGGGCGCGTGCGAGGCCCCCCGCAGCACGACGTGGACGGCGGTGCCGAAGATGCTGGTCTTCTCCACCTCCGGCCGCGCGTCGAGGGCGCGCATCACCTCCACCGGCCGCGGCGCCTGCACCTGGACGATCGGGCGCCGCTCGAACACGCCCTTCAGCCCGGCGGTGGTGCCGAGCGCGGCCAGCCGTCCCGCGTGCATGATGGCGAGCCGGTGGCAGTGCTCGGCCTCGTCCAGGTAGTGCGTGGTCACGAGCACCGTCGTGCCCTCGGCCGAGAGCCGCTCGATCAGCGCCCAGAACCGGCGGCGCGAGAGGGGATCGACGCCGCCCGTCGGCTCGTCGAGCAGGACGATTGGCGGGCGGTGCAGGATGGCGCAGCCCAGCGCGAGCCGCTGGCGCCAGCCGCCCGCGAGGTCGCGGGCCAGCAGCTGCTCGCGGCCGGCCAGGCCGGCCATCTCCACGACGAAGCGGCGGCGATCGTCGAACTCGCGCCGGTCGATCCCGTAGATGCCGGCGAAGAACCGGATGTTCTGATCGACGGTGAGGCGCTCGTACAGCGAGAAACGCTGCGACATGTAGCCGAGGCGCCGCTTCACGCCCTCGGGATCGCGGGTGACGTCGACGCCGCCGACCCGGGCGGTGCCGGAGGTCGGCTGCAGCAGGCCGCACAGCATGCGGATGGTCGTCGACTTGCCGGCACCGTTGCTGCCGAGGAACCCGAAGACCTCGCCGCGACGCACGTCGAACGACACGCCATCGACGGCGACGAACGCGCCGAAACGTCGCGTGAGGTCGTGCACCTCGATGGCGAGATCGCCAGCCGACGCCTGGTTCGCAGTCACCATGTCCCTTCGCCGCGTGGCCGTCAGCGCCCGAGCGCGCGGTCGAGCGCGGCCTGCGCCACGCGCACGCCCGCCAGCGCCCGCGCGCGGTCGAGTTCGGCCTGCAGCAGCAGCGCCTGCGCGTCGAGCACGTCGGTGCTCGAGGCGACGCCTGCCTCGTAGCGGTCCTGCAGGACCCGTCGCGCCTCGGCGGCGCTGCGCACGGCGTCGGTGGCAGCCGCGGCCGCGGCGCGCCCCGAGTCGATGTCGAGCACGCGCTGCCGCACGTCGAGATCGATGGCGCTGTCGAGGTCGGCCAGGCGTTCGCGCAGCGCGCGGGTCGCGGCGTCGGCGGCCGCGGTCTCCGCGCGCACCCGGCCGCCGTCGAACAGCGTCCAGTTCGCGGTGACGCCCACGTCCCAGGAGTCGTGCCACGCCGCCGCGCGCGGGAAGATGCGCGGGTTCGGCCGCGCGTAGTCGACGCCGCTCGACACCAGCACCTGCGGCAGCCGTCCGGCGGCCGCCGCCTCGCGGCGCGCGTCCTGCGCGAGCAGGCGGCCGGCCAGCGCCTGGCGGTCCTGCCGCGCGCCGAGCGCCTCGGCCACCAGCGCGGCGGCATCCGCGTCGGAACGCGAGACCTCCTCCAGCGGCTCGGTGGGCTCGATCGCGGCGCCGGGTGGCGCCCCGATCAGGCGGCCGAGCTGCATCGTCCCCACGCGCACGGCGTTCTGCGCATCGACGAGCAGGGCGCGCTGCAGCGATTCGCGGGCCTCGGCCGACAGCACGTCGCTCGGCGGCACGAAGCCCGCCGCGAGCCGCGCGCGCGCGTCGGCCAGGTGCGCCCTCACCCGATCGAGCGCGTGCCCGACCACGGCGGCGGTCTCGCGCGAGGTGACCAGCGCCCAGTAGGCGCGCGTCACGTCGAGGCGCAGGTCGGCCCGCGCCACCGCCAGATCGGCGCGGCTGGCATCGGCCTCGGCCAGCGCCGCGCGCGAGAGCGAGTCGAGGCGGCCACCCGAATACACGAGCCACTGGACGTCGAGCCGCGTGCGCACGTTGTCGGGCACGTCCGGATAGAGGACGCGCCATGCGCCGCCGGGCTGCGGCACGCCGAACTCGGCGACGTGGTTCGTGCGCGTGTAGCCGCCCTGCAGCGCCACCAGCGGCAGGCGCGTGAGCCTCGCCGCGTCGGCCGTCGCGCGCGCCGCCTCCGCCCGCGCGCTCGACTCCCCGAGGCGATGGCTGGCCGCCGTGGCCCGCGCCAGCGCCTCGTCGAGCGACAGGCGCAGGACCGGTTCACCAGGATCGCGCGTCGCCAGCGGCTGCGCGAGCGCCGGCGCCGCCGGCGCGATCAGCGCCAGCGCCAGCGCGAGTGGGACAACCAGGGGAGTGCGTGACATGGCTGATGCCTCAAGAGGAAGCGCCGGGCGGACCCGCCGCGGCGCGGCTGGCCGGGGCCACCCCCCGCAATCGTTCGATGAACACGTCCTCGAGCGACGGCATCACACGCCGCACCGCTTCCACGGCCAGGCCCGCCTCGCGCAGCCGCGCCGCGACGGTACGTTGCGCGGCGTCGCCGTCCGGCGTGCGCAGGTGCGCGTGCGCGCGTGCGCCGAAGGCCTGCACGTCGGCCACGTCGTCGCAGGCGGCGAGCAGTTCGACCGCCCTGGCGGCCGGCGATGCCACCACCTCGAGCACGACGCCGGGGAAGGCGGCGCGCAGGCGATCGGGATCGTCGAGCGCGACGAGACGGCCCTCGTGCAGCAGCGCCACGCGCCCGCAGCGCTCGGCCTCGTCCAGGTACGGCGTGGCCATGACAATCGTCAGCCCGTCCTCGAGGAACTCGGAGAGCAGCTTCCAGAACTCACGACGCGACACCGGGTCGACACCGGCCGTGGGCTCGTCGAGCAGGATGACATCGGGCTCGTGGACCAGCGTGCACGCCAGCGCCAGCTTCTGCTTCATGCCGCCCGACAGGCGTTCGGCCAGGCGATGGCGGAACGACGTGAGCTGCGTCATCTCGAGCAGGCGCTGCCGCCGCGCGCGATAGTCGCGCAGGCCGTGAATCTCGGCGGCGAACGCGATGTTCTCGTCCACGCTGAGATCGCCGTACAGGCTGAAGCGCTGCGACAGGTAGCCGACCCGCTCGGTGAGGGCGCGATGCTCGCCGATCGGATCCCGCCCCAGCACCCTGATGCGGCCGCGCTGGGCCCGCAGCAGGCCGCACATCAGCCGGATCGTCGTCGTCTTGCCGGCGCCGTCGGGACCGATCAGGCCGAACATCTCGCCGCGCGCCACCTCGAACGCAAGCCCGTCGACCGCGACGAGGTGGCCGAAGGCACGCGTGACGTCCTCGAGGACGATGGCCGGCTGCGCGGCGGCCGATGAAGGCAGGTCGGCGCCCGGCACGATGGACCTCACCGCGGGGCCGGAGCGCCCACCGGCTGCAGCGGCAGCTCCGCCTCGACCGGCATGCCCGCCTTCAGGACGCCGGCGCGGTTGTCGACCGACACCTTGAGCCGGTAGACCAGCTTCGAGCGCTCCTCGGCCGTCTGGGCGTTGCGCGGGGTGAACTCGGCGCGCGGCGAGATGTAGGTGACGATGCCGGGCAGCGCGTCGCCGCCCGCGTCGGTGCGCACCGTCGCCGTCTGGCCGAGACGGATGCGCGGCACGACCGGCTCGTCCACGTAGACGTTGGCCCACGCGCGATCCAGATCGGTGACGATGACGAGCGCGGTCCGCGGCGCGACGAGTTCGCCGGGCTCGACCAGCTTCTGCGTGACGACGCCCTGGCCCGGCGACACGACGGTGGCATCGCGCACCGCCTTCTCGAGCACCGCGATCTGCGCGTCGACGGTGGCGACGCGGGCGCGCGCCGCCTCGATCTCCTGCCGGCGGGCGCCGGCCCGCAGCCGGCGCACGACCTCGTGCGCGGCCCGCACCCGCGCCTCGGCGGCCGCCACGCGATCCTGCGCCACGCGGCGCCGCGTCGCCGCATCGTCACGCTGCTTGCGCGAGCCCGAGTTGACGGCCAGCAGATCTTCGAAGCGCTTCAGGTCGGTTGCCGACGCCTCGAGCTCGGCCTGCGCCGCGGCCGTGTCCGACTCGGCGGCGGCGGCCTGGGCCTCGGCCTGGCGCAGATCCTCCGCGCGCGCGCCGGCCAGCAGCAGCCGCAACTGCGCATCGGCCTGGTCCCGGTCGGCCCGCGCGCGCACCAGCGCGAGATCGGCGTCGGCGGTGTCGAGACGGGCGAGCACGTCGCCGGCGGAGACGCGCGCGCCCTCGTCCACCTTCAACTCGACGAGGCGTCCCCCGACTTCGGGGGCGACGCGCACCTCCGTCGCCTCGACGTGCCCCGAGGCGATCGCACGATCGGCGGACGGCGCCTCGCGGCATCCGCCTGCCAGCGCCGCGGCAACGAGCACCGCGGCCAGCGCGGCGCCACCGGAGCGGTCCCGGACGAAGCGGCATCGCGGATTGGTCATGACACGACCTTCCTGGACGTCGCCGGCGCACGCGGCGGGCGACACAGCGAGGCGATGGCGAGATCCTGCATGGCCGCGACGAGCGCGTCGCGGGCGGGCACGTCGGGCAGCCGGCCGCCGAAGCGCGCGATGCGCGCGCGGGCTGGCGCGCCGGCAAGCGCCATGACGATCGGGCCGACCACCGAGAAGTAGGCCAGCAGCGGGGCGACGGGCCTGAAGTGCCCCTGCCGCACGCCCTGGTCGAGGATGGCGAGAAACGTGCCGGGCACCACGAGCATCGCCGCAACGGTGGCCGCGTCGAGATGGCGGCCGCTCTCGAGGGCCTCGCGGAACATGACGTGGGGGAAGTCGGGCCGCGCGATCAGCTCGCCGGCGAAGGCGGCGACGAACTCCCGCAGCCGGTCGGCGGGCGCCGCGGTCGACTCCCGCAGGTGACGCGTGCGCTCGCCGACGGCGGCGAACACCTCCTGCAGCACCGCGCGATAGAGCCCTTCCTTGCCCTGGAAGTGGTAGTAGATCATCGCCTTGGTGAGGCGGGCCCGGGCGGCGATGCGGTCCACGGAGGCGCCGGCGAAGCCGCGGGCGGCGAACTCGGCGCGGGCCGCGGCGAGCAGGCGGGCGCGGGAGTCGGGACGCGACGGGTCGGCGGGCGGTCGTGGCACCAGAACAAACTAACCCGTCAGTTAATTTATTGTCAACCACGCGGCGCCGGCCCGCCGGCGCCGCCACGGCCGGGCCCGCATCGGGGTTACCATTCCTCCACGGCGCCACCGCCGGACGGACCCACGCGATGAAGATCGCCACCTGGAACGTGAACGGCATCCGCGCGCGCGGCGCGCAGGTACTCGACTGGCTCGCCAGCGAGGCGCCCGACATCGTCTGCCTCCAGGAGATCAAGGCCAGGCCGGATCAGGTGCCCGACACCCTGAAGACGCTGCCCGGCTACCAGGCCTGCTGGCACGGCGACGGCGGCTACTCAGGCGTCGCACTGCTGGTGCGCCGCACCCTGAGCGCCACCGCGCCCGCGTGCTTCCACCCCCCGTTCGACCACGACCAGCGCATCGTCGTCGTCGAGATCGACGGCCTGACCATCGCGTCCGTGTACGTGCCCAACGGCGGCAAGGACCTCCCGCAGAAGTTGCGGTTCCTCGAGGCCCTCACCGCGTGGGTGCGGGAACTGCACGCGCAGGGACGCGCGGCGGTCATCTGCGGCGACCTGAACGTGGCGCGCGCCGACATCGACGTGCACCCGAAGGAACGCAGGACACGGGCGATCGGACAGTTGCCCGAGGAACGCGCCCTGTTCGCGGAACTGCTCGACGCCGGCCTGATCGACGTCGCCCGCCACCTCGAACCCGACAACGACGCACTGTTCACCTGGTGGGCGCCCTGGCGCAACCTCCGCCAGCGCAACATCGGCTGGCGTATCGACTACGTGCTCGTCTCGGCGGGCCTCGCCAGCCGGATCGAGGCTTCGCGCGTGCAGAGGGACGTGGGCACCAGCGACCACGGCCCCGTGATCGTCACGCTGCGCCCGGCCACGTCCGGCCGCGTGTAGGATCGTCGAACCAACCTCGTGCCCTACGCCCTGCTCTTCGCGGCGGCCGTGTTGCCCGCCGTCCTGCTCGTCTGGTTCTTCCACGCGCGCGACACGTTTCCCGAACCCGCCCGCGTGCTGTGGACGACGTTCGCGCTGGGCTGCGCCTCGATCGTGCCCGCGGTGCTCGCCGGCGTCATCGTCGAGCCCGCCATGGCGGCGACCGACCTCGTGTCGATCGCCGCCCTGCGGGCGTTCGTCGTCGCGGCGCTGTGCGAGGAGTCATCGAAGCTGGCCGTGCTGCTCTTCTACAGCTTCCGCCGGTCCGAGTTCGACGAGCCCATGGACGGCATCGTCTACGGCGCCACCGTGTCGCTGGGCTTCGCGGCGCTCGAGAACGTGCTCTACGTGATGAACGGCGGCCTGGCGATCGCCGTGCTGCGCGGGCTGCTCTCGGTGCCCGGCCACGCCACCTACGGCGCGGTGATGGGCTACTACGTGGGCCGTGCGCGCTTCGACCGCGAACATCGCGTGCGGCTGATCGGAAAAGGCCTGCTCGCCGCCGTCATGCTGCACGGCTTCTACAACTTCCCGCTGATGCTGATGGGCGACGGCGGTGAGCCAGGCACGACGAAGTCCGACGCGGCTGGCGCGGTGAGCGCGGAGTTTCTCGCCGCCTTCCTCGTGGTCGGCCTCGCGGCGGTGATTGTCGGCTGGACGTGGTCGCTGGTGCTGGTGAGGCGGGTACGGCGCGAGCAGGCGGGGTTGGCGCCGCCGGTGCTCTCACCAACGGGGATTCGCGGTGGCGGACCGGCGCCGGAGGGCCCGGCATCCACCGCCCCGGCCATCTTCCGGGAACCTGCCGCGCCAGGCGATCTCGAACGGCGAACCGTCTCGCCGGCCTCCGCGGCGTGGCGACGCCGCGGGCGCCTGGCCGGCGGATGGCTGGCCGTGCTCACCGGTGGCGGCCTCGCATCGGCCGGAGGACTGCTGGCGGCCGCCGCCGTGGTGTTCAGCGTCACGGGAGACGTGCCACCCGGCGACCGCCTGTCGCTGGCCGTCGGCATCACCATCGTCGGCGTGATCCCGGCGGTGGCCGGGGTGGCGCTGTTCGCCGGCGGTGTCCGCGCGCTCAATCGCGGCGCGCGCAGCGAATCCTGACAGCCGGAACATCGCGCGCCTGAGCCGGATCGCCGGCCAGCCGGGAGCGCGCGCCGCAGGCGCACCCGACCGTCACGGCGGCCGGCGAGCCGCCACACGGCTCCACGCGCGCGATGGCTGGCCCGAAGCGGCGCCGTCAGTGCGCGAGCAGCGCCGCCCGAGGCATCACCCGGACCAGCGCCCAGCCGATGGGAGACACCTGGTCGAAGGCGGCCACCTGCGGCTCGTCGCCAGGGAGGTCCACCGAGCCCGACTCCTCGACGGCAATCGCATCGCGCAGGTCCTGCCGCAGGAAGATGCCGAGGTCATCCGACGAGACGTGCCCGTCGGTGTCGCAGGCGGCCAGCACACGGCCGCCCGGCTCGATCAGCGCCGTGCGCGCGCCGCCGGACACCGCGCAGTCGTCCACGAGATTGCCGAGCAGGTGATCGAGCGCCAGCACCAGGCCGAGCGCGCCCAGCGTCCGCCCGTCCCCGTCGCGAATCGGTGTGGTGATCGCCAGTTGCGTGTCGTTGACGTCGTCGTCGCCGTCGTCGGCCAGCACCGACCACGACAGGCCGCCGGCCTCGAGCGCGTGCCGGTACCACGACGTCGTCCGCGGGTCCCGCAGGGCGGAGGCCTGCGCGGGCGCGGGGTAAGCGTAGAGGACGCCGGCGTCGAAGCCCGCCCGCAGTTCCACGAGATCCGCTGCCGCGGCTGGGGCCCGACCCTGCGCGCGGCGATCGCCGAAGGCGCCGGTCAGGCCGGCCAGCAGGCCTCGCCGGCTCGGCTCGGCGCGCACCAGCCTTCGTGCCAGCAGATCCTGTTGCGCCGGCGCCACCCCGGGGAATCGCACGAAGAGGCCGTGCTCGTCGCTGCCGCGCGCCACGAGGCGACCCGGCGCCGCCCACGTGACCGCCGCCTGAACCGGAACCGCGTGTCCCGCGGCCTGCCCCATCGTCGCCGCGAGCGTGTTCAGGGCATCGCGCACGTCGAGCAGGTGCATCTGCAGGGCGTCGCCCACCTTCGCGGCCTCTGCCACGAACGATTCGTAGCGCTGCTGGCTCGTGCGTTCGGCGGCGAGCGCGCGCTGGTGCCGCCACAGCAGGCCGACCGTGGTCACGAGGCTCAGGACCACGAAGGCGAGCATGCCGATGGCCACCTTCTGACGGTGCCGGACGGCGCGGCGGACCACCGCCTGCCAGGCGCCGTCGGGACGCGCCAGCACCGCGTCCCCCCGCATGTACCGGCGCAGATCGTCGGCGAGCGCCGCGACGCCGGCGTAGCGGTCGTCGGGGTGGCGGGCCGTTGCCTTCTCGATGATGGCGGCCAGTTCCGGCGGCACGGATTGCCCG
>WBZO01003076.1_pt1 | contig 18428 bp, 16 predicted proteins | sample 5204261 | NCBI WGS metagenome assembly WBZO01 (sample SAMN12412400, study PRJNA552823) | activated sludge metagenome | isolation source: activated sludge from anammox sidestream of wastewater treatment plant... | place: USA: North Carolina | collected 2017-09
ATCCTGCGCGGACTCGTTTTCCGAACGGCCACGTACCTGCCGACGCGGGGGACGTATGCTCCATCCCATGAGAAAGTTCGCGGCTGGAATCGCCGTATTGTCGGTGGCGCTTCTCGCAATGTTGATGGCCGCTCCGGCGCACGCTCACGACGAACTGCTTTCGACCACCCCCGCCAACGGCGCCAGACTCACCCAAGCTCCCGATGCCATCGTGCTGAAGTTTGAGGAAGCTCCCCTCAAGGACACCACCAAAATCGTCGCCACGGACAGTTCCGGCAAGCAGTTCGCGCTGACCGGAGTGGTCGTCACTGGCGGCACCGCGCGGGCGCCCTGGCCGACCGACGCTGGCCCAGATTCCTACAAAGTCGTATGGCGCAATGTTGGCAGCGACGGGCACCCGCTGACCGGCAGTTTCGGCTTCAGCTACACGTCGGCCAGCGGAGGGCCCACCGCAACGGCGGCCCCAACCGGGAGTCCGGACGCCAGCATCGGTGTCCCCACGCCAGTGCCCACCACGAGCCCGGTGACGGCAACTGGTCCCAGTGGACTTGGTGGAACCATGTGGCTTCTGCCGACCGTGATCGGAATCCTCATCATCCTCGGCGCAATCTTCGGCCTGCGGGCCGCGCGAAAGCGCAAGCAGAACGATCTCCCCAACACCTAGATCAACAACCTGAGGAATGTCCCCTTGGCAACGCAGACACCCGCGACCACCAAGACCAGCAGCGCAAACGCAGCGCCGAGGTCGGATGTTCGCGTGCGTGTCGTGGTGGCGTTTGGCCTCATCGTCGGCCTTGCCTCACTGATCGGTCTCGTGCTGTCTGGCGGCACGTACCAACCGGCACCGGACGGGCTGCCCGATTCCGGGCCCCTCGTCGGGTGGTTGTTGCCGGTCACCACAGCGCTCTTCTTCGCCGCCGCCATGGCGACTGTGGGATGGCTACTGCTTGCCGGATTCCTTGACCCGTCGGCAGGCAAAGACGTGGTGTCAAAGCGTGGCCGGGCCGCCCTACTGCGAGCCAGCGCCGCAGCGGCCGTGTGGTGTCTGCTCACCCTGTTTGCCGCCGTCTTGAAGCTGGCGAGCATCCTAGGCGTCGATCTTGGCACCGCCGTCGCGCCAAACACGTTCATCACCTACGCCTGGGACGTCGCCGACGTTCGTGCACTGCTGATCTCGGCGCTGCTTGCCGCAATCGTGTGCGTGGGTTGCGCCGTCAGCGTCAGCTTGACGGGCACTACCTTCTGGTTCGTATTTGCCGTCGTCGCGGTGGCAGTACCCGCGTCCTTTGGTCATGCTGCTGGCCTCGGTGACCACAGCTTGGCACTGATCAACGGCGTTGCTCACGCCGTCGCAGCTACAGTGTGGGTTGGTGGGCTCATCGCCCTTGGCGCGACCGTGTGGTCGAAGGCGGAAACGGTCGGTGTCGCTGCCTCCCGATTTGGGTATCTGGCGATCGCCAGCGTTGTCGTGCTAGCCGCGTCGGGGGTCGCCAACGCCTACGTTCGCCTCGCGAGCCCGGCCGACTTGGTCACCAGCGGCTACGGCCGCCTCGTGCTAGCCAAGACCGCCTTGCTGATCGCCCTGATTGCAACCGCAACCTGGCTCCGCAAACGACTGCTCCCGAAGTTGGTCGGTGACCAACCGCGGCGGACCTTCGCCAAAGTGGCTGGCCTGGAGCTTGCCCTCATGGCAATCGCGAGCGGCTTCGGCGTTGCACTTTCGCTGTCCGCACCAACGCGCGTCACAGCCCAATTCCCAACGCAGGCCGAGGCATTGCTCGGTTTCGAATTCCCGCCGCAACCATCGGTGAGCACCGTCCTACTCGGGTGGGACTTCGACGCGCTCTTCTTTGTCCTAGCCATTGCGGCATGTGTGTACTACGCGATCGGTGTGGCGCGGCTCCGAACGCGCGGGGACCACTGGCCGATCTCACGAACCATCTGTTGGTTCATCGGCTGGAGCATCGTTATCTGGGCGACCAACGCGGGAGTCGCAACCTACGCCGAGGTGTCCGTCGGCATCCACATGATTCAGCACATGACCATCACGATGATGGCGCCGATCTTCCTCGTCCTCGCCGGACCCATGACCCTTGCACTGCGGGCTCTCAAGCCGTCACCCTCCGGCGGACGTGGACCCCGCGAACTCCTGACCGGCGGGCTTCATTCCAAACTCGCGGCGTTCTTCACAAACCCGATCATCATCCTGGCCATCTATGTCCTCGGCATCTACGGCCTATATCTGACGAATGTCTTTGGCTCGCTGATGAGCAGCCACGTCGGCCACATCGTCATGACGACACACTTCCTGGTGTCGGGGTTTCTGCTCGCCTACGTTGCGATCGGAATCGATCCCAAGCCACGCCCGCTCCCGTACTGGGGACGCATGTTGCTCGTCTTGGCAGCAATCATCCTGCACACATTCTTCGCCGTCGTCGTGATGTCCAGTACGACGTTGATCGGCTCAAGTTGGTACTCCCTCGTCAGGCCTCCGTGGCTGACTGACCCCGTTCAAGACTCCATGCTCGGCGGCCAGATCGCCTGGGGCGTTGGGGAGATCCCGACCCTCATCATGATGTTGATCATCGCGGTTCAGTGGGCCCGAAGCGACGACCGCGAATCCAAACGGCGCGACCGCTTCACCAAAAGCCACGGTGACACTGAACTCGACGACTACAACGCCTACCTAGCCAAGCTCGGCGAACTCGACAAACAGTCCAAGAAGTAGGGGTCCTCCGGCGAGGCAGCGCCTACAACCTCCGGTCCTGCAATACCGGAAAGCCCGCGCGCACCTCGTCCGGAAACCCAGGGTCAATGTCCGCGACGACGATGGCCTCGTCGGTACCACCCTCGACGACGACATCACCCCACGGGTCGGTGATGATGCTTTGACCGCCGAGCTGAGTGCCGCCATGAGTCCCGACCTCGTTGCAGCCGACGAACCACAACTGGTTCTCGCAAGAACGTGCCGCGGCGAGCAATGTCCAGCGCGCGATCCGTTTGGACGGCCATCCCGACGCCACCAACACAGCAGTCGCCCCCTCGTCGACCATCGCTCGGAACAACTCCGGGAAGCGAAGGTCGTAACAGGTCGCCAGTCCGGTCCGGCCAAGCGGCGTATCGATGACGACGACCTCGTGGCCAGCGGTCATTAGCGCCGCCTCCGCGGCATCAAACCCGAACAGGTGGATCTTTCGGTACACCCCGACAAGGTCACCCTGCGGATTGAAGACGACGGAAGTGTTGAAGTACTCGTCGTCCCCCGCGAGCTCGATGAACGAGCCCCCATGCAGCCACGTCTGCGTGCGTGCCGCGACTTCAGACAGCTGCGCAACCAACGGCCCGTCCAGGGTCTGCGCGTGCTCAACACCGAGCGCCGAGTCAAACGCGCCCGCGGGCCACGCCTCAGGAAGTACGACGAGGTCAGCGTCCGTAGCCGCATCTGCTGTCAACGCGAGCGCCCGCGAAACCCGATCCGGAACTGACTCGGTTGCATCAACCGCAAGCTGCACCATCGCGACGCGCGTCATGCGCAGACGGTACCTCCAACCATCGACGGCCCGCCCGCGCTGCACCGCGTATTGGCTGGTTCGTACCCTCAGGGGGTGAGTTCCGACAATGGCCCCCAGGGCGAAGCGATGAAGTTCGAAGGTGCCACCATCCCGAACCTGGTCACCGTGTGGCTGAACTCCTTGGATGCGTTCACCGAGGTTGCCGCCGGACTTACCGCCACGGCCTGGTCAACGCAGAGCCCCTGCCCCGGTTGGACAGCCGGTGATGTTGTCGCTCACGTGCTGTCACTGGAAAGCGAACTCCACGGCGATCCCGTACCCGACCACGAGCCCGACTGGGGTGCGCTCCCACATGTGACAGACCCGTTCGGCCAATACACCGAGATCCCCGTCGACTGGTACCGATCGAAGGGCCGCGATGTCGTCATTGCCGAGTTGCGGGAAATCGTCGAGTGGCGCAAACAGGATTTCGCGAACGTGCCCGATGACCCCAACGAGACGGTTACCGGCCCAGCGGGCTGGCAGACAACTCGCGAACGAATGATTCGGACTCGAATCTTCGACACCTGGATGCACGAGCAGGACATCCGCACCGCTGCGGCCACTCCTGGCGGGCTCAACAGCGATGGCGCCTGGGTGGCCGCGCAACAACTACTGGGCGGGTTGCCCTTTGTCTGGGGAAAAACCGTCGGGGCTCCTGGCGGGTCATCGCTTCAGGTGTCTGTCACCGGACCTGGGATCGAGTTCACCCGGACGGTTGCCGTTGGGGAAGACGGCCGAGCCAGGTTCGTTGACGGCGTCGTTCACGCGCCAACGCTTCGCTTGACGTTGAGCTGGCCCATGTTCGCCTCACTGTCTGGGGGACGGATGGGTGCAGTAGCCGAGGCTCAGCGCGGCCGGGTTGAGTTCCACGGCGATTTCGATCTATCCCAACGCCTCCTACCGGCCATGGCCGTCACACCGTAGGAGACCACCGACCTATCCCGCCAGTGCGTCGGCAGCCACCTCAACAAATCGCGCGTTCGCTGCCGGTTCGCCAACTGTCACCCGAATCCCCTCGCCCGGGAACGTCCGCACAGTGAGCCCGGCGGCTTCGCACTCCTGCGCAAACGATTCTGCTCGCTCGCCCAAGGGCAGCCAAATGAAGTTCGCCTCACTGTCATCAACCGCCACCCCTCGATCCCGCAGGCCAGCGATCGTCCGGGTGCGCTCCACCACGAGCGCATCCACCCGCGCCCGCAGTTCCGCGTCATCGGCCAAGGACGCGGCAGCCGCAGCCTGCGCGACGATGGAGACCCCAAACGGCAGCGCTGTCTTGTTCAACGCGTCGATCACCACGGGCTGGGCGATCGCATACCCGACGCGTAGGCCAGCGAGTCCATAGGCCTTCGAAAAGGTGCGCAGGATGGCTAGGTTCGGATGGCGGTCGTAGGTTGCCAGGCCGTCAGCGGCTTCCGGGTCGCGGCAGAATTCGATGTAGGCCTCGTCGAACACCACCATGACGTCAGCGGGGACCTCCGACATGAATTCATCGAGCTCGGTCTGCGTAACGACGGTTCCTGTTGGGTTGTTCGGCGAGCACACAAACACCAAACGTGTCCGTTCAGTCACCGCGGCGGCCATGGCACGCAGGTCGTGCCGACCATCAGCTGTCACCGGCACCCGTACGGATCGCGCACCGGCGACCGAGGCCACGATCGGATAGGCCTCGAACGATCGCCACGCGAAGAGCACTTCATCGTCTGGTCCCGCAGTGGCTTGCGCGAACTGATAACACAATGCGACGGCGCCAGTCGCCACGGCAATGTGACCCGGCGGGACGTCGGCGTGGGCGGCGATCGCATCGATGAGCTCAACTGAGCCCGGGTCTGGGTACCGGTTCACCTGGTAGGCGGCCTGCTCAATGACTCGCACTACTCGGGGAAGTGGAGGGTACGGGTTCTCATTTGACGAGATCTTGAAAGCCTCGACGCCGTCAGTGCGCGGGTCCGGCCGCTTGCCAGCCCGGTAGCCAGGAATCTCCTGCAGGGCTTCGCGAAAGCGTGGAGTCGACGTCACCCACTCACTCTAGGGGTCGGCAGTGTCTTGCAGTTGTTGTTACCGGCCACCGAAAGATCCAACGGGTGACGGCTCCGCAGCGAATTCAACGCGCCAGCCCACTAGCCTGACGTTTCGTGAGCTTGCGGAACCGAGTCGGCGTGACGGCAGCCATCGCCGTTCTGATTCTCGTTATCACCGCGCTCCTGACGTACAACAACTTCCACCAAGCGCAGGAATCCAGTACCGAGATCGTGACCAAGCTGGAACCCGCAGCTACCAGTGCATCGACTCTGCTGCTCGGAACCGCGGACATGGAGCGCGGAGTTCGCGCCTACGTCAGCACGCAGAAGGCCGGGGAACTCGCCCCGTACGCGGAGGGCGCGGCGGCGTCCGAACAGGCAATCGCGGACATCCAGGAACTGCTGAGCGGCACCGATCCGGCCCTCGAACAACAGGTCGACCAAGTGGAGCAAGCCCGAACGACGTGGATCACCACTGTTGCGACTCCCAGCATCAATCTCGTGCGCGCGAACAAGGTTGCCGAGGCCGAAACACTCCTCTACAGCCAAGCAAGCAGGCGGACCTTCGAGTTGCTGCGCGCCAGGGCGACTGCGGTCAACACGATGATCGACCAACGGGTCAACGTCCAGTTTCAGGATTTCCAGAACTTCGCGAACCGGCTTGGTGGCGTCCTTGTTGGTAGTTGGTTGCTGTTCATCGTCGGCGCGGGACTCATCATCGTCATGTTGAATCTCTCGGTCCTGCGGCCGTTGAAGTCGCTTGGTTCGCAAATGAACCGCGTTTCCGGCGAGGGTGGTTATGGCGGCGACAAAGAAACACCCATTAGACCGAGTGGTCCACCAGAACTCGCCGAAGTCGGCAGTGACGCAGAGGACATGCGTCAGAGGTTGGTCAAGGAAATCGAAATGGCCAGGCAGGCCAATGAAAGCCTTGAGGCTGAGGGGCCAATGGTTGTAGCCATCAGGTCGGAACTTGCGCGACCTTCGCGTGTCCCGGCAATCGGCCTTGACATCTATGGGGAACTGGAACCATCGGAAACCGTGCTTGCCGGCGATTGGTGGGACGCCGTTCCCCTGCCGGATGGTCGCACTGCAGTCCTGCTGACCGACATCTCTGGTCACGGGCCGGAAGCCGGTATCGCCGGGCTGCGGCTGAAGCTTTCGATGACGGGAATGTTGGAAGCAGGTAGTTCCCTCGTCGCGGCATTCGATCGCGGAGTGAAGCTGTTTGCCGATACTCCGGAGCGATTTGCCACGGCTGCGGGGTTCGCGATTGACTCCGAGACCCGCACCGTCGAATGGGTGAATGCCGGGCACTTACCTCCGCTGATCATCGGAGTCAACGACGAGTTCCGGGAACTGGCGATTTCGGGACCGTTGATGTCAACCCTCGGTGGAAGCTGGACGAGTTCAACAACCCAGTTGGACAGCGGTGACATCATCGTGATGTGGACCGATGGGATCACCGAGAGCCGCGACGAGCAAGGAAACGAACTCGAAGCCATCGGGCTGCGCCACTTCATTGCCAACGCGCGTGAACACGGCAAGACGGACCCCGAACAAATCGTGCGTAGCGTCTTGGCTGACGGCCGAGGTCGGGCCGTGAACTGGGGCAGCGACGACAGGACCCTGATCGTTGCCGGCTTCGCCAACTCCCCGTCCTAGCCAACGCGACGGTTCGCCGGTGGTGTCAATCGGCGCATTCAGCAGGACAACCGTTGATCAACTACGGGAATATCCCTCCCGGCTCGCTAGCGCCGCAGTCACCGACGATGGCAGTGGACCTGCCAAACTTGCGGGAGGGAATCATGGCGACGACTGACGCGACGAGGGAAGAGAAGAAGCTTCCACGGACCGCGATTGCGGTGGCCGCGACAGCCGCAATGCTGGGCATCATCTACGGATACGACAACGGCATCATCGGTGGCGCACAGGATGTGTTCGCGCAACGGCTTGAACTCGACACGCGCAAGAAGGAATTCGTCGTCGCAGCAATCGTGTACGGCGAGATCGTTGGCGCGATTGCGGCTGGGTTCCTGGTGAACCTTTGGGGCCGCAAGAAGTCGATGATCATCCTCACCATCGGTTATGTCATCTTTGGACTGTTGAGCGCTCTCTCGTTCGACATGTGGACGCTCGCGCTGTCACGGATGGGTCTTGGGCTGGCGATCGGAATCTCGCTTATCGCGGTTCCCGTCTTTGTGGCCGAGTCCGTTCCTGCCCGCGTTCGTGGTGGAACGTTGGTGCTCTACCAAGTGATGGGCGTGACTGGAATCATCCTCGGCCTGCTCTTCTCCCTTGTCCTTGCCGATTCAGAGTGGGTACACAGGTGGCGCCTGATGCTGGGCCTCGCGTCGGTCCCGGCGCTAGTCCTGCTGCCGATCATCATGCGCCTACCGGAAACTGCGCGCTGGTATGTCATGAAGGGCCGATTGTCAGAGGCCAAGCAGTCGATGGCACTAACAGATCCAGAGGTGAACGCCGACGAGGAAATCGCCATCATCAGGGCGGCCAACGAGGCCGAAAAGGGCGGGGCCATCAAGGAGATGCTTCGCAAGCCCTACGCTCGCGCGACGTTCTTCGTGGTCGGTCTCGGTTTCTTCATCCAAATCACCGGCATCAACGCGACTGTCACCTACGGACCGCAGATCTTTGAGGCGATGGGGGTTGATCAACCGAGCGAGAAGATCCTCATGGCGTTACTCGTTCAATGCTTTGCGCTGGTGTCGGTGCTGATCTCCATGCGTTACGTCGACCGCTGGGGTCGGCGGCCAGTGCTCCTCACGGGAATCGCCGTCATGATCGCCGCGCAGTTGATGCTGGTGGTGGCCTTCGCAACGGAGACGGGCGGCAAGTTCGTCACCTGGCAGATCGCCCTTGGTTTCGCCGGACTTGCCTTGATCAACGTCGGCTTCGTGTTTGGCTTTGGCGCTTTGGTGTGGGTCTACTCCAGCGAATCGTTCCCGGCGCGGTTGCGCACCATGGGATCGAGCGCAATGCTCACCTCGGACCTCGTCGCGAACCTGCTCATCGCCCAGTTCTTCCTGACGGTGATGACCGCGCTTGGCGGTGCCGGATCCTTCGCCATGTTCGCCGTGCTGGCGGTGCTCGCTTGGCTCTTCGTCTTCAAGCTCGCCCCGGAAACCAAGGGCCGCGACCTCGATGACGTTCAGAAATTCTGGGAGAACGGTGGCAAGTGGCCTACAAAGGATGGCAACGAGGTCGCATCCAAGCAGTAACTCCACTAGAACTGTTGTTCAGCGGTAGGACCGAGCCGTAACTGAAACGACCAACCAAGAGCGAGAGGCACCTCATGCTACGAGCCGGAGTGGACCTGGGTGGAACAAAAGTCCAGGTCGCGATTGTCGACAAGCTAAACCGCGTCCTGGGCACTGATCGTCGCCCCACTCCCACAACAGGAACACCTGACGGGGTGACCGACACAATCGCGTCGTCGGTGAAGGCCGCAGTCGCCGACGCCGGTGTTGACCTTGAGAACCTGGTCGGTGTCGGCGTTGGTGGGCCCGGCCAAATCGACTACTCCGCCGGGACGTTGAGCAATGCCGGAAACCTGCCCGGCTGGATGCTCACCTACCCGCTGTCGGCCGAACTCTCCGAGCGGCTCGGAGGTGTCCCTGTCGAACTCGGTAACGACGTGCAGGTCGCGGTCAACGCGGAGGTTCGACTTGGTGCCGGGCGTGAGTACAACTCGCTGCTTGGCGTGTTCTGTGGCACGGGGGTTGGTGGCGGGCTCGTCATCGACGACGAGATCTGGGTCGGTCGCGGTGCGGCCGGCGAAATCGGCCATATGAAGATCATGGCAAAGGGAGGCGCGAAATGCGGCTGCGGTCGACGCGGCTGCATGGAGGCATACGCCGGTCGAGCCGCGATGGAAATCCAAGCACGCAAGTGGGCCAAGAAGGGCCGAAAGACCGACCTCTTCAAGATCATGAAGAAGAAGAACAAGCCGAGGCTTGCCAGCGGCGTTTGGGACACCGCCTTGAAGCGTAAGGACAAGATGGCCACCAAGCTGATCAACCGAGCGATCTGGGCACTCGGCGCTGGAGTTGGAAGCGCGGTCAACCTCACCGATGTTCAGGCGGTCATCATTGGCGGTGGCCTCGGTATTCGCCTTGGTCAACCGTTCGTCAATGACATCCGCGATGCGATGCTGCCGAACCTGATCAAGCCCCAGGATCCGCCCGTCGTGCTGCTCGCCGAACTCGGTGACATGGGTGGTGCGCTCGGGGCAGCCCTGCTGGTCGAGAAGTACCTCAAACCGCCTGTGGCTAAGGCTGGCGCGAAGAAGTCCACGACTGCTCCAGCGCGCAAGACGACAAATCTGACTGCCACCAAGACCTCCCCGGCAGTGGCTAAGCAGCCAGCCCCGGCACCGCGGACGTCGACTGCCAAGACCACCACAGCTAAGAAGGCACCTGCGAAGAAGACCGCGGCGAAGAAGGCGCCCCCACGCAAGGCATCCGCGAAGAAGGCTCCGGCGGCGAAGAAGGCGCCCGCGCGCAAAGCACCTGCGAAGAAGGCCGCCAGCTCGTCACCGGCAGCGCTGCTTGCCGATGCCGCACGCAAGCTGACGACCCGGCAGTAGCCACCGAACATTCCGGACTGCTCATTCCGACAACGCCGATGAGGAGATGACGCGTGTCGCCAGACGGTCAGCCGGGAGCACTGATGGCGGCGGAGGTCGCCGAGCAGCCGCAGTCCCTTGCTCGCCTGCTCGACACCCAACTCGGGGCGATTCAACTGATTGCCGCGAAGCTTCAAGAGGCTGATCCAAGGTTCGTGCTGATGTGCGCGCGAGGGACTTCGGACCACGCAGCGATCTACTTCAAGTACCTCGTGGAGATCCTGCTCGGACTACCAGTTGGTCTGACCTCACCGTCAACGTTCACGGCCTACGGTTCCCGACCCCAACTCGACGACGTCTTGTGGGTGTCGGTCAGCCAGTCCGGTGGTTCGCCAGACCTGGTGGATTCCACGGCCGCCGCGCGCGACGGCGGCGCGCTCACCGTTGCGGTCACGAATGCCCCGGGATCACCGCTAGCGGTCGCGAGCGAATACAACGTCGACGTTGTTGCCGGTCCGGAAAGGGCGGTTGCCGCGACCAAGAGCTACACCAGCCAACTGCTCGGCCTCTACCTGCTGGCCGACGCGTGGCGTGGTGGCGACGCCTCGGCGGCGCGTGGGCTGCCGGACTTCGCGCAGCAAGTTGTGGACGCCGACGAGGGAGCGCGAGCGGCCGCTCGTTACCGTTTCGTCGAGAAGGTCGTGACCACCGGTCGCGGGTACGCGTACCCAACGGCACGCGAAGCCGCGCTGAAGCTGATGGAAACGTGTTACCTGTCGGCTCATCCGTTTTCCGGCGCCGACCTGATGCACGGGCCGCTGGCAATGATCGATGAAACGCATCCGGTCATCGCCTTCGTGCCGGAGGGAGTAGGTGGACAGGCAATCGAACCTGTCCTTCAGCGACTGCGCGAAACCCACGCAGACCTGTTGATCATCGGTGATCCGAACCGAGCTCAGGGCGCTGCTGATCTGATCGCACTGCCTGCGGGAATTCCCGAAGAAGTGTCCCCAATCATTCAGATCATCCCGGCCCAGCAGTTGGCGTATGCACTTTCCGTGTCGAGGGGCGGCGATCCAGATGCACCCCGCGGCCTCCGGAAGGTCACCGAGACCCACTAGCCGGGAATTGCGGCCTTGGTCGTGCGGGCTTTACGTTGAGTGTGAAGTTGTTGGGGTCATTTCGACGTGTCGTACCCCAACAACTTCACAGTCAACGAAGGGGCACGGCGGAGGTGAGCGGCGTCGGGAGCGGTGGAGGTTCATCGGGCCTACCTCAGGAGGCGCCGCCCTGAAATCGCCAGGTCCCTGCGACCATGACGGCGTCGACAGCTAGATCTGAACCCAACACCACCAGGTCGGCACGTTTGCCAGGGTTGATCACCCCTCGGTCGTGAAGTCCCAACGCCCGCGCGGGATTTGCCGTCACCATTTCAATCGCATCTTCGAGAGCAATGCCAACTTCGGAGACCAGAAAGCGCAGCGCGGCGTCCAATGTCAGCGTGCTGCCTGCGATCGCACCACCATCAACAAGCCGAGCAACTCCGTCCGCCACATCTACTTCAAGTTCACCGAGCAGGTACCTGCCATCAACGGAACCGGCAGCTCCCATCGCATCGGTGATCAGTACGGTCCGATCGTTACCCGCGTGGTTTCGGAATAGCCGAATCATCGCTGGATGAAGATGCACTCCATCCGCGATCAACTCAATGAACACCCGGGGGTCCGCCAGCAGCGCGCCAGTCGCCCCCGGCTCGCGATTGTGCATTGGGCGCATCGCGTTGCTCAGGTGAGTCGCAACTGTCGCGCCCGCATCGATACCCGCCATGGTCGTCTCAAAGTCAGCGTCGGTATGCCCGATCGCGGCTACCGCACCTGCGCTGACGATCTGCCGGATCGCCGGGATCGCACCGGGCAGTTCCGGCGCGATCGTCACCATTCTGATTCTCCCCCCACCGAGCTCAAGGAGTCGCGCGACCTCCGCGGGATCCGGCGAACGCAGTTGCTGAGGGTCCTGTGCCCCGCACCGATGTTTGCTGATCCACGGACCTTCCAGGTGGATGGCCAATAGCGCACCGGAATCAACAAGCGGTGAAGTCGCCCCTATCTGGGTGGTCAGAGCGTCGATACTTCCCGACACCAGGCTGGCCATCAGCGACGTGGTGCCATGACGCAGATGAAACTCGGCAACGCCAAGTGCCTCATCCGAATCAGCAGTCATGAAGCTGTGACCACCGCCGCCATGACAATGCTGATCGATGAACCCGGGTGCCAAGAGGCGGTCGCCTAGGTCATAGTCGGTCGGGCGGGGCGGATCGCCAGCCCCACAGTCCGCGATGAATCCGCCTTGAACGTCGACCCAGCCCAACTCAACGAGCCCGCGATCGGTCTGGACGCGACCGCCCGCGAAAACCGTCAACTCTGCCTCCCGAAGTGCCGCCTGCAGTTACGCCTGCAGTTACGCCACAGCCTAGGGCTGTGCAGCACACTGACGCCCGCCTCCGGATCGCACTCCTCGATTCGCTCAACGCCAACATGAAGTAGCCCTGCGGGTCAGACAGACTAGGGTTCACATCCTGGTAGTCGCTGACGAAGCAAAGGCGGACCTGTGCACGATCCTGGACACCTTCTGTTCCGCAAGGCTTTGCGGGTTGCGATTGTGTTGCCGCTGGCCTACCTCTTCGTCATGTACGTGATCAAGATGCCTTACGGGGCGCCTTACACCGCCTTCGGCACGTTCGTCCTGCTTTCCTTCTCCGATTTCGGTGGCCCCACCGCCGATCGGGCCCGCGCCTACATCGTCACCGGTCTGGTAGGCCTCGTTGCCGTCACCGTTGGCACGTTCGCTGCGCTCAGCCCGTACGCCGCCGTCGCCTCCACGCTCGTCGTTGGCATTGGCCTGACGTACGCGGGCGTGCTCCGCGGCTACGTCACCGCAGCCACAATGTCGATCTTGCTGCCCTTCGTCATTGCAGTGACGGCCGGGCCAGGACTTGATCAACTCGTCCAGCGACTCGTCGGCTTCACCGTTGCGATTGTGTTCGCCACGGCCGCAGCCCTGCTGCTGTGGCCGACACACATCCGTTCCGCCCTGCGTCAGCGAGTCGCCGAAACCTTGGATGCGTCGGCAAACGTGGTTCGCGCAATGTGGCCTCCGGACGGCGGTGATCCGAGCGGGATTGACCTTCAGACTCGGCAGCGCGAGCTGACCGAGGCGCACCACCGGATGCGGGAACAGTATGACGGTCAGCCCCTGCGGCCCGGCGGCGCCACGGCCCGCGATCGCGCGCTCATGCAAACGATCGATGAGCTCGGTCGGCTGCGCATCATCCTTCGATCCGAACCCGCGCCGCATCGGCCCGCGATGCTCGGTGACGACGAACTCGCTCGCTGTTCAGCCAGCGCCCTTACCGCCTCTGCCGACGCAATCGGACGGGGAGGCCCGGCGCCCGAATCGGATGCACTCGACCAAGTCAGGGCTGAACATCGGCTCGAGATCGAGCACTGGATCAGACAGCAACTCGATCAGGGCACTTCCCAGAGAGTCCGCCCGATGCTGGACGCCGGCTTTCACTTGCGCCTGGCTGCGGTATTTGCCGAACTGATCGCCCGCCACAGCCGCGTCGCGATAGGTGCTCCGGCAGAAAGATCATCATTGTCGGGCATTGCCGGAAGGATTCCGGAAAGTGAGCCGACGCCTTGGAATATCCTGCGCAAGCACTTCACCATGAAGTCACCGTGGTTGCGTAACAGTCTGCGGTCAGGGCTCGCTCTGGCAATCGCCGTTCTGGTCGTCTACCTGACCGACGTCGACCACGGGTTCTGGGTTGTCCTCGGTACTCTCACCGCTCTGCGCCTCGACGCGATGGGTACCGGCAAGACCGCCGTCCAGGCAATCGTGGGAACCATCGGCGGATTTGTCGTGGGAACGGCGGTGGTCCTCGCTTTTGGGGACAACCCCACAATGCTTTGGGTGCTGTTCCCGATCACTGTCTTCCTCTCCGGATACACCCCGGGTGCGATTTCGCTGCCTGTCGGACAGGCGTCTTTCACCGTGTTCGTCATCGTGTTCTACGGAATCGTCGCGGGTGCGGATGTGCAGACTGGCGAGATTCGAGTCATCGATGTCGGAATCGGTCTTGCCATCAGCCTGTTCGTGAGTGCGTTGATGTGGCCGCGGGGAGTCATTACCCGAATGAACGAAACGCTCACAGAGGCCGTTCACGCCAGCACCGCCTATCTCATCACGGCATACGACCGCTTCGTGCAGGGACCGGTAGCGGATCGCGCGGTCTCCCAAGCCGCTAGCCGGGCTGACTCGGCGGTGAGCACGGCGTACGAGACCTTCGACCTGTCGGTTGCGCAAGGACGTTCGATGACGACCTACGGCCCAACCTGGTCGTTCGTTGCGAACGCGGCTGGACACATTGCGTCAAGCGCCGATTTGATCCTCTACCTCGCGCAGCTCGGTCGGGTTCCCGCCGCCTGCCCCGATGCCGGTGACCTACTGCTGGCGTGTTCGCATGTTGTCGCGGCCAACGCAAACTCCGCCGTTGAACAGCTCGCTGAGCGAATCAGCGATTCCCAGGCGCAGGAGTTCTGCAACACCCAAGCCTTCAGCCCGGACCGCTTTGACCAGCACAACGTCGCCGGGCTCGGCGACTCGTTCCAGCGGCTGGAGGATCGGGTTGACGCGTGTCTGTCGTATTGGGAGACAAGGCCCGCTGAACTCGCCGACCAAGACTTGGACCGCCAAGCCCTGACCCTCGTCTGGGCAGAGGAGTGGCTCATTCACCTGATGTGGGTCTCGAATCGAATCCGAGAAGCCTTCCCCAAAAGCGAACAACCCCCGTCACCTGCACTCAGCGGGAACGGGGGAGCAACCGCTGAGTGAGCTGACGAGGGTTATTCAATCGGGATGCGGTCCCGACTCACCCCGGCTCGATCAGGTCGTAGCCAAGATTGCCTTGATTGCCGCACGATGCGCTGCGTTGGCAGCCTTGACCGCAGCCTTCAGCGCAGCGCGCTCATCAGCGGTGGACGTGTGGTACGCCTTGAATGCCGCACGACGTTCGGCGCGAGTGGTTGCGGCAGCGAGTGCAGCTTTGAGTGTCGCGCGTTCATCAGCGGTGTCGGCCTTGTAGGTCGCTTTCGCGGCCTTGATTGCGGCCCGATGTGTGGCGTTTGCTGCCTTGATTGCCGTTTTCTGCGCGTCGGTCAGTGCCACGCGCGAGTGGCCGTGGGGACGGTGGCCCTTGCCCGGGTGGGCCGATGCCGACGTCGCGACAGCGGGCACAAGAAGAGCTGCGCCCAACGTGCTTGCGGCAACCAGCTTCTTGGCTCTGCGGGAAATCATCATGGAACTCCTCTTGTTGGTGCGTTCACTATCTGAAGAAAACAGTACGTACCGGCTGCGGCGCGCGGTAGGCCGATTTCCCCAAGTATCGGTAAAGAAATCTCTGTCTTTGTAAAGGCTGGTCTGTCGATGTGGACTAGGCCACATCGACAGCGCTGGTGATGGCCCGCTAATCGGCCCTCGGCGGACGAATAACCGCCACCGGGCAAACCGCGTGATGCAAACACTGGTGCGCCACTGAACCAAGCAACATCGAAGTGAAACCGCCCAGGCCTCGAGTACCGATGACGAGCAGTTGTGCGTGGTCACCGCTGGCCACGTCGGTCAGCACTGCGCTCGGGTATCCCTCGCGAACCTCGCTGGTAACCGAAAGTCCGGCCTGGTCCCCGAGGCAGCGAGTCAATGACGCCTGCAACACCTCTTCGGCCGACTCCGCCAACTTCTCCTGGTCTTCGGCCAGGAACGGCACAGTTCCGGCGAGGCTGTCGGGCGCGACATAGGGGCGATCCCAGGCGTGCACTACATGCAGTCGAGCTGTCGCTAGGTGGGCCTGCTTCGCGGCCCACCGCAATGCACGATCTGAATCCTCTGAGCCGTCGATTCCGACAACAATCGTCGATTCCGGCTGCCAATTCTGCGGCTTGCTCGTAACGACGACCGGGCAGTCTGCGTAGGTGGCAACCTCGTCGCTCACGGAGCCCAGCAACAGTCTCTTGAATCCACCGCGCCCACGCCTGCCCACGACGATCATCGATGCGCGATGCTCACGCGCTATGTCGATCAACCCGCTGGCACTGTCGGAGTCGATGACATCCACCTTGAAGTCGACGTCGAAATCCGCCGGGATCGTCGCGTTGACAATTCCGGTCAACAGCTCCTTGGTCTTGGCGACGTCTTGTTCGTTGCGCTGGTGTACCACCGGCCACGGCCACACGGGTTCGGGAGCAACGGCCGTGACCGGTACGGGATGGGTGCGGACCAGAACCACGCGCAACTGGGCACCGGTCAGGTTTGCTTGCTCAGACGCCCACAGCAAGGCTCGTTCACTGATGACGGAACCGTCGACGCCAACGACCACCGGTCCAAGGGCGTTGCCCGGGTTTGCTGATGGTTCGCTCATCACAGACTCCCTGTCGCAATCCACTGTCTCATTGCCAGCGTATTCGATCATCCATGCGCCGGGTGGTGATGGGACTGCGCACGTTCATATCACCCAAATCCCGCAATTAATGGTCCCAGACGGGTCGCTCGTGTGGCCAGGGACATAGGTCCTCGCGGTACTTTCGGATCATGACACCTGCAGCGACCCTTGGAACCAGCGTCTCCAGACGCCCTCGAACCCTCACCGCAACCCTTGGCATCACCTTTGCGAGCATCCTGGCGATCGTTCTCGCTGCCTGTTCTGGCAATGCCCAGCAGACCAACGCGTACACCGATGCGCTCAACTCCGTCCAAGTGAAGATCAACTCCGTGGTTAGCGCGACAGCCACTCCGGAGGCCTACCAGGCGGCAGTGACGCAGAACATGCCCGCGATCAAGGCTGACCTTCAGCAACTGCAGACAGCGCAGGGAAACCTGACTGGCCAGACCCAGACGATCGCGCAAAAATGCACGACGAATGTTCAGCAGATCGTCACCGGCTTGGAATCCATCAGCACTGCGCTGACGGCTAAGGACAGCAAGGCGGTGGAGGCCGCCCGCCAGAGCACCAACACCGAGATCCAGTCGCTGAAGTCCTGCATCGACGAATGGAACACCAACAACGGAAACAGCGGGAAGTAGTTCAGACCTCACCCCGGCAGAGAAGGGCCCCGAGGGCGTTGTGTCCTCGGGGCCCTTCTCTGCGGTGCTAGCGACTAGCTGGCAATCGCCTTTGCCTTGATCTGATCGAACTCAGCCTGCGTGATTGCGCCTGAATCCAGCAGCTTCTGAGCGTTGGAAATCTGGTCAACCGTGGTGCCGCCTTCTTGGTTGACGAGTTGCTTGGCGTATTCAATTTGCTGCTTCTGCGCTTCTTCAGCCATCTGCTGATTGCGCTTGGCCATGCCTGGTCCGCGCACGATGACGTAGATCAGCATCGACAGGATCGGGATGAACAAGATGAAGATCAACCAGAGTGCCTTGGAAACGCCGCCCATGTCGTGACTACGGAAGATGTCAAAGATGATGTTGAACAGAATCATGAAGTAGATGATCATGAAGAAGATCACGATCAAACTGTAGAGAAACTGACCGAATTCCATTTGTGCCTCAACGTTTCTGCTAGCGAAAGTGGGCTGGATGCCCACCGACCATTGTGTGGGGCAGATGCGCCGCCAGCCCCCATTGGACCACCAAACAGTGGCGCTATTCACCACCACCCCAGGGAACCGATGCCATTCACTGGTCCCGCTAGCTCGCAGTGTTTCAATTCCGCCAGATGTCACCCGTGGGATCAGATCAACAAGTCCCAGGCGGACATCTCTGCCTCAACCTGCAATGTGCCTGGTGACACCGCGTCCTACTGGACCTGCCATGGCAATGTCGGCAGAGGAGATGGCGGCGATGCACGGCAGCACGTCGCTGGATCCCAACATGCCCGTGGATCCCAACGCACATCACTAGCGAATCTGCTGCGGATCGCCGCGGTGAGGGCTATGGCGTAGCTGCGCGGTCCTACTTGCCTGTGTCTGGTCCACAGCCGTCGTAGCAGCGCGCTGGATCTCCACGCCATGCAGCAAAGTACGGCGGGATTTCACCGTACTGGCCTGACTTCCATTTGAGACCGGACCACTCAAAGTGCAGGTGCTGCTCGGACTTCTTGCAGTTGTTCTTCTCTCCAGTCGTACCGGAGCAGCCAACCGCGCCGATCTGTGTTCCAGCGGCGACGGGCCCAGGATTCACAGTGATTTGGCTGAGGTGTGCGTAGATCGCCTC
>WBZO01003452.1_pt1 | contig 18425 bp, 18 predicted proteins | sample 5204261 | NCBI WGS metagenome assembly WBZO01 (sample SAMN12412400, study PRJNA552823) | activated sludge metagenome | isolation source: activated sludge from anammox sidestream of wastewater treatment plant... | place: USA: North Carolina | collected 2017-09
CGCGGTCGAGCTGTCGGGCCAGCTCAAGACGCTGGCGGTCACGCTGACCAAGATTGCCAACGATCTGCGCTGGATGAACTCCGGCCCGCTGGCTGGCCTGGGCGAGATCGAGCTGCCGGCCCTGCAGCCGGGCTCCTCGATCATGCCGGGCAAGGTCAATCCGGTGATCCCCGAGGCGATGGCCATGGTCTGCGCACAGGTCATCGGCAACGATGCGACGATCACGGTGGCCGGGCAGAGCGGCAATTTCCAGCTCAACGTCATGCTGCCGGTGATTGCGCTGAATCTGCTGCAGTCGATCGAGTTGCTGGCCAATGCCTCGCGGCTGCTGGCCGACAAGGCGATTGCCGGCTTCAAGGTGCGTCAGGACAAGATCAAGGAAGCGCTCGACAAAAACCCGATCCTGGTGACGGCCCTCAATGCCGTCATCGGCTACGACAAGGGTGCGGCAACCGCCAAGCAGGCCTACAAGGAAGGGCGGCCGATCCTCGATGTCGCACTCGAAACCACGGGTCTGTCACGCGCCCAGTTGCAGAAACTGCTCGATCCGGCCGCCCTGGCCAAGGGTGGCATCCACGGCGGATCGGCCGGCGGCTGATCGCATTTTCGTGACTTGTGCCACAAGCTGAAGTCGCGGCAATCCGCATAATCGGCGGTTGCCCTTGAATGACAGCGCGGGCTCGCAACCTGCGCTGCCGGAATCGCAATAATGGAAGGTGAAGCATGTTGAAGAAACTCCTCCTGACCGCCGCGCTGGTTGCAGCCACGGCGGGTGCACAGGAAAACACCGATATCAGCGGGGCGAATTTCCAGAGCGGCAAGGCCGATGCCACGCTGGCGGCTCTGGGCCGCAAGGCGGCAGCCTCGGGTGCGCGTCTGATCATCACCGCGCCGCAGGATTGGCACGCCAAGATCGCAGCCAAGGTCAAGGCGGGTGGCAAGGCCGATCTGGTGCTGCGCAACGGCTTCTATGAAACCGTGCTGGTGCGGGTTGAGGACAAGGCCAGCAAGGAAAAGGCCGCCGCACCTGAAGTCGATCGCGCCAAGGCCGAAGCCCAGCGCAGCCGCGCCGAGGTGGAAAAGGCCAAGGCCGAGGCCGAGGCTGCCAAGGCGCAGGCCGAGACCGCCAAGGCCGAGGCTGAAAAGGCCAAGGCCGAAGCTGAAAAGGCCAATGCCGAGGCCGAAACCGCCAAGGCCCAGGTCGAGGCTGAGCGTGCCGCCGCCGAGAAGGCGCGCATCGAAAGCGAGCGGGTCGCCGCTGAAAAGGCTGCGGCGGAGAAGGCTGCGGCATCGGCCAAGCCGGCGACGGCTGCGCAGGCAGCCCCTGCTGTGGCAAGCGGCGATGTGCGTGCCCGCATGGAAAAGGCCATCAATGACGGTCGCCCGGCTGCCGGCACGCTGACGGTCAGCAAGCTGCAGTCGGAAGATACGCTGTACGTCGATGGCGACCAGATCGCCGTGGTGCGCCGCGACCGCGGCAAGCCACTCATGTACTGGCTCGAAGGCCAGCTCGACCTGCGTCGCACCGAGCTGCAGGAGACCGCACCCAATCGCTACAAGGTGCTCGGCATGATTCGCGGCGAGGGAACCCTGCGGCGTGAATTTACCGCCGCCAAGCGCATCGAGGCGCAGATTCCGGCGGCCAATGCGCCGGCACGCGTCGAGATGGAGAAGAGCCTCAACAATGGCCAGAGCTTCAGCGACACCCTGCATCCGGCGGATCTGCGCCGCGACGACGTGCTCTACGTCGATGGCAATACGGTGGCGGTTGCGCGCCGCGATGGGTTCACGCTGACGCGCTACTGGCTGGTCGGCGCGCTCGATCTGAATCAGGAAGCGATTCAGTCCGAGGCACCCAATCGTTATCGCGTGGTGCGCGACCGGGTGCGCTGAGCATTGCTGTCGGTCTGGCGTTCCGCGATTTGGAGTGCCGAGTCGTTGCAGAAAAAAGGCCGCGTAAGCGGCCTTTTTTCTTGGGACGGCGTTTCCGGCGATGGAAGCGCAGCCCGTCCGTGGACTGCGCGGGGCGAAGTGGAGTCAGACTGAGGTTTCGACACGCCGGCCGCGGATCCAGATGGCTGCCGCAATGAGCGCCGCGCCAGCCGCCACGCCGAGCCACAGGTTTGCCGAGGTGGCAACTGCCAGCATGCGTTCGATGTGCAGCATGGCGCTGACGCCGCCATCGGTGTCGACCATGGGCATCCAGCTGCGCAGGCCGCCGCCGATGTCCGAAGCCATCCAACTGCCTGGCATGACGCTGAGCAGCAGGCGGCCGAGCATGCGTGCCAGATCCAGCGTGCCATTGAAATGCGGCGCTCCGAGCATGCCGATCCAGGCGTTGGCCATGATGGCGACGATCGGCAGCATGACTGCCCACAGGAACGGCTTGCTGCGTGCCCAGGCCGACCAGAACAGCAGCCAGCCGATCGCCGGCAGCGACCACAGCGCGTCGAGCGGGATCGTCAACGCCATGCGCCACAAGGTCTGCAACGGATGCGAGGCCGCCAGTGCGGGCAGGATGTTGAGGCCATGCACGCCGAGCCAGATACCGACGATGATGACGAAGACGAGATAAGCCAGCGTGGACACGGCGAGGGCGATGACCGGCGCCAGGAACATGGCCGACAGCGCTTTGGAAAGCACGGTGGCCGTATCGGAGACCGGCAGCGACTTCCAGAACAGCACGCTGCGATCACGGCGGTCGTCGTAGAGCGCGCCAAGCAGATAGAAGAACAGCACGAAGAACAGTGCAATGCATGGGATCGCGCCGAACATGAATTGGCTGACGTCGAGGGCGTAGCCGGCAGCCGCGTACTCCTTGGCGCCGATGCTGGAACGCATGGCATCGAGCGAGAACCCACCGAACTGGACATGCGCCTGCGCGCGGAAGATTTCGGCAGTGATCATGCCGAGCACGGTCAGCCCCAGGATGACACCGGTCACCCAGATCGGAGTCCACAGAAAACCGCCGCGGTGTTCCCAGTATTCACGCTTGATGAGGATGGGGAGCTTGTTCATGCGTAAGTGCCCTTCATTGTGGCGACGAACAGGTCGGCGACACTGGGTTTGTGCAGTTCACCCAGCTCCGACAGGCGCGCCTTGTCGACGTTGTCGAACAGGAAGATCGATTTGCCGAAGATCTGGCGCTCGTTGAGCGGGTTGAGCGCGCGCGCCGCTTCGGCCTTGTCCGGATTGACCATGACTTCGGTGTAGCGGTCGCCGATGGCGTCCATCGTGGACGACAGCACGATCCTGCCGCCCTGGATGAACATGAGGTCGGTGAGGATGTGCTCGATTTCCTCGATCTGGTGGGTGGTGACGATGATGGTTCGCTGTTCATCGAAATAATCGTTGAGCAGCGACTCGTAGAACGATTTTCGATACAGGATGTCGAGGCCGAGGGTGGGCTCGTCGAGCACCAGCAGGCGCGCGTCGATAGCCATGATCAAGGCCAGGTGCAACTGCACGATCATGCCCTTGGACAGCTCGCGGACACGCATTTTCGATGCGATCTTGGTGTGGGCGAGGAAGGCTGCGCATTTCTCGCGCGAGAATCGGGGATGGACGCCGGCGACGAATTCGATCGCTTCGCCCACGCGCAGCCAGCGTGGCAGCACGGCGACGTCGGCGATGAAGCACACGTCCTCCATGAGCCGGGTGCGATCCTTGCGTGGGTCGATGCCGTTGACGCTGAGTTCGCCATCGAAATCGGTCAGGCCGAGAATTGCCTTGAGGGCGGTGGTCTTGCCGGCGCCATTGGGGCCGATCAGGCCGACGATGCGCCCGGCTTCGATGTCGAAACTGACGCTGTCGAGCGCCTTGGTCGGGCCGTAGCTCTTGCTCAGACCGCGGGCATGAACGATGGCGCTCATGGCTGGCCATCCTTGGCGGTGTCCGCCAGCAATCTGCCGAGATCCAGGCCGAGGCGTGTCAGGCGCTCGCGCAGGGCCGGCCATTCGTCGCGCAGGAAGCGCTCGCGTTCGGATTTGAGCAGCGCCTCGGGCGCCCCGTTGCTGACATACATGCCTAGTCCCCTGCGTTTTTCCACGATATTTTCATCGACCAGCTCTTGATAGGCTTTCGATACGGTAATCGGGTTGATCTGGAAGTCCCCGGCCACTTGGCGTACCGAGGGCAGCGGATCACCCGGCTTGAGGACGCCGTCGAGGATCATGGCCACTACGCGGTCGCGCAGCTGGCGATAGATCGGCGTCGAATCGTTCCAGGTGATGCTCATTGCGTTCATTCCTTGTTGGCGACACGCATGGGGCGGGCGAATGAATAGTAGGGCATGCCGAAATCCCCGCCCGACGCAGGGTGGGCCAGTCGCGCCATGCGCAGGTTGGCGGCTGCACGCAGGTGTGCAGCGGTGTGCGTCTGTGCCTCGTCCGCGTGGTGTGGCGAAGCATCGCTGGCGCGTACTGTCACGATGGGCAGGGTGACGATGGCCTCGGGTTGGGCCGGGAGTTGCTGCGATCCCGGCGAGACATGCGCCACGGGGGCGGCATGCGCGAAGGGGCCATGGATCAGCAGGGCGAGGGTGCCGCCGGTACCGGCCAGGGCGGCAAGGAAGAAGAAGGTGCGCAGTACATGAGAGGGCAGGCGGGATGCGGTATTGAGGGTGTCGTAGAAGCGATGCGGCGTGAACATGACGGCCTCCGTCAGGTTGATGAAGTAGTGTTGTAGTCAACTATAACACCAGCATCAACAAAGTCAAGCCATCCGAGACATGACTGATGACAGGGGGCATGGCGCGGCGCTTGACGCCCATGTCCCACATCGACAGGGGCAGGGAGGCGCCGCGACCGCTGCACACGGCACAGAACTCGGGGTGACGCCGGGCATGCGGCAGACGGGCTGCCGATGGAGTGGGAAACCAAATCGATCCTGCGCTGTCCAAGCCGCACGCTGCGATCGTGCGTGTGGCTGCAAGCCTCGGACAGGACGGCTTCAACCCACCATCGGCAGCAAGACAGACACCGGTTTGCCAACTTTGAATGCGATGTTCACAATAGACGATCCCGCACAAGCGGCCGTGCCCATCCGTGCGTGATGCCATTCGGGCAGTGACCGGCAATTCCACACTCAGGAGCAACACATGACGCGTTTCATGCAGAAGACCCTTGTTGCCGCATTGGCGGCCAGCTTCGCCATCGGCGCCTATGCCGACAACAAGCCCGCGGCGGCCGAGGCAGCCAAGCCGGCGGCTCCGGCGGTCAAGGTCGACAAGCACAGCATCAGCACGATGGTTGGTATGGACATCGGCCGCGGCCTCACCCAGATCAAGGACGACATCGACGTCAAGGTCGTCGAGCAGGCGCTGGAAGCCACGCTCAAGGGCGAGAAGACGTCCCTGACGCAGGAAGAGGCATTGCATGTGCGTCAGGAATTCATGAAGCAGCTGCAGGCCAAGCGCGTTGCCGAGCAGAAGGCCGCTGCCGAGAAGAACAAGAAGGAAGGCGCTGAATTCCTCGCCGCCAACAAGGCCAAGCCGGGCGTGAAGACGACCGCGTCGGGCCTGCAGTATCTGGTCGAGAAGGAAGGCAAGGGCCCCAAGCCGAAGGCCACTGACACGGTCAAGGTCAACTACCTCGGCACCAAGATCGACGGCACCAAGTTCGACAGCTCCTATGATCGCGGTCAGCCGGCCACCTTCCCGCTCAACGGCGTGATCAAGGGCTGGGGCGAAGGCCTGCAGCTGATGCCGGTGGGCTCCAAGTACAAGCTGTTCGTGCCGGCGGATCTGGCCTATGGCGAGAATGGCCCTGGGCAGATCGGCCCGAATGCCACCCTGATCTTCGAAGTCGAACTGCTCGACATCGAAAAGCCGGTCGAGACCAAGCCGGCGGCGGCCAAGGCCGAAGCCAAGCCGGCAGCCAAGGCCGAGCCGGTCAAGAAGTAATCGGCTTCATCGCTCGAATCGAAAGGCGCGCCGCAATGCGGTGCGCCTTTTGTTTTGGTCGAAAGGCGACCCGCGGCAGGGCGAAAGCCATGCCGCGGACAGGCCACGTTAGAATCTCTGCTTTCGCTCTCGGGAATCGCTCATGCGCGTGACGATATTCGGAACCGGCTATGTCGGTCTCGTCACAGGAACCTGTCTGGCCGAAGGCGGCAACCATGTTGTCTGCGTCGATGTGGATGCCGGCAAGATTGCGCGCCTGGAACGGGGTGAAGTGCCAATCTACGAACCAGGCCTGGAACCGCTGGTGCGCGCCAATCACGCCAATGGGCAGCTGCGCTTCACCACTGACGCCGCTACGGCCATCGCGCATGCGCAGATCATTTTCATTGCGGTCGGAACTCCACCCGACGAGGACGGCAGCGCCGATCTCACGCATGTGCTCGCGGTGGCACGCAGCATCGGGGCCTCGCTTTCCAGGCCGGCCGTGATCGTCAACAAGTCGACGGTACCGGTCGGAACCGCCGATGCCGTGCGCGCGACGATCGGCAAGGCGCTGGCCGAACGTGGAATGGCGATCGAATTCGATGTCGTGTCCAACCCCGAATTCCTCAAGGAAGGCGATGCCGTGCAGGATTGCCTGCGCCCGGATCGCATCGTGATCGGCGCCGACAGCGCGCGTGCCATCGAGCTGCTGCGCACGCTCTACGCCCCCTTCAATCGCAACCACGAGCGCATCGTGCTGATGGACGTGCGTTCGGCCGAACTGACCAAGTACGCGGCCAACGCGATGCTGGCGACCAAGATCAGTTTCATGAACGAAATCGCCAACATCGCCGAGCAGGTCGGTGCGGATGTCGAGCAGGTGCGGCGCGGCATCGGCTCCGATCCGCGCATTGGCTATCACTTCATCTATCCCGGGGCGGGCTATGGCGGCTCGTGCTTCCCGAAAGACGTCAAGGCGCTGGAGCACACGGCGCGCGCGCATGGCTATCAGGCACGCCTGCTTGCAGCGGTCGAGGCCGTCAATGCGGCGCAGAAATCCAAGCTGTTTTCCTTGGTGGAGCAGCATTTTTCAGGTGCCTTGCGGGGCAGGACGATTGCCTTGTGGGGCCTGGCCTTCAAGCCCAATACCGACGACATGCGCGAGGCGCCCAGCCGTGTGCTGCTCGAGGCTCTGTGGCAGGCCGGGGCAAGCGTTCGGGCTTTCGACCCCGAGGCCATGGAGGAGACGCGTCGACTGTATGGCGAGCGGAACGACCTGGTGCTGTGTGAACAAGCCTACGCGGCCCTCGAAGGGGCGGATGCACTGGTGGTCGTCACCGAATGGAAGGCCTTTCGCAGCCCGGATTTCGAGCGCATCCGCACGAGCCTGCGCACCCCCGTGGTGTTCGACGGGCGCAACATCTTCGACCCGGGGGCCGTCGAGGCGGCGGGCGTGGCCTATTACGGCATCGGCCGCGGGCGCAGCGTGAGGCGCGCATGAGCCGTGGGCGGCTGTTTTTCGTGGACGTTGCCCGCTAACATCGTAGGTTTTCCAGGGAACTTGCGTGAGCATGGGACAGAAACGAGCGCTGATTACCGGGATAACGGGCCAAGATGGCGCCTATCTCGCCGAATTGCTGATGGCCAAGGGCTATGAGGTGCATGGCCTGCGACGGCGCTCGTCCTCGTTCAACAGCGAACGCATCGACCATCTGCATCATGAGCTCGACGATGCGCGTCTCGGCGTGCATCTGCACTATGGCGATCTCACCGATTCGCTGAGCATCCTGCGCGTCGTGCAGCAGGTGCGACCCGACGAAATCTACAACCTGGCCGCGCAGAGCCACGTTGCGGTGTCGTTTGAGGAGCCCGAATACACCGCCAATGCCGACGGCATCGGCACGCTGCGCGTGCTGGAGGCGATCCGCAGTCTTGGGCTGGGCGATCGCTGCCGTTTCTACCAGGCTTCGACGTCGGAGCTTTATGGCCTTGTGCGCGAAATTCCGCAGCGCGAGACAACGCCTTTCCATCCACGCTCGCCCTATGGCGTGGCAAAGCTGTACGCGTACTGGATCACGGTCAACTACCGCGAGGCCTACGGCATCTACGGCTGCAATGGCATCCTGTTCAATCACGAATCGCCGATTCGCGGTGAAACCTTCGTCACGCGCAAGATCACGCGCGGCCTGGCGCGGGTGGCGCTGGGCCTGCAAAGCACCCTGTATCTGGGCAATCTCGACGCGCGCCGGGACTGGGGACATGCCCGTGATTTCGTCGAGGCGCAGTGGCTGATCCTGCAGCAGGATCAGCCAGCCGACTACGTGATTGCGACGGGTGAGCAGCACTCGGTGCGCGAATTCGTCGTGTTGGCGGCACGGGACATGGGGTTCGACGTGGAATTCCACGGTACCGGCGCCGACGAGCATGCCGTGGTGTCCGCGGTGCGTGCAGACGGACTCAGGATCAAGCCCGGCGAAGTCGTTGTGCGCATCCATCCGCAGTACTACCGACCAGCCGAGGTCGAAACCCTGCTTGGCGATCCGACTTTTTCGCGCCAGCGATTGGGTTGGACGCCGAAGACCAGCTTTGCCGAGCTGGTGCGCGAAATGGCGGCGGCCGATTTGGCGCTCGCGCAGCGTGAGGCGCAAGGGGCGATCGGAGCGCGCCACGGGCGCCATCTCATCGAAAAGCTGGGAGCGTGACAGGCATGACGGCAACCCTTGAGCAACGCTTGACCGAGTTGGAAGTGCGCTTGTCGTTCATTGACGACGCACTGACCACGGTCAGCGATGCCGTTGCCGCCCACGATCGTGGTTTCATCGCCATGCGCAATGCGATCGAGGCATTGCGCATCGACCTGCAGTCGGTGCGCGGTACGCTCGGCCAGGCGGCGCAGGACGAACCGCCGCCGCCGCATTACTGAAGGGATAATCCTGCCTGGTGCGGGAATGCGCCGGGAAACAACCTCGCCCTGTCGGATTTGCGGGCTTGCAGTAATGGAGCGTGGTCACGGATGGCTTCGAACCCAGCTTCAGCGTGGCGGAACGAATCGCCGTTGCCAGCACCGGCACGATGAGTGAATGCCGCGGATCTTGTCCTTTTGCATACTGTTTTCGAGCTTCGTGCCATGTCCGATTCCCTGCGCGATCAATTGCTCAAAGCCGGGTTCAAGCCGGCGCCCAAGACCGAGGCGAAGCCGCAGTCGGGGCGACCGCAGCGGCAGGAAAACCGCAAGCCGGCGGCACATGACAAGGCGTCGACGCGCTCCAACCAGCCGGTGGCGCGCAACAAGGATGAGATTGATCTGGCCAAGGCCTATGCGCTGCGCAGCAAGGATGAGCGCGAGACCAGGGCGCGCGAACAGCGTGAAGCCGAAGCGCGCGCCAGGGAAAAGCGGGAGCGCAAGCAGAAATTGATGAGCCTGCTCAATGGCGCGGGGCTGAATGCGGCCGAGGCGGAGATTCCGCGCCATTTTCCGCACCACAACAAGATCCGCCGCATTTACGTCACCACGGAACAGCTGGCCAAACTCAATGGCGGAGAGCTGGCTGTCGTGCAATTGGCGGGGCGTTATCTGCTGGTCACGCGCGAAGTCGCGCTGCAGGCGCAGGCCATCGATGCCGAAACGCTGGTGCTGCTGTGCGATCCGCATGAGGCGAGCGAGGATGACGTGCCGGCCGACATCGTCTGGTAGGTTTGGCGCGAATCTGCGACGCCGTGCGCGGACAGACTTGCGGAAGTGGGCAAGGATGCGCCGCTGGGAGGTGACTATGCGTCGATGGCAGATTGTGGGTGGATTGCTGCTGGCCAGTACCTGTGCGGCCGCGCCGCTGCCAAGATTCACCCAGCCCAACGCGATCTGGAATATCGACGTCAGCCAGGCACCGCTGCGTGCCAATTCGGCGGCGATGATGGCGCACCTGGCAGCCTTCTCCCCATCGGGGTGGGGGGATACGCGCGATTTCGACTTTCACATCGACTTTTCGATGCATGTGCTGCACGCCAATGCCGCCACGCCGAAGGTGCCGATCGTGGCCTGGCCGAGTGTGGATGACTACTACACACCTGATTGCGATGTGCCGGGCCAGTTGTTTCCGCTCCCCGCCGCAGGTGGCATCGAAGGCACTGATCCACCGGCGTACAGTTGCGATGCTGAAAACAATGATTGCCATCTGCTGATCGTCGACGATGACAGCAAGACGCTGTACGAGGCCTATGCGGTCAACTCCGCTGCCGCCTCGGGCATCGACACCCTGTGCGGGCTGCGCTGGGATCTGACCAAGGTGTATCCCCGCTACGGGCGTGGCGAACATTGCACCAGCGTCGACGGTGCCGGGTTCCCGGTCGCTCCCTTGCTGTTCAATGCCGATGAAGTCTGGGCCGCCATGCAGGTGCAGGGGGATCTCGGACACGCGATTCGCTTCATCCTCGGCAACAATCGCATGATGCGGCATAAATACGTGCATCCGGCCTCGCATGGCACCACGTCCACGTCGGATACCAACGTGAACGCGGTGCCCTATGGTTCACGGCTTCGCCTCAAGCAATCCTTCGACGTCAATGGTTTCAGCAGCAATCAGGCAGTGCGCGTGCTGCTGCGCACGCTGCAGAAGTACGGCATGTTTCTTTCCGACGGCGGCGGCGTGCCGCTGACGGCCGAATCCGACGCGTTTACCACGCACAAATGGTCGGATGCCGACATCGATATCGGCTCGCACTCGCTGTATGGCATCCGTCCGACCGATTTCGAAGTGATCGAAGCGGGGGATCCGATGCAGGTTACCTACGATTGCGTGCGCACACCCGATGATTTCATCTTCATCGACGGCTTTGCGTATTGACCCGGAGGGCGGCGTGATGCGTCGCCGTCAGAAGCTCATGAAATAGCCGCCGTTGACCGGGATGTTCGCGCCGGTGATGAAGCCTGCGTCGTCGTCGGTGAGAAAGGCAACCGTGCGCGCGATTTCGCGCGGCTCGCCCAGGCGGCCCACCGGGATCGCGGCAATGATCTGCTTGCGGATGTCCTCAGGCACGGCGCGCACCATCGGTGTGTCGCAGTAGCCGGGAGATATGCTGTTGACGGTGACGCCTTTGCGGGCGACTTCGCGCGCCATTGCCATGGTGAAACCATGCATGCCGGCCTTGGCGGCGGAATAGTTGGCCTGGCCGAATTGCCCGGTCTGGCCGTTGACCGACGAGATGTTGACGATGCGGCCAAAGCCTTGCGCGGTCATGCCGTCGACGACCAGGCGGCACAGGTTGAACACTCCGCCGAGATTGACCGCGATGACGTCGTCCCACTGCGCGGCGTCCATTTTGCGCAGGCTGGTGTCGCGCGTGATGCCGGCGGCGTTGACGAGGATCGAAACCGTGCCGTGGCGGGTATTGACGCGATCGACGAGGTTGGCACAGTCGTCGCGGTCGGCGACATTGAGCGGCTCGAAGACGATGGCATCACCGAATGAGCTGACTTCGGCGCGGAATTGTTCGACGCGCTCAGTGCGCGCAGCAAGATCGGCGGCCACGACCTTGCGCCCGGCCTTGGCCAGCGATTTGCAGATTTCGGTACCAAGCCCGCCGATGCCACCGGTAACGACGGCCACGCGATCGTTCATTTCGTCCCCCGTGATTCATCAGCGCGCTGTCGCTGGCGCGACGCCATCCAGGGTCGCGGTCGGTCGACAGGATTGCGCTCAGGATTTCTGTTCTTTCTTGGACTTGTCGGCGCCCGGCGGCACGCCGTTGCGCATGCTGCTCGCCGCGGCGGTCAGAAAACCCTGCTGCAGCGACTTCCACATGTCCATGTTGCGCTCGGTGAGGTCGTTGAGCATCGACCACGGCCCCTGGCCAAGCACGTTGTTGAGCTGGCTGCGGAACTGCTGCTGCTGATCGAGGAAAACCTGCAGGCTGCGCTCGAGATACCCTCCCATGAAGCCCTGCAGCGAATCGCCGTAGAAACGGATGATCTGCGACAGCAGCTTGCTGGTGAACATGGGCTGCCCGCGTTCCTCGTACTCGGCGATGATCTGCAGCAGTACCGAACGCGTCAGGTTCTCGCCGGTTTTGGCGTCGCGGACCTCGAATTCCTCGTTGTCGAGGACGAGCTGCCGGATTTCCTCCAGCGTGATGTAGCTGGAGATCTCGGTATCGTAGAGGCGGCGGTTGGGGTACTTCTTGATTATGCGGGGCGTGGTCATGCGCCAACGCTATCAGAATGTGATGCGGCGCACCAGTTATGCCCAGAAGTCATGTCAACCCCCCGGCCCAGCTGCGACTGGGCCGGGGCGGAATGATGGTGCCGGTGCTACCAACCCATGTATTGGCCACCGTTGATGGCAAGGTTGGCGCCGGTGATCCAGCGGGCGCGCTCATCGGCGAAAAAACCGACCGCGAATGCAATTTCCTCGGGATCGCCGAGGCGGCCGACCGGGATTTGCGCGACGATCTTGTTGCGCACTTCCTCCGGCACGGCCATGACCATGTCAGTGCCGACGTAGCCGGGCGAGACCGTGTTCACGGTGATGCCGAACTTGGCATTCTCCTGCGCCAGTGAAATCGTGAACCCGTGCATGCCGGCCTTGGCGGCCGCGTAGTTGGCCTGGCCGTATTGCCCCTTCTGACCGTTGATCGAGCTGATCTGCACGATGCGCCCCCATTTGCGCTCGCGCATGCCGTCGATGACCGGGCGGGTGACGTTGAAGCACGAGCCGAGATTGGTGGCGATGACATCCTGCCACTGCTGTGCGCTCATCTTGTGGAAGGTCGTGTCGCGGGTGATGCCGGCGTTGTTGATGAGGATTTCGACCGGTCCCAGCTGACGCTCCACATCGCGCACCATGGCCTCGGCAATGGCGGGATCGGCAACATCGCCCTTGGCCAGCGCGAAGTCGAATCCGGCCTGCTTTTGTGCTTCCTGCCAGGCACGAGCCTTGGCTTCGTCACGGTAATTGGTTGCAACCTTGTGGCCGAGCGAGGCGAGATGCCTGCAGATGGCGGTGCCGATGCCACCGGTACCACCCGTAACGAGGGCGACGCGTGCCGTCATGATGGACTCCTGTGCGAAAGATTTCGTGGCGTCAGCCGACGCCAAGCTGCACATTGTGCCCATTCAGCGCGGCGATGCATTACGCGCTGCCGCAATGAGGCATGACGCTGCGTGCGATGCGCGCGGAATCGAAAGCATCGACGGCGGCATCGAGCAGATCCCGGACTGTAGTTTCGTGGCGTGGTGGTTGGCCGAGGAAATCCAGCGCGGCACGCAACGCAGGCATGGGAGCCTGCCCATCGACCGGACGCGCGGCATCCTGCTTGCTCAACTTGCGTCCCTGGGCATCGAGTGCCAGTGGCAGGTGGGCGTAGCGGGGATGCGGCAACCCGAGCAGGCGCTGCAGCAGGATCTGTCGCGGCGTGGAATCGAGCAGATCGGCGCCACGCACGACATCGGTGATGCCCTGGGCCGCATCATCCACGACCACGGCGAGCTGGTAGGCGCACAGGCCGTCGGCGCGCCAGAGCACGAAATCCCCCACCTCGCGTGCCAGCGATTGCCGGAGATGGCCGCAAATCAGATCGTCGAATGCGATCTCGGCCGACTCCACGCGCAGCCGCCAGGCAGGAGCGCGATCTGCCGGAGGCGAAACGCAGGTGGATGGATGGATGCCGCCCCGGGACTGCAGGTCGGTGCGACTGCACCAGCAGCGGTAGGCGTGACCTGAAGCCTCCAGTTGACGTAGTGCGGCCGCGTAACGATCCACTCGCGCGCTTTGCACGAGCACGGGCTCGTCCGCAGTCATGCCCAGAGCAGTCAGCGTGGCCACGATGTCCTGAGCCGCTCCCGCCACCTGTCGTTCGTGGTCGAGGTCCTCGATGCGCAGCAGCCAGCGGCCACGGGATGCGCGGGCAAACAGCCAGCTGCCAAGGGCGGCGACCAGCGAGCCGAAGTGCAGGCGGCCGGTGGGTGAGGGAGCGAAGCGCCCCCGATAGCCATCGATCACGGGGAACACTCCGCCCTGAGAGATGTCGAACCCGCAACGGAGGGGGGCGGATGCCGCTTGAACGGCACGCTTTGCCCCCATATCCAAGCCAGACGCGCCAAAGGCGCGTAGCATCGGTATCCACAACGTAATCTGACCCTGGGGTTTTGCATGCTGCGTATCGTACTGTTCCTTGCCACCAACCTCGCCGTGATGGCGCTGTTGACCATCGTCGTCAAGCTGACCGGGATTGATGTCTACGCCTACCGCCGCGGCGGCATCAATTTTGAAGGGTTGCTGATCATGGCGGCAGTCATGGGCATGGGCGGCTCGTTCATTTCGCTGGCGATGTCGAAATGGATGGCCAAGATGTCGACGGGAGCGCAAGTCATCGAGCAGCCGCGCAATGCCACTGAACAGTGGCTGCTGGATACGGTGCGCCGCCACGCCGAAAAGGCCGGGATCGGCATGCCCGAAGTGGCCATTTACGACGCGCCGGAAATGAACGCATTTGCCACCGGCATGAGCAAGAACAGTTCGCTGGTGGCGGTCAGCACCGGATTGATGCAGAGCATGGATCGCAACGAGGTCGACGCCGTGCTCGGCCACGAGATCAGCCACGTCGCCAACGGCGACATGGTGACGATGGCGTTGCTGCAGGGGGTGCTCAACACGTTCGTGATCTTCCTTGCACGCATCATCGGCACGGTGATCGATCGTGCCATCAGCGGCAACCGCGACAACGAAGGCGGTGGCTTCGCCTATTTTGCGATCGTGATGCTGCTGCAATTCGTGCTGGGCCTGCTTGCCTCGCTCGTGGTCATGGCGTTTTCGCGCTGGCGCGAATTCCGCGCCGATGCGGGTGGCGCGCACCTGGCGGGGCGCGAGGCCATGATTGCGGCCTTGCAGCGCCTGGCCGGCAACCATGGCGAGAACACGCTGCCCAAGACCCTGACTGCGTTTGGCATTTCCGGCGAAAAGGGCATTGGTCGCCTGTTCATGAGCCACCCGCCGATCGAAGAGCGCATCGCGGCGCTGCGTGCCGGCGCGTGAAGCATGCGGCATGCGTGAAAGCGAAAAGGGCGCCCTGGGGCGCCCTTTTCGTCATGCGACGTTGCTGAGGATCTTTTCGGGTTCCTGCAGGAAGTTGCCCTGCACGAAATTGACGCCACAGCCGAACAGGATCGACATGCTGGCGGCATCCTCGACGAATTCGGCCACGGTCAGTTTGCCGGCCTGATGCGCCTGGTTGCAGATTTCCCTGACCTTTTCCTGATTTTCCTTATGCTTGGGCAGGTCGGCCATGAAGTGGCGATCGATCTTCAGGTAGTGCGCCGGCACGTGCTTGAGCAACTGGAACGAATTGAGTCCCGCGCCGAACTGCTCCAGGGCGAAATGGCAGTGGATCTGCTCCAGCGCCTTGGCGAAGGCGCGCGCCTCCTTGAGGCTGGTGACGACCTTGCTTTCGGGCATTTCGAAGACGAGCGAGTCGCCGCGCTGGCGTTCGGTCTTGAGCTGCTGCGCAATCCACGGCACGAGAGTGGGGTCTTCCAGCGATTGCGGGGTGAGCTTGATGAAGAAGGTCGTGCGGCTGCCAGCGCGCTCGCGTTCGGCGATCGTGCGGATGGCCTTGGCGATCACCCAGCGATCGATGGCTGGCATGCGGCCATTGCGCTCGGCGAGCGGCAGGAAGTGGCCGGGCAGGATTTCGCCCTTGGGGCCGGCCATGCGCAGCAGGATTTCGTAGAAGTCGCCTTGGGCTTCGCTGAGGCTGATGATCGGCTGGTGATAGAGCACGAAGCCGTCGTTGGCGAGTGCGTGGTCGATCGACTTGAGCCAGCGCTGCGCGCTTTCCACGGCTGCCTTGTCCTGCGCGGCCGGATCGTCGATGCGCAGATTGTTGCCGCCTTCGCCCTGCACGGTGCGCAGCGCGGTGGTGGCATCGGCCATGATCGCCTTGGAATTGGCGGCATTCTTTTCGCCGATGAGCACGCCGCCGATGCTGGCGGTCAGGCTGATCGACTGCTTGCCGATTTCAAAGATGCGCTCGGCGAAAGCGGTGCGCAGGCTCTGCGCGAATTTCGTGGTTGCCGCTGCCGGGCGGCTGCCGAGCACGATGCCGAACAGGTGATCGCCCAGACGCCCGGCGATGTCGCCTTCGCCGAGCATGCTGCGCAGCAGTGCGGCGATGTCGCCCAGCAGCACGTCGGCGCTGCCGATGCCCACGGTGTCGAGCACGCTGCGGAAGTTGTCGGGTTCGATGAGCAGCAGGGCTTGGTCGGTGACGCCATTGGCGGCGCGCGCGCAGGCGTCATCGATCTGTTCCAGCATGTGGGTGCGATTGAACAGGTCGGTGACCAGATCCTTGATGCGCAGCGCGTCGAGTTTCTCGTGCAGATCCGGGTCGACGCTCTGCAGGCGGAAGGTGATCTGCTGGCAGGGTTCGCCTTCGAAGCTCGCCTCGGCGAATTCCATGGCCGCATCGAATGTGTTGCCATCGGCGCGCTGCGCCTTGAGGTTGAGGCGCTGCGGCGGCTTTTCGCCCTTCGACAGGCGCTTGAGCAGGGCCTTGAAGTCGTCGGCGTCGGGCGCGGCGATCATGTCGAGGATCGACATGCCTTCGATGTCCTCGAAGCTGTCGTAGCCGAACATGTCCAGGTAGGCTTTGTTGGCGCGGACATGCATGCCCTCGTGGACGAAGGCGATCGGGTCGCGCGAGGAATCGAGCAAGGCGTCGCCGCGGCGCTCGGATTCGCGCAGGCTGGCCTCCAGCCGGCGCACGTTGCGGCGCATGACCAACGCCTCGTATTCGCGCTTGATGATGATTTGCACGTGCTTGTGCGAGCTGCGCAGCATGGCGGCGCGTGCGCCGTCTTCGAAGGCGGTCACGATCGCCTCGTCGGCGAGTTTGTCGCCGGTGACGATCAGGGCGACGTCGCGGCCGCCCCGGGTGAGGGCGCCATGCACCTGGGATACGCTCAGGTGCGAATTGCCCAGCGACATCACGACCAGGTCGGGCGGTTGCTGGGTGAGCGCCTCTTCGAGTTCGGCCTCGTTGGCGGCACGGGCCGGACGCACGGCGATGCCGCCGTTGCGCAGGATGCTGACAAGCTGCTCCGCGCTTTCGACCGAGTCGTCGATGAGCAGGAGTTTGATGAGCGGATCGGATCGATTCATGGGTTCTGCGTCAGGTCGTGGATGCGTCAAGCGCCGCTGCACGGCGAATGGAACGCACGCAGGCCGCTGCCAGCCTACTGCCTGGCGGTACCGGGGTGTGCGAGCACGATCCGGCGCGGATGGGGGAATATTTACTCGATTCCATGGCGCAATGCCATCGCTTGCGATGATTCGGCGGGAATTTTGTACGGTGCCCCCGCGCTTTCGAGAACCAGTCGTGGAACCAGATAGCCGGGCAGGCGCGTGCGCAGGGTGTGCATGAGCGCGTGGGCGCGGGACAGCTCGACTTCGAAGTGCGCCGCGCCCTGCACGCGGTCGAGCAGGTGCAGGTAATACGGCAGGACACCGGCCGCGAACATGCGTTCGGACAGGTGGGCCAGGGTTTCGGCATCATCGTTGATCCCGTGCAACAGGACCGACTGGTTGAGCAGGTTGGCGCCGGCGTCGCGCAGCCCGGCGCAGGCCGCGTCGACCGAGGCGTCGAATTCGCGGGCATGGTTGGCGTGCAGGACGATCACGCGCTGCAGCGGCAGTTGCGCCAGCCATGCGAGCAGTTCGGCATCGACGCGCTCGGGCAGCACGATCGGCAGGCGGGTGTGGATGCGCAGGCGGCGGATGTGGGGAATGGCCGCCAGCGCCTGCCCCAGTTCGGCGAGCTTGGAGGTGGACAGCGACAGCGGGTCTCCGCCGGACAGGATCACCTCGCTGATCGAGGTGTCCGCGCGCAGATGGGCGAGGGCGGCCTGCCAGTGATGCGCGGCTGCCGTTTCCTCGGCATAGGGAAAGTGGCGGCGAAAGCAGTAGCGGCAGTTGACTGCGCACGAGCCGGTGGCGATCAGCAGCGCGCGACCGTGGTACTTGTGCAGCACGCCGCCGCCGGCGCTGGCGGCCAGGTCGCCGACCGCGTCATGCACGAACCCAGGCGCCGGCTGCAGTTCGGCCGCCAGCGGCAGCACCTGGCGCAGCAGCGGGTCCTGCGGGTCGCCGGCACGCATGCGGGCGACGAAACCACGCGGCACGCGCAGCGCGAAGCCGGTGTCCTGCCCGGGGAGCAGCGCGTCGGCATGCGCCGACAGACCGAGCAGGGCCAGCAGTTCGTGCGCATCGCTGATCGCTTCGCGCCAGAGCTGCTGCCAGCGCACGGGCTGCGCGGAGGGCGATTTAGCAGGTATCATGGTGGATCGCTTCGACCGGTTCGACGTCAGGCAGTCCGCTATTTTAACCGCCTGCGCGTCCCGGTGCGCCGCCGAATCACGAACAATCATTGCAGGAGTTGCACATGGCCAGTTATGGCATGAACGATGTCAAGAACGGTCAGAAGATCATCGTTGACGGGTATCCGTGCACGATCGTCGACACCGAATACGTCAAGCCCGGCAAGGGGCAGGCGT
>WBZO01003454.1_pt1 | contig 18416 bp, 20 predicted proteins | sample 5204261 | NCBI WGS metagenome assembly WBZO01 (sample SAMN12412400, study PRJNA552823) | activated sludge metagenome | isolation source: activated sludge from anammox sidestream of wastewater treatment plant... | place: USA: North Carolina | collected 2017-09
GCCTTCATTATCTAGAATGGGAGTTATTCAATTTTTTACTCAATTTTATATTTTATATGAAAATATAGACTATATTAAGCTTGATAAAAATTTTAGCGAAGAAGAATTATTTTTTATGGGAGATAGTAGTCTCTTACGTCAGGTATTCCATAATTTAGTTAAAAATGCTATTGAAAGTGTGGAATTAACTGAAAATAAGCAGGTATTGGTACATATTTCCAAAGAAAATAGCTATATTAAAATTTTAATTAAAGATAATGGTCCAGGATTTGATAAAATCATCATTGAAAACCTATTTGAACCATATCGTACAACTAAAGGTGTTAAGGGAAGTGGTCTGGGGATGGCAATTGTGAAAAAAATTATAGACGAACATAACGGTAAAATTGAAGTATTTAATGACAATGGTGCCAATGTAGTAGTAAAATTACCACTTGTAGAATAAACTATATTGTTTTAAGGGTTGTTTTTAATGGAAAAACAAATATTAATTGTTGATGACGAACTTGGGATACGTGAATTATTACGTGAATGTCTTGAAGATGAAGGATATTTGGTAAAATTAGCAGAAAATGCCCTTGAAGCAGATAAAATGGTTAAAGAATACAGATTTGATCTGATTCTAATGGATGTATGGCTACCTGATATGGATGGGGTTTCATTATTTAAACGGTTCTTATCAAATGGGATTGTTACACCTGTAATCATGATGTCCGGGCATGCTTCGATAACTAGTGCTCTTGAAGCAATACGAATCGGAGCTAGGGATTTTCTTGAAAAGCCACTTTCATTAAGCAAACTATTACCATTAGTTGATAAACATATTCTTAAAGAAAGAACTAATAGTGAAGGAGTTTTGGAGGATATCTCTGAAATAATTACACTTGATTTAAATAATCAATTAAAAAATATTAAAGAAACACTTGAGCGAAGATATTTTCTTTATCATATGAATAAACAAAAAGGAAATATAACTAAAATAGCTGAAGTTTCGGGTGTTGATCGAGCTCATTTATATAGAAAATTTAAAAATTTAGGCATTAAGATAAAATAAAATTAATTCCGTGGTTGATACTACGGAATTAATTTTTTATACACAATAAAATTATGAAAATATTTAATAGTTTAAATAAGCAAAAAGAACAATTTATTCCGATTGAACAAGGCAAAGTAAAAATTTACGTATGCGGTCAAACAGTTTATGATTACTGTCATCTTGGACATGCGCGAAAAGCTGTAGTATTTGACATGATACGTCGCTGGTTCATTAATAGTGGCTATCAGACAACTTTTGTAGAAAATATCACAGATATTGATGATAAGATTATTAATCGGGCAAAAGAAAATGGTGAAAGTATTTATACTCTGACCGAGCGGTTTATTGATTTTATGCATGAAGATTTTGCTCGTTTGGGGATAATGAAACCAGATATTGAGCCACGAGCAACAAAATATATACCTCAAATGTTAAATTTAATTAAGGGTTTAATAAATAAAGGTTTTGCTTATCAGGCTAAAAATGGAGATATTTATTACCGAGTTAGACAATTTGAAAGTTATGGAAAATTATCCGGTAAAAGTATTAATGATTTACGAGCCGGTGAAAGAGTTCAAGTTGATTTAAATAAAGAAGATCCGCTAGATTTTGTTCTTTGGAAAGCTTCAAGTGAAGAGCCTTGCTGGGATTCTGAATTTGGTTATGGAAGACCTGGCTGGCATATAGAGTGCTCAGCAATGTCTGAAGAAATACTTGGTAAAAATTTTGATATTCATGGCGGTGGTCAGGATTTACAATTCCCACATCATGAAAATGAAATAGCGCAAAGTGAAGCTCATAATAGTTGTAAGTTTGCCAATTACTGGCTACATAATGGGTTTTTGAACATAAATGATGAAAAAATGTCGAAGTCATTAGGTAATTTTTTTACGTTAAGGGATGTACTTAATGAATATAACCCTGAAGTAATAAGATTTTTTATGTTAAAAACCCATTATAGAAGTCCGTTAAATTTTTCGCATGATAGTTTGATGGATACTAAGAATAGTCTTAATCGATTTTATCAAGCTTTAAGAAAATACAATCTAACGGAAGACTATTTGATTGACTGGAATAGTCAATTTGCTAGAAAGTTCAAAGAAGCAATGGATGATGATTTTAACACTCCATTGGCAATAAGCATTTTATTTGAAATAGTAACGGAATTAAACAAGACGGATAATGTTGATCTAGCAAATTTACTAAAAAAATTAGCAGGAACTATTGGATTAATAACTAGCACTTCAGAAAATTTTTTACAGGCTGATTGTGCTCTGGCTGAAAGTGAAATTGAACAATTAATAATTTCTAGGAAAATAGCCAAGCAAAACAAAGATTTTAAATTGGCTGACCAGATAAGGTCTGACTTATTGGCTAAAGGAATAATTTTGGAAGATAATAAAGATGGTACAATTTGGCGTAAAAGCTAGTATTTATTTTAATGTCAGCAAATTTTAGTGTGATATAATTGTGACCTATAATAGCGCTAAAATTGCATTAAAAGATTATTTGCGAGTAATTAAGCTACAGTTTGCTATTGGATTGACAGCAGTTATTGTTGTTACTCTATATGGTAAATCAATATTAAGTTTTTTATCCGGTTTATGTGGTTTTTTAATGGCTGTAATACCAGCTGTTATCTACGTTAAAATCGCTTGGAGTGATAAAATTCTCAATGCTGAGCAAATATTTGCAAAACATAAAAAGGCTGAAATCTTTAAATTTATGTTTACAATCTTTGGTTTTTTAGCAATATTTATTTTCTTTAGAAAAATACAGGCAGGAATACTGTTTGTAACATACGTGGCTACACTTAGTTCGTATTGGGTTTGCCTGTTTTGTCAGGTAAAAACTAAAAACTAGGCTTTTGTGGAGTATTTATGGCCTCAGCAACTGAATATATTATTCACCATTTAACTTTTAACAATGTTTCTTTAAATGGTAAAAGTGGTAGTTTTTGGTCGCTCCATATTGATACATTTACCATGTCACTTGTACTGGGTTTTCTATTTTTATTTATCTTTGGCTTTGTTGCAAGGCGGGCAAAAGTAGAAAATCCTGGAAAGTTTCAATTATTTGTTGAACTTATTGTTGATATGGTTGATGGTCAGGTAAAAGATATATTTCATGGTAAGAGTAAGTTAATAGCTCCTCTCTCTTTGACTATCTTTTGCTGGGTGTTTTTATTTAATCTAATGGATTTACTGCCAGTTGACCTAATTAGCTTTATAAATGAAAAAGCAGGTCACCCAGAAGCTCATTGGCGTATGGTTCCTTCTGCAGATGTAAATGCAACTTTTGCAATGTCTTTATCTGTAATGATACTAATTATATGCTATAGTATTGGTGCTAAAGGTTTTGGTGGTTGGCTGAAGGAACTATTTTCAGCACCTTTTGGTCCTAAACTTGGTCCTATAAATTTCATTTTCCAATTAATTGAACTTATAGCCAAGCCAATTTCGCTAGCACTGCGGTTATTTGGTAATATGTATGCGGGTGAATTAATTTTTATCCTTATCGCATTACTACCATGGGGTGCACAATGGATTCTTGGTGGACCATGGGCTATATTCCATATTTTAATTATTACCCTACAGGCTTTTGTGTTTATGGTTCTAACAATTGTATACCTAAGCTTGGCTGTGGAAGATCATTAATTTTGACTGTGTTTATTTTATTGTAATTTCTTTAACTTTTTAGGAGTTGTTAATGGAAGCTATTATTTCTAACATTTCAGGTTTAACTGCAATTGCTGCTGCAATTATGATTGGCTTAGGTGCATTTGGTACTGCACTTGGCTTTGGTCTTTTGGGTGGTAAATTCCTTGAGGCTTCAGCTCGTCAGCCTGAACTAGTTTCGATGCTTCAAACTAAACTATTCATTATTGCTGGTTTATTGGATGCAATTTCAATGATTGGTGTTGGTATCGCGTTGTTATTTGTGTTTAATAATCCTATTCTGTCTACAGCTCTGGAATTATTGAAGTCTGCACACTAATACACTACTTAATCTTTAAAGGAGACAAGTGTGGATATTAATGCAACGTTGTTAGGTCAAGCAATAACATTTGCTGTCCTGATATGGTTCACAATGAAATTTGTTTGGCCGCCACTAAATGGTATGCTTGAAGAAAGAGCTAAACGAATAGCTGATGGACTCGCAGCTGCTGAAAAAGGGAAGCAAGAGCTTCTTGATGCAGAGTCAAGAGTAGCTGATGAGTTGAAAAAAGTTCAGCAAAGAGCTGGTGAAATAATTGCTAACTCTGAAAAGAGAGCAAATCAGATTATCGAAACAGCAAAAGAATCAGCGCACATTGAAGCAGATAAAATTATTGCTGATGCAAAAGCTCAAATAGACCATGAATTTGCCAGAATGAAAGAAGATCTACGTCTTCAGGTTTCTGATTTGGTTATAAAAGGGGCAGAGCAGGTATTGCGTGCTGAAATTGATAAATCAAGACATGAGCAGATTCTTGCTCAGGTAAGAGCGGAGTTGCAATAATATGTTGCATGCAAATGTAGCTAGACCATATGCACAAGCACTTTTTAATCTTGCCAAGCACGAAAAAAGTGAAAATAAATGGCTTAAAGTGTTGGCTGAACTTAAAGAAATAGTTGAAGCAGATGGTTTTTCTTTACTAATTAATAATCCAAAAATTGATAGTAAAGATCAATTAAAATTAATTGAAACTATTCTTAAAAATGATGCTACGCCTGAAGTTGTTAATCTTCTAAATTTATTGTCTGAAAATAACCGATTAATTGTTTTATCAGATATATATAACATCTTTCGTGAATTGGTTCTTGAAGACCAAAAATGTGCTGATGCAATTATTGAGTCGGCATATGATATTAGTCAATCTCAGAAAGATGAATTTGAGAAGCTGCTTTCAGATAAATTTGGCAAAAAAATTACTGCTCAGGTTAAGGTTAATGGTGACCTCATAGCAGGCATAAAAATTACTATTGATGATAAAGTTATCGATGGTTCAGTTAAAGGCAGGCTGACTAATTTGGCTGCTCAACTTACAAAATAATAGGAGTGATTCATGCAATTAAATCCTTCTGAAATTAGTGATATTATAAAATCAAAGATTGATGGTACACAAAATGGCAGCGATTATCGCAGCAAAGGAACAGTTGTATCAGTAACCGATGGTATTGTACGTATCTATGGTTTATCGGAAGTAATGCAGGGAGAGATGATTTTATTCCCTGGAAATGTTTACGGTATGGCAATGAACTTGGAACGAGACTCTGTAGGAGCGGTTGTTCTGGGTGATTATGAGCACATCAAAGAAGGCGATGAAGCCTCTTGCACAGGAAAAATTCTTGAAGTTCCAGTGGGAAGAGAGTTAATTGGTCGCGTTGTTGATGCACTGGGTCGTCCGATTGATGGTAAAGGTGTTATTAATTCACAATTAACTTCTCCGGTAGAAAAAGTAGCACCTGGGGTAATCGCGCGTCAATCAGTTAGCCAACCATTACAAACAGGTTTAAAGGCTATTGACTCAATGGTTCCTGTTGGTCGTGGTCAACGTGAATTAATTATTGGTGACCGTCAAACAGGTAAAACGGCTGTAGCTCTTGATACAATTATTAACCAGAAAGGTACTGGAGTAATCTGTATTTATGTTGCTGTTGGTCAAAAAGCCTCTTCGATTGCAAATGTAGTAAGAAAACTTGAAGAGCATGGTGCGCTAGATCACACGATTATTGTATCAGCTTCAGCTTCAGAATCAGCAGCATTGCAGTTTCTTGCTCCGTATTCTGGTTGTACAATGGGTGAATATTTCCGCGATCGTGGTGAAGATGCCTTGATTGTATATGATGATCTATCAAAACAAGCGGTGGCTTATCGTCAGATTTCGCTATTGTTACGTCGTCCTCCTGGTCGTGAAGCATATCCTGGTGATGTATTCTATTTACATTCACGTTTGCTTGAGCGTGCTGCTCGTGTAAATGCTCATTATGTTGAGCAATTTACCAAAGGTGAGGTAAAAGGTAAAACTGGATCACTAACTGCGTTACCAATTATTGAAACTCAAGCAGGTGATGTATCTGCCTTCGTTCCAACAAATGTGATTTCGATTACTGATGGACAGATTTTCCTTGAAACAGACTTATTTAACTCTGGTATTCGTCCAGCGATGAATCCGGGTATTTCTGTTTCTCGTGTAGGTGGTGCAGCTCAGACTAAAGTTATTAAAAAACAGGGTGGTGGTATTCGTTTAGCACTTGCTCAGTATCGTGAATTGGCAGCATTTGCCCAATTTGCATCTGATCTTGATGATGCAACGAGAAAACAGCTACGCCATGGACAGATTGTAACTGAATTAATGAAACAAAAACAGTTTTCACCATTAAAAGTATCAGAAATGGCTTTAACCCTTTATGCTATTAATAATGGTTATTATGAAAATGTGGCTGTGGATAAAGCTTTGGCTTTTGAATCAGGGTTTCTTGCTTACGCAAAAGCTAATTGTGGTGAAATGCTTGCTAGACTTGAATCTACTGGTGATCTATCAAAAGATGATGAGCAGACATTAATTAAAGCATTAACTGAATTTAAAGCAACATTTGCATAAGTTTTGTAAGGAATAATTATGGCTGCAGGAAAAGAAATCCGCACCAAAATTAAAAGTGTGCAGAATACACAGAAGATTACGCGCGCAATGCAAATGGTTGCAACGTCTAAAATGAGAAAGACTCAGGAACGGATGCGTCAGGCTAGACCTTATGCAGAGAAAGTTCGTGAAGTTATGGCGCACTTGGCTCAAATTAATCCAAGTGCTAGAACAGGTTCTCCTTTTTTACGTAATCCTTCCGAGCTAAAAAGGGTTGGTATAATACTAATTACGGCTGATAAGGGTTTGTGTGGTGGTCTGAATACTAACTCTGTTAAAATATTCACCGAAAAACTAAAAGAATTTCGTAACCAGAATGTTGAAATAGACGTTTGTGTGCTTGGACAAAAAGCATTTTTGGCAGCAAATCGCGTTAAGGCCAATATTTCTGGTTCAGCTACTGGTTTGGGTGATATTCCAAAAATGGAGCAGTTAATTGGTCCACTAACTGGAGTATTCCGAGATTTTTATGAACAGAAGCTAGATGCAGTATATGTTATATACTCAAAATTTGTTAATACAATGAAGCAGCAGGCTACATTTGAGCAAATTTTGCCATTAAGCGATCGGGATTTGAGGCTTGATCATAAATATCCATGGGATTATGTTTATGAACCAAGTGCAGAAGAAGTTCTTGATCAATTAGTTAGACGTTATATTGAGTCTGTTATTTATCAGTGTGTGGCTGATAATATGGCTTCAGAGCAGGCAGCGCGAATGATCGCCATGCGTGCTGCAACTGATAATGCAGGAAATGCAATACATGAGCTGAGTTTAGCTTATAATAAATCGCGTCAGGCAGCAATCACCAAGGAATTGGCTGAAATTTGCGCTGGTGCAGCAGCAGTTTAGTAATCTTTGTAGGATTATCTTTATGGTACAAGGAAAAGTAGTTCAGATTATTGGTGCAGTCGTAGATGTGGAGTTTCCACGTACTAGTGTACCGCAAATTTATGATGCATTAAAACTTACTTCAGGTGGGGATTTGGTGCTTGAAGTTCAACAGCAGCTTGGTGATGGTATTGTACGTGCTATTGCTATGGGTAGCTCTGATGGGTTAAAACGTGGACTGGAAGTCGTTAATACTGGTGCGCCGATTTCAGTGCCTGTTGGTACTGCTACATTGGGGCGTATCATGGATGTACTAGGAAATCCTATTGATGAAATGGGTCCAGTGCAGACAGAACAGCGTCGTGCTATTCATCAATCAGCTCCTAAATTTGATGAGATTTCACAGACAACCGAATTACTAGAGACTGGAATCAAAGTTATTGATTTGCTTTGTCCTTTTGCTAAAGGTGGTAAGGTAGGTCTATTTGGTGGTGCAGGTGTTGGTAAAACAGTTAATATGATGGAATTGATCCGTAATATTGCAATTGAGCACAGTGGATACTCAGTGTTTACTGGTGTGGGTGAGCGTACCCGTGAAGGTAATGACTTTTACCATGAGATGAAAGAGTCTAATGTATTGGATAAAGTATCTCTGGTTTATGGGCAGATGAATGAGCCACCAGGAAATCGTTTACGCGTTGCCTTGACTGGTTTGACAATGGCTGAAGAATTCCGTAATGAAGGTCGTGATGTCTTATTGTTCGTAGATAATATTTATCGTTATACATTAGCGGGTACAGAAGTGTCAGCTTTGCTTGGTCGTATGCCATCAGCAGTAGGGTATCAGCCTACACTAGCGGAAGAAATGGGTAAATTCCAGGAGCGCGTTGCTTCTACGAAAAAAGGCTCAATTACTTCAATTCAAGCAGTATATGTTCCTGCGGATGATTTGACAGATCCATCACCAGCAACAACTTTTGCCCATTTGGATGCAACGGTTGTATTGAGTCGTGATATTGCTGCACTGGGTATTTATCCTGCGGTTGATCCGCTTGATTCTTCTTCGCGTCAGCTTGATCCTTTAGTGGTTGGTGAAGAACATTATAATGTGGCGCGTGGCGTTCAGATGACTTTACAGAAATATAAGGAATTGCGTGATATTATTGCAATTCTTGGTATGGATGAGTTATCAGATGAGGATAAGATTGTTGTTGCACGGGCTCGTAAGATTCAGCGTTTCTTATCGCAACCATTCTTTGTGGCAGAAGTATTTACTGGCTCACCAGGCAAGTATGTTTCATTAAAAGACACAATTGCTGGATTTAAGGCAATTCTTGATGGTCAGTATGATCATTTGCCTGAGCAGGCATTTTATATGGTTGGTTCAATTGAAGAAGCAGTTGAGCAGGCTAAAAATATTAATTAATAAGGCTTTGCTATGACTACTATGCTAGTTGATATTGTAAGTTCTGAAGAACAAATATTTTCTGGTGAGGCAGAGTATCTGGTTGCACCGGGGTATGAAGGTGAACTTGGGGTTTACCCGCATCATATTCAGTTAATTAATCGCTTGAAGCCTGGTGTTTTAAGAGTTAAACTGCCTGATCATGAAGTACATCTTGTATTTGCGATATCTGGTGGATTTCTTGAGGTTCAGGGAAATAAGGCTACGGTTTTGGCAGATGTGGTTGAGCGGAGTGATGATCTGGATGAAGCCAAGCTTATTGAACAGAAAAAGTTGGCGGAAGAAAGAATTAAACAGTCTGGTGCTACAATTAATGAAGATGATGCCAAAGCTTATGCTGCGCTTGAGTTAATCATTGCTCAGCTTAAGGCTGTAGAATATTCAAACAAACAAGCACGAAGAAGTTGATAAAATAGATTAAAATTCTAAATTATCATGCATTTAACAAGTGTATGTGATAAAATATTCGCTGAATTATTTTTTGAATAATTAAGTAATAAAAAATTATGAAAGGTCTAAAAACTATGAAAAAATTACTAGCTGTTTTACTTGCTGGTGTTGCTCTTGTAGCATGTTCAAATAATGAAAGTTCATCATCTGCTAATGCTTCAGCTACTGAAGCATCAGCTCCTGCTGCGGCTCCAGAAGCGTCAGCTCCTGCTGCGGCTCCAGAAGCGTCAGCTCCTGCTGCGGCTCCAGAAGCATCAGCTCCAGAAGCATCGGCTGCTAAGTAATTTATTACTTGATGTGACAGATTTAGCCAAGCGAAATGCTTGGCTTTTTTATTTGGTACATTGCTATGCGTTATTTTAGAAAATTACTTCAGCGACTTCAGCGGGTTTTTTTTGGTTATACAACCCCTCGTTGTATAGGAATAGATATATCAACTACTGCTGTTAAAATCGTTCAGTTAAAAGCGGACTCATTGGTCATTGATAAATATAAAATCTTCAATTTAGCCAAAAATCAGGTATCTGAGGGGGTCATCAATGATATTGAGCGAATTGCTGAAGTTATTCAAAATGGCTGGCTGGAGTTTAAGCCTGATTATGAAGATGTAGCTATTGCCATTCCTCAAAATGCTGTGATTATGAGGGAGTTAAAACTTCCCGAAATTTCAAACTCGTATAAGATGGACGAGTTTGTTAGAGAACAGCTTGCCAAAGATCTGGATAATGAAGATATTGATTTTGATTATGTTTTAAAAGATGCAACTCCAGATAATCAGATTGCTTCTGTTGTTGTGGCAAAAAAAGAGAAAATTGAAGAATATCAGGCGATAATTCAGATGAGTGGCATAAAAGTTGCTGCTATTGATGTAGAGAATTATGCATTACAATTCTTGTTTGAACATCTTTTATCAGAAAAACCGGGTAATCAGCACATAATTATTCTTGAGCTTGGTGCAACTAGGATTAAAGGGCTTGTTTTTGTCGGGAAGTCATTTATATTATTTAATGAGATTACCGTAAATTATACTAATCTTATGGAAGAAATAGCTACAGACCTTGGAGATCCTAATTACCTGAGAAACTATAAAAGTGTTTATGAATATATTAATGAGCTATTAATTAGTAGAAATCATATTGACCGGAATCTTGTTACAGCTATTGCTTCAGATGTGGCTAAAATGCTACAACAGTTGAAATCAAATGCACTGGTAGAAAAAAAATTAAATTTATCCAAAGATATTGAATGCTACTTATTGGGTGGAAATGCACTAATTCCTGGTGTGCTAGAGGAAATAAGCCAGCACTTTATTAATCGCCCAATGTATGCAACTGATTTCATTTATAAAAATAATGATAAATTTCAAAAAGTTGATTTGATGAGATTATTTACTGCAATTTCGCTGGCATCATGGGGGCAGAAGATTGATAAGAATTAATTTATATAATTATCGCTACCAACAGGTACATTATAAAAAATTACGCTTATATTTTTTGATTACTTCAGCAGTTATTCTTGCTTTGTTGATAAATATCTTTATTTATGTATTCTATCAAGTTAAAATAATGTATCAGGAGACTAGGAACTCATTTTTGAATGCGCATATAAGTATGCTAAATGAGAGATTAAAACCAATTAAAGATTTTGAAGCCAGAATTGATATCATTAATAAGCACATTGAATTAGTTAATTCAATAGAAAATGAGCGGGATGACATGGTTGCATTTTTTCAGAAGCTGAATGAAATCACACCGCAGCAAATTTATTTTACAAATATTGGCTGGAACGAATCAAGCGTTACCTTTAATGGTGTAAGTTCTAGTCCGGTATATTTAGCGGATTTTTTGGATAGATTGCGTGCTGAAAGTGAAATTTTTTATGATCCTGTTTTAAAATCAAATAATGCTGCAACTGGCGGGAGTTTTAATTTCCTTATAACTTCTATGATAAAAGAAAATCTTGTGGCGGAAAGTAATGCTCGCGAAGAAAATCAACAAGATTGAATTCCTGCCGCTTTATTTGTGGCGTATTCGTTTACTTATACCTGGCTTAATTGTATTGATGTTTTTATTATCATTGCTGATATATAATAATTTTACAATTAATCAGGTGAATAGATTGCTCGAATTGGAGCACATAGAGCAGGAATTAAAAGATAATCTAGTAAAGAATTATGCACAAGTAAAAAACGTGCCTGCTTATCAAGCTAGATTTAATGAACTAAGAGGTTTGGAAAGTGTTATAAATGCTAAATTTCCATCCTCAAACGAGATATCCTCTTTATTGATTCAAATCAATCAGGTTGCAGAGGATTCAAATGTAAGTATTGCAAACTTTACTCCAAAAGATACAAAAGAAATAAATTTAACTGCCAATAATTCTGGAAAAGATAAAATAATGTCCCAAGAGTTTTCAATTGTGGCAAATGCAAGATATTTAAATTTTGTTGATTTTATTTTTAGAATAGCCAGATTGCCCAGGGTTATTGCTATTCAGAATATACGATTATCCAGAATGGATAATAATACTGTAAACGTATCGTTTGATATAAAAATTTATTTTAGTAGTAAATGATGCTTAAAGTATTGCTTGCTTTAATGTTCATCGCTCCTGTTTATGCGGATATAAATGATTTAGAGAGTCTTGTAAAAGAGTTAGAGCAAAAGCGAATTCCTATGCCTACAATCACTCTACCTAAATTTGAGCGGCAGTCTGGAGATTACAAGAACTCTCTACCCAATAATGTATTTGACGCAAGTCGCAATTTTACTAATTATGATTTAAATAGTATGGAATATAATCAGGATTATTCACTCAATCAGTTACAAATGGTTGGTTATATGAACTATAATGGCATTGATTATGCTTTTCTAAAGACGCCATTTGATACGATTAAAGTAAAAACTGGTGATCAGATTAAGGGTGCCAAAATAGTTAACATTACGAACTCAGTTACAGAAATTAACCAGTTGCAAGTTATTGATGATAAAACTTATAATAAAAAAATTTATATTGAATTATTACAGCCAACTAACTCTAAAGCAAAATTGAAACAATGAGAAAAATAGTAGTTATAGTGATTTCCTTTCTTTTTAGTAGTGCTTTTGCAGCTTCGATTAGTGGTGTTGCTAGTAATGTCTATGGGCGAGTGCAATCCCTTCAATTTAATTTTAATTCTGCACCAGTTACACCAAAGGTTTTCATTGCTGGCAATGACTTAATCTTAGACTTTTACTCAACAGATTATCAACAGCAGCAAAAAAACATTGAGATTAGTCAGGGATATATTCATCAAATAACTTTGGTTTCAGTAAATGATAGAACCCGAGCTGTAATAGCTGGTGGGGCTCGGTATAAATATAAGCTTGAGTCCAAACCAAATGCTATGATTGTTCAGCTAAGCGATCAAATAGGTCAATCAGCTATGACCCAACACCAGGTTGGAGTGATTGATCTGGGTGATAAAAAAGGGGCTACTGATTATTCGATAACAGTTAATAATATTAAATTCAGCAGAGATGATAATGGTGGTGGGGTTGTTGAAGTAACTTATAGTGGTGATACCAAATTAAATCTTGCTAAAGAGCGGCTTGGTAATTCTTTGTTGGTTACTCTTTTAGGTGTGAATTATAATGACTCTTTGTTTAAAAAATTAGATGTAACTGATTTTGATAGCCCGATAAAATATGTAAATACTAAAGGTGCAGGTGGAAAATTAAAGATAGAAATAATTAATCGAAATTCTTGGGACTATGCGCTATATCAATTGCAGAATAAGTTGGTTATTAATGTAAGGAATTTAGCAAAAACAACCGATTCAATGAGTATTCCCAGTTTAAGATCGGGTAGCTCGGATAAGGTTTCATTCAATTTTCAAAATATAGATGTGCGGGCATTACTGCAACTTTTGGCTGATTTTAGCGGTTATAATATTTTGGTTAGTGATAGTGTTACTGGTACCATTTCGATAAAACTTAATAATGTCCCTTGGGATCAGGCTCTACAAACAATTCTTTCGGCTAAGGGCTTAGATATGCGTAGAGATGGCAATATAATTCGAATTGCTCCAGCATCAGAATTAGCCGCCATTAATAAACAGCAACAGGATAGCCAAAAATCTTATGAAGCAGTAGAGCCATTAGATACTCTTACTGTTCGATTAAAGTATGCCCAAGCAACAGCTGTACAAAATATGATATTAAGACCAGCGACATCTGGGGGAGTAAATAATTCAACAAATACTTCAACTCAACCAGTCAATAACACTCCGCCTTCCTCAGGCTCGTCTGTAACAGGTAGTAATCAGCCAAACCGGATTTTATCTACTAGAGGCTCAATTCTTACTGATAGCAGGACCAACACACTAATCATTAATGATACTCCGTCACGGCTTAAAGAAATAAAAGAGCTAATCGATAAAATTGATATTCCAGTTAAACAGGTATTGATTGAAGCCCGTATTGTTGAGGCAACAAGTTATTTTGAAAAAGATTTAGGTACTCGGCTGTTGCTTGCGGGAGTATCTGGAAATTTAACAATTGCAAATACGCTGGAAAATGGTGTAACGATTAATCAACAGGGCATAAATGTCATCAGTTCCGGTGGTACAGCTGGTGGTACAGCCGGAGCAGGAGCTGCAACTGGTGCTGGTGGTGCTACAGGCGGGGCAAGTTCTTTTGTTAATCAGAACTTTGGTGTTAATAATGGGGCATCATTGGCGGCAATATTTAGCCCCAATAGTAATACCTTGATTGGTTTAGAGGTTGATGCTTTGGAGTTACAGAATCAGGGTAGAACAATTTCGAGTCCAAAGGTCATGACTGCTAATTATCAGCCTGCTAATATCCAGCAGGGGGTGCAGATTCCTTACCAACAGGCTTCAAGTGCTGGAAATACCAACGTTGCTTTTGTTAATGCAACTTTATCACTACAGGTTACTCCGCAAATTACCGATGATGGCTTTATTTTGCTAAACATTAATATACAAAAAAATACACCTAGCCCCACTTTACAGGTACAGGGAACCCCAGCGATTAATACTAATAGTGTTACTACCCAAGTGCGGGTTAAGGATGGCTCAACCATTCTAGTTGGTGGAATTTATGTTGATGATCAACAGAAGGTTCTGGAACAAATCCCATATTTAGGCGATATCCCATACCTAGGATGGTTATTTAAAGCGCAGCAAACGACTAACTCTAAACGTGAGTTACTGATTTTTATAACTCCACGTGTAATTGCGAATAGTTTAGAAAATGACAGCTAAAAATATAATAATTGTCGGCATAACAGGGGTCGGCAAAACAACAATCGGTAAAGTATTATCTGAAAAATTGGATAAACAATTTATTGATCTTGACAAATACATTGAAGTAAGTTGTGGTGTAGATATTCCTACAATTTTCGAATTGGAAGGAGAACAGGGGTTTAGAGACCGGGAAACTCTTGCTTTAAAACAAGTTATTAGTCAAAATGATAATTACGTACTTTCTCTTGGTGGTGGTTGTGTGATTCGGTCTGAAAATCGCCAAATAATTACTCGTAGCAATAATCTTGTCCTACAGCTGATTGCAGACTTGAAAGTCATAGTTGAAAGATTAGTTAAATCGCCAAATAAGAGACCACTTCTTGCAAATCAGGATATTCAGCAAAAAATAGAAAATCTTTTTAATGAAAGAAAAGAATTCTACGATGCAGTTAGCGATCTTACTGTAAATACAACTAACTTAAAACCAGCTCAGGTTGTAAGTAAGGTTGAACAATATCTCTAAACACCTTCCAAAGTGTGCGCTGCAACTGGAATAGTTGACAGCAACTTAGTATAATCAGTGCATTGTATAAGTATAATGGAGACATAAAAATGTCTGATATAGTATGGATGCCAACTGATAATCAAATACAAAACAGCCAGATATTTAAATTCATTGAATTTTTGAGAGAGAATCAGCTTGCTAATCTTGCTGATTCTGATGCATTATATGAGTGGTCTATCAGTAATTCTGAATTATTTTGGAGTAGTTTTGCTAAATTTAGTCAGATAAAATTTACCAAGCCTGCCGATATGATACTTGCTGGTGGTCATGACATGTTAAATGCTAAATGGTTTGTTGGCAGTAAGCTTAACTATGCAGAGAACTTACTCCGACGAAATGATGACCAGCTAGCAATTGTTTTTCGTGGTGAAGATAAAGTTGAATGGAAATATACTTTTGCAGAAGTAAATGATATTGTTGCTAGATTAGCTCAAGGATTACGAAATCTGGGGGTTACAAAAGGTGATCGGGTTGCTGGAGATTTGCCAAATTTACCGCACACTGTGATGGCAATGCTGGCAACTACTAGTATTGGTGCAATCTGGTCATCATGTTCCCCTGATTTTGGTGTGCAGGGAGTATTAGATAGATTTGGTCAAATTGAACCCAAAGTGGTATTTGCTGTTGATGGCTATTATTACAATGGCAAGCAGGTGGAGTGTTTGGCTAAAGTAGCTGAAATTATAGATAAATTACCGAGTGTAGAAAAAACAATTATAATTAATTATGCTGGGTCAAATACAGTGGTAGAAGTTAAGAATAGCATTTCGTGGGATGCATTTCTTACAAAAACGCCTGCAACTAGTCATAATTTTGAACAGGTTGATTTTGATCATCCATTATTTATTATGTACTCTTCAGGAACTACAGGGATTCCAAAATGTATTGTCCACTCAACTGGTGGTACGTTACTACAGCATTTAAAAGAGCATCAGCTCCATACTAATCTAAAACGAGATAGTCGGATATTTTATTATACAACTTGTGGCTGGATGATGTGGAATTGGTTGGTTTCAGCGTTAGCATCAGAAGCAACACTGATGTTATATGATGGATCGCCAACAGCTCCAGATCCCAAGGTGCTTTGGGATTATGTTGCTGATTATCATATAAATGTTTTTGGTACTAGTGCCAAGTACCTTGCATCCCTTGAAAAAACTGGTTATAAACCCAATCAGCATGCCGGGCTTGAGTCATTGGAAGCCATTTTATCGACGGGTTCCCCTCTATTACCAGAAAGTTATGATTTTGTTTACCGTGATATCAAGACCGATGTCCGTTTATGCTCAATTTCTGGTGGCACAGATATTGTTTCGTGTTTTGTACTTGGCAATCCAGTTAAGCCCATTCATCGTGGTGAAATTCAGCAACGTGGCTTTGGGCTTAGTGTTGAGGTATTTAATGATAACGGTGAGTCTGCTGCTATAAATGAAAAAGGCGAGCTAGTGTGCACCAAACCATTTCCATGTCAGCCAATTTATTTTTGGAATGATCCGGATAAGGTCAAATATAAGAAAGCCTATTTTGAGCGTTTTGACAATATTTGGTGTCATGGTGATTATGCTTCACTGAGTGAATATGGTGGAGTCGTCATTTATGGTAGGTCTGATACAACGCTTAATCCAGGCGGGGTTCGCATTGGTACTGCGGAGATTTACCGCCAGGTTGAAACGATTGAAGATATAGTCGAGAGCGTTGTGATTGGTCAGGAAACTGGTGATGATGTAAGGGTTATTTTGTTTGTCAAAATGAAAGATGATAAGGTTTTGTCTGAAGAGTTAAAAACTACTTTAAAACAGAGAATCAAGATTGGAGCCTCACCGCGCCATGTACCAGCTAAAATAATTCAGGTGGCCGATATTCCTAAAACGATCAGTGGTAAGGTTGTTGAGATGGCAGTAAAAAATGTGGTTCATGGGGAAGAGGTGAAAAATAAGGAGTCTTTAGCTAATCCCGAAGCATTAGATCTGTTTGCAAACCATCCTGAACTGAAATTGTAAAATAAAGGCAGATTATACTGCCTTTATTTTAGTTTATTGTAGAGGAGTAATACCGAGGCCTTTGATTTCTTTTGCTATTAAATGAGAAAGTTACTCTTGTTTTCTGAATAACTTCATCTAAAATAGTTCATTATGCTTGGCTAAGTTTTAGGTAATCTTCAACCGTTAGATTTTCTGCACGTAAGCTTGGATCAATACCAAACTGAATTAACTGCTCTTGGGAAAAAAGAGGTTTAAGGCTATTGGCAACCGTTTTTCTTCTTTGATTAAATGCCTGTGTTGTTACATGATTAAGCTGTTTTATATTAATTAATGACCAGTCATAGTCTGTTCTTGGTTTAATTGATACTATTGCAGAGTCAACCTTAGGTGCAGGGTAAAATGCTTCTGGTGGTACATCAAGTAACTTACGACATTTATATTTGTATTGCAACATGATTGATAATCGCCCATAATCCCCATTACCTGGCTTGGCACAGATTCTATCGACAACTTCTTTTTGCAGCATAAAAGTCATATCTTTAATATTATCGAACTTCTGTAGATGAAATAGGATTGGCGTTGAGATATTATAAGGTAGGTTGCCAACAACGCGTAGATTATTAAAATCCGAGAAGTTAAATGCAAGAGCGTCTCCAGCATGTATTTTAATTTCTTCTTTAGAAAAATTTTCTTCAAGAAATTTAATAATATCACGATCTAGTTCAAGTACTTGAATATGCCCTGCGATTTCAATTAATGGTTTAGTTAATGCTGCTAGACCTGGTCCAATCTCAAGAATACTTTCACCTGATTTTGGGTCAATACATTTGATAATTTCATTGATTATGTATTGGTCTTGAAGGAAATTCTGCCCAAATCGTTTGCGTGGTATGTGTTGCATTGAGAAACCTTTATAAATCTTGGATGGAAGCAATGATTTTACCAACTTAATCAAAGATTGTAAATGCAAGATAGTGATTTGGGTATACTATTATAGTACACTACGACTGGATTTTATTGCCTGTAGTGCTGACTTATGCACTTATATGATGATTTATTTTATTTATAAAAGGTGGGCTAAAGTAGAGAAATATATTGGATAGAAATTAAAGAGTTATAATTTCTATCCAATATATTATTTAAGCAGCAAATTCTTCAAGATAGCCCTTCATTTTTTGTAACGCTTTAACTTCAATTTGTCTTACGCGTTCTG
>WBZO01003074.1_pt2 | contig 18415 bp, 18 predicted proteins | sample 5204261 | NCBI WGS metagenome assembly WBZO01 (sample SAMN12412400, study PRJNA552823) | activated sludge metagenome | isolation source: activated sludge from anammox sidestream of wastewater treatment plant... | place: USA: North Carolina | collected 2017-09
GTATCTTCTTTGGGCGCTACATTCTCTTCACCCTTACTTACTTCCTCCTTAGGAGCACTAGCTGTAGCTTCTTCAGGCTTTTTTTCATCTTCACTTTTTTTGCTGTTATCCTGCAGATCATAAGAAAGGATTGTTTTTCCCTGAATAGAAGCATCGGAAAGATTATATATAAGCCTGCGCCCAGAAAGAAACGCATCCTTCGTTTCCTGCTCTCCTGCCATAAGAATAAAAACAACCTGAACAACAAGGGAAACGGAAAGAATTATCAGCAATATCTTCCACATTAACTGCCGCCAGAAAAGCGGTATCGACAATTGCTTCCCCTTGCCTAGCTCCATGAAAAAACACCTATGCTTTTTATTTTTCTAACCTGGCACTATTATAGACATTTACAGCCCTTAGCAAATCAAGCGCACGCTGCAACTGGTAATCCTCAGTAGAATCCATATCGCTTTTCTTAGCTGCGTCATTTTTCTTAGCTTCGTCGCTATCTTTGCCTTTATCCTTGTCTTTTTCTTTATCCTTGCTGTCAGGCTTAGCTTTTCCAGATTTTTCTTCTGCTGCCTTCTTTTCTTTTTCCTTTTTATCCTGAAGGTTTTCCAAGCGTTTGCGCAGTTGAGATTCACTACGCAATTTATCATTAGCTTTTATCAGCTCAACTTTTGCAGGCTGCACCTCAACATCCGGAGTGATACCCTTATTCTGGATGGAATTACCGGAAGGCGTGTAATAACGGGCGGTGGTAAGGCGGATTGCCCCATGCTCCGGTATAGGTATAACGGTTTGAACTGAACCTTTACCAAAACTTTTTGTTCCCATTACTATTGCCCTTTTATGATCCTGTAATGCACCGGAAACAATTTCAGAAGCAGAGGCAGAACCGTTATTGATAAGAACCACCATAGGAATAGTATCAGCAATTAATTCATTACCGGACACCGCACTGTAACGTTTGGTTTTTTCTGGGTCGCGTTCGCGGGTTGATACAACTTCGCCCTGCTTCAAAAAGGCATCGGCAACAGAAACCGACTGCTCAAGAAGCCCACCTGGATTGTTACGCAAATCAAGCACAACACCGCGTAAATTAGGTATATCTTTTTTAACGCGGGCAAATTCATCACGCATCAGATCAGTTGTCTGTTCAGTAAACTGGGTAAGGCGTATATAGGCAATATCATTACCTTCTGCCCGTACTTTGGCTGACTTTATTTTTATTACCGCACGGGTAATATCAAGCTCCAACGGCTCTGTTGTGTCTTCACGCAATATCGTAAGTTTTACTTTTGAATCAACCGCGCCGCGCATTTTGTCAACAGCTTCAGAAAGCGTAAGCCCTAAAACAGGGGCATCATCAATATAGCTGATATAATCACCAGACTTTACCCCTGCTTTAAAAGCCGGTGTGTCATCAATCGGGGTTATAACTTTTACTAAGCCGTTTTCCATGGTGACTTCTATACCAAGGCCGCCAAATTCGCCTTTGGTCTGCACCTGCATTTCCTTGAATGATTTTTCATTCATATAGCCTGAGTGCGGGTCAAGTGAGGTAAGCATACCGTTTATAGCTGCCTCCACTAAATCTGAATCCTTTACTTCCTCAACATAGTCGGAGCGGATTTTCTCAAACACATCGCCAAACAACCCAAGCAATTGCAGAGTTTCATTTTTCTCAGCATAAGCTATAGAAGAAACAAGAATTACAGGAGAAACCGCAACGAGGCAGAGTTTAGTTATGAGGCGCATAAAAGTTGACCACTCCAACAAATAAAAAAGGTTGTAACCAATACTGCTAGAGTAATGAATGATTAAGCGCAAAAATTCAAGTTCTTATTCGCTGCTGCCAGCAAATAAATAGCTAATTTATATTACTGATTTCCGCTGCCGGAATTCGGGCTGAAGAATTTTTCAAACTTTCCCTGCACACCTTTGAATTCATCAGCGTCAGAAGGTGAAGGTTTTTTTACGGTAAGGTTTTTCCACTGCGAAGCATATTCGCGGTTAAGCTCCATCCATTTCAGCACATCATCAGATTCAGGAACAATGGCTTCTGCCGGACATTCCGGTTCACACACCCCGCAATCAATACATTCATCAGGGTTGATAACCAGCATATTCTCGCCTTCATAAAAACAATCAACCGGGCAAACTTCTACACAGTCTGTGTATTTGCATTTTATACAGGCATCAGTAACAACGAAAGTCATGGCTTTACTCCAATAATATATCAGAAATACATAATAACAGGATGCTTAAAGCAGAAAATAAAATTTGTCTAGTGGTTATACAGCACGAAGCCTACGAATTTTCTGTTGCAATAGCAAAATTTTTATCCTCAGAAGCAACATGATTGCATAAATCAGCGTAAAAGCCAGCCCCATGGAAAATAACGGTATCAACATTGAAGAGTCAATGGCAATGCCACTGGCGCGAATTACACTGGCTGGCTGGTGCAGGGTATTCCACCATTCTACAGAAAATCGTATAACAGGGATATTGACAAAGCCAACCAAAGCCATAATCGCGCAGATTTTTTTACCGCGTTCCTGCCCTGAATAGCTATCAGCAAGGGCGATATAGCCTATATACATAAAAAATAATATAAGAACCGAGGTAAGGCGCGCATCCCACTCCCACCATGTCCCCCACATTGGCTTGCCCCACAGTGAGCCGGTAATCAAGGTTATAAGCGTAAAACCAGCACCAATAGGTGCGCTGGCGCGGGCGGCAACATCCGCCAAAGGATGCCGCCAGATTAGGAAAGCAGCGGATGAAACGGCAATAAACGAATAAATCATCATCGACATCCACGCTGCGGGAACATGCACATACATGATACGCACGCTGTCACCCTGCTGGTAATCTGCAGGTGATATAAACAAGGCCTGCGCCAGACCAAACAATAATAGCAAAACAGCCACGCAGGAAATCCACGGTAACAGCCTATCGGAAATCTGGGTAAACCTTGTTGGGTTGGCAAATCGGTGCATGGTTAGTTGGGGTGTAGAGTGTGGAGTTTGGGGTTTAAAATTTAAGATTTAGAACTTTGGGTTGATGAATAGCAGAATAGATAATAGAATGGCAACTCAAAACTCTTAACTCAGCGCGCATTATGCTTAAAGATAAAACTATATTTATTACAGGGGCTACCGCCGGTTTTGGCTGGGAAAGTGCCCGCTTATTCATAAAAAATGGAGCAAAAGTAATAGCCACCGGCAGGCGCGCGGAAAGGCTTTCCGAGCTAAAAAACGAACTGGGAAAAAATCTGCATACCATAACTCTTGATGTACGCGATAAAGAAGCGGTAAAAGCAGCTATTTCCGCCCTTCCTGAAGAGTTTTTACAAATTGATATTTTGATAAATAATGCCGGTTTAGCATTAGGACTTTCAAATTTTGACCAGCAATCGGAGGCTGATTTAGAGCAAATGGTGCAAACTAATATAATGGGGGTTATTAACTGCACCCATGCCCTGCTGCCTTCTATGATTGAGCGCAATAGCGGGCATATAGTGAATATCAGCTCTATAGCTGGCACTTACCCATATCCGGGCGGGAATGTTTATGGTGCGACCAAGGCTTTTGTTACCCAATTTTCCCTTAACCTGCGGGCGGATGTGCTGGGAAAAAATATCCGCATCACCAATATAGAGCCTGGAATGTGCGATACTGAGTTTTCTACCGTACGTTTCAAAGGTGACAAAGAAAAAGCGGATAACGTCTATGCCGGAATGCAGCCGCTAACTGCCTCCGATATTGCTGAAACTATAATCTGGACAATCAGCCGCCCACCTCATGTTAATATAAACCGTGTGGAAATTATGCCCACCCAGCAGGCATTCTCGCCATTTGCTGTGAGCCGTAGTAATTAGTAGTTAGTAAAGGCGCGGTCTAGCCTTCTCCCACTAGGAGAGGGTTGGGTGAGGGCTTATTCAGACTACAGATTACTGACGACATGAATTCTCCCCGTCATCCTGCGGGATGCGAAGCATTAGCACAGGATCTGTAAAAGTAATGCCCTCATCCATGGCGATTACATTTGCTTATCCTATGTTGATAAATTTGTTTTCCTGCCCCGCAGTATCGTCATCCCCGCGCAGGCGGGGATCTTATCTATCGTCTGGTACAAGAGTTTATTAGAGATTCCCGCCCAAAGGTTTATCCAGCACTTGTTGCGGGGCGGGAATGACAAATTAGATGGCGTTCTAATCCAAATGCAATCGCCATGTGCCCTCATCCTAGCCTTCTCCCAGAGGGAGAAGGGATTTTATTCCCTAACCTCGAATCCCTACTGGCAACTGCCTAACGCCTTATGCCTAAGCGCAATCCTCTTTGGAAAATGGTTTCTATCGGAGGCGGATTTTACAAATAAGGATCATCCTTTAGCAGGTAATTCTGCACATAATCTTTTACACCGTCTTGCAGGCTGGTGAATGGGGCGGTGTATCCGGCCATACGCAGGCGATCCATTTTTGCTTCTGTAAAATACTGGTATTTTTTTACCAGGCTGTCAGGCATGTCTATGTAATGTATGCGTTCGCTATGCCCAAGAGCCGCAAATATGGCGCGCGCCATTTCGTTAAAGCTGCTGGCTTTACCGCTGCCTAAATTAAACATACCGGAAACATTAGGGTTATCCAGGCACCACATCATAACCTGCGCGATGTCTTTTACATAGATCATATCACGCTTCTGTTCACCATCAGTATATTTGCTGTTATAAGATCGGAACAGCCTGACGCTGCTATGCTCGATCGCATGCGGAGCGATCTGCGAGATAACGCTGCGCTGGCTTTCTTTATGATATTCATTTGGCCCGTAAGCATTGAAAAATTTAAAGCCCACCCATTGCGGTATGGAAATCTGAGCCGTGGCAAGGCTATTAGCAACATGCACATCAAACAAATGCTTGCTCCAGCCATAACCAGAAAGTGGCTTTAAGGAACGCAGGTACGAGAGATTCGTATCATCATCAAAACCGTTTTCACCAGCACCATAAGTCGCAGCAGCGGAAGCATAAACAAAGCGAACCGCATTATTGCAGCACCATCTCCATAATTTTATAGATAAGGAGAGATTGTTTTTAAGCACCATATCAACGCGCTCTTCAGTGGTCGATGATATAGAGCCAAGATGGTAGATTATTTCGAGGTTGCTGCGGTTTTCATCCAGCCACTCGAATAAATCATGCGGCGGGATTATTTCATGGACATGGTTTTTGCTAAGGTTACGCCATTTATCACCAGTTCCAAACTCATCACAAACCACGATATAATGTGTTCCGCGCTTCAAGAGGGCAGCAGCAAGGTTAGAACCTATAAAACCACCGCCACCCGTGATAAGAATGATTTTCATATATGTAATAGAAATTACTTAACCTTATGAATATTATTGATGTAATTTGTCCAGAAGCCTTCAAGATGTGATAATGTTTTATTAAGCGCCGAAAGCTCAACAGCGTTGGTTTCTTTAGACAATACGTCAACATTGCGCTGGTAAAGAGCATCTATTTTTTTACATAGCTCAACAGCTTTATCCGAGAGCTTAATACGGATCGAGCGTTTGTCATGCGGGGCGCGCTCCTGAAGGAGATAGCCGTTTTCCACAAGTTTTTTTACGTTATATGATACGTTTGAGCCAAGGTAATAACCACGGTTGGTAAGCTCACCAATGGTTAGCTGCTCGTTGCTTACGTTATATAGAATAAGCGTCTGCACGTTGTTAATATCGTCAATCTTCAGCCTGTCAAGCTCAGCTTTCACCACGTCAAGGAAACGGCGGTGCAAACGCTCAATAAGCAAAATAGATTCTGTATATATCTGTTTCAAGGTCACTACTCCCAAAAAATATTAAAATCTGCCTATAACGTAACTTTATGGGACAAAAATTAATATTTAGTTTATAAAACCCTGTATTTAGTAAGAAATTTACAAATTGAGGCTATTTACTAACCTCAATCTGCCCTTTCATATTGGGATGGTATTTGCAGTAATACTCAATTTTACCCTCTTTTTTCAAAGTGGTACTGCCTTTACCTTTTACCGGCAGAACCACTTCCCACCCGCCATTTTTTTCTGTAGCAGTGTGGGCAACAAAATCACTGTTAGTCCATTCTATTACATCGCCAACATGGGCAGATATCTTTTCAGGAGCAAACATCATTTTGTTCACATCAACCTTAATAACCTCAGCAGCAGCCGGAAAGGCTGCTGCGAGGGAAAAGGCAACCGCAGCGACCGAAGCAACTGCAATATCTTTTATTTTATATATCATGGCTGATTATAGCTTAGATACAACGGTTTTAGCGTGTTCTTCATGACCGGTGAACAATTTCAGGCCGGTTGAAAGAAAATCTTTTAATTCCTGATTGCTAGAAGAAGGAATTAAAGTGTCTTTTAAAGCGCCGTTTACAGTGCCATGATATGCAACTTCGTTTGCAGCATATTCTTTATCAAAAGCAGCGCCATCTAATTTAGCAAGTTTAGCGCGTTCTTCTTCTGCTTGTTTTACAAGGCCTTTGCTGGTGTCGTTATCTTCTGGGGTAACGCCTAATTTTTTTACTAAAGCAAGAGCTTGATCATTCACAGCTTTATGGTCTTTTATCATAAGCTCTGCAAATTCTTTGATTTGTGGATTTTTGGTTTTTTTAACTGCAAGTTCAGCAGCTTTTATATCAAGATCACCAGCGGTATAAGCAATATGGGCGATTTGCGCATCATTTAGTTTCGCAGCTTCTTTAGCTGTGTCTGCATGGGCAACGCTGGTTACGGCAAGTAATAATGCTGCTCCAGATGCAGCAAAAAGCGAATTAAATTTTAACATATTTTAATCTCCAATTTAGAATTTAGTTTAAAATACCAACAATATATGCTAGTATGCTAACTACTATATTTTATATTGGATACAAATGTAAAGTAGGAATTATTTATATATATAGCAACACACTATGTTTGTTAGTATACAAATTACTACTATTAGGTTTTACAAGGTTAATATGTCAAAAAACTGCCCTATTTTTCTTACCTTACAGCTAATAGCCCATAAATGGTCGGTAAGAATTTTACAAAATTTGTTAGATGCTGACGACAATACCATGCGCTTTGGCCAGTTGCAAAAAAAATTATCAGGTATCTCACAACGAGAACTGACTAAACATTTGCGTGAATTTGAAAAAGCCGGAATAGTCGAAAGAACCGTATATCCGGAAGTGCCGCCACGAGTTGAATACAGGCTTACCACTACTGGGCATTCTCTGCTAAAGCCGATAAAAGAACTATCTTTATGGGCAGAAAATAATGCTGCCTTTATACAAAAAAAACGTCAGGAATTTGAAAAACGCCCCCAAGCTCATTAATTGGGGAAAATATTAGATAGACAAAAAGCAGTATTTATTTACATATACCCGCTTTAACCTGAAGATAGTTTTCAAATAAACCATGCTATTTATAAATAACCTTACTTTCCGTATTGCTGGCCGCACCCTGCTCGATAAAGCCTCGCTTAACATTAATGCAGGGCAGCGCATTGGTCTGGTTGGCCCTAACGGTACCGGGAAATCAACACTATTTAAATTAATCTCCGGAGAATATCACGCAGATGGCGGCGATATAACCATAATAAAAGGCGCGCGCCTTGGAATAGTGCGCCAGGACTTACCGGAAGACGACACACCGGTTATTGATGTTCTTCTGGCTTCTGACAGCGAACGTGCCAGCCTGCTTAAAGAGGCAGAAACTTGTGAAGATGCTGAACGGATAGGTTATATCTATACACGCCTTGAAGAAATAGGGGCATATGATGCCCCTGCCCGCGCCGCCACCATCCTTGCCGGTCTTGGCTTCAATGAAGAAGCACAGAACCAACCTATTTCTGATTTTTCCGGCGGTTGGCGTATGCGCGTGGCACTGGCTGCTGTGCTTTTCTGCCAGCCTAATTTATTATTGCTTGATGAACCAACCAACCATCTGGATTTTGAAGCAATGGTATGGCTGGAAAACTACCTGATGAAATTCACAGAAACACTTATCATCATCAGCCATGACAGGGATATTCTCAATAAAACTGTTACCCACATAGCGCATTTAGAAAATAACAAACTCACGCTATACACAGGAAATTATGACGAATTTGAACGCAAGCGCGCAGAAAAATTGATGGGACAGCAGGCATTACATGACAAACAAATGGCGCAAAAAGCAAGGATGCAGGCTTTTATCGACAGATTCGGGGCAAAGGCCAGCAAAGCCCGCCAAGCGCAAAGCCGTATGAAAGCCCTTGCCAAAATGGATATTGTTGATGCGGTGATGGCAGAGCGCGTTACTGCATTTGAATTTCCTGAACCGGAAGAACAAAAATCCCCGATGCTGGTGTTGGAGCATGTCGAGGCAGGGTATGAAGCAGGAAAACCTGTCCTTAAAAAACTTGACCTGCGTATTGATGCCGATGACCGTATTGCCTTGCTGGGCGCAAATGGAAACGGAAAATCCACGCTTATAAAATTACTTTCCGGCCGCCTGCCGCAACTAGCTGGAAAAATACACAAATCCAGCAAACTCCGCGTTGGTTATTTTGCCCAATTCCAAACTGATGAGCTTGATGTGAAACTTACGCCTTTTGAAGTAATGAAAGAAGCCATGGCAAAAGGCACTCCGGAATCAAAAATCCGTGCGGCGCTTAGTAAATTCGGCTTTGATAAACATAAGGCCGACACGCTGGTTGGCGACCTTTCCGGCGGAGAAAAAGCGCGCCTGCTCTTCTGCCTGATGAGTTTTGACGCTCCGCATATAATGCTGCTTGACGAACCAACCAACCACCTGGATATGGACGCGCGCGAAGCCCTGATGCAAGCGCTCAATAACTACAAAGGAGCTGTTATATTAGTAAGCCATGATCCGCACCTTGTTGATTCAGTGGTGGATAGGCTGTGGCTGGTGGCTGACGGAACCTGCAAACCGTATAATGATGACCTTGAGGCTTATAGAAAATTAGTGGTAAGCCAACGCCGCAAAGAACGTGAAGAGAGTAAAAAAGAAGCTAGAAAAAAGAAAGCAATGTAAACAACATTGCTTTCTTTCATGTTCTAGTCACACTCTATTATAAACATCTTACTATTTTATGCACTGCCACATAGTTATAGCACCGCTATTTTCATAGAAGGAGTCTTTACCCCAGAAATCCCAGAACTGATAAGCAGTGTAGCCAGCAGGACATGAGCATGAACCGGTTAAAGGATTGCTAAATCTACAAGCAGAAGAACTACCGCCCCTACCTTTCATGTATATACCACCTCTACCACCACCAGCAGCTACAACATTAGATGCAGCGGTACAAGCCAGCTTGCTGCCATCCCAGTAAACCGCCGTGTTAGCTGTACAGCCAGTTGCGCTGAAAGGTATACAACTAAACGATGAACCAGTCCAAGTCGCCAAACTATTTGCAGGACAACCCGATGGGTAAGGTAAGCACACATAAGAGCTTCCGTTCCATGCTAAGATGTTGTTTGCACTACAGGTCGGAGCAGCCGTAAAGCTTCTGTATGCCCAAGTAGTTCCATTCCAATACAGAGCTTGGTTAGGGTTCGTACTGGTAGGAGGGGTAGGTAAACCACCACCACCGCCACCACTTGTTGATTCACAGACCCAAGCGGCACCAGTCCAGCGCAGAGCATTTCCAGAGCTACAAATGGTTGGGTTATTAGCATAAGCTGTTGGAGGAGTATAACTGCCACCGCCGCCGCCAGAAATAGTGGTGCAGGCAAAGCTTGCGCCATTCCATTGCAATGCCTGATTACTGCTGGAACAGCTTGGAGGCGTAGGCAAGCCACCGCCACCACCGGAATTATCGTCACCACAACTCCAACTTCCGCTAATAAGCTTTACTACCTGCCCATTAGAACAGCCGCCAGGCAAACTACCGCCGCCACTGCCAAAAGATGGGGAAACATATACAACCAGCTTAGAAACAACATGGCTCGGCATAACAATTCCAGAAAGAGCCGACATCGGAGTAAATGAATTATAGCTAATCCTTGAAACAAAACCTACATAATACGGATCACCTGCTGTAACGCCTGCATCATCCCTACCAACGTGAAAACCTGTAGAACCAGCACACGGATCAGCACCGTCAATAAAGCTCTGAGCCGCAGTTTGTGTTGGAAAAGCTTTTCCACAAAAATTATTTGCAGCAAAAGTAATAGAACCAGAACCCAAGGATGTATATAAATTCTGCAAATTGGCATTTAAATTAGTCGCATCAGACGCAGTTACATTCGGGCTGTAAGTCTGCACCGTAGCCGCAACAACCCCAACGGCATTTTGCGTTACCGATTGCTTTGAAAAATAGAAGCCAAATTCTATTCCGGCAAAAACTATGGCAAGAAGAATTGGTAATATAACCGCCGCTTCAATCATACCAACACCGCTATTGTTGCGCAGCATCTGCCAGAATCTGCCTGACATTACCAATTCTATTTTTGCCATAAAATCTCCTTATTTTTTAGACTTTTCGCTATAGTTTTATGAATATAATTTACAAAATTACTATAAAATTAGCACAAATTAAATATATTTATATTTTTATATAGTAACCCTCATATATTAACATATGGTTAATTAATGCCCAAATTAAGTAAAATTTAAGCGTTTTTTACTCAGTATTTATAAGCCAACAGACCTTCACCAACCTGCCGTCCTATTTTTAAGTAATCGCTAACATTGCCACGCAACTCCTCTTTTTTAAAACTGCTGCCATCGGGTTTAGCTATAAGCCCACGCATAAAAATTTCTTCGTTTTCTATAATAGCATAACCAGAAATTGGCGTACGACATGAGCCGTCTAAAACCCTTAGGAAAGCCCGCTCACAATCAACTGCCACCATAGTATCCTTATCCGCCATAGGTGTGAGCAGATCGCGTATTTTATCATTATCGCTTTTACATTCAACTCCTATAGCTCCCTGAGCTACAGCAGGTAAAAATTCTTCTACCGGCAGCGCAACTCCCTCGATATTTTTAATCGCAAGGCGGTTAAGCCCGGCTTTAGCCAGCATCGTAGCCCGCACTTCACCACGTTCAAGTTTCGCAAGCCTGTTTTGAACGTTCCCTCGGAAAGGGACAATCTGCAAATCCGGCCTTTGTATTTTTACCTGTGCCGCACGGCGCAGGGAAGACGTGCCAAAAACTGCCCCTTGCGGCAGATCAAACAAACTGGAAATACTCTTACCTAACAGCATATCCCGTGGGTCTTCGCGCGGAAGCATAGCCCCGATCATAAGCCCATCAGGGAGTTTTGTCGGCATATCTTTCATCGAATGCACTGCTATATCCAGCGAACCATCCAGAAGCCCATCCTCGATTTCTTTAGTAAATAAGCCTTTCCCACCAATTTCGGAAAGAGGCTGGTTCAAAAATTTATCACCACTGGTAATTATATGCATAATTTCCACATCAATATCCGGCCATGCGGCTATAAGCGCAGATTTAACCTGCTCTGCCTGCGCTAAAGCCAAGGGGCTTTTTCTGGTACCCAAACGTATTTTCATATAGACTTCATATTTTCGTGGTTTTTAACATGATAGATTATATAACAACTAAAACAACAAAAAAGGAAGAATTCTATAATGACAAAGCGCAATAAATTGCGGTATCAGGTGCACGAAAAAACCAAGGTCACCATTACTTTAACCGCTAATATATTTTTGCAATATCGCGATGATGAGGAAGAAATCTTGCACGCACAAAAAGGCGATATGCTGGTTTACCCTAACAATGACGCCCTGAACACCACACAACAGGGGGAATATGAAAAAACAGGTTTTTCCGGTTATTTCAAGGTTGATGTAAGCGATGGCAAAACATGGCAGCCTTTGTTGTTAAATGAAATTTTCAAGCATAATGAAAATTATTTTTCCAAGAGTGAGCGCCCTATTGATACCTACAATCTATGCTTAGAAATTTTACGCGGAAGGACAGGTGCGGTTATTTCCCGCACCTATAGAGAGCATTATAAAATTGAGGAATAACTAACCACGCCCCATAGACGCTGACACTTCACCTTCTATGCCAAACCTTTTTGCATAAAGATCTTTTTTATCACGTATATCCATATATAGTGAAGTAAGGTTTTTCCTAGTTTTTTCCTTATCAGAAAAAGTATCTGCTATATTAAGTTTTTTATCTTCTGGTAAATATTTTTTAGACACCGCAATATCAGATGTGGCAACAAGCGCATCCCAATTCTTCATAACCCTGTCTACAGACAACACTATGCTTTTTTCTGCCAATGGAAACTGTTTTATAACATTTTCCCTATGACCAAACTTATTTTTTGCTATTTCTAAATTATTTAGCCTTTTTCCATTACCAGAAATTTCCTGATATCCACCAACTATGGATCGATTTTCATAATCACCGCTTTTTATTGAAAACTGGTTAAGCAAGCCTTTTATTTCATTAAGTGGATTATCGCTTTTTAATTCATGGCCGTCTGGCAGTGCATCAATCACTATTTTTATAGATTCTAACATAGAGATGGTTTTAGGATCATCAATAAGCAACACCTTGTTAGGGCTTATAAGTTTGTTTATAGAATACGTTAGCTGATTATCATTCGGTATCAAATGCGATATAATTTCCCCTGGTTTTTCTTCTTCTATATTAGCATCATCAAATACCTTAAAAAATCCCATAAGTTTATCTCCCAAACTATAATAAAAAACATAAAGAGGTGATAAAACTACCACCTCTTTATTTAATAATCAACAAATATTGATTAATATATTTTAATTAACAGCAAAGATACTTAATAAAGGTTCATCCTCCACCTCTACCGTCAGGTCAGAATAGAAACCATTGAAGTTGGTACGCATAGTTGCCCCATAAGCGCCTAACTGCCCTATTTCTATCCAATCCCCTTCGTTAATATCGGCCGGAAGATAAAAAGGCCCTTGCATATGATCCATGCTATCACAGGTAGGGCCATAAAAACCAAACTCCATAAGTTCTGGAGACATCTGACCAGACGGGCGGATAGCTTTAACCGGATAATTAAAATTAGGTGCGCCAGCATCAAACAAACTGCCATAAGTGCCGTCATTTATATACAGCATATTTCCTTTACGCAAATCAACCCGCACCACAACTGAGCCACCTTCTGCAACCAGCGCCCTGCCAGGCTCACACAGCACTTCGCACTTAGCAAGCATAGGCTGGCTGGCCAGCGATTTTTTTATCATCTGCATATAGTCCATAAGAGGCGGCGGTGTCATTCCCGGATAAATAGACGGGAAACCACCACCAACATCAATCACATCAAGACGGACATCAGTCTGCGTAATTAAATCAACTACGGTCTGGATCGCATCATCATAGGCCTGCGGGTTCATGCATTGTGAACCAACATGGAAGCACAGCCCAAGCTTGGCGCTGGCCTTACGCGCTGCTGTTATCAAGGAGGCTGCCTGCTCCAGTTTTACGCCGAACTTACCGGCAAGGCTGTAAGCAGCCTTATCGCTAGCCATAGAAAGGCGGACATAAAGATTTAAATCATCGGCATGGTTGGTGACTTCAAGGATTTTTTGCAATTCTTCATGTGAATCCAATGAAAAATCACGTATGCCATAGTTAAAATAAGCTTCAAAAATAGCCTCACGGTTTTTCACCGGATGCATAAAATACATTTTAGCTTGCGACAAATTACCAGCCACAGCTTTAATTTCAGCCAAAGAAGCTACGTCAAAGCGCTTTATACCGGCATTTGCCATTATCCGCAATACTGCCGGATCGGGATTGGTTTTCACCGCAAACATTACTTCACCGGGGAAATTAGCCACAAACCATTTCGCCATCCCGGCAATCACCGCAGGGCGCAAGCAATGCACAGGCACAGTCGGACGCATTCTGCTTACCATTTCAGGCACAGAAGAATACACCGTGCCAGAATTTGGTGGCAACTGCTTTGTAGGGAGTTTTTTGAGGGGAATGACGCTTGAGCGTCGAGCCAATTTTAAATCGGTGGTGCGAACCTTGAGTTCGCGAGTGGTTTTGTTCATCTAACTTAATACCATATGTTTGCGGTTAAAGTATCTATGGTTCACCGAGCATTATCCCGACAAACCGCCTGCTAGCACGTTGTTTTTTAACAGAATTTATCACAAAAAACCTATTTGTTGTTAACGAAACGACTCCTATATATAGAAATCAAACTAATAATAAAGCATTTTTTTCAAAAAAATAGCTTTTTTTTCAAATAATTTTACAGCCTGCAACTTATAAGGTATTTTTTGTGTTCCCGTAACTAGAAAAAATGGATTTTAATATACAAAATCACCAGATAACAAATCGCCTTTAATAACTTTCCTATCCCATTATTTACTAACAAAAATTCATACTAATTTTTCAACTTATACGTTGACTTTTCTAGCTCAAATTATAAATATTAGCACCTCCAATAAGTATCTAGATTTTTATAGGATATTATCTCATGCGTTTTTCCAGTTTTTTTGCTGTTTTCACTGTTATTTCATCGCTGGCTTTCTATGCAATACCTGCCCCAGCCTATGCCGCTCTAAGGATTGACATCACCAGGGGGCAAGCCGAGCCCATGCCAATCGCATTGCCAAACCTGGCAGGAAATCAGGTTGGGGCGGATATTATCCGCGTAGTATCAGCAGATTTAGAGCGCTCCGGCCTATTTAAACCTATCAATCCCAGCTCTTTTATCGAGCATATAACAGCTCAAACCGCAACTCCTCGCTTTTCTGACTGGCGACAAATAAGTGCCGCCGCACTGGTAACCGGTAGTGTAACCCAGGGCGAAGGTGGAAAAGTCAAGGTTTCCTTCCGGCTGTGGGACGTTTATGGCGAAGAACAGATTGCCGGAAAAGAATATAACACTTTTACCAACAACTGGCGTCGCATTGCCCACATAATGGCTGACGAAATTTATAAACGCATAACCGGTGAAAACGGCTATTTTGATTCACGCGTGGTTTATGTTTCTGAAAGTGGCCCTGCCCTTAAGAGGGTGAAGCGCCTGGCGATAATGGATCAGGATGGTGAAAATCATAAATTCCTGACTGATGGAAAGTTTTTGGTACTTACTCCACGTTTTTCGCCAAATTCTCAGGAAATACTTTACATGTCATATGCTGGCAAACAACCGCGTGTTTTCTTGCGTGATTTGCAAACAGGGCGTGAGGAATCTCTGGGTAACTTTGACGGTATGTCATTTGCCCCACGCTTTTCCAATGATGGTAATTCTATAATAATGTCCATAGCCAGCGGCGGAAGCACCCAGATATACAAAATGGATTTACGCGCGCGCCGGATGGTAAAACTTACCAGCGGCAACGCGATTGACACCTCTCCCAGCTATTCTCCTGATGGCAGCCAGATAACCTTCAATTCCGACCGCGGTGGCTCTCAACAGATTTACACAATGAGCGCAGACGGCGGCAATGTTAAGCGCATAAGCTTTGGTGACGGGCGTTATGGGACACCTGTCTGGTCACCCCGCGGCGACTTGATTGCCTTCACTAAAATGGCAGGCGGCCGCTTTTATATTGGGGTAATGCGTCCTGATGGCAGCGGCGAGAGAGTGCTTACCGAAAGCTATCTTGATGAAGGCCCTACCTGGTCGCCAAACGGTCGCGTGATCATGTTCCATCGTCAGGAACGTGGTGGAAATACAAGGCTTTATTCTGTAGATCTAACCGGTTCAAACCTGCGTGAAGTAGTGACGCCGATGGCAGCTTCTGATCCTGCCTGGTCGCCACTGTTGCCGTTATAACACAATGCAATTTTTTATTGGAGATTTGTATGATTGCTGTTGATTTATAGCGTATTTTCGCTAATTGGTTAGCCATCAATTATCATCATGGCGAGCTTGTTAGCACAAAATTCAATCTGTTAGTTAATGGATTGTTTTTTGTAATAATTTTCTTTTGGTGATATACGTAATATTCCGATTTTCCATAGCCCTTCAAACTAAAATTTACAATTAGGAGTTTTTTATGAATTTATTTGTTAAGTCACTTGCAGTTCTTTCTGCAGTATTTTTACTTTCAGCTTGCGACACCAACCCAAATGGCAGCGGTGGCGCTGACGGCAAAGGCGGCATGTCCGGCCCTGCTACCCCTGGCACACAAGGTGACCTTGAGCAAAATGTTGGCGATCGCGTTCTTTTCGCCCTTGACAGCTCACAGCTTACCGGTGAAGCACAAACTATCCTTACCCGTCAGGCTGCTTGGTTAAAGCAATATCCGCAAATCAACCTTACTATTGAAGGCCATTGCGATGAGCGCGGAACCCGTGAATATAACATCGCCCTTGGTGAACGCCGCGCTACTGCAGCTAAGAAATTCCTGGTTGGCCTAGGTATTCCTTCTTCACGCATTTCAACAATCAGCTATGGCAAAGAACGTCCAGCTGTTGTTGGTGATGATGAATCAGCATGGAGCCAGAACCGCCGCGCTGTTTCAGTTGCGACCAATCAGTAACCTATAATTCTGCTGTTCGCCCTGTGTTAAGTAAAACTTGATACGGGGCGAATTGTATTTAACTGCTTCATTACTACAAGAAATGCCATAATATGAAAATTTTTTACTTCATACTGAGTGCCGTGCTTTTATCATTAACTGTAGCACTTCCATCGCTGGCACAGAGCATGGATAATGACGCAACTGCAGCCCGTATGGAACGACTGGAAAAGGACATCATGCTGTTGCAGCGCCAACTGGCACGCGGTGGTGCTTTGCCGGAAGGATCTGGTAATGCTGCTGCACAGGCTGGCGGGGCAGACCTTGAAGTTCGCCTGAGTTCAATGGAAGAACAGATGCGCGAAATTCTAGGCCGGACAGAAGAAAATGATTTTCAGGTAAAAAAACTGGCGCAGAATTTAGAAAAATTACAAAAAGATACTGATTTCCGCTTTAATGACCTGAACCAGGCAAAAACTTTGCCAGCTAATCCTGCTAATGCGGCCAGTACCGCAGCTCCTGCAACCCCAACTCCGGCTGCAGCCGCAAATACACAACGCAAAGTACCAGACGGAAATTTAAAACCGGAAACCGCACATGAAGAACCAGCAAAAACTCCAGTAAAAGCTGCTGCTGATAATACGGAAAGCGATACCGCTGCTGATTCACAAACTAATTTTGCTACACCACGCGATCATTATAACTATGCTTTCCGCCTGCTTAACCAGACACAATATGATAAAGCGGCTGAATCTTTTGCGGATTTTATAAAAAAATATCCTAAAGACCCGCTGGTTGGCAATGCTTACTACTGGCAGGGGGAAACTTTTTATATCCGCCGCGATTATGAAAAGGCCGCAAAAAGCTTTGGTAAAGGCTTTGAAGAGCTACCAACAGGCCCCAAAGCACCGGATAACCTGTTGAAACTGGCCATGACCCTGAATGCCCTGAAACAGAGCAAGGAAGCTTGCGTAGTGCTTGCCCAGGTTGTCACAAAGTTCAAAACAAGTTCTTCCGCAGTAGCGCAAAAGGCAGAACAGGAACAAAAGAGCGTTGGCTGTAAATAACACTCAGGAATTTTTACCTGTATCATCAACAGAGTTTGATGATTTGATGTCTGTTATTGGCTATTTTGAAGCGGAACCTGTTGTTGCTGTTGCCACTTCCGGCGGAGCTGACAGCTTGGCACTACTGCTTCTTGCAAGTAAATGGGCAAATAAAAATGGCGGGAAAGTTACTTCCCTTACTGTAAACCATAACCTTCGCCCTGAAGCAAAAGAAGAAGCTGAATATGTGGCAGATTTTTGCGCCAGACTCGGCATAGAGCATAAAACATTATCATGGAAATATCATAAAAAACCTGATTCAGCTATCCAGGCGCAAGCCCGCGCCGCCCGCTATGAGTTACTTACGGATTATTGCCGTAACAATGATATACTCCACCTGCTTACTGCCCATCACCAGGGAGATCAGGCCGAAACTTTATTTTTACGCCTTATCCATGGCAGCAATATCAGCGGCCTGAGCTGTATGCCTGCACAAAACATAGTTTCTGGTGTGCGCTTATTGCGGCCACTGCTTGCCATCCCCAAAGAACGTCTTATCGCTTACCTTAAAATTAATCATCAAGACTGGATAGAAGACCCATCAAACCAGAATTGTAATTATGAACGTGTGCGCATACGCAATAGTTTAAGAGATAATGGGAAAATAAAACAATCCGCTTCTATACTTTCCGATGCTTTCTCTAAAGTACGCAACATATTGGAAAATAGTATAGCTAGTGAACTGACTAATAATGTATCAATATATGAATCCGGCTATGCAGTTATACAATCAGCAGAAATATCCCTGCCCGCCTTAAGCGCCATTATTACAACTTTAAGTGGTGAAGAACACCCGCCGCGCCGGGAAAAATTAGAAAATATCCACACAGCAATAG
>WBZO01002597.1_pt2 | contig 18413 bp, 15 predicted proteins | sample 5204261 | NCBI WGS metagenome assembly WBZO01 (sample SAMN12412400, study PRJNA552823) | activated sludge metagenome | isolation source: activated sludge from anammox sidestream of wastewater treatment plant... | place: USA: North Carolina | collected 2017-09
GAGGGATGGCCGGCTGGGAAACTCAGTGGGTCGGACCACCCGCCCATGATGAGGCTGCGACACTGCAGTTCCAGCTGGATGCCATCGCCGCTCAACCAATGGCCATCGGATTCACCCGCGTCAACACCACGATGTTCGACGAGCCGATTCTGCAGGCCAAGGAGGCCGGGATTGTTTCCATCCTTTTCAATACCGCATCGGACGGATACAAAGATCTCGGAGTCGCCTACGTCGGTCAGGATTTCATTCCGGCCGGACACGCCAGCGGGTTGAATGCCGGCAAGCATGCTCAGGAGATCACCGGCCGCACCGACGGCACCATCATTCTGGGGACGATTGCTCCGGGCCACAGCGCGCTCGATGCTCGCATGGAGGGCGCTCGTCAGGGAATTGCCGCCTACAACGAAGCGAACGGCACCAACTTCACGACGTCCGATCTCACGACGTCAACTGATGGGCCGACGGCAATTGCTGCACTGGATGCCGCCTATGCGCAGATGGGTGATGAGATCGTCGGGTTTGCACACGCCGATTTTGTGCACTGGCACACCGCCACCTGGATCGAACAGGCGGGGCTGCAGGGCAAATTCGCCAACGGAGGCTTCGACCTTGTACCTGGTGTTTTGGACGCGATCAAGGTGGGCAATGCCCAGTGGTCGATCGCCCAGAACCCCTATGCGCAGGGCTGGGTCACCTCTGCACTGATCCACATGATGGCCGAGCACAACTATCCCGCTTTTGACTATGACACCGGTGCAGAAGTCGTCGATGCGACGAATATCGACATGGTGATCGAGCGCGAGGCAGTCTTCGCCGAATAACCGCGACCCGGCCCCCTTCCGCGTGGTGAAGCGGCAAGGGGGTCGATACCATATCGAGAGAACTGGGTGGCGGGATGTGACGAGCGCCAAACGGCAATCGTCAACGCGAGCAGAGGAGCAATCGGTGAAGGTCACCAAACTCGAAACAGTCTGGCTCGAAGAGTTCCCCAATGTGATCTGGCTACAGGTGCACACCGATGAGGGACTGGTCGGATTGGGGGAGACCTTTTTCGGATCACAGGCCGTGGAGGCGTATGTCCACGAATCGATCGGGCCCTACCTCCTCGGCAAAGATCCGCTGACGATCGACAAGCACGCTCAGGCGCTGTATGGCTATGTCGGGTACCGATCGTCGGGAGTGGAGATGCGCGGCAACTCTGCTCTCGACATCGCCCTGTGGGATCTCCTTGGCAAGGTCACAGGCCAGCCGATCTATCAACTGCTGGGGGGCAAATCGCGGGAGTCGATCCGTACCTACAACACCTGTGCAGGGTATCGCTACGTTCGCAGCAAACCGCAGCAGGCCGTCGAATATTGGGGACTGGGACATAACGACGGACCGTACGAAGATCTCGATGCCTTCCTGCACCGGGCGGACGAACTGGCCATCAGTCTGATGGAACAGGGCATCACGGGGATGAAGATCTGGCCATTCGATCCCGCTGCCGAAGCAAGCGGTGGTCTGTACATCTCCGATACCGATCTGAACACGGCCCTGGAACCGTTCCGTAAGATTCGCCGGGCAGTCGGCAACGACATGGACATCATGGTCGAGTTCCACTCTCTCTGGAATCTGCCGACCGCCAAACGGATTGCCCGGGCGCTGGAGGAGTTCGAACCGTTCTGGTTCGAGGATCCCATCAAAGCGGATAACATCGACGCGCTTGCCGACTACGCCGCTTCGACCCATGTGCCGACCACGATCAGCGAAACATTGGCCACAAGATGGTCCTTCCGAGAGGTGATGCAGGCCAACGCAGCCGGAGTGATCATGCTCGATCTTTCTTGGTGCGGAGGTATCTCTGAAGCCAAAAAGATCGCCAGCATGGCCGAGGCCCATAAATTGCCGGTCGCCCCGCACGACTGCACCGGTCCGGTGGTCTACATGGCGTCGATGCATCTCTCATTGAATGCGGTAAACACGCTGATCCAGGAATCGGTGCGGGCTTTTTATACCGGCTGGTATCGGGAACTGGTCACCCATCTGCCGGTCTTCGCACAAGGCTATCTCGATCTGCCCCACGCTCCCGGTCTGGGCACGGAGCTTCTCCCCGGACTCCTCGAGCGACCCGACGCGCACGTGCGGGTAAGCCAGGTCTAGCGGGTCGATCGGCAACGCATGCGTTGCGCCTACACACACACCAACCGGAGTAGGGGCAACGCATGCGTTGTGCGCCTGCACACACCAACCGGGCTAGCGGAAACGCATGCGTTTCCTTTCAGAAGGGACGACGCCTGATCCAACCCGTCCCGAAGATCGACGACGGACCGGCAACGCATGCGTTGCCCCTACACACACCGTCCGGGGTAGCGGAAACGCTTGCGTTTCCTTTCAGAAGGGACGACGCCTGATGCAACCCGTCCCGGCATTGACGACGGATTGGCAACGCATGCGTTGCGCCTAAATCTCGGTCTCGACGTCACCGTTGGATTTCGTGGATGATGCCGTGAGAATCCTCAATTGCTGGATACGAGGCGGCATCGAAAGGCAAAGACCGTGGGCAGACTACAAAACCGGGTGTGTGTCGTCACGGGAGGTGGTCGCGGGATCGGACGCGGAATCGCCGAACGTTTCCTGGCCGAAGGAGCTCGCGTCTGGATTTGCGACATCTCCACAACAGAACTTGCAGACACACTCGCCGAACTCGCCGCGACTGGACCGATCGAAGGAAGCGTGACCAATGTCACTTCCCGCTCTGCATGTCAGGCGATGTTCGATCAGGTTATCGACAGGTGGGGTCGGGTGGACGTGGTCGTGAACAACGCCGGCGGCGGTCAGGGCGCGGCTTTTCTCGATATTGACGACGCTCTCTGGGAGCAGGACATCACCCTGAATCTGACCGCGACGTTTTACTGCACGCAGATCGCCGCCCGTTCGATGGTTGCCCGAGGGGAAGGTGGTTCGATCATCAATATCGGCTCGACAAACGGACTCCGCGGTCAGGCCGGACTGGCGCCCTATGGCGCGGCGAAAGCGGGGGTAATCAACCTCAGCAAGTCTGCCGCACTGGAGTTAGGGGAGTATGGCATCCGGGTCAACGCGCTCTGTCCCGGCACAATTCTCAGCGGTGGTGAGTATGACGATCCCGCCAATGAAACACTCTCCCATTTGCGCAAGCACACCGCGCTGAACCGTTTGGGCAAGGTCTCCGATATCGCGGCAGCGGCAGTGTTTCTGGCCAGCGATGAATCCGCTTTCATGACCGGCCATGCCATGGTCGTGGATGGCGGAATCACGGCCCGCCAGCTGACGATGGCGGTGACGCCACAGTTTCAGGCACAGGCTGGATCGCAGTTCGCCAAACGAGCGGCGCTACGACAAGAGATCGCGGAGCGCGGCGATCAGTCCGACGATTCCGGTACAGATCAGCAGCACGAGCACAATCCGCCGGAAAGTCACCGGTGAAAAGCGGCGGGTCAGCCGCTGTCCGCTCCAGGTGCCCATCAACGCGGCCGGCAACATGGCCGCCGAGAGCAAGATCTGGTGTTTGCCCACAAGTCCGCTCGTTACCAGTGCAACAAACCCGGTAATACTGATCAGGTAGAAAAACGCGGTCAGACTGCCCCGAAACACCTGGGTCGCATACTCGCGGGCCGAGAGGAGCAGCACAACTGGCGGCCCGGCCATCCCGGTCGCGGTGTTCAAAAAACCACTCAAAAATCCAGCGATCGGGCCGGAAACCGGCGCGTGAGCTCCGGGGATCGACCTCCCGCTGAGCAGGAGCAGGGCCGACAGCACCACGACCACACTGGCCATGAGTTTGATCGACGAGTCATCGAGTTCCGTGAGCACCCAGGCGCCGACAAACGACCCGACGAATCCGGTGGGAGCCATCACCGCTACCGTGTTCCAGCGAATGCTGTCCCAGGTATCGACGAGCACCAGCCAGCGGGTTATCAGGGTCAACATAATGACCATGGTAGTAATGGTGGCAGGATCGAAGACGAGGAGCAGGGGAGGGACGATGACCAGCGAAAAGCCGAACGCGGCCATGCCAGAGACCGCCGCTCCCACCGCGACCATGATGAAGGCGAAGAGGTACTGCCATTCCATCAGCGCGTCCAGAGATCTCGCAAGGCGCCAACAATGCCAACGAACCCGGTACCCAGAAGGATGAGGACCACCACTTGTCTGAAGCGCTCCTCCGATGTTTGGCGGACGATCCTGCGACCAACAAGGGTCCCGGCCAGTGCTGCCGGTAGAAGGATCGCCACGGTCTGCAATTCGCTCCAATCGACCAGCCGCTGCTGGATGAGCAGCAGCATGGCCAGTAAATCGACCACATAGAAATAGGCGACGATGCTCGACCGAAACGCATGGGGAGGATAGTTGCGGGCTGCGAACAGCAGAGCCACCGGTGGACTTGCCATGCCGGTCGAAATGTTCAGCACCCCGCTCATGAATCCGGCGACCGGCGGCGCTCCCCTGGCGTGCGCACCGGGTGGGACGATCCCTCGAAAGGTGGAAATTGTGAACACGAGGACGACCGTCCCCGCCAGCAGCTTGATCCAGGCTTCCTCGACTGCCTGCAGGAGGAGCGCCCCAGCGGCAAGACCGACGATGGCCCCGGGCAAAATGGCCCTGACCGTCTCACGTTCGATCAGCCTCCAGGTGTCGAGCAGCACGATCCAGCCAGTTACCAGAGTCAGGGATATGGCCACCGCCGTCACCGTCGGTGCACTGTAGATCAGCAGCAACGGGGGGACGATAACCAGTGCGAAGCCGAAACCAGCCAGGCCGGTGACAATCCCTCCACCAAAGACGATTCCCAGCGCGGCCAGCGTACCCGACGATAGCTCCATGCGTCCTCCCTACCTCTATTCTCGCAGGCAGGAGCACGAAGTGAATTACGTTCTTCTCGATATGTTCATCCGCACGCGGGATGGGTACTATTCCTCACGCGAGTTCACGATGGGTAGTCGGTAATTGATACGAGGAGATAGTCGATGTTACGAAGATTGATCACTGTTTTGCTTTTGGCGATCACTGCGATGGCTTCCTTTAATGTACCGGTGCTTGCGCAGGACACTGCTGACTGTGCCGGCACCGATGAGTACGTGCGTTCGGTCCGCACACTGCAGCTTGTCTTTTCGCAGACGATGGGCGATCTCCAGGCCGGCGATGTAGAAGACTGGACACCGGAGGAACTGGCTATCGGGATTCAGGCAGCACAATCGCTGGTCAGTGGTCTGACTTCACTGACTCCTCCCCCGGCCGCCGTCGAGGTGCACACGGCGCTGACGAGTTCTTTTCAGATCTGGGTCGATCTGTTGACTGCCGTGCAGAAGGACGGGCTTCTCGGTGCGCTTTCCTTCATCGATGCGTTCAATGAGATCGGTGGCACGATCAATACCGAAGCGCTCGCGTACGAAGAAACCTGTCAGGTTGCGTTCATCGACAACGACGACGATGGCACTCCGGAAATCGGCGCCGGCAACCAACCTGCGCCCATAACATCCGCAGAGATCGACCCAAGCCAGCCACTGGGAAGTTTCCAGAATCCGATACCCGTCGGCGAGGCCGAGAATGTCGGCGGTGGATGGGCGATCACGGTGGTGGCGGTTCGACCTGACGACACCGAGGCAGTGCTGGCCGAGAATGTCTTCAACGATCCACCGATCGAGGGACGACAGTTTTTCGTCGCCGACGTGATGGTGGAGAACATCGGCACGGACACGGCGAGCTTCGACGGAAATTTCCGGTTGCGGGCGACAGGGTTGCTGGGAGACTACCGGGCCTTCGCGCCGGACGACCGCTGCGGTGTGGTGGCCAACGAGTGGGAGGATGTGGAAATCGCACCTGGTGAGCAGGTCACTGCAGCGATTTGCTGGTCGGTGCCGACAGGTGAAGTCGACGCAATTCGTCTCTACGACGTCGATGCCATCACGGAAACCCGAGTCTATTTCTCCCTGACCCCCGTTTCCGGTAACGCAACGCCGGTCGCCGGAGCCTGATTCTGCGTATCGACCCGCCTGATCGATCACTCTCGATCGATCAGGCGCCGACTGCAGCGAAGCACACCCCAAGACACCAGAATCAGTGCTCAGTATCGAACGCTTCCGATGGCGCGGTTCGCCGCGATCCAACGTGCCTCTGCTCGTACAATGTCAGGCATTGAATGGGCTTGCCTGGGGAATTGGACTGACTCGATGACCACACCTGACCGCGCTATTCTCGGCGCACGCATTCGCACTCTCGATCCTCATCAACCGGTTGCCACAGCACTGGCGATGCAGGATGGCGCAATCACCGCGATTGGTGATGATGCCGCCATACGACGGGTCTGCGACGGGACGACCGAGCTGATCGACGGCACCGGGATGACCATCGTTCCCGGTCTGACCGATACGCACCTTCATCCGTTCTGGGGCGCAGAAGCGACACAGGGGCTGGATCTCCAGAACGTTACGACGTTGGGCGAACTGAACGCTGTGCTGGCGGCAGAATGGGAGCGAAAGCAGGGAGAGGGATGGATCACCGGCTGGGGGTTGCACTTCGAACCCTTCCTGGAGACGGGCATTCGCGGCGACACCTTTGCTGATGCTGTCGGCTCCACCCCCACCTATCTTGGTTTTTTCGATGCGCACACCGCGGTGGCGAATCAGGCAGCGCTGGAACGGGCCGGTATCGACGGCCCCCGCCAATTCGAAGAGTTCGCTTCGATTGTCTGCGACGCGGATGGTCGGCCGACCGGTGAACTACAGGAATCGGGCGCGATGGACCTGGTGCGCAGCGCGATTCCGGAACCGACCGACGACGATCGCTACCGCTGGTATGTGGAAGCGATGCGGGAAATGAATCGGGTCGGTCTGACCGGCATTCACGGTATGGATGGCACGCCGGCAACCTTCGACCTGTTGAGAAAACTTGAAGGAGCCGACGATCTCAGTGTGCGCATGATCATGCCCCTCTGGCAGCGCCCGGAGACTACCTTCGACGAGATGCACGATCAGCTGCATCTTGTGAATGAACGCGGCCGCCGCTGGAGAGGAGGCACGGCCAAGTTCTTCATCGACGGGGTGATCGAGTCGGGCACGGCCTGGTTGGTCGAACCCGATCTGAAGGGTGAGTGCCTGCACTCCTTCTGGCCGGATCCGGGCAAGTACCAGCGAGCCGTGGCGCTCTTTGCCCGCGCTGGTTTCCAATGCATCACGCACGCAGTTGGCGATGGAGGGGTGCGATGCGCGCTCGACGCCTATGAAGCGGCCGGCGCGGCTCCCGGAATTCGACACCGCGTCGAACACATCGAGCAGCTGACCGATGTGGATCTGCCTCGATTTGCCAGCCTCGGCGTGGTGGCGTCGATGCAACCGCTGCACATGCATGCGTTCGAACCGGATCACTCGGATGGCTGGCAATCACGCTTTGAAGCAGAACGGCTGGCCAAAACATTCCGGACTGGCGATCTGCTCCGATCGGGCGCCACCCTGGCGCTTGGTTCGGACTGGATGGTGGCGCCTTTCGATCCCCGCCTGGGTATGGCCTGGGCGCGCTTGCGGCGGCGGCCAGGTCAGCCGGAACGCCCACCCATTCTGGCCGATCAGCGACTGTCGCCGTTGGAAGCACTGCAGGGATACACCACCAGTGCCGCGTTTACCGTCTCCGAGGAAGCAGTCTCGGGACAGATCAAGGTCGGTTACCGGGCGGACCTGACCGCGTTCGCCGCCGATCCGCTGGAGGTAGACGGTGATACGCTGCGCGACCTGCCGGTACTGATGACGGTTGTGGACGGCGAGATCGTCTATCGGGCCGCTGAATGATCAAGGAGGCGCTGCTCAATCCGCCAGGATTGTCGCCTTCGCCCGCGCGAACTCCTCGTTTGTCAGCAATCCCTGCGCTTTCAGTGCAGCAAGTTGCTGGAGATTCTGACTGACCTGCTGATGCAGTGCGGGTGAGGCGACCGCTGCCGGCCGGACCGGCTGCCGCAGAGGAGCTGGAACGGGGCGGGCCCGCCGAAGCAGGATCAGACCGGCCACACCAATGACCATCAGCACGATCACCCAGCCCGTGTCAACCCAGTTCTGAAGCAGCAGCACGGTAATGACCAGCGCAGACCAGATGCCGCTCGCCGCGAGTCTGTTTGTCGCGATGACATGCTCCACCTCACCCAGAACGGGCCAGCGAGCGTACATCGTGCGGTCGGCAACATCGTTTGACGGCAAGGAAAGCGTTTGGCGAATCGCCAGATAGACAACACCTGATACCAGCAAACCAGCCAGACCAATCAGCCGCAGTGCCCACCGCAGGTAGTGCAGAAGGATATCGAAGAGACCACGCGCCGCATCCCTGTTGACGGAGTCGCTGAGTTCCTGCAGATAGAGCCAGCGAATAATCATGATGAAGATCAACACCGTGAGCATTGAAATGGCGAGCCCCAGACCAGCAACGACAAGAGCGCCGCGGCGATTTGAGGAGATCAGCACATAGCCGATCACCGCAAGGAGCGCAATGGCCGGCAGGAGAACGGCGAGGGTGTCCAGGTGGCTGGTGATGTTCTGGAGGGTGGAGAGCTGGTCTGATTCGAAGATGACGAATGTCAGGCCACTTGAGGGAGCATTGATGCTGATGCCAAGGATGTTCAAATCACCCAGTACGGCGTTCACCACAGGCGTCAGATCGACCGAGACCTGTCCATTCTCGCTGTTGTAGAGGTTCGATTCCCCGCCGGTGAGCATGGCCCTGAACCCGCTGTGTCCGAGACGGGCAGTCTCCTCCCAAACGGCGGGGAACCGGTTTGAACCAACAAATGACCGGACCACGGTATCGACGGCGGTGGTCGCCGCCGCTGCCATGAGGGGCGAGGCGACGCCAGACGTACCCGTGACGACGTTGCTGGTGACGATTTCTCGCGAAATGACGGTGCTGACCTGATTGGCGATAACGTTCTGGAATGCCTCGTCTTCTCCGAGGGGGGACACTGTGCGCACGAATGCGCCAGTATCGAGCAGTTGGTTGCGGGCCCAGACAGCCGGGACGGCCAGTCCCGCGCTGACCATGAAGATGACCAGCAGCAACCAGGCGATCGGCCCACGCCATCGTTTGAACGATGATGCAGATGTATCGGTGGTCGAGCGACTTTTCGACGTGCTGACCATGAGCCGATTCCTCTCGTCTGGAACACCCCGACGCCAGACGGCAACCGATCAGATCAGGTCGCACGCGGTGTATCGCCGAGTGTACGCTGGTTTTCGGAGTCGTTCGACAGAATCGGGGAGAATAGACGCAGCGTACTGCATCACCAGCGATGGCTTGATGATATGAACAGACATCCCGTTGTTTTGATCACCGATTACGCCTGGCCGAGCCTCGATATCGAGCGCAGTGTTCTGGAACCAGCGGGCGTGGAACTGGTCATCGCTGAGCGGGGTGATGAGTCCGAACTGGCGGGACTGGTCGCCGATGCGGATGCCATTCTCTCGTGCTGGAAACCGCTGACGCCGAACGTACTCGATCTGGCCACGCGCTGTCAGCTGATCTCCAAGTTCGGCACCGGTATCGACAACATCGCCGTCGAACATGCCACAAAACTGGGGATCATTATTGCCAACGTCCCCGACTTCTGCCTCGACGAGGTCTCCGATCACGCCCTGGCGCTGCTGCTGGCTTGTGCGCGCAGGATCGTGCCCCTCGTTCTGGAAACGCGGACGGGCGATTGGAACCCTCGCCACGCGCACGATCTGCGCAGAATCCGTGGCCGGACCCTGACGGTGATCGGTTATGGCGCGATTGCCCGCACGCTGATCCCGAAAGCGAAGGCATTTGGGATGGAGATCGTGGTCTACACCCCGAGGATCGGGGCCGGCGAGATCGAACCCGGAGTGGCGGCCACGAACGATCTGCTGGCAGCACTGAAGGTGGCGGACTATGTGACGATTCATGCGCCGGCAACCGACGAAACCCGAAACCTGATCGATGCCCGGGCGCTGGCGGCAATGAAACCGACGGCCTGGTTGATCAATACCTCACGCGGAGCGCTGATCGACGAACCAGCCCTGATCAACGCACTGCAAACCGGTCAGATCGCGGGGGCCGCGCTCGATGTTCTGAACCGCGAACCGCCTGACGCTGACAATCCGCTGCTCAGCATGGCCAATGTGCTGATCACGCCGCATGCCGCGTTTTCCTCCCGGGACGCGCTGGAGGATTTGCAGCGAAAAGCGACATCCCGGATTCTGGAACTCCTGCGGGGCGAGCTGCCGGCCAACATCGTCAATCCCGGGGTGCTGACGAGCGACGCGCTGCGATTCCGGGGCGAACCGTGGCCCTCTTGAGCGTCGAGGTTGCAGCGCATGTCCGCGTAACGGGTAATTGCAGTAGGCTGCCGACAGCCGTGGTCAACGTCGGGATATCCGAGGAGTAAGAGCGATGAGTGAACTGGACCAGGAACTCGTCCGAAAACAGCACCGATACGAACTACTGACCTGGCCGGAAATCAACGAAGCGGTCAGACAGGAGAAGGTCGTGGTACTGCCGGTGGCTGCAATCGAGCAGCATGGGCATCATCTGCCGATCGATGTCGACGCCAAGCTGGTGACTTCGGTCTGCCTTGGCGCAGGGGAACAGGCGCCGGAATCGATGCTGGTCATGCCCCCCGTCAGTTATGGCTACTGCCACCACGTGATGGATTTTCCGGGCACTATTTCAATCCAGCCCTCGACCTTCGTCAGCATGCTGATCGATATCGGTACATCGGTCGCTTATCACGGATTCACCCGGCTCATTTTGATCAACGGGCATGGGTCGAACTATCACCTGGTCGAGCAGGCCGGTCGCCAGATCAATCTGACCACCAGCATCACCTGTCTGACGATTTCCTGGTGGCAGCTGATTGCCGACTACTGGAACAACGAGGTCCGCACGTCGGGACCGGGCGGTTGCGCACACGCCTGCGAACTCGAAACATCGATGTACATGCATGTCGATGGTCAGCAGGTACGACGGGACAGAATCAAGGGCGCCCCACACGACTATCTCAAGTTTCCCGGTGCTGAAAAGTGGCAGAAGGTCGATCTGACTCTGGCCTCGGGTCCGGCGGCAATCGTCCAGTGGACCTCCCAGACGACGCCGACCGGATCAATGGGCAACCCCGAACTGGCTACGGACGAAAAGGGTGAAAAGGTGTTCAACAGAGCCGTCGACGAGATGGTCGACCTGGTGCGCTGGTTTCGTTCTCGCCCCGATCTGGTCCGCACAGAACACCACGACCCGTCTCCGACATTCGATTTGCCATTCAGATTTTGATTGTCGTGTCGTGCTGCGAAAGCGCGAGTGAGTGCAAGGGGGGTAGCTGTGAGTCAGCCGAATATCGTGCGGTCGGTGCATCTCGATGAGGAGATCGATCGCTACCCGGTCAGAACACCGAGTGGGCGCCGCTCTGAGATTCTGGTCAAAACGCCGACGCTGCGCGTCGTGCTGGTAACCATGACGGCCGGGACTGAATCGCAGGAGCATGCGGTCGAGGGCACGATTACGATCCAGGCGCTGCGGGGAAGGTTCGATATCGTCATCGACGATGTTGCGCATCCCGTGCCGGCAGGGGATTTGTTCGCGCTGGAGGGTGGTGTCCGTCATGCCGTGCGGGCCGTCGAAGATGGCGCGTTTCTGCTGACAATACCCTGGCATGGCAGCGCCGAAAGCTGATCAACCCCGGTATCTCCGAGTTTTCCTGCACAGTTACAGGAGAATCGGCGATACTTTCGGCGAGCATTCATCATGAGTCAGGAAGAGCCGTCGGCGGCTGCGCAAACAAGGGCTTTCCGTTCATTGCTCGCGAACTGTTCGGCGCCGTGCTCGTGTTGGTAGTCTGGGCCGGCATAAGGAAGTGGAGGGTGCACGATGCAACGTCTTCGGAGACTGACGTCGAGGAGGAAGAGTCCCACGCCGTGGAAGCGGAGCTTGCTGGTGCTGGCCACGTTGCTCGTGCTCTTTTCCGGCGCGGCCAGCATCGCCATCGCCCAGGACGAAACACCGTATTTCTCCGACACCCTTCCTCCGGAACGCACCGGCGGCACTGTGCGCTACCTGCTCTATGAGGATCCCAACAACCTCAATCCAATCGGCGGAGCGACGACCATCGCCCTGCAGGTAGTGACCGCGATCCTGGAGGGGTTGACCGAAAACGACCCGGACGGCAACTACGTGCCGGTTCTCGCCGCCGAATTGCCAACTCTGGAAAATGGCGGCGTCTCCGAGGATCTGCTGACCGTCACCTGGAAACTGAAGGAAGGCGTCGTCTGGTCTGACGGAGAGCCGTTTACCAGCGATGATGTTCTCTTCACCTGGCAGGCTGCGGTCGATCCGAATAGCGCGTCGCCGGTGGCGTCAGACTACGCGCTGATCACTGATATTCAGACCCCGGACGAAACCACCGTTGTGGTCACGTATTCGGAGTTCAACGCCGGGTACCTTGACCAGTTCCCGTGGATTCTGCCCCGGCACGCCGCAGGCGAACCGTCCGACATGTTGAACTGGGATTTCAATCGCAATCCGGTGGGAACCGGGCCCTTCAAGCTCGTCGAGTGGTCGTCGGGCGAGTATCTGCAGCTTGCCAGAAACGAGAACTACCGGGAAGAGGGCAAGCCCGTGCTCGACGGTCTGACATTCCTGGTGATCCCTGATGAAACTGTTCGCACGCAGCTGATGATCGAGGGCGGCGCCGAGGTGATGCTCTGGGCCGGTCAGGAGGCAGAGGAGCAGATTGTTGCCTCCGGCATGGGCGCATCACGCACGGCGCCTGGTATCTGGGTTGTGCAGATGCGGTTCAATCTGTCGATGCCGTATGACGGTGACCCCGGTGCAACCCCACCGCATCCAATGCTGGGAGATCTGAGGGTCCGCCAGGCGATCACCATGGCTATCGACCGCAATCGCATCAACCACGAATTGCTTTCCGGCACCACCGTGTTCGACATTGATTCTCCGCTCGATGTGGGGTGGATGGCCTGTGAGGTCGAGCCATTTGTCTTTGATCCGGAAGCAGCCAAAGCACTTCTGGACGAAGCTGGCTGGCTGGACGAGGATGGGGACGGCGTTCGTGAGGCTCATGGTGTCGAAAATGTCGAAGACGGCACCAAGCTGAGTATGACGATGAACGGATACACCGGATTCGATGTTCTCGATCTGATCGAATTGGCGGTTCAGGAAGACCTGGCCAATGTGGGCATCGAAGTCAGTATCGAGAATCAGGAGTTCGCGGTCATCTTCGGCACGTGGGCAGACAACTCTCCTCGGCTCCTCGGCGACTACGACATCCTGATCTACGATGGCGGCTGGTTTGCCGAGCCCGGCAAGGACATTACGAACGCATATCATCCGAACAATGTGCCAAGCGCCGATCTGCCGGGTGGCGACAACTTCCTGCGCTGGGTGCGTGAAGACGTCGGCGAATGGCTGGACGCCGGCAATTCCTCGCCCGACATGGAAGTTCGTCGTGAGAATTACTGCAAGGTCGCCAACGCCCTGCGCGAAGATGTGGTGGTCTTCCCCATTCTGCAGTTCGCCGAGGGCAGCGTGTATTCAGTGAAAATGCACGGCTTCACGGTCAGCACCTGGGAATACGGTACCTGGGACGCTGAGAACTGGTGGCTGGAAGAGTAGCCGACCGGCGTATTGCCTCTCCCATGCGCCGTCCGTGCGCATGGGAGAGGTGAGCGCGAGGAACGCGGCTGACTGCATGCTTCTGATCACCGGGTAACCCATGGGCGCGTATTTTCTGAGACGTCTGATCGGTTCGATCCCACTGCTGATCTTTGTCAGCGTGGTCGTCTATGGGCTGCTCTACCTTGCTCCTGGAGGTCCGACCGCAATGTATCTCCGCCGTGGCGCGGGGATGAGCGGCGAGGACCTGGCCCGGCTCGAGGAGCGGCTGGGAGTCAACGATCCATTCCATGAGCAGTATCTGCGCTGGTTGGGTCGTGTCTTGCGTGGCGATTTCGGCATGGCGATCACGTCGTCGCAACCCGTCAGCGACGCGATCATGGAACGCCTGCCGAACACACTCTACCTGATGGGATCGGCGTGGCTGGTGACGCTGCTCATCGCCATTCCGATTGGTGTGTACTCCGCAATCCGCCAGTACTCAAAGTTCGATCACGCGGTGACGACGTTTACCTTCGTCGGTCAGAGCATTCCGACATTCTGGTTCGGACTGATCCTGATTCTGATTTTCTACTCCACGCTGGACAATCCGTTTTCCGGCGATCCGCTGCTGCCAGCCGGCGGCGTGCGCACCATTGGCGAGACTCTCACTGGCTGGGCGATGGTCAAGGACAGGCTCCTGCACCTGATTCTGCCGGTCACCATGCTGGCCATGGGCTGGATTGCCTGGTATTCGCGGTTCCTCAGAGCGTCAATGCTGGAGGTGATCCACGCGGACTACGTGCGCACAGCGCGAGCCAAGGGGGTTGCAGAACCCAAGGTCATCGTCCGTCATGCGTTTCGCAATGCAGCGATCCCGCTCGTCACGCTTATGGCGCTCGATCTGCCCTATCTCTTCACCGGAGCGCTCTTCGCCGAGGTGGTTTTTTCCTGGCCCGGGATGGGGCGGCTCTTCTATCAGGCGGCCGAACGACGTGACTACGGGTTATTGATGGCCATCATCATGATTACCTCGGTGTTGATCATTGTGGCCAATATCGTCGCCGATATGGTCTACAGCTGGCTCGATCCACGGATTCGCATCTCATGAGCGCGGCAGTCAGCACACCCGATGTGGGTTCTCGCATCGATGAACCGGCTGCGGCACGCCGGCACGAGTCGATGGCGAGACTGACGCTGCGCCGATTCATGCGACATAAACTGGCGGTGGCCGGGGTCGTCGTTCTGGTCATCGTATGTCTTTCGGCCGTGCTGGCTCCGGCGATCACTCAGGATCCCAACGCGCTTTCTGTGTCGGAACGAAAAGAAGGGCCGTCGCGAGAGCACTGGTTTGGCACCGACGAAGCGGGAAGGGACATTTTCTCCCGCACCCTGTATGGCGGACGCATTTCGCTGACTATCGGTCTGGCGGCAACGGTCGTGGCACTGGTCATCGGTACCTTGGTGGGAGCAATCTCCGGCTATTTCGGCGGCTTGATCGACGCGGTGCTGATGCGGGTGACGGACGCGTTCCTCTGCTTTCCCCAGCTTTTCGTGTTGATCGTATTCGCCACGCTGATGAGGACGACCGGATTGCGCGCGTTGCAGGGAAGCATCGGACCGATCGCCCTGATCATCGGTGTGCTCTCCTGGATGGGACTGGCCAGAATCGTGCGAGCGACATTTCTGGCATTGCGCGAGCAGGAATTCGTCGATGCAGCCAGAGCAAGCGGGGCAGGCAATGCTCGGATTATGTTCAAGCATGTCCTGCCGGGAGCGGTCGGACCAATTGTCGTGCAGGCAACCTTGTTGATCGCGGCCACGATCCTTGTCGAGTCGGGATTGAGTTATCTCGGTTTCGGCGTGCAGCCGCCGACCTCCAGCTGGGGCAACATGCTTGAAGGAGCCAAGGCCCACATGGCCACGCTACCCATGTATGGCATCGCCCCCGGGATGATGATCTTCCTGACGGTGATGAGCATCAATTTCGTCGGGGATGGATTGCGCGACGCGCTCGATCCGCATGCCCGGAGATAGAGTTTGGGAACATGTGAAATGGGCAACGCCGGATCGCAGATGGTGGAAGATGAGAGGAACTGATTGTGAAGCAATATGGCTCGTATAGTTTCTGGCTGGAGACCTGCGGAGATGATCTGACCCCCCGGCCCGGACTTGATGGATCGATCGATGTCGATGTGGCCATTCTCGGAGCGGGTTTTACGGGACTGTGGACGGCGTATTGCCTCCTGCAGCGCGAACCATCGATAAAGGTAGCCGTGGTCGAAGCCGAGATCGCCGGGTTTGGGGCTTCCGGCAGAAATGGCGGGTGGTGCTATTCCGGTTTTCCGGTTGCGCCGCTCGAACTCATCGGCAAGTATGGATACGACGCAGCGCGAGCGGTGTCGCTGGCGATGTACGACTCGGTCGACCATGTCGGCGAGGTTTGTCAGCGAGAGGGAATCGATGCGCACTACGCCAAAGGCGGGGAACTGCAGATTGCCCGGGCTGAGCACGAACTGCCAAGCCTGCAGGCGACCTACGATGAATATCGAGCGATTGGTCTGGAGGACCACTATGCGTTGCTCGATCGCCAGGAAACCGAGTCCCACATTCGGGTGCAGGGCGGATTGGGAAGTTATTGGAATAAGGAAGGCGCCGCAATTCAACCCGCGCGACTGGCTCGCGGTCTGGCCAGGGCGGTCGAGCGGCACGGTGGGGTGATCTACGAGCAGAGTCGGGTCACCGATTTCACAACCGGGAGTCGACCGATTCTGCATACCGAACGGGGAGATGTGCGGGCACGGACGATTGTGCTCGCCGGTGAAGCCTATCTTTCACAACTGGAGAAAACGAAACGAGACATCATCCCCATGACCTCCCATATGGTCGTGACCGAACCCCTCAGCGACGCCCAGTGGGATTCGATCGGCTGGGAAAACCGGGAAGTGCTGATGGGGGGCGGCACGAGCAATGGCTATATCCAGCGCACCGGGGACAACCGAATTGCGTTTGGGGCATTTCGGGCCGAGTACCCGTTCCAGTCGAAAATCACTGATGCGTTGGACAAAAACGAAGCGATTTTCGAGCACGCGCGTCGCTCGACTCTGAAATGGTGGCCGCAACTGGCGGGTATTCGCTTCACACACGCCTGGGGAGGCGTCTTCGGAATGCCGCGCGACCACATGGTGACCATGACCTACGACCCGAAACAGGGGGTCGCGGCGGGATTCGGCTATTCGGGTGAGGGGGTGGCCACCGCCAATCTCTCCGGTCGCGTTCTGGCGGATCTGATCACCGGTGTCGATTCCGATCTGACTCGACTACCGATGACGTCTCATCGGCCCCGTCAATGGGAACCGGAACCGCTGCGATGGGCGGGAGTGCGGGCGGTTCGCTGGAGCCGGCTGCGCAACATCCAAAATATCGAAAAGACCGGCAAATATCCCGAACGACCGACGCTGGCCGATCGTCTTTGGAACTGGTGAGATTCACAAAAAAGAGGGAGCGAAGAGCCGCATGGGCCGATGCCGCATGCGGCTCTTCGGACTCCACCTGAACCGTTCACCCCGGTATTCACTTTCCTGGCGCGGTGGAGCGGTGGAAACTGGCGATGACCTCGGCCACGGCGGTGATGGCCACATCGAGATACCGCCGACCGAGTTCGGCCGATGCGGTGGATGGACTGTCCGTAAAGCCGTCGAAGCGTTGCCAGGCGTCGTGACGTTCGACGCGCAGGCGGCTGGTCAGTTCCACAGGATCGATCAGCGATGGATCGTCGCTGCGAGCCGGTCGTGGTTCGGCTACGAGATCGGGTTGCAGAGCCATGATAACCGACGTTTCGAAATGGCCGGCGTGACCAGGGGTTCGGCCACCGGGTGCTTCGCTGGTTTCGATCAACGCGGTTCCGGCCATCTGCCAATAGGAGGCAGCGGCCAGATCGACCGGGTGCTTCAGGGCCAGATCCCGCACGACCAGCTGCACCAGTTCGTGATTGCCGCCATGGCCATTGATGATCATCACGCGAGAAAAACCATCGGTCAGCAGCGATTCGACTAGCTCGGTGATCAGTGCATAGTAGGTCGTACTGGAGAAGGAGAGGGTGCCACCGAAAGGTAAATGATGAGGAGAACATCCGAAGGGGAGCGTAGGAGTGACCAGCGCCGGAACCTGATCGGAGATGTGGGCGACGGCCTGGCGCACGATATGTTCGACCGCAAAGGTATCGGTTCCCACCGGCAGATGCGGTCCATGTTGTTCGGTTGCTCCGACGGGCAGAACGGCGATCGCTCCTGCGGAGGCGCGGCGGCCGATTTCCTCCCGGGTGAGTTCATGAAAGAGAAAAGTCGGCTTCGGCATGGGTTGCGCAGACTCCATCGATGACATCGCAATTTCGCTGGCCGCAGTGTAACGGGTTGCCCTTGCTGATCGCGGCGAACGATGGGACTGGAGCTTCAGCGCTCATCGAGGGAAAGTGCTCGCAGTACGCGCATTGTCCGTTTCGACTGGGGCAGGGTCAGGTCGGGCAGTCGTTGCTCGCAGATATGCCGGAACGCGGTGACCGCTTCGGCGTCAGTTTTCAGCAGGGTCAGGCACGATTCGGCATGACGGGGAAATTCACTCGGTTTGCAGCTGCGCAGCAGGTCGATCAGAAACGAGATCGCTCGATCCCGTCGCGCCGGGACATCGATACCGATCGCCGCGATGGCCCGTACGCCCCAGTCTCTGCTGATCACCGACCCTGATTCCGTGGCATCCACAATGTCATCGAAGAACGGCGCAACCTCACCCGGTCGGTC
>WBZO01003457.1_pt1 | contig 18394 bp, 20 predicted proteins | sample 5204261 | NCBI WGS metagenome assembly WBZO01 (sample SAMN12412400, study PRJNA552823) | activated sludge metagenome | isolation source: activated sludge from anammox sidestream of wastewater treatment plant... | place: USA: North Carolina | collected 2017-09
GGACGTGGCCTGCGGCTCATGCAGGAGGCTGCCGAGGCGGCCATTCGCTCTGGCCGCACTGGGAGCTACACCGGAGTTCTTATGACGGCGATGGCGGAGTTCGGTTGTCTCGAGGACCCGGTTAGCGGGCAACTATCCCCTTGACGTAGGTAGTGGGGTGGGGCCATGATGCGCCCTATCCCTCGCGTAGGTGAAAGTATGCCGCTGTTTGACGAGTACCAGCTTTGCGTGTCCTTCGTCTGTGCGAAACGTGGTGGCGTGATCTCGCCCGTTGGCACCTCGTTCTTGGTGGTGCTCCCGTACGAAAAACACACGCCAGAGTTTGCCTATCTGGTCACAGCCGCCCATTGCGTCCGGTCGGAAGGCGATACGTGGGTAAGGGTGCAAACCAAGGACGGCGAAGTCGAAGACCTGCCTGTTCGCAAGTGGGTGTTTCACCCGACCGAAGATGTTGCCGTCACGCCCGCGCCGCTCAATAGGCGGGACTACAAGTGGGTTGCCATCAACAGCGATCGCTTCGACCCACGCCGTTCGAGGAGCTACCCACCGTTGGGCGCTCCCGTCTACTTCATCGGCTTGCTAGCGAATGTGCCTGAAATGGGTCGGAGAAACGTCCCGATGGTTCGTTCCGGCACTCTCGGTGCAATCAGTCAGCCTGGAATTCCGCTGCGGGTGAGCCCGGAGACCGTGCTTCACGTCACAGCCCATCTGGTGGACTGCCGGTCGTACAAGGGCTTCAGCGGCTCCCCAGTGTTCATCCAATCGGATGGGCTATTCTGGCTTGACGACTTCACTCCATCTGGAACTCCGACGGAGCCGAACATGCACCCAGGGGAGTCCAAGGAGTGGGCCGACACATTCAGCGTGGCGGGCATTAATAGCGTTTGGGAATTAGCAGTGAAGAACGGACCACTGACGATGTTCGCGGTGCGCGAGGCCTGGCTCCAGTCGAATACACGGCTTTTGGGCCTCATGACCGCCCACTTCCCAGAGCCGGACGATCCGATGTCTCATGCAGGCGTCGGAGTCGTCACACCTTCTGAACGGATATGGGAGCTACTCATGACTGACGAGATTCGAGAAGACCGCAAGCAGCGAACGGCGGAGTTCCGTGAACGCGAACGGCAAACGGAGTTGGGCGCTGCCGCCCAGTTGGACAGCGCCCAAGACGAACCATTTAGCCGGGCCGACTTCGACGAGGCGTTGCGGAAAGTAAGTCGCCGCCTTACGCCTTCTCAATCTGACGAAGCATCGTCAGGAACATAGGGGCGGCATCGTCGCGATGGTTGTAACGGAACGTGTACTCGTTGACGTAGCTCTGAAGGTAGACCACGCCGACCGCATGGTGAGCGCCCCGGATGCCATTCTTCAGCAAGCTCCAGAACCCTTCGATGGTGTTCGTGTGGACATTGCCGCGGACGTAGATGCGCGCCGAGTGATTCACCCGATGATGGTTGTAACCGCGCTTCGGAAGCTCGTTGTAAGCCGAGTGCTCGTCTGTGAACACGGTGGCGTGGGGCATGATGTGTTCCGTGACGATCGGGAGCAGGCTGGTCTTTCGCACGTTCGGGATAACCTGCGCCTTTATCTTGCCACCGCGCTCCACGGCACCAACCACGGGCGTCTTATTGCTGAGCGAGTTGTAACCGGGCTGCTGTCCGGTGTGGCCCTTCCGTCCGGGAAGATTGAGCTTGCCGCCAACCCACGTTTCGTCCACTTCAACGGTGCCGGAGAGCGGGCCGGAATCCTCGGCCAGGAGCTTTCGGATCTGAGTAAACATGCGCCACGCCGTCTTATAGGTGACGCCAAGCTCGCGTTCCAGTTGCTTGGCGGAGATGCCGCAGCGAGTCGAAGCCATCAGGTAGATCGCGTGGAACCACGCCCGCAAGGGCGTGCGCGTGTCCTGAAAGATGGTTCCCGCCATCGGGTGCTCGTGATGGCCGCAGCGGTCGCACGAGTAGGACGTGCGCGACTTCACACGGTGATGCTTCGTGATCGCCTTGCACGTTTGGCAGTAGATGCCTTCCGGGTACAGGAAGCCAACGAGCCAATCCATGCAGGATTCTTCGGTCGGGAAGTCCCGCTCAAGGTCTCGAATCGTGTACTTTTGCATGGCTCCTACCTACCTCTAGGGAGAAGTATGCCGTGAACGAGTACCTACGTCAAGGGGATAGTTACCGCGGAGCCCCGCGACTCCGGGTGGGCGTGAGGCATGCGGCGAGGGGACCCTCCCCGGCGCACTTCGCACTTCGTCGTTAGCACTTCCCACCGGTTCGGGGCCGGGCTGGGTGCGGGGGCCGGGGTGCCCCTCCCGGGGCTGAGCGGGGGCGGAGCCCCGCGACTCCGGGCCTCCCTCCTCCCTTCTCCCTCCTCCCTCCTCCCTCGTATAGTCCCGCACCATGAGCGCCTTCGCTGGTACCCGCATCATCGATTTCTCCTCCGGCATCGGCGGGCCCATGGCCACCATGCTCCTTGCCGACCTCGGCGCCGAGGTCATCAAGGTCGAGCCTCCCGGCGGCGACCGTATGAAGGACCACCCCGGCTATTTATGCTGGAACCGCAACAAGCGGGTCGTCACCCTCGATGTTCACCGGTTTGAAGGCCTGCGTGACGCCCGCTCGCTCCTTGCCACAGCCGATGCCGCCGTGTTCGACTGGCACCCGGGGGAGTTGGAGCGGAGCGGCCTCGACACCGTCAGCCTGCATGCAGCGAACCCCGCCTTGCTGCACGCGTGGTTTCCGCCCTACTCCCCCACTGGCCGCTGGAGCCAGCTCCCGCCGGATGACGGCCTCCTCACTGCCCTCGGCGGGGCGGCGGCGCTCCAGTACTCGTACGAAGACCGCCCCACGTACCTGGTGACGCCCCAGGTGAGCTACGGCCAGGGCATGCTCGGGGCCGGAGCCCTCGCTTCAGCCCTGCTCGAGCGCCGCCGTACGGGCCTCGGGCAGTCCGTCGTCGTCAGCGGCCTCCACGCCGTCTCGGCCGTCCAGAGCGGTGGCACCATCCGTACGACCGAGATGTTCCGCCTTGGTGGCCGCGGCAGCCGCGGCGGGGTCCCGAACTACCGCCTCTACCAGTGCGCCGATGGCCGCTGGTTCTTCCTGGGCACCCTGACGCCCCAGTTCTTCCTCAAGGCCCTCGAAGCCGCCGACATGCTCCATCTCATGGCGCTCGAAGGCGTGGAGGGCGAGTTCACGAACCTCCTTAAGCCCGGCATCAACCAGCAGGTCATCGCCGCACTCGATGAACGCTTCAGGGAGAAGCCCCTCGACGAGTGGCTGAAGATCCTCCATGAAGCGGGCGTCCCCCGCGGCCCCGTCGGCACGGCCGAAGAGTGGTTCGCCAGCGATACCGTCGCCGCCAACGAGATGCGTCTCGTGTTCGACCACGCCCGCCACGGCACCGTGGTCATCCCGGGCGTCCCCGTGAAGCTCCAGGCCACACCGGGAAGCGTCCGTCACCTGCCCGACCCCGCCTCGATCGATTCACTGCCCGCCCACACGCCCTCGCTGCCCGCCACGCAGCAGCCTCCGGCGGCGACCGGCGCCGGGCCCCTGGCCGGCGTCCGCGTGCTCGACCTCGGCGCGTTCATCGCGGGCACCTTCGCGCCGGCCATCCTCGCCAACTGGGGCGCCGACGTCATCAAGGTCGAACCACCCGAGGGTGACCCCTTCCGCACCTACGGCCTCGGCTTCGTTGGCTACAACCGCGGCAAACGCGGCCTCGCGATCGACCTGAAGGACCCCGCGGGACGCGAACTCCTGATCGACCTCGTCCGCGTCTCCGATGTCATCCTCGATAACTACCGCGTTGGCGTGCGCGAACGGCTCGGTATCGACTACCAGACACTCAGGGCGATCAACCCTCGCATCATCAGCTGTTCGGTCACCGGCTACGGTCAGTCGGGCCCGCTGGCCGTCGACCCCGGGTTCGACCCGCTCGTCCAGGCTCGCAGCGGCCTGATGGCGGCCCAGGGCGGCGACGATGAGCCCGTCTTCTACCAGATCCCCGTGAACGACACGGCGAGCGCGATGATGGCCGCTTTCGGCGTTGTCGCCGCGCTCCACGCCCGCGAGATCACGGGTGAAGGCCAGGAGGTCCTCACCTGCCTGGCCAACCAGAGCATCCTCACGCTCTCCGGCGAGCTGACCTGGTATGAGGGCCGCCCGGCCAACCCGAAGGGCGGCCTCGACCTGCTGGGCACGGGCGCGCTCAACCGGTTCTACCAGTGCACTGATGGCTGGATCCTGGTGGCGGGCACCGCCCCCGAGCACTTCCCCTCCATCTGCATCGCCCTCGGACACCCCGAATGGGCGGGTGGCACCATCGCGGAAAAGGCGCTCAACGAGCCGGTCGATAGTCCCCTCGCCTCCCGCATCGCCGAAGGGCTGTCTGGACTGACTCGGGACGAAGCCCTGGACCGTCTCCTGACGCGCGGCGTCCCGGCGGCGCCCGCGCTCGATGCGGTCGAAGTGTTCGAGGACCCGTGGATGCACGCCTCGGAGTACTTCGAGGACTTCGACCATCCCCAGCTCGGCGCCATCCGGGCCCCCCGCTACCTCGGACGGTTCCTGCGCACCGGCAACGGCTATCCGCGGCGCTCGCCCCTCATCGGCGAACACTCCCGCGAGGTGCTGGCCGACTGTGGGATCGACTCCTCCCGGACCGATCATCTCGTCGCCGCCGGGGTGGTGCGCCAGGCCTAGACGGCGACCTTCGACCCGCAGCGCGGGCAGAATCTCGCCTTCAGTGGCACCACGCCGTTGCAGCCCAGGCAGCGCATCTCCTCGCCCGGCGAAGGCAGCAGCTCGCCGCACTCCATGCAGAAGCGCGCCCCGCCCTCGTTTCGCGCCCCGCAGCCGATGCAGAACACCGGCGGCGCGGCAGGGGCTCTCACCTCGGCCGGAAGCTTCTCGCCCTTGCCGGCCCTGTCTCTCTTCTTCTTTCGGCGTTCGAAGAGATCCTCAAACACCTCGAACAACTCATCGACCATTGCCTTGCCTCCGCGCGCTACCCGGGGATGAGACCCTCTTCGCCGATCAATTCGCGCAGCTCCTCCAGGGTGATGTTGCGGGGCGGCACCATGGCCTCGGAGGGCACCAGTTCGTCCACAGCGACCCGCTCACCGCGCGATTGGATGAGTTCGTGCATGGCGACAAGGTGGCGCGCGAACTCCGCGCCATCGCCCTCCCTGGCGTCCGCGTCGAGCTCTGCGTCGATATTGTTCAGCTCGTTCTGGAGCTTCTCATCGACGCGCCACTGGCCTTCGCCCATAAGCCGGATGATCACTTCAGCACCTCCTTCGGTGTGTCGGCGTTCAGCTGCGTCCGCAGCCGCTCCATCTCCGCATCGACCGTCGCGGCCCGGCCAAGGGCATCCAACTCGCGGTCGAGTGCGGTGCTCCCATCAAGGCTGTCATTCAGCACGCCCGACTCCAGCAGCTCGTGGATCGCCGCGCCGCGGCTCCTCAGCTGGGCGGTCTTGTCCTCGGTGCGCTGGATGGCATACCCGATGTCGGTCATCTCCTCCGACAGCCCGGTGACCGCTTCGCCAATCCGCACCGTTGCCTTCGCGGCCGTGTACTGCGCCTTCATCACTTCCTTCTTTGTGCGGAAGGCATCGACCTTGGCCTGCAGCCGCTGTTCGGCAGCCACCAGCTGGTCCTGCTCGGCTTTGAGGCCGGCCACCTGGGCCTCGAAGCCCTCGACCTGTGTCTGTGTCGACGCTTTCCGTTCGAGAGCAACGCGCGCGAGGTCCTCGCGTCCCGACTTCATGGCCTGCAACGCCTGTGCGTCGAACCTCGGCAGTTGGTTGCGGAGTTCGTCGGCCTGCAGCTCCAGCCGCCGGCGCGCCGCTGTCACTTCCACGATGCCGCGCTTCACATCCCGCAACATGTCGACCTGTTTCTCGTAACTCAGGTCGAGCATCTCGCGAGGGTCTTCGAGGTGGTCGAGTGCTTTGTTGGCCTTCGCCTGGAAGATGGCAGAGATTCGTTTCAACAACGGGGGCCTCCTGTGGCAGTGGTTTGTGTGGGGGAGGTAGGCCGGGCGGCGTCGGGGGAAGCGAACCGCCGCCCGGCCGGGCCCGCCTATCCGCCCGGGGCGGGCTCCGTGAGGGCGTGCGGCTCCCGGCGCTTCTGCACCAGGATCGAGGCAGTGATAGCCATTGCAAGGATTGTGATGATCACCGCGAGGCTTACCAGCGCGGGGATCTTGTACACGTCGATGAGCAGCATCTTCGTGCCCACGAAGACCAGGATGGCCGCGAGTGCCGGCTTCAGGTAGGCGAGCCCGGCCAGGTACCCGGCGAGCACGAAATACAGCGCCCGCAGGCCCAGGATGGCGAAGATGTTGGAGGTGAACACGATGAACGGGTCGTGAGTCACCGCGTAGATCGCCGGGATGCTGTCCACCGCAAAGACGAGGTCGGTGCTCTCGATCAGCACCAGCACCAGGAACAACGGCGTGGCGAAGAGCACGCCTTTCCTCCTGACGAAGAAGCTCTGGCCCTCGTACCGTTCGGTCACTGGGAACGCGCGCTTCACGAGCCGCACAAACCGGTTCTTGTCGAGGTCTGGCGCGTGCTCCTCATCCCGCAGGAACTTGATGCCGGTGAAGATGAGGAACGCACCGAACACGTAGATGATGAAGTGCAGCGTGCTCAGGAGGACGCCCGCGGCGGCGATCAGGACCGCGCGCATGACGAGTGCGCCGACGATGCCCCAGAAGAGCACCCGGTGCTGGTAGGCGGCCGGGACCGCGAACGTCGAAAAGATGAGAAGGAAGATGAAGACGTTGTCGACGCTCAGCGACTTCTCGATCAGGTAGCCGGTGGTCCATTCAATGCCGGATTCGGTGCCTTTGAACGCGAACACGCCGACGTTGAAGACGATGGCGAGGCCAATCCACGCGGCGCTCCATCCCAGAGCCTCTTTCCGCGTCACCGCATGCGCGTCGCGGTGGAACACCCCGAGGTCCAGGGCGAGCATGCCCGCGACGAAGGCCAGGAAAATCGCCCAGGGAAGTAACTCGATAAACAAGTGAAGATCCGTGCCCAGAGAAGGAGAGTGGAGAGCGCCCGGGGGCGCGCGGCTGCGAACGGTTCACGCCGCGCGTCCCTGGGCAGGGGAATGGTGCCGACGTCAGTCCAACCCGACGTCTGCTTCGTCGCGGCGGCGGCGCTCGCGGTCGTGTCGCTGGTCGCGTTCGGAGCGTTCGTCGGCGTCGCCATCGAGGGCAGCCGCCAGGCGGTCGAACAGGCCGCGGATGCCTTTGCGCGGCGGCCGCGCGCCGTGGCGGTCGCGTTCCGGGCCATCGCGTTCGAAGAGTTCAAGGAAATCCATGTCGAGCCTCCTTTGCGGTCCTGGCACACAACGCCTGGCCGCATCCACCAAGATGGATGAGCCAGGGTCTGACCAGGCGAAAAGGCTCGCCCCGCACAGCCGGCGCCGGTGGGCGCGTATTGACGGCTCGTGCGATGCACCCGGGGGCGGGTGCCGGTTACTCCCCCTTGCTACGCCTTCAAACTTATACGACATGAATGTCGTATGTCAACCGTGCACGGCAGCATTGGCTCGGGTGGCAAGTAGTACACCCACCAGCACCGGGCTATCCGCCACCCCCTACATCCCGATCGTGGAAGCCGCTGTCCGCCTGGGCATGACTGTCGCGGAGGTCGAGTCGCTCGTGGCGGCGGGAGTGCTCGAGGCCCGGGAGACAGAATCCGGGAGAGCGGTGGCGGAGGACGATGTGGCCGATCGCGAGATGCTGACGCTCACGTCCGGTTGGGCCCGGAACCTGAGGAGGACGGTGCGACGCAGTGTCACGCCGGGAGAAACCCTTCCCCTCCTGAGGGAGGCGCGGGGCCAGTATGACTCAGGCGAGACGGGACGTTGACGACCACCCTGGTGGCGGATAGCTCGGTGCTGGTGGCTGCGGCCCTGAACGACGAGAGAGACCATCCACAGGCACTCGCCTTTCTGGACGCGGCGGCCTCAGGACTGGTTGCCGTGGTTGCGGCGGACCTGGCGCGAATCGAACTCGCGGCGTCGGTGCTTCGCGCCGCCAGGAGGGGAAGGCTCGCGCAGGAGACCGTACCGGTCGTGGCCGCGGTGATGGAGGGAGCACCGGTCACATGGGTTCCATCCGCCCCGTACGCGAACATCGCCATCGAGTTTGCGTCGAGCTGCGGCACCAGCCTCTACCATGCACTGCCGGCCATGCTCGCCAGGCGGCACGGACTCGTGCTCGTCTCCACCGACAGGCGACTCATGTCAGCTCTCAGATCCACGCAGGCTGTGGTGGAGCCGGGTGAGGCGCTCGGTCTCTTGCGAGGCGGAGTTCCCTAGGCCGCGTGCTGTGGCTTCGGCCGGGGCTCGGCCCCGGCGGGCGCCTCGCTGTCCTTTTTCGCCTCGGCCGCCTGGGCCTGGCGCATCGGCCGCCGAATGCTCCAGCGACGGAACCGCTCCTCGACCGGCTTGCCCGGTTCGCGCTTGTCGCGCTCGGCCCGGTCCTTCAGGAAGTCCTCGCGCCTCCGGCCGCCAATCTGGCTCGTGTGGCACAGGATGGCGTCGACCTTCTTCTCCCAGTGGTCGGTGATATCCACCGCGTAGTCCGGGTTGGCCGCGCCGCCGAGCAACACCTCGTTCACCTGGTGCGAATCGAGCCCGTCATCCTCGTGGTGCTGGTAGAACAGCCGGTCCCGCACGATCGGGTAGATCGCGTCCATCGTCGCCTGGCCCACGTTCCGGTGGTCCCGGTGGTTGAACGTCCCGCGGAAGGCGTCCCAGGTGATCACCACGTCCGGCCGGTACATCCGGAGCAGCCGCACGATCTGCCCGCGCAACTCGGCGCTCTCGCTCGTAAACCCGTCCGGGTAGCCGAGGAAGATGCACTCTTTCACGCCCAGCAACCGGCACGCCGCCCGCTGTTCCTCCTCGCGGATCGCGGCCAGCTTCTCCGGGTGCATGGTGTCGTCGTGCGTGCCCTTGTCGCCCCCGGTGACCAGCACGTAGTAGACGTCCCAGCCTTCGGCGCACCACTTCGCCACGGTGCCCGCGCACATGAACTCCGCGTCGTCCGGGTGCGCCATGATCACCATCGCCCGCCCGGGCCCTTCGATCGGGGGCAGTTCCTCGGCCTGGGCCGAACCCAGCGGCGCCGTCGTCTGGGGCCGCGGTCCGTGTCCGTCCGTCGCGGGAGATGCTTCGCCCCGCGCCTTCTTCTTGTCGAGCTTCTTCGTCCTGGCTTTCTTACTCATCCATCCACCGGTGCGGCCCGCCGGGGGCCGTTCTTTGCGTGCATCCAACTATAGCCGAGCGGGGGGAAGCGCTGCCGGGCGGGGCTGGACGTGAACCTGCCCACACTCCGAATGGTTCCTTCATGAGCCCTTCAAGGTTCGGCGGCCCGGCCCCTCTACGTTGGGAGCACACCAACAGGAGTATCCCCATGCTTGCGAACCCCACCGCCGGCACCCGGCGCCCCGGACTGACGGCCATCCGCATCCCCGGCCCCGCCGTGATGTCTGGCACCACGGTCACGCTGATGTACCTCTTCGGCCCCGTTCCGCTGTACCTCGCCACCGCCCGGGCCTTCGGCTCACCGGCCCAGGTCACGTCCGGGTTCTTCGTCGCCTTTCTGACCGCTGGCGTCGTGACCATCGCGCTCTCGGTGCGGTACCGCCAGCCGCTGGGTATCGGCTGGTCTGGTCCCGGACTGGTCTACATGGCCGCCATGGCGTCTCAATACAGCATCGGCCACCTCGCCGGCGCCACCATGTTCGCGGGGCTGGCGATGGTCCTGCTCGCGGTGACCGGCCTCGCCGAACGCCTGGCGCGGGCGCTGCCGGTCCCCGTGGTGCTCGCCGTCTTCGCGGGCAGTTCGCTCCACTTCTGCACCGCTGGAGTGTCGAGCGTGCAGGCCGAGCCGCTCGTCGCGGGGAGCCTTGTCGCCGGGTTCTTCGTCGCCCGCAAGCGTCCCAACCGCTTCGTGCCCCCACTTGCCGTCGGCTGCGCCCTCGGGCTGCTGGTGCTGGTCGCCCAGGGACGCTTCGAGCCGGCGACCCTCGAGGCCGGGTTGCCGGCGGTCGATTTCGTCCGCCCGGTGTTCGATCCCGCCGCGATGGTTGGCGCCGGCCTGCCCTTGCTCTTGCTCGCGGTCGGGCTGCAGAACATGCAGGGCTTCGGGGGCCTTCGCGCCGCCGGGTACACGCCGCCCTTCCGCATGGTCACGGCCGTGCTTGGCGGTGTCTCCCTGGTCCACGCCAGCGTCGGGGCGCCTCCCGGCGGCATGCAAACCACGCCCCTGTTCATCCTCGCGGGCGAACAGTCGGGGCCCAGGGCGAGCCGCTGGATCGCCGCCATCGTCGCCTCTATCGGCTGCCTGCTGATCGCAGCCGGCGCCGTTACCGTCGCGTCCTTCATCGCTGCCCTGCCCCTGGCCTTCGTGACTGCCACGGTCGGCATCATCCTGCTCGTCACCGTGTTCGATAGCCTGCGCTCCGCGCTCTCGGGGCCGATGGCGTTCCCCGCCTTCGTGGCGTTCGTCGTCGCCGCATCGGACCTGTCCATCGCGGGCATGGGAGCGCCATTGTGGGCACTGGTCGTGGGCGCGGCCGCCACGACCAGGCTGCCATCGCTCCAGCAGCCGGCTGCGAACGCTCCGGCCGCCGTCCGGGCTTAGACCTGCGCCTGCACCACCCGCAGCGGGAACGTGGCGAGCACTTCGTAGCTCGCCCCGCCCGGGCCGAGCTTGCTGCGCATCAGGGAAACCTGCGACGTCCGCCAGTTCACGCCCGGCACATCGGTCTTCCCGACGGCGACCTCGATCTCGGCCCGCTGCCGTGTACCGATCTCGTCGCGCACGCGCCCGAGCGTGAGATGGGGCCGGAACGGTCGCCGTTCCGGCTCGAAGCCAACCACCGCCAGCGCGGCGTTCACCGCCCGCACCAGCGCCTCGAGCCGCAGTACGTCGCCCGCGATGCCCACCCACATGATGCGGAGGCCTTCGCGGCCGCCGAAGGTCCCGATATTCGAAAACTCGAGTTCGAACGGCGAATGGCCGACCACTGCTTCCTGGATTGCGAGCTTCACGGCCGGCAGCTTCTTCACCGGTACCTCGCCGAGGAACTTCAGGGTTACATGGACGCCTTCCGGCTTGATCCATCGCACCGCCGGCCCGCTCTTCTTCCGGAGGCCTTCGATCGTTTCACCGATGGCCTCCTTCACTTCGTCTGGAACTTCGCAGGCCACGAATAGCCGGACGTGGTCCTGGGGGATGTCAGTCATGAGTTGTTGTTATCCGAAAGAGTCTCTCGGCGTTACCGCCACACACTTGCTTCGCCACGTCGCCCGGGAGTTGCCCGAGGAGGCGTTGGAGCTGGCGCCGGGGCGAAAGCAGTGGGTAATCAGAGCCGAAGATCACGCGTCCGGGACCGGCGAGGTCCACAAGCCGCGCGACACTCTGATCATCATACAGCAGCGTGGCCGCCGCGGTGTCGAAATAGACGTTTTCTATCGCCGCTTTCACCTCAGGCATCTGCAGGTAGTACGCGAGCCCCCCACCCAGGTGCGCACCGACCATCTTCACCTGCGGAAACTCGGTTGCGATCCGGCACAGCTCCACCGGTGAGATCCCGCCCTCCTTCCCCGGGTAGCCGTGGCCAACCGGCTCGCTCACATGCCACAGCAGCACCGCGCCGGCATCCCGCGCCAGCCCGCCGAGCGCCCGGCCCGCCGGCCCCATGGGGTCCCAGCCCTGGCTGTGCGGCCGCAACTCCCCGAACCCGGTCGCCCCGAGGTCGAGCGCCTTCCGCGCCAGGCGCTCCCAGCCGGGCGAAGCGGGGTTCACCGTCGCCAGCACGGCCACCCGTCCGCGCGCACATCGCCGCGCCTCCAGCAGGTAGCTGTTCTGTTCCTCGATGTCGCGCTCGTTGGTGAAGGCGAAGCCGGCTGCCACGGCGTGCTGGATGCCTGCCGCGTCCAGGGCCGCCAGCAACTCGGCGAGCGTCGCCATCTTCGCCTCGGGAGCCCCGTACATTTCGCCGAAGGTGCGGTCGCGCCCGGTGATCTCCGCGCGCGCATCCCGCTGTGACGGCGGAAACAGGTGCGTGTGCGCATCGACGCGATTCATGACAGCGATGGTATCACCCGCCGCGACTGGCCATGCCGCCACGGGGCGGCGGGCACCTTGGCGCCGGGCCCGATTTGGGCTCCCCGCCCGCGCCACGTACACTCCGCTCACATTTCCCCGGGGAGTTCGCTCATGCCTCGCCTCCAGGACCAGGTGGCAATCATCACCGGCGGTGCCAGCGGCATCGGCGAAGGTACCGTCCGCAAGTACGCCGCCGAAGGCGCGCGCGTCGTCATCGCCGATGTCCAGGACGGCCGCGGCAGCCAGCTCGCCGAGGAGCTCGGCCCCCAGACCGCCTTTCTCCGCACCGACGTGAGCGACGAGTCCCAGGTCGCCGCCGCGGTCGACCTCGCCATGAGCCGCTGGGGCCGCCTCGACGTCATCTTCAACAACGCCGGCTTCGGGGGCGTCTCCGGCCCGATCGAGGATCTCGACATGGCCGGCTACGACCAGACGATGAACGTCCTCCTTCGCGGCGTCTTCCTCGGCGCCAAACACGCCGCGAAGGTGATGAAACCCGCGAAGCGCGGCGTCATCATCAACACGGCCAGCATTGCCGGGCTCCAATCCGGCTTTGGGCCGCTCACCTATAGCGCCGCGAAAGCCGCCGTCGCCCACTTCAGCCGCTGCCTCGCGGTCGAACTGGCCGAGTTCAACATCCGCGTGAACGCCATCTGCCCGGGGCTCATCCTCACCAACATCTTCGCCAACGGCATGGGCATCCAGGGCCCCGCCGCCGATGCCGCGCTCAAGAACATCGATGCCGCGTTCGCCGATTGGCCGCCCCTCGGCCGCAGCGGCATCCCCGGGGATATCGCTAACGCCGCGCTCTGGCTTGCAAGCGACGAAGCCAGCTACGTCACGGGCCAGGCGATCGTCGTTGATGGCGGCATCACCGCCGGGCGCCGCTTCGGCGAAATGGGCGAGCGCATCGCCTCCGGCTTCGGCATCGACCCCGCAGTCTTCCGCGCCCAGCGCGGCGACTAACGCCGTGTTCTGGCGCAGGAAGCGCGAAGGATGGGTGCGCCCCGACCCCCCCGCGCGGGTGACCCTCGATGCCATCGGCTACGTCCGGAACGGCGTACGGAAGCCCCGGCCGCGTGGCTGGGAGAAGGTGGAGAGCCGCATCGAACTGCTGCCCGAGCACGAGGCGCGCCTCGAGGGGATCGAGCGCTACAGCCACCTCATCGTGGTCTTCTACCTCGATATCGCGGAGGACGCGCCCGAGAAGCCAGAGAAGCTTACGCTCGAGAGCGGACAGACCTATGGCATCTTTGCCACGCGCAGCCAGCTCCGGCCGAACCACCTTGGCGTCTCCTCGGTCCCCCTGATCGCCCGCGACGGCCTGGCGCTCACAGTCCGTGGCCTCGATGCGGTCGACGGGACGGCGGTGCTCGACATCAAGCCGTACCTTCCGGCCTACGACGCCATCGGGGACGCGCGGATCCCCTGAGAGCGTGACCTGTCCCACACTGCGGATAGTTGTTTTGTGAACTATCCCACCCCGGGGTCCATACCTCCGCCTTTGGTCTGATCTTCCGCCTGCCCGCACCGCGCTACGGTCGTTTGCGAGGCCGCCACAGACGGTCTCCAGTCAGGTAGAGGAGAACAATCAACCGTGGGAAGCACCACAGCACTGCCACAGGTTTCGAACGAGGCATGGACCGCGTTCCGGCTCCGCATCAAGGGCCAGGTCGTCCTGCCCGGTGACCCGGACTACGAGGCCGCCCGGGAGGCCAAGAACACCATCTACGACCGCAAGCCGGCGGTCATCGTCCGCGCCGAAGATGCCGCCGACGTGAGCCGCTCGATCACCTTCGCCCGCCGCTTTGGCCTGCCCTTCGCCGTCAAGGGTGGCGGCCACAGCCTGGGCGGCCACAGCGTCAACAACGGTGGCCTTGTCATTGACATGCGCCGCATGAACAACATCCGCGTCGACGCCGAGAACCGCACCGCCTGGGCGCAGTCCGGCGCCGTCGCCCGCGAATTCCTTGCCGCTGTCGAGCCCTACGGGTTCGCGGTCCCCTTCGGCGATGCCGGTTCCGTTGGCCTGGGCGGGATTACCCTCGGCGGCGGCATCGGCTACCTCGTCCGCAAGCACGGCCTCACCATCGATAACCTGCTCGGCATCGAAATGGTGACCGCTGACGGCCAGATCGTGCAGGCGACCGAGACCGAGAACCCCGACCTCTTCTGGGCCCTCCGCGGTGGCGGCGGCAACTTCGGGGTCGTCACCGGCTTCCAGTACAAACTGGTCGAGCTGCCCCAGATCTACGGGGGCGCCCTCATCCTTCCCGCCACGAAGGACGTCATCACCGCCTACGCGAAGCTCGCCCACGAAGCGCCCGAGGAGCTCACCACGATCTCGATGGTCGTGAAGACGCCGCCGATGCCCTTCGTGCCGGAGGAGAAGGTCGGCGAACTCTCGCTCACGATCTTCGTGGCTTACAGCGGCGACATCCAGGAGGGCCCCGACGCGGTTGCCCCGCTGCGGGCGCTCGCCGAACCGATCGCCGATACCCTCGGGCCGATGCCCCTCTCCGGGCTGTACGCCTTCATGGAACCGGCCGAGCAGGCCGCCCGCCTGCGCGTCCGCTCCGGCTTCTACGCCGAGCTCAACGACGAGATCGTGGAGTCCGCCCTGGCGTTCGTCCAGGACGGCCCGGCGAGCGTGAATTTCCTCCAGATCCGGCCGATCGGCAACGGCGCCATGAACCGCGTTTCGCCCGAGGCCACCGCGTTCTCGCACCGCGACGCCCAGTTCCTGCTGGCCATCATCGACCACTGGGAAGAAGCCGACGAGGATGGCGCGAACGAAGCCTGGGTCGATGCCTTCTGGCAGTCGATCGCCGGGTATCGCCAGGGCGTCTACTCCAACTTCCTCCAGGACGAGGGCGAAGCCCGCATCCGCGAAGCCTATGCGGCGTCAGCCTTCGACCGCCTGGCGCGGCTCAAGCTGCGCTACGACCCCTCGAACGTGTTCAGCGGCAACGAGAACATCCCCCCGAAGCCGCTCAGCGCCGTCGCCTGATCCAGGCGGACCTTTCCCTCTTTCCCGCGGACCCCCGGGGGCCTGTCCTCCCGGGGGTCCGTGGGTTCAGTGAGTAGCTGCTCGCAACTTGCCCTATACTTCCGCCCACTGCGCCGCTTGCGCACGGGAGTACCACCAATGTCCGATGTCGTCCTCGTCTCCGATGAAGGCCACGTCCGCACCATCCGCATGAACCGCCCCGACGTGAAGAACGCCGTCAACATGGAGCTCGCCTGGGGCGTCCTCGGCGCCGTCGAAGACGCCATGACCGACGACAACGTCTGGCTCGTCTGCCTCACCGGCTCAGGCGATGCCTTCTGCTCGGGGCTCGACCTGCGCGGCACCGGGGACTACAGCCCGAAGACGCCCCAGAACACTCAGCTCGATGACCTCGGCTGGGTCTCCCAGTTCCTCCTCACGCTCCGCCAGCGCTGTGAAAAGCCGATCGTCGGCGGCATCAACGGTGTCGCCGTCGGCGCGGGCCTCTCCCTGGCCCTGGGGACGGACATCCGCCTGATGAAGCGCAGCGCGCGCATCCTCGCAGGCTATCCACGCATCGGCGGCTCGCCCGATGGCGGCATGACCTTCACCCTCTCGCAGGCGCTCGGCTACGAACAGGCCATGCGCTTCCTGCTCGAAAGCAAGACGGTCGATGCGGAAGAAGCGCTCCGCCTCGGCCTCGTTGGCGAAGTGGTCGACGACGAAAAATGGGAAGCCCGCCTGGCCGAGTACTGCCAGCACCTCTGCTCGGTCGTCTCGCCAATCACCATGCGCCTCACGAAGCGCACCCTCGTCCGCGCCACCACCGCCATCGACCTGGAGGCCCAGTGCCGCCTGGAACTCGGCAGCATCCGCATGGCCTTCGCCAGCGAGGACGGCAAGGAAGCGCGCCGCGCCTTCATGGAGAAGCGCCCGCCGGTCTTCGAAGGACGTTAAGGGCTCGTCGAGGCCGGGGGCGCCAGGATGGCGGCGCCCCTTGCCCTACCGCGGCCGCAACTGCGCTCCGCCCGCCCCCGTCACCAGGTCCTCCGGCAGGTGTCCCACCGCGCAGGCTTCCACGAGTGTGAGCCCACCGTGGCCCGCCTCGATCATCGTGATCGCGCAGTTCGCCATGGGCACCGGCACCACGCGGTCGTCGCCGAGCGCTTCGCCGATGGCGACACCTATCGCGATGTAGTGGGAAACCACCACGAGGTCGCCACCCTGTGCCGCCGCCTCGAGGCCAAGCTGGATGAGCGTGTCCACCACCCGTCGCCGCCACGCCCGCAGGTCGTCCGGCTGCTCGCCCCAGCGGCCCGCCATGAACGGCCCGATCATGGCGACGCGCTCTTCCGCCGGCATGTCGGGGGCGAACACCTCCGCCACTTCCTCGCGTAGCTCAGCCGCCACGCCGAAGGCCTGCGCGATCGGGTTGGCGGTCTCCCGCGTGCGCCGCAAAGGAGAGACCACGAGCCGGGCCACCCGCATTCCCGCCAGCGCGTCCGCCGTCGCCAGCGCCTGGCGGTGGCCAATCGCGGCCAGCCCGGGGTCGAGGTCTTCGGACCCGGCCGCCGCCTGCCCGTGTCGAATCAGGTACATCGTCATGACCGCCAAGCCTACAGCCTTCCGATGAACGATCGACCTGACAATCCCGCCTTCGCCCGCTATCGTGCCCGCACAACGATCCTCATCCGGGAGTCAGCCCAATGCCGCGGGTCCATTTCGGCGTCACCATCCCCCAGATCAAGCGCACCTGGGACGAAACGAAATCCGCCTCACGCGAATTCGAGGCGATGGGCTACGACTCCCTCTGGGTGTGCGATCACCTCTACGGGCCGCAGTCCCCTTCCATCCCGATCCTCGAGGCGTGGTCCCTGGTCTCGGCCGTCGCCGCTATAACCGAAAGGGTGGAGATCGGCACCCTGGTGACGCCCGCGGGCATGCGCAACGCCGCCCAGCTGGGCAAGGTCATCGCGACCATCGACAACATCGCCGGTGGCCGCATCATCCCCGGCCTCGGCGCCGGCTGGATGCCGCGCGAGTTCACCGACTTCGGCGTGCCCTTCCTTTCGACCGGGCAGCGCCTGGGGCAGCTGCGGGAGACCGTCGAGCTCCTGAAGCAGATGTGGACCGAGCCTTCCGTCACCTATGAGGGCAGGTATGTCCAGGCCCACAACGTCGTTTGCGAACCGAAGCCCGTGCGCACCCCGCCGATCCTGATTGGCGGCGCTGGCGAGAAGGTCACGCTCAAGCTCGCCGCCGAGCACGCCGCCATCTGGAACAACATGGCCGTCCACCAGGCCCGGCTCCCCCAGAAGGTCGAGGTCCTGAAGCAGCACTGCGCCACGATGGGGCGAGACTTCGGGGACATAACGGTCAGCCAGCAGTGCCTGGTGACCATCGCCCCGGATGAGGCGAGCGCCGGGCCCATGGTCGAATCGGCGAAGAAGATCTTCGGGGGCCACATGGGTGACCCAACGGGCCCCCTCGCCATCGCCGGCAGCCCGGAGACGGTCCGCGCCCAGATCCAGAAGCACATCGACCTGGGCTGCACGATGTTCCTGATGGAGTTCTTCGGCCGCGAGACGATCACACCGGCGAAGCTCTTTGCCGAGAAGGTGATGCCCCACTTCCGGTGAGCCGGCGCTACGCCATCTTGAAGCGCCAACCCGCCAGCACCGTGGCCAGCACTCCCCATGCCGCCAGCCCCAGCAGGTCGCCCTGGATGTCGCCGAGCCCCAGGCCGAGGTTCGCGATGTCCTGCACGGCGTTGGTCAGGTAGGTCAGCGGCAGCAGACCCGTGATCCAGTGCAGCCAGTCGGGCAACCCCGACCGGTCGAGAAATGCGCCCGAGAACAGCATGCTCGGCATCAGCACCAGCATGAACATCGGAGGGATGTCATCTTCTGACCGCGAAATGGCCACCACGAGCACGCCCATCGCGACGAACGCCAGCGAGCCCAGGATCGCCAGGCCCAGCAGCAGGGCAACGCTCCCGGTGAGTTCGGCACCGAAGATGTACACGCCGCTGCCCCAGGTGATCATGGTCACCGCGAACGCCGTAACCATGCGGCTCGCGACCACTCCCGAGACAAAGGCCGGCGTTGGGATCGGCGTCGCCCGCACCCGGCGCAGCGTGCCTCGCTCCTTGTAGCGCGATAGCGGAAAGGCGATGCCGTTCAGCCCCACGGTCATCCCGTTGAAGGCGATGAGCCCCGGCAGCAGCCGATCGAGGTACGGCCGCACCTCGCCGTTG
>WBZO01003458.1_pt1 | contig 18392 bp, 12 predicted proteins | sample 5204261 | NCBI WGS metagenome assembly WBZO01 (sample SAMN12412400, study PRJNA552823) | activated sludge metagenome | isolation source: activated sludge from anammox sidestream of wastewater treatment plant... | place: USA: North Carolina | collected 2017-09
ATGGCCGATCTTCCACTTGATGGGTTTGTAGACGAGGTTGCGTCTGAACTCGACGTCGGAAGGGATGAGATTCTGAATGCTGGGATCGGCGCCGCCGAGGATGAAGTTCTCGCCCGCGCCTTCGAGGTAGTTGTTGACGATCTTGAAAGGCCCTGGGCCGTTCCAACCAGCGATGGCCTGCGAATCGGCGCCGACCTCGTGACATTCGGAGATGTATGAATCAATGACGGCGGTCGAGGCGCTGTTGATTGCGACTCCGCGTCGAGTGGTCTCAGTCGGGTTGCCGTGAATGTAGCAGCGGTCAATGATCAGGTCGTGGGCGATGTCCTGGATGGAACGAGCTTCCGTGCCGAACGAAACCAGGTTGTAAACGGATTTGCCCGGCGCTAATCCGAATTCGACGCCGATGAAGCGATAGTGGTGCGCGCCTTTTGTCGTCGCCATCACGGGATCGGAGTTGGGACTGATCAATTTCGGCATTGCGGAGGAGTAAGCCGGAGTGATGCGCGTTTCGGGCGGAGGCAGCCTGGAGTCGGCGGCAGATGAACGAATCACGATCCAATCAGCGCCGGGTTTGTTGGGCAGGGTGAAATTTCCAATGAAAGTCGCGCCGGCCTGCAACGTGATCACATCGCCCGGCTTCGCGCGGTTCAGCGCGGCTTGAAAATCGCCACCTTCGGCGACTGCGATTGTGCTCCCCGACGGAGGTTTATAGGTTGTGTCCAGATAAACGCGAGGCAGTTCCGGAGCGCCGTTGGCGAGCGTCGCTGGCCGTTGAGCTACGGTTGCGCCCGGCATCACAACCTGAGAAAAATTCGCTGTTTCTTCCGAACAGGCGGCGGAGAGCAGGGCAATCGCCGCAGCTATCAGCGCCAGCACGGAATTTTTCTTCAACTTCATAAAGCGCCTCGATCAAGAAATGGATGACGCGCAAGCGATTCCGCGAAGTGGCTGCGCAACTCATCAACCTTTGCTTCCCAGCTTTCGGCGCGCATCAGTTCGCTGCGCGCCAGACTCGGCCCCGGATCATCCAGCGCCTGCCTGATCTCGCGCGCAAATTCGTCAGGCCCGTCAGCGATGCGGCAATGTTTCAGGCGAATGACTTCGGGCACCGGCGTTGACACGACCGGCAAACCGGCGGCCAGGTATTCGCGCACTTTCAGCGGATTGGAGTTGAGCGTCAGTTCGTTAATACGAAACGGATTGAGCGCCACGTCGAAGCCTTTGCAGTAAGCGGGCAGATCGGCGTAAGGCTTGCGCCCCAGCAAATGGACGTTCGGCAAACGCTCAAGCCGCGAGACATCGGTCGTCGTTTTGCCCACCAGCGCGAGCGAGCCTTCAGAGAAGTTTCCCGCGATGTGCGCGAGCAGTTCGACATCAACCCAGTCGGCGATCAATCCGTGAAAGCCGATCACCGGACGCGGCAAGCCAGCAATTTCTTCCGGAATTTCGGTTGATTGTTCGAGCGCTCGGCAAAAATGCTGGAAGTCCACGCCGTGACGTATCAGCCGCGTGTGAGCGTTGAACCGGGCTTTCGATTCGTAAAGCCGCTCAGCCGTGACGATGACCAGATCGGCCATGCGGCACAACCGCTCTTCCATCCGCGCGAGCGAATCGGCGGCGACGCCGGTGAAGGCCAGATGTTCGTCAACGCAGTAATAGATCAGCTTGTCTTCGCCCAGGGCGCCAGCGATCAGCGCAGCGGGCGGGTTGAAGATGAAGTTGACAGGCCGCGAGAATCCCAGCCGCCGCATCGCGCGTTTGACCTGCCAACGAAGCAGGCCCCGGTTGAATTCGCGGATGCTGGCCTGCCCGTAAGCCGGGATCGCCAGCGGGTTGAGGACGAAGATATTTCGCTCGACCTCCCTGACCGGCTCGAACGCCGCCGCCAGTTTTTTGAACGCGCGCGACATATCGCGGCGAGACACCGTCGGAGTTCGGTATCCAATCGAATTGACCCACAGGACGCGGTTGTCACAGGCCAGCGCGCGCATCAGGTGGTTTTTCGACAGCGGATCGCCGCTCCAATCGTGGCTGAAACAGAGCAGGTCGCATCCTCGTAACACGCCGGGTAACACGCCGGGTAACACGCCGGGTAACACGCCGGGTAACACGCCGGGCAACACGTTTGACGATGCGCCCGACGCTGCTTTGTCAACGCTCGCCCGGCGCTCGGTCGCGCAAGCGTCAGAGTTGATCGCCGCCTCATTCGTCATTGTGCTCATCGGACTCTCCAAATCGCTTCAGGCTATTGAGCGCGCATTCCTCCAGCATCAATGAATCCGCCAAAAATTTTGCCGCCCAGTTCGGATAACTGTACGGCTCATATCTCCCATGCAACGGGAGCGATCCTCTGACGCCGCCGCGCACCCCCGGATGCATCGAGCGGAGTTTCTGTGTGGCTTTCACGTGATTGTTGAGTCTGATGGCGTTGAGGAGAAAAACTTCTTCGCCGGTCTTCTGAAACAATTGAAGCCAGACGCCCGCGATTTGCGCGTCGCCAGTCAAGCAACTGTAATTTCCAACGGGATTCCAGTCGGGGCCGAACTCACCGGGCATGAAGCCCCGCGCTTCCATGATGCTCAACAACTTCCTGGCGGTAATGAGCGCGGCGTTCAGATAGCGGACTTCGCCGCTCAATCGTTCCGATTCAATCAACCCTTTCATAACGTAAGAAATTGAGTGGGTAGGCGCCTGGCAGTCGCTATTGAAATTGTTGTTCCTGAACCAGCCGTTCTCCTGCTGTTGCGCCAGAGTCCAATCGAGGTTCTTGCGCGCGCCTTCGGCGTACCGGCCGTCTCGCGCCAGCGCGTCAATTTCGAGCAAGCTCCAGGCTGTCCGCGCGTCGTAAGCATGAACCTGCGTGTGAACCACAGGCCCGCCGAGCCGCCATGCTCCATCCGGCGATTGCACGGAGAGGAGCCACGCGCCGGCCCGCTTGGCGGCGTCCAGGTATCTTTCATCCCCCGTCTCGTTGTAGGCGCGGAGCCATCCGAAAACTACCTGGCCGGTGTTGAAGGCCACCGGACGCCGGTCGTTGTTCGGGCCTTCGTAATGGCCGCCCTGCACGCCGCCGCAAGGCAGTTGGATTTCAATCTCCCAATCAGCCATGCGGCGCGCGCGGTCGCGGAATTCCTCTTTGCCGGTGAGTTCGGCGTAATCGTAGAAGGTCGGGATGATGTAGCCGGTCGTTTCAGGGTAAGGCGGGTACCAGCCGTCAAGAAAAGAGTAGCCCGCCGAGACGCCGCATCCGCCGCAACGATCCTGCGCGCGGCTGAGCCATTTAATCGCCGCGTCCAGATGCTCGCGCGATGTGTTGACATTACCCGGATTGCCGAGACGATCCTGAATTGAGATTTGCAGGAGCCAGGGATTGGCTTTCCGAATGCCGACGCGCGCCAGATTTTTCCCGACACGCGCGAACTTCGACAGCGGCAGCCAGTGGTTCTTCTTCGCCGTCTTCTCATCCCAGGTTTGTTCATTCATCATCAGTTTATTTCTCTTTCTACAATCGTCGCAGCGCTCCAAAGCTTCCGGCATTAATTAGCCGACGATGTGGCCGCCATTGCGGCTTCGCCCGACGCCTGCGCTTCGCCTGATCTCACGGCTCGTTCAAAATCGGCCATTGCGCGCTCTTCGAGCATCAATGAGTCCGCCAGAAATTTCGCGCCCCAATTGACGTAAGTGAAAGGGGTGTACCGCCCGAAGATGGGCTGCGATCCTTTTACTCCGCCCCGCACTCCGGGATGGAGCGAACGCAGGTTTTGCGATGCTTTGACGAAGTCGTTGAGCTTGAGCGCGGCGTTGAGAAATCGCGCATCGCCGTCCACACCGAACAGGTTGAGCCACAATCCGGCGGCCTGCGCATTTCCAGTCAGGCAACTGTACCTGCCCGATGATTTCCAGTTCTCATCGAATTCGCCGTCCAGTCGCCGCCGCAGTTCGAAGATGCGCAACAGCTTTTCCCCGGTCTTGCGCGCGGCCTTCAGGTAACGGTCTTCACCGGTCAATCGCCACGATTCGAACAGTCCTTCGGCCGCGTAAGCGATTGTGTGAGTCAGCGGAAGATTCCAATTTTTTTCGGTGAAGAAAGCGTTGTTGTTGAACCAGCCGTTCTCCTGTTGTTGCGCCAGTGTCCAGTTCAAGTTCAATCGCGCGGCATCGGCGTATCGTTTCTCTTCAGTCAGCGCATCAATTTCGAGCAGGCTCCAGGCCGTGCGCGAATCGTAAGCATGAACCTGTGTTTCTACTTCCGGGCCGGCCATTCGCCACGCGCCGTCGGGCGATTGCATGGCGACCAACCAATCGCCGGCGCGCCTGGCCGCGTTCAGATAACGCGTGTCGCCGGTCTCGGCGAAGGCGCGAAGCCATCCCAGAATCACCTGGCCGGTGTTGAAGATCGCAGGCTGAGGCCTGGCGTCCGGCCCGCGATAAACGCTGCCCTGAACAGCGCCGGAAGGTAATTGAATCTCCAACTCCCAATCGGCCATCCGGAGCGCTCGATCTAATATTTCTTCTTTCTGTGTCAGGCGGGCGTAATCGTAAAAGGTCGGAATGATGTAGCCGGTTGTCTCCGGGTAAGGTGGTTGCCAGCCGTGAACGAATGAATAACCGGCTGAAACTCCGCCAGAGCCGCAAACGTCCTGCGCGTGGCAAAGCCATTTGATGGCCGCGTCGAGGCTCCGGCGCGATTCGCCGATCTTTCCCAAACGCCCCACGCGATCCTGAATCAAAACGCGAAGCAGCGAAGGATGGGCGAAACGGAAACTCGCGCCGATGACTTTGGAAAGCGGCAGTTCCCGGAATTTCTTCAGATTGTTTACGAACATCTTCTTCTACCCTGAAATCTGCAAGTGAGGTTTGCCCGAATCCCTGGTGGCAGGGAAATGGGCCGCAGGGGAGTAGGAAGATTGAGGAGAGGGAAGATCGAGGAGTGTGAAGATTGTGGAACGACTGTCCTCGCGCTTATTTCAAGCGAAGCTCAGCCAATTGCCGTAAACGAGGATGCATCGTGAAATATTGACGCCCCTCGATGTTTTTCGTTGAGGACGGGATTGCGGCGCCGGATTCAATGCGCCTGAGAGCTTCGACCATCAATTCCGATGCCAGAGCCGCGCTTTTTTCGCGCAAACTGCCCAGCGTGTCTCCGCGCTCAACATTGATGCGCCGCGAAGTTATCACCGTTCCGGCGTCAACCTCTTCAGAAACCCAGTGCACGCTGACGGCGGCGGGATCGCCGCTGAGCACCGACCATTCCGTCACGTCCATTCCGCGATAATCCGGCAACAGGGCGTAATGAGGATTGATCGTTCCGATGCATGGAATTTCAAGCGTCTGTTTTTTGATGATCCCGCAACCACGCAGGACGATCAGCTCAGGCCGCAGCCCGCGAACAAGCTCGACACATTCGGCTGAATTGTGCGACGCGACGAAATGGACGGGCGGCTCCATCACGATCTTTGCTTCGCCAGCGCCATTCCCGTTCACGGCTTTTTGCGTCATCGGCCCGCTGCGCCACGATCTCAGAATGCTCAAGCCTTTTCGGATGAGTTTCTGAATGACAATTCGCGGGCCGAGTTTAAACAACCAATCGCGAAAAGCGTCGAGCGTTCTGGTCTGTTCGACGACGATGCCCGCGATCTCGACGCCTTCGCTGATCAGCCGCTTCGTCAAACGATCTTCGCGGAATGAATACCATCGCGGCGTCCTGGCGAACATTACTATGCGCATATCCATCGCCCTTTCGTCATCGTCTCGTCCGCTTCTATCCACTGGTTGCGCCGATGGCCATCCGGTTTTGCTTCGATGGCGCCGCCTCGCCGTCAATGAACTGCCTCATCCAGATTTCGAAGTTGATCAGCGACCAAAGCCGGTAGGAATGATCGGCGCCGGCCAGGTGCTGCCTGACCATTCGTTCGACGAAGTTTCGATTAAACAGGCCGCGCTCACCGGCGCGAGCGCCGAGAATGTATTCGTCAATCACCCATCTGAATTTCCCGCGCAGCCACTGGCCCACCGGAACCGGAAATCCCAGTTTGCGCCGCGTCAGGATCGTTTGCGGCAGGACGTCTTTCATCGCCTGCCGCAGGATGTACTTCGTGGTCCACCCGCGCAGCTTCAACCGTTCGGGCAAGCGCGCAGTGAATTCGACCAGACGCCAATCCAGGAACGGCACGCGGCTCTCGATTGACGCCGCCATGCTCATTTGATCCTGTTTCATCAACAGCTCTTGCAAATATGTTCCGGTGTCGGCGTACAGCAACCGGTTGAGCAACGTGTCAGCGTCCGTCCGCGAGATCAATTCGCGCACGCCTGCATAAGGATCGAGCGAGCCGAGCGACCCGGTGACCTCGGAGGTCAACAATTCGGCCTGCATCGGACGCGAAAAGATCGCGAAATTATCGAAATAAATTTCGTCAAGCTCCGGCCTCAGACAAAGGAAAGTGCGGGAGAGCTTGCGCCTGATGAATGTTTCGGCGGGCATCCGTTCGATCAAGCTCTTCACGGCATTCCGCAGGAACGCGGGAGCGATTCTGTTATAAGCCGCGCCTGCCGCGAGGTTGGCGACCGTTTTGCGGTATCGGGCGTAACCGGCGAGCATTTCGTCGCTGCCTTCGCCGGTCAACACGACTTTGACATGGCGCGCGGCGAGTTCCGAAACGGCGTGGAGCGGAACGCTGGCGACGAACGCGAGAGGTTCGTCTTCGTGCCAGACCATTCGCGGCAAGGCGGCGAAGAACTCTTCCGGCGTAACGATCACTTCGTGATGCTCCGTTCCGTAAGCCAGCGACACCAGCCGGGCGAATTCAAGTTCGTTGGCTTCGGCTTCATTGAACGCGACCGAGAAAGTCTTGATTCGCCCGTTGACCAACTCGGTCATCGTGGCCGCAATCGCCGAAGAATCTATGCCGCCTGAAAGAAAAACGCCGAGCGGCACATCCGACATCAGATGCGACTGCACGGCGTCGCGGAACAACTCCCGCCATTCGGCGATGTAGTCCTCGTCGCTGCGGCGTCCGTTTTCGGAACCGGCGTTAAACGACAAATCCCAATACCGGCGGACGCTGATTTTGCCGTCTTCCCATGTGAGTGTGTGGCCCGGCGGCAGACGTTTGATTCCGCGAAAGAGCGTCTCTTCGCCCGTCGGAGAATTGTTGGCCAGGTAATCGGGCAACGCGCTGAGATTGACTTCGGGTTTGGCCGCCAGCGACGCGAGCAGCGATTTGATCTCGGATGCGAAATAAAGCGCGCCGTCGTCCGCCGCGAAATAGTAGAGCGGTTTGATGCCCAGCCGGTCACGAGCCAGCAACAGTCTCTGTCTGGCTTCGTCCCAGATGGCGAAGGCGAACATCCCGCTCAACTCGGCGACCACATCCGCGCCGCGCTCTTCGTAAAGATGAATGATCGTTTCGGTGTCGCTGTTGTTGTGGTAACGGTGCCCGCGCGATTCGAGCATTGGGCGCAGTTGCGGGTGATTGTAGATTTCGCCGTTGAAGGTGATCCATATCTCGCCCTCTTGGCCGCCGTCGCGGCGCCTGCCGCAGACGCCACCTCCGGGGCCATTGGACATCGGTTGATGGCCGCCCGCTACGTCAACTATTGATAAACGGCGATGTCCCAAACCGACGCCGCGCCGCAAATACATTCCCTCTTCATCCGGCCCGCGATGCGTCATCGTGTCGCGCATACTGATCAAATGGGCGCGATCAACGTGGCGATTCAATTGTCTGGGAATGGCGATGCCGCAGATGCCGCACATTTTCGATTACTCCATATCGAGCCTTTGACCTGTCACATCTCGATGGTGGCGGCGCGTTCGCCTTGACACTCCTGTTGATCGGCGCGCGAAAGCAACGCCGCTACGATGCGTTCGGATGTGCGGCCATCCCACAGTTCGGGGACGCGCGCGAATTTCGACCGCTCGTTGGCGATGATCGCTTCGGCGGCGGAAACGATGCGCTCGTGATCCACCCCGACCACCTGATTCGTGCCCTGTTCAACGGTGATCGGGCGCTCGGTATTTTCGCGCAAGGTCAGGCACGGCACGCCCAGCGCCGTCGTCTCTTCCTGCAAGCCACCCGAATCGGTGAGCGTCATCTTCGAGTTGCTCCACAGCTTCAGGAAATCCAGATAGCCGAGCGGATCCATCACCCTCACTCCCGGCGGCGGTTCGACGCCGAATTCGCGCATCCGGCTCTGGGTGCGCGGGTGCGCGGGGAAGACGATTGCCAACTCGCGCGAGATTTCGCCGAGCGCCGCGAATATCAGCCGCAGCGTATCCGGGTTATCCACATTCGACGGGCGATGCAGCGTCAGCACGGCGAAACCCTGCGGGATCAAACGCAGGTCATCCAGGATTGACGACCGCTGCGCGCGTTCGATCTGCCGGTAGAGCGTGTCAATCATGACGTTGCCGACGCGGACGATGCGTTCCTGGGGGATGCCTTCGCGCAACAGATTTTCGTCGGCGTCGGGGCTGGGCGTCAGCAACAGGTCGGAAAGCTGGTCGGTCAGCACGCGGTTGATTTCTTCGGGCATCGTCCGGTCGAAACTGCGCAAGCCCGCTTCGACGTGGGCGACGCGGATGCGCAACTTGTTGGCGACCAGCGCGCACGCGAGCGTCGAGTTGACATCGCCCACGACAACCACCCAATCGGGGCGCTCTGCGGCCAGCGCGCCCTCAAACGCCATCATCACCCGCGCAGTCTGTTCGGCGTGCGTTCCGTCGCGCGTGTCCAGATGCACATCCGGCTCAGGCATGCCCAGATCGCGGAAGAACGCCCCGGACATCGCGTCGTCGTAATGTTGCCCGGTGTGAACCAGCGTCTGGCTGATTTCGCCGCCGCGCCTTTTCATCTCGGCGATGATCGGCGCCATCTTCATGAAGTTGGGACGCGCGCCCACCACGTTCAGAATCTTCACCATATCCACTCTCTTCCGAAAATAACCGCGCCAGACAGTGACGAATTTATTCGTCACTACCTGGCGCGGTTTCATTGCTTCAATCTGGCGTTTTGTAGATTGCGCTGCGCAGAAGGATCCGCGCTACAACTCCACTGCCTGAGAATCTGTTTCTCCATGTCCGCGATTTGATCGAGCGCGCCGGGAAAGATCAGGGTCAGAAATTCGTGCTGGCCCGCGCATTCGGCCTCGAACACGGCCACAGGCGCCGGGGCGAATTGCGCGTAACAGGTCGAGACCCAGCCTTCGGTCACGTTGGCGGTGATTTCGGTGTTGATGTCCGTCTCGCTGATTACTCTGATAGTCAGAGCCGAGCCGTTGACGTGACGCGCCTCGACGTGGCCGCCGCCGGCTCTCACGCCGCAATCGGGCGTGAGGTGATAGCGGATGGAATAACGATGATGCGCGCGCGCGGCGAACTGGTCGCGCACGATCAGATAGGCCGGCAGATTGTTCTGCGCATCCGGTTTGACGAAGAGCACCGACCGCGTGTGCGTGACCGGATCGTTCAGCCGCTCGTAACCGTTATGCGAACCTTGAAAGAAGATCGCGTCGCTGTGCTCGATAAATTCACGCAACCGGCATTTCGCCGCCGTCCGCCACGCGAAAGCGGTCGCGGGAATTGATTGCGGTTGATCGTCAACCACTACTGTGTTGTGCGCGGCGGTCGAACGGAATTCGTTGCGCGTTTTCAGGTCGGCGGCGTAAACGAATGTTCCGGGATCAACGATCCAGGTTACGCCGCCCGATGCGAATTCGATTGAGAGCGCGTCCGAATGCGCGTGCCCGCAGCCTCGTTCGGAACCGTGCGGCCCGCAATCAACCAGCACGAAGCTGGAATCGGCGCGCCAGCCGTCGCGCATCACGAAATAGCCGCTCGCGGTGAACGCCTGGGCGACTTCGCGGTGCGCGTCCGCCCTCAACCGGTCGTAACAGGCGATGCCCTCAGGCCCCAGCAGCCACAGCATCTCGGCTGGCGCGTCTCCCGCGACGTACTTCCAATCGCCGCGTTTGAGGATGGCCGAACCGATGGCCAGCGTGTCGCGGAAATCGTTGGCCGCTCGCGGCGCGAGTTTGACCAGCCGCCCGCCGTCGTCATCGCCGAAGAGCGGCGACGATCCATCAGGCCGCGTGATCCACATCAGGTGATCGAGCAGCGATTCGAGCTTTTGCCAGAGCATGGTTTCCGACTCGCGCTCCATCGTGATGTCGTTGGCCCGCGTCAATGCGAACAGATGCGTATAAATATCCGTCGTGTAGCGATGGTAGTAGGACGATTGCTCGAAATAAACGCCGTCGTCGCGGATTTGTTTCCGCGCCTGATCGAGCAGTATTTCAAGCCCCAGGCTGCGCCATCCTTTGGCGCGGCTCAGTTCCGGCAGCGCCAGTCCGAGGTAGAACAATCCCAGAGCTTCGCCGGTCAGGTGCGTGTTGGGGCTGAAGTAATACGAAAGATATTTCTCGATGTGGCGCCCGTGTTCGATCAGCGATTTCAACAGCCGCGCGATGAAATCCGGCGTGAGTTCCCTGGAATCAATGCACAGGTGCAGCGCCCACAGCCACGCGATCGAGCGGAAAGCCACTTCCAGGCTGGAAGCCCAGTTGATGCCCATCCCCACTGGATTGGCGTCAATCCAGGCGGAAACCTGATCAACGAATCCTTCGGCGAAGCGATTGTCGGCGGTCAGCCAATAGGCCTGGCCCAGTGTGACGAAATGCGCGTGGCGATTGAGTTCCCACACGACTTTCGGGTCGCCGCCGCTCAAGGGGTCGAGCGGGTGCAGCTTGCTCCAATGCGAAACCGGCGCGCGATTGCCCGACACAGGGTCAAGATGCCAGTCAATCGGCGAATCGGGCGGAGCGCCGAAATCCAGATTGGCATGGCCCAGCAGAGAGAGTCTGCCCGTCAGAGCTTTTTCCGCAGATGCGATGATGGCGTCGTGTTCAGTGGGAAAACGTCTGTTCATCATCTCGACAATCGCGCGCCGCTGTTCGAGCGAAGGCAGGAAGCGCCTGTTTTTCGCCCGCAGCCGGTACCGCAACAGATCGGCGGTGCCTTCGCCGGTTCCGTCGCGCCAGACGGGATTGAATTCGCGGTAAAGCTCTTCATCGCTCATTTCCTCCGCGCGCGCGCGCAGGAACCGGTCGCTCAACCTGGACAATCGCTGGCGGCCGCGAATCCGCAACTCATCAAGGCTTAACCCGCGAATTTTGCTGAGTTGTTCAAGGCTAATCGGCATATTCATCACTTCACAACTTTGATTACTCTGACCGCCGCATACCATCGCAGCCATTCAGCGCGCCGGAGCAGCGCGCCATCGAGCCGGTAAAAGAGAGCCGCCAGGCCGCCCTCGATGGGGAACCACCTTGCGACGTTGACGAAAGGCAGTTGATAGGCCTTGCAGTGATACCGGCTGAACCGTTCGGCGAATCGCTCCAGTTCCTGATCAGTCAAAGGCCGCTCGAACGGCGACACGCCCGGCGGGCGATAAGGAATCAGGCGGCGAACTTTCGAGAGGAATCTCGAATTGCGAACCGGCTGCTTGAATACGCCATATCCGCCGGAACGCAATACGCGCCAGACCTCCCGCGAAGCCAGCTCCAGATCGAGGTAATTCAGGATGGCCATCCCGAAGACCACGTCGAACGACCGGTCAGGAAACGGAAGTTCGTGGGCCGATCCGGTGAAGAGTTCAACCCGCTCGCTGACGCCATTGACCTCTGCGCGACGCCTCGCAAGTTCGATCAGCGAATTGGAAATATCAAGGCCGCAAACTTCGGCCCCTCTGTTCACCAGCAGAACCGTGTTCTCGCCACTGCCACAGCCGAGGTCCAGGACCTTCTTTCCTCTCACATCGCCGAGCAGGTTGTAGGCGTATTCGATTCCAAAAGGAGTGTCAGCCGGCGGCGCCAGATAGCGTTCGATTATTCGTCCGGCGACTCTCAAATCCGCGTTTCGTATCCGCGAGGCTTCGTTGTCGCCACGTTCTATCTCGGCTTGCTCTCGCCTTCTGAGTTCTGCTCTGTCAGACGGCATCGAGTTTCTTATTCACTGTGCGGCGCAGCTTCCATCTCAATTCCGGGGGATTGACTCGAAAGTCTATTGCCAGGGGTCGGAGCGTGAAGACGTTTTGCCAGCGCACGGGGCGGCGATGGCTTGCGGGGCATGATGCGCGCGTCGCGCCACATTCGCAATCCCGGCGCTGCCAGCGTTGTTGGATTCGCGTAAAATCTCCTTGCCGCTCTCAACGATCTCTTTCGCGCTATTGGCCGCCTTCGATTCAGCCAGCGCGCGATAAACCGCCAGCCACTGCTGTTTGATCAAAGGCCACGTGTAACGCGCGCATTCCGCGCGCGCGCGTCGGGCGATGCCGGCGGCCAGCGCCTGATCTTCAATCAGGCGAATCGCGTTGGCGGCCAGCGCTTCGTGATCGCCACATTGAACCATCAGCCCGGTCTTTTCGTGCTCGATCATGTAAGGCAGACCGCCCGCGTTCGTCGTCACCACAGGCAATCCGGCGGCGAAGCATTCGGTGATCGAGTTCGGCATATTGTCAATGTCGTTCGCCATCAAATAAACGTCATGCGCGTCGTAAACGGCGGGCATCCGGTCGAAGGGGATGCATCCTGTAAAAACCGTGTTGCGTAAACCCAGATCGCGCGCAATCTGCTCGTTCTTTGCGCGTTGCGATCCGTCGCCCGCCACAGTGAGGCTGGCCGCCGGATAGCGCCGCTGGATCAACGCGAACGCCCGCAGCGCGCAGGGCACGTTGTAAAGCGGCTCGTGCGAGCGGCTGGTGAAAAACGCCGGGCGGAACAGCCTGCGTTCGCGGAACGGATACGCGTCAAGTTTGGCGATGTTGAAGATCGCGCGCGCAGTCAGCCCGAAACGCGCGAAAACATCAACCAGGTAACCCGAAGGCGCGATGGTGATGTCGGCCAGCCGAATCACCGGCGCGGCCATCCAGTACCAGTGGCTCAGGTGACCTTCGGCCTCGCCGCTGTGGTAATGCATGATCACCCGCTTCCCGTACAGCTTTGCGATCAGCACAGCGGGCGCCGGAACCAGAAAGAACGAAAAGTACGACGCGGCGTAAACCTGAACGATGTCGTAGCGCGGCAGTTTGACGAGCAGGAGCAAAAGAGTGGCCAGCGTCGTAACAACCGTTCGCACATATTTGACTTGCTGCAACCGGCGCAGCGGGCCGGGCAGCGCGGGGTTGCTCGGCAACAGTTCAGCTTCGATCTCCGGCGCTTCTTTCAATCCTTCAAGCAGCCGGGCCGCCTGGATTGACTGGCCGCCGAGCGTGTCGAGCGATGGAGCCACGTGGCAAACTCTGATTGGGCGCTTCCTGCCTCTCTCGCCTCTCATCATTCTCCCTTTAACACCCTTCTCCAATGATCTCGTCATAGAGCTTTTCGACCGACGCGACCATTCGCTCCATCCCGAACCGCTCGATGATGAATCGCCGACCACGCATTGCGATCAGATCGCACTGATCGGTTTGCGTGAGCGCGAATTCGATTCGTTCCGACAACGCTCCGGCGTCCGATGGCGGAACCAGGAATCCAGTCTCGCCATCCCTGATCAACTCCAACACGCCGCCGACCGCTGTAGCGATCACCGGCGTTCCGGCGGCCATCGCTTCCATCACCGCGTTGGGCAAACCTTCGTGCAGCGAGGCGAGAACGGCGACGTCGAACGCGGCGGCCAATTGCGCGGAGTCTTTGCGGTATCCAAGAAGATGCGTGCGAGCGCCAATGCCCAGCCGCGCGGCCTGCGACGAAATCTCGTCGCGCAATTCGCCGTCGCCCACCAGGACGAGATGAACGCGCGCATCGGCCTTCATGATTTTCGCCGCCGCTTCGATCAGGTAACGATGTCCTTTGACCGGCTTCAATCCGGCGACCGAGCCGATAATCCTCGCATCGGCGTCGAGTCCGAGTGCGCCAAACAGCGCTTCACGTTGTCGTTCGCGCAGCGCGCGCACGTTGGCGGGCGCGTTCAGTCCGTTGTGGATCACCACAATTTTGCCGGCGCCGGCGCTGCCCATTTTCAAGATGTAATCGCGTATGCCTTCGGCGTTCACCAGCACGCGGTGCGCAAGTTTGTGAATGTACCTGGCGCCCCAATCGTGCAGGCGGCGGTCGGACAAACGCAGATGGCGTTGCGCGGCGATCACGCGCGTTCCGCACAACCGCGCCGCCGTCGCGCCGATTACGCCGGCGTAAAAATCGTGCGCGTGCAGCAGCCCGATCCGCTCCCGGATCATCATCTCGCGGAGCCGCAGAAGCTGCTTAACCGCGTTCGCGTTATAAAAACCAGTCAACGGAAATTCCGGCGCAACCGGGAAACGCGCGGCGATCTGTTCGCGCAACGGCCCGCGCCACGCAAGCGCCGCCAGCCGCACGTCGAAACGGCTTTCGTCAATTCGGTTGAGCAGTTCAGCCGCCTGCCGTTCGGTGCCGCCAGCGTCGAAGCTGTTGATCAGATGAAGCACGCGAGGGCGCTCGACGCCCGGTTGAACCGCGCGCGCGCCATCCCGCTTCACATCTGATTTTGCCGGTAATACGCTCATCAGCGTTCTTCCTGCGCCACGTAGTGACGAATTACAGCATTTTTCATTCGGATGAGTAGCCACAGAGTTCACAGAGATCACGGAGAAATCGTCAAGGCCCTCTGTGCTCTCTGTGTTCTCTGTGGCTAAAACTCTTCACCTATCTGAAAACCGCTGTACGTGGTTGTTTCAAACACACTTCCAAACTATGCGGCGGCTCCAAAATATTTCCGATCAACCACCAGCGCCTCGCTCAATATTCGTCCCTTCATCTCCGACGGCACAGGCACGCCCATCAGCGTCAGCAAAGTCGGGGCGATGTCCAGATTGTCGCATTCCGGGATGTGGCCGCCGGCGCGAATGCCCGCGCCGTAAAGCAGCAGAGTTCCTTTTGGATCGTGGCAGCCCGATTTGATCTGGCCGGTGTTGTAAACGATGTCGCCGTAGCGGAAGATTCCGCCGCCGCCCAGATGCGGAAACACGCAGCGCGAATCTTCAGACAAGCCCTCATACAAAATCAGGTTGACCGTCACGCAATCGCCGATGTTGACGGTGGTGAACATCGGGCGCTCCGGCGAATCAACGTAAGCGTCTCTGATCCTTTGCTCCAGCTCCTCACGCAATCCTTCGCTTTCGAGGTAGATGTTGAACTGATCGGACATCGTCGAGAGCGCTCGCGCTTTGCCCTGCATTCCGAGTATCTCGATCAAGCGTTCGAGCGAACGAACCTGGCAAATCGGTTTGCCGTCGCGCAACTGGCTGGCGAACGGTTTCTGTCCCATGCTCGAAGCCACGACCAGCGTCGTTTGTTTATCGAGCAACGACAGTACACGCCGCAACAATTCATCGGCTGTGCGGTAGCCGTGCTCAATCGCGCCGCCGTACTGTTTGATCTCGTCTTCGCTTGTCGGCTGCTCGAAGGCCTCCGGCTGCATCGCCTTCCAATACGTGTGCATGTAATGCGCGACGTGATTGGTGTGAAAGGTCGCAAAATCGGGACGGTATTGCCGGTAAAGACTGCTGAAAAAATCGAAGTTGACCAGCGGTTGCAGCGCGACCCGCTGCCATCGCACGCCGGGATCAACTTTTTCATGCGCCAGTTGATTGGCGATGCGCGCCATCGTGCCCGCCCTCAGCCCCAGCGCCATCAGCTTCGCGCCGAGTTTGGCCTTGAACATCAGGGAGTCCTGATCCGAAGGCAGGCGGATCGAACGGGTATACGTCAGATTCAATTCCTGGATCGGCTGCAAATATTCCGGATAGGTCGTCGAGTCCTGCGCGAAAGTGTCAGGCACGTAAAAGCCATTAACCTGGCGCGGAGGCCACGAGCAGAGGCTGCCGTAAACGCCGATTTTTAATCCGTACTGCCGGCAGATTTCCCAGATTCGTTTGGCGCGGATCGTGTCCGGAGGCTGTTCGAGAAAGTAGACATTATGAACGGACTGAGGACACCCGGTGTACAAAGTCGTCCACGTGATCCAGGGATCGAGTTGCGGCGGCAAATCAACGCTCATCGGCGAGGCCCACACGCCGTCTCTCATCAGTTTGGCGAAGGTAGGCAGTTTGCCTTGAGCGATAAGCGGGTCAATCAGGCTCCAGGTGATCTCGTTCAACTCGACGAGCAAGACTTTATTGTGAGTCATCCTATACTTTCCGCCTTCCTTCTCAACTCCCGCTCGACGCTTTCGCAATCGCTTCCGGACGATTCAGATTCGCGGCGCTTCCGGCTCCGGCAAAACTCTCCGCAGGCTCCCGGTCAATAAACGACCGGCGCCAAAGTTCAAACGTCAGCAGCGCCCACAGATGCCGCGCGTTGTCGCGCACACCGAGGCGATGCTCTTGCAACAAACCTGCCACAGTCTTGACGTTGAAATAACCTTGTTGGCGAGCGCCGGAACTGGTCAGCAAGTCGTGGCACATCGCTCCCAATTCCCCCTTAAGCCAGTGTTTGATTGGCACATCGAAGCCCTGTTTCGGGCGATGGATGATTTCATCAGGGATTAAACCTTCGACGGCGCGCTTCAAAATATATTTCGTCTCCCAGCCTCTGCTCGTGCGGCGCAGTTTTAATGACGCCGGAATGGTCTGCGCGAATTCGATCAGGCGGTGATCGAGCAGCGGCGCCCGTATCTCAATCGAATGCGCCATGCTCATCCGGTCTACCTTGACCAGGATGTCGCCGGGCAAATAGGTCTTGCTGTCCAGATACATCTGCCGGTCGAGCCGCGCGCGCGAAACCGGCTCCTCGAAAATTTCCTCGAAGGTCTTCGTGGATGCGTGGCCGTTCAATTCAGCCAGCAGCGCTTCGGAAAACAGCGATCGTTTGGTTTCCTCGTCGAAATAAGAAAGCGAGTCAACGTAGCGCGGGCCGGCGTCGCGCGAATTGACGCTCAGGAATCGTTTGCCGTAAGCGCCTCGCGGCAGCGCGCGGCTCAGCCGCAGGAAAATCTGATGGCGGATGAACGACGGGATCATCTCGAATTTTTCGCGCCCGCGTTCGATCAGGTAACGCTGGTAGCCGCCGAACACTTCGTCGCCGCCGTCGCCTGACAGAACAACCGTCACGTGTTCGCGCGCCATCTTCGACACGACGTAAGTCGGAAGGCTCGACACGTCGGCGAACGGTTCGTCGTGATGCCAGACGATTTCTTCAGCCAAACGGCAAACGTCCGGCGTGACTACGAATTCGTGATGATCGGTTTCGAGCAGCCGGGCCGCGACGCGCGCGTATTTCAGTTCGTCGAAATCGGTCTCGCTGAAACCGATGGAGAATGTCTTGACCGGCTGGTTCATCTGCCGCGCCATGAGCGCGACGACCGTGCTCGAATCAATCCCGCCCGAAAGGAACGCGCCCAGCGGGACTTCGCTTTCAAGCCGCACGCGGACAGATTCGGACAGCAACTGCCGCAACCGCCCGACGTATTCGCGCTCGGTCAACGGCGCGTCGCCTTGCTCATCGCGGTCATAATTGAAATCCCAGTAACGTCGTGTGCGAATATGCCCGTCTTTGAAACTCAGCGTGTGGCCGGGCGGGAGCTTGTAGACGCCTTTGAACGCCGTCTGAGGATCGGGCACGTAACCGAAGGTCAGGAAATCCGAGATGGCTTCAAAATTGATTTCGCGTTTGATCGCGGGGTGGCGCAGCAGCGATTTGATCTCGGAGCCGAAGACAAACGCGCCATTCGACAGCGCGTAATGCATCGGCTTTTTGCCGACGCGGTCGCGCGCCAGCAGCAGCGATTTATCGCGGCTGTCCCAGATCGCAAAGCCGAACATTCCGCGTAGCCGCTCGACGCAACGCTCGCCTTCTTCCTCGTACAGATGAACGATGGTTTCAGTGTCGGCGCCCGTCTTGAAACGGTGTCCTCGCGCAATCAGGTTTTCGCGCAGTTCGCGGTAGTTATAGATTTCGCCGTTGAAGACTATCCAAACCGCGCCGTCTTCATTGCTGATCGGCTGATGGCCGCTGGTCACGTCAATGATCGAAAGGCGGCGCATGCCGATGGCCGATTGAGAGCCATCGAAACTTTCCACCCGGAATCCCCAATCATCCGGCCCGCGATGTTCGATCACATCGCACATGCGTTTGATCAACTCGCGAGCTTCCATCCCGGCGAGCGAGGCTCTCGGCCCGATTGTTCCTGCGATACCGCACATTTCTTTATTTCTGCATGACTGATCAGCCCTCTTCGTCGCGTAGCGACGGTTTGAGTTTAGGCAGGTCGTTTACGGCCTGCATGAGACGCCGAATAATATATTTCGTCGCGTAGCGATGATTGAATCAATTGCGACACCGGTTTCAGCCGTCGCTACGCGACGTGAAAATCGTTTGCCTCGCATGCAGGCCGTAAACGACCTGCCTAAACTCAAACC
>WBZO01003459.1_pt1 | contig 18391 bp, 20 predicted proteins | sample 5204261 | NCBI WGS metagenome assembly WBZO01 (sample SAMN12412400, study PRJNA552823) | activated sludge metagenome | isolation source: activated sludge from anammox sidestream of wastewater treatment plant... | place: USA: North Carolina | collected 2017-09
CCTCGACCAGTTAGCCAGCCGCACCGGGGGAACGTCTGAATATATCAACTCGCCCAACGCGGTGATCCGCTTCCTGAATGATCGCGTCAAGAATCTCGGTCAATCCTTCGCCGAGCGGGTCACGATACGGTGTGATCAGAAGCGCTGAGCGGGATTCCCCGGTAAAATACCCGGATGATGAGAATGCTGCTGGCGGCGGGGCTGCTGGTCAAGCTCGCCGTCGCCTGGGCGGGGCCGGTCTGCCACATCCATCCGCCGGCGACCGATCCCGCCTCCGCGTTGACGACCCCGCCGATTGCCGGGCCGTACGCCTCCGGGGAGGCGTGCGAGCAGGCGAACGAGCGTCTGTTTGCCGGTCAGGGCCGCTGCCACTGTGCCTCCGACTGGGGGGCGACGGGGGTGAAGCCGTTCCTGTCTCCATCGCCTGTGATGCCGGAAGACCCGGCGCTCAACGCCCGCCCGTTCTACTAGCCGCCGGTTGACCCCGGGCCCGCGTCCGTGTGGATAACGTGGTCAGCGAAGTCAGCACCCCCGGGCGGAAACGGCCGGTGCCGGCGGCGAGCACCGACTTGAGCCGCACCTGCGGGGTAGGCCGGTGAAGACCCAGAAGGCGATGGCCGGAGGCAGGAACAGCATCAGCAGGAACAGGACCAGAACGCCTCTCTGCAGGGCATTCGTGGCCAGCGTGTGCGGGCGTTTCTTGACGATTTCCGAGTCGTCGTCCCGGTAACTCAGGCCCGGGCCGCACGGCAGCAGGTCCTGTTGCCCGGCACCTTCGTGGCCACTCGATCGCGCTCTGGTCGCGTGCCTCTTGTGCTATCCTGTGGCGGACGGTTTGAGCGGTTCATGGTGACCCGTATCGGCCCCCTCGCAACGATAGGCTGTAAACCCCGTCAGGCCCGGAAGGGAGCAGCGGTAGCAGTCGATGCGTGTGCCGGGGTGCGGCGGGTACGGGTTGCCTCCCTTCCCGAGGAAGCGGGACCGCCTTCAGGCGCGAGCCCTGCTTTGAGGTACACTGCATGCCTGCCGGATGCGGTCGGGACGACACCGGGATCCGATACGACGGAATGGGAAATCGATGAGCTATCAAGTGCTTGCGCGCAAGTGGCGGCCGCGCACCTTTACCGAGATGGTGGGGCAGGAGCATGTGCTGCGCGCGCTCGTCAACGCGCTCGACCATGACCGTCTCCATCATGCCTACCTGTTCACCGGGACGCGCGGGGTCGGCAAGACCACGATCGCGCGGGTGCTGGCCAAGGCGCTCAATTGTGAACGGGGCGTCGGTTCGAACCCGTGCGGCGAATGCGCCTCCTGCCGCGAGATCGACGAGGGTCGTTTCGTCGACCTGATCGAGGTGGACGCCGCCTCGCGCACCAAGGTGGAGGATACGCGCGACCTGCTCGATTACGCCCAGTACGCCCCCACGCGGGGACGCTACAAGGTCTATCTCATCGATGAGGTCCACATGTTGTCCAAGCACAGCTTCAACGCCTTGTTGAAGACGCTGGAAGAACCTCCGCCACACGTGAAGTTTCTGCTCGCGACCACCGATCCGCAGCGTCTGCCGGTCACCATCCTGTCGCGTTGCCTGCAGTTCAACCTGAAGCACCTTTCCGCCGAGTCGATCGCGCGCCACCTGGGCAGGATCCTCGACCAGGAAGGTATCGAATCCGAACCGGCGGCGGTGGCGCAGATCGCCCGCGCCGCGTCCGGCAGCGTACGCGACAGCCTGAGCCTGCTCGACCAGGCCATCGCCTACGGGGGCGGGCGGGTGGTGGAGGCGGAGGTGCGGGCGATGCTCGGTACGATCGAGCAGGGCTATGTCATCGAGTTGCTCGAGGCCCTCGCCGCGGGCGACGGCGCCGCGCTGCTGCAGTGTGTGCAGCGTGTGGCGGAACATACCTTCGAGTTCTCCGACCTGCTCGATGAAACGATCTCCGCGCTGCAGCGCATCGCGCTGGCGCAACTGGTCCCCGCCGCCGTGGACGACAGCCATGGTGACGCCGCGCAGATCGCCGCGCTCGCGGAACGCATGAGCAGAGAGGACGTGCAGCTCTATTATCAGATCGCTGTGCTCGGCCGGCGCGATCTGCCGCATGTACCCGAGCACCGCGGCGGTTTCGAGATGATTCTACTGCGCATGCTCGCGTTCCGCCCGGCCGGGCCGGGGGAGATCGCGACGGAGACGCGTGGTGCCGCGCCCCCGCCCGCAACGAAGCCTCCGGGGTCGCGGACCGCCGCTCCTCCAGCGCAGACCCCGGCGTCGACCGGCGCCGCTCCGTCGCGGCCCGCGGCGCCCCCGGCCGACTCCGGCTGGAACGACGTCGTGAATACCCTGGGCCTGCAGGGCATGGTGCGTGAACTCGCCGTCAACTGCATCCTGCTCGGACGGGACGGTGAGGTGATCCGTCTGATGGTCGACAAGGCCCACGCGCATCTGTACAACAAGACCATGGAGGAACGGCTCCAGCAGGCGTTGTCCAGGCATTACGGTGCCGATATCCGTCTCTCCGTTCAGATCGGCGAGCCCGAGGGGGCGACGCCGGCGCGCCTGCGCCGGCAGCAGGAAAACGATCGCATGCAGGCGGCCATCAGCTCGCTCGAGAATGACGCCGAGGTGAGGACCCTGAAAGAGACCTTCAATGCCCGCATTGTGCCGGAGACGGTGGAACCGCTCGACTGACGGGCAGGACGGGCGACCCGCCCGCGTTCATATCCATCGTCGCCGGGAGCGCGGCGACGCCATAACCGAGAGGAAGTGTCATGAAAGGTGGCTTGGGTAATCTGATGAAGCAGGCGCAGAAGATGCAGGAGGATCTGCAAAAGGCGCAGGAAGAGATCGCCGCCATGGAGGTCACCGGTCAGGCCGGCGGCGGCATGGTGAGCGTCGTCATGACCGGCCGCCACGACGTCAAACGGGTCAGCATCGACGACAGCCTGCTGAAGGACGACAAGGAAATGCTGGAGGATCTGATCGCCGCCGCCGTGAACGACGCGGTGCGCCGGATCGAGAGCGAATCCAAGGAAAAGATGGCGGGCATGACGCGCGGCCTGCCGCTGCCGCCTGGAATGAAGCTGCCGTTCTGACGGGACGCCGGTGTCCGACAGCCCGCTCATCGACCGTTTGATCGAGGCGCTGCGTTGCCTGCCGGGCGTCGGCCCGAAGTCATCGCAGCGCATCGCCTATCACCTACTCGAGCGCAACCGCGAGGGGGCCCGCAGGCTGGCCGTGGCGCTGCAGGAGGCCGCCGACGGGGTCGGCCGCTGCGGTGAATGCCGGACGCTGAGCGAGAACGTCCTGTGTCGCCTGTGCGCGAGCGACAAGCGCAACGCGGCGCAGCTGTGTGTGGTGGAGAATCCGGTGGACGTCCAGGCCATCGAACACACGACTTCCTATCAGGGGCGTTATTTCGTCCTGATGGGGCATCTTTCTCCGCTCGATGGCATCGGTCCGGAGGATATCGGTCTCGATCAACTGGAGCAGCGTTTCCGCCAGGGCAGGGTGAGCGAGGTGATTCTGGCCACCAATCCCACGGTGGAAGGCGAGGCCACCGCCCATTACATCGCCGATATGGCGCGCGAGCATGGCATCCGCGCCAGCCGCATCGCGTATGGCGTGCCGTTCGGCGGGGAACTGGAGTATGTGGATGCGGGGACGCTCTCGCACGCGATCGCCGGGCGACGCGATATCTGACGCGCGCGCCAGCCGCCGCGGGCGTCCCATGCGAGGGCCGGCGACCGGGGCTATCCCCATGGATGGCAGTCGGTGCGATGCGAGATCCGTCCGGGTGTGCGAAGGAGTATACCGATGATTCCAGGGACCGTACTGTTCGCCTCGACGACCTTCGCCATCATGCTGGCGACCTTCTTTCTGTCCCGGGTGCGCCGCCTGCATATCGTGGTGATGAGTTCGATCATGGTGATCGATCTTTTCTTTCCCGTCTATCTTTACATGACGCGGGATTGGCACAAGAAGCTGATCGAACACGGTGAGATATTCTCCTTTCTCATGTGGATGCATTTCATTCTCGTGATCACCTTGTATGTGCTCTATGTGGTGCAGATCCAGACCGCGCGCCGGATCCTCGGCGGCGACGACCAGATGAGGCGCGACCACCGCGCGCAGGGAATCGGCATCCTGATCACGCGCGGCCTGGTGATCTTCACCGGCGCCTTGCTGGCCGAGCCCGCGATCGCCTTTCACTAATCTCAGGAATACCGTATATTCCACCCACCCGAGCCCTTGCCCGGTTGATGTGGGCGGGATGCGCTCGCGCCATATCGACCGATAACCTACCGATTTACTCGGATATTTTCCGGAAAATAATACTTGACATACCCCGCCTCCCGAAATAAATATGTATACAAAATACATCTTTTATCCGGCAGGACCAAAAGACATTCAGACAAGGAGGGGGCATGGCGTCAACATTCAAACATCATCGGCGGCTGTACTGGTACGAGGCCATCATCGCGTTACTGCTTTTGCTCGGCGCCGCGCAGGCGTATGCCGAGAACCGGGAGTTCGAGCTCACGATCGAAGAAAGAAAGATCCAAGTGGCCCCCGACCTGGAGTATCAGGTATTCGCCTACAATGGCCAGGTGCCGGCACCGCTGATCCATGTGAAAGAGGGTGACGACGTTACCATCCACCTCACCAACAACACGACGCTGCCCCATACCATCCACTGGCATGGGCAGTACCAGCGCGCCAACCTTGTCGACTCCACCGAGCCCAGCAACTGGAAAATGGACGGGGTTCCCGGTGTGACGCAGAAGGCGGTTCAGCCAGGTGAGACCTTCACCTACAAGTTCAGGGCCGAGAAGACCGGAAGCACCTGGTATCACTGCCATGTCAACGTGAGCGAGCACGTCGGGATGCGCGGGATGTGGGGGCCGCTCATCGTCGATCCGGCCAAACCCACCAAGCTGGAGAAAAAGGTCACCAAGGACGTGATCATGATGTTCAGCTCATGGGATTCCAACTATGCGGAAAAGCTGGGATCGGGCGGGAGCCCGGTCGAGCCCTCCAATTATTTCTCCATCAACGGACGCTCCTTCCCGACGACGCAACCGATCAATGTCAAGAAAGGGGATGTGGTGAGATTCCGGATGTTTGGCGCGGGAGGGGAGCTTCATTCCATCCATATCCACGGTCACGACATGCTGATCACGCACAAGGATGGCCTGCCGCTGCCGGCGCCGTACTATGCCGACACCATTCTGGTCGCCCCGGGCGAGCGTTACGACGCCATCATGGAAATGAACAATCCGGGCATCTGGATGGTGCATGACCACATCGACCCACACGTCACCAACAATGGCAAGCATGATGGGGGGGTGATGACGGTGATCGCCTACGAGGGAATGATGCCGGTGATGTCGGACGATTCGCACGGCATGCTGCCCAATGACGACCCCGATTTCTACTACAGCGAATCGATGAAGAAGCCGTATGGCATGTACAACAATGAGCATTTCGCCGGCGCTCCGCTGCAGACCGAGGGGCGGCGCGAGCGGAGGAGGGAGCAACATGACGCACATTAAATACCTGGTTGCCGCCGTCATGCTGGCGGGTGCGAACATCGCCGGCGCGGAGGACGGCGCCGCCATCCTGCAGGGACAGTGCGCCTCCTGCCATAACCTGACGGGGCCGGCGCCCGCCACCCTGCAGGAATTGTGGAACCGCAAGGGCCCGGATCTGTTCTATGCCGGCCTGAAGTACAAGGCGGCCTGGATGGAGGTATGGCTGCAGAAGCCGGAACGGATCCGCCCGGCGGGCATGTTCTACCCCGATCACGTGAAGTCCGACGCCGAGGGCGGCGATGAAATCGACGACTCCACCCTCGTCGCGCATCCCGCGCTGCCCGCCCCCGAGGCCAAGGCCGTTACCGCGGCCCTGATGGAGCTCAAGGGCAAGGCGGAACTCGTCACGGCCGGGGCCTATACGCCCGGCACCCTCTCGCGCAGTTCCGGCGAGATGCTGTTCGACAAGTTCAAGGGATGCCTGGCCTGCCACGAGATCGAACCGGGTTACGGCGGCCTCTCCGGTCCCGAGGTCTATACCGCGGGGCAGCGCCTGCAGGAAGACTGGCTGGCCAGCTACCTGCGCGACCCGCATGCGTGGGATCCCAAGGTATTCATGCCCAACAAGCATATCAATGAAACCGATACGCGGAAGTTCATTGATTATTTCCACCTGCTGAGCGAGGAGGGCGCGAAATGAAGGTTCTGAAGGTGATCGTGGCCGAACTCTGCGTGGCCAGCCTGCTGCTGGCCTGGTCGATGGCGGCGTCAGCGGCGGAGAAGGCCGCGGACAATTATCACACCTACTGCGCCCAGTGCCACGGCGTGAAGGGCAACGGCAAGGGCGTCAACGTGCGCGACATGTCGGTGCAGCCGCGTAATCACACCGACTCCAAGGAGATGTCCGCGCGCTCGGACGACGATATCTACAAGGTGATCAAGGAGGGAGGGGTGGCGATCAACAAGTCGGTGCTGATGCCGCCGTGGGGGGATGTCTTCAGCGACGAGGAGATCCACGGCCTGGTGACCTATCTGAGGGAGCTTTGCCAATGCAGCTATGGCAAATAACGGAAGCGCCGGGTTCGAAAATCAAGCAATCGTGACAACGGTAATATACGCCAACAAAGGAGAGTGACGTGAACTACAAGAAGATGGTATTAGCGGTATCCATGGGCTGCGCCTTCGGCGCCTGCATCCAGACCGCCTCCGCCGAGACGGTGAAGGTGAAGATGCACGCGAAGGAGGTCATGGTGGAGATCGACAACAAGGGTACGAAATTCCCGGCCTGGACCTTCGACGGGAGGATCCCGGGGCCGGTCGTGCGTGTGAAGGAGGGTGACACCGTCGAGTTCGAGCTGGTCAACGAGAATACCAACAAGAACAGCCATTCGATGGATTTCCATGCGGCGCAGGTGGATGTGCTCAACGAATTCGCGCCGATCAAGCCGGGTGAGACCAAGAAATTCACCTTCGATGCCAAATACCCGGGCGTGTGGATGTACCATTGTGGCGCCGACCCGATGCACCAGCATATCGCGCGTGGCATGTACGGCATCATCATCGTCGATCCGAAAGAGGGTTACAGCGACAAGTTCCCCAAGCCGGATCGCGAATATGTGCTGGTCCAGGGGCAGTATTACTCGGATCCCGAGGACCATCACGCCATCATGGAAGACCGGGGCTACGCCGGTTCTCTGATCAACGGCAAGATGTTCCACTACGATCCAGTACACGACCAGAACGCGAGTCAGGTATTGGAGGCGAAGCCGGGTGAGCGGGTACGCATCTTTTATGTAAACGCCAACGTCAACCGACCCGCCGCCATCCATCCGATCGCCGGCATCTGGGACCGGGTGTATCTCAACGGCAATCCCAAGAATACGATCTACGGCATGGCCACCCTGCAGTTGGGCGTGTCCGAGGCGGCCACGCTGGATATCGTGTCGCCCAAGGATCGTCCCACTAACCAGGCCATCGTGGACCATACCATGGGTGCGGCCATGCGTGGCGCCATCACGGTGCTGATGAACAAGCCTGACGCCGATCCGGCGGCCGGCAAGGGTGACAATATCCTGATTCGTTGATACCGGAGAACACAGTTTCTTCCACGGTTACCCCGGCTTCGGCCGGGGTTTTTTTATGCCGTTTCGGGTTGCGGATACCGGCGGGTTCGAGGTAACGTGCTGGTATGCAACTCACCATGTATACCGATTATTCCCTGCGCGTCCTGATTTATCTTGGGCTCCGACGTGACCGCCTGTCGACCGTCTCCGAGATCGCCCAGAGCTATGGCATCTCACGCAATCACCTGGTCAAGGTGGTGCACAATCTGTCTACCCTCGGCTTCATCGTTGCCACCCGCGGCAAGGGCGGCGGGCTGAGCCTGGCGCACCCGCCGGAACGGATCGCCATCGGCGACGTGGTGCGTCACACCGAGGCGAATTTCAATGTCGTCGAATGTTTTGACAAGAAGAACAAAGCTTGCCCGATCACCCCGGTCTGCCGCCTGAAGAGCGTGCTGGGTGACGCGGCCGATGCGTTTTTACGCGTCCTGGACGGTTATACGCTGGCGGATATGCTCAAGAACGAGCAAAAATTGTCCATCGCCTTGCGGATCATCAAGCGCTGAATCCGGGCCGGACGTCCGCCGGGACGAAGTCCCGGGCCGGTCGGCCATTTCCGCGCGGGACCGGAAGACGATGGTCCCGCCTTGCAGTGCGGATGAAAATGCTTAAGAATTCCCTCGATGCCTCGGGAGGGCGCTGCGTCCGGACGGGACCCGCGCCAGACCCTGGACCGATCCACGGCATGAGGACCATGCGATGTCACGCATCAAACGACTATTGATCGCCACCGATCTGTCGACGCCCGCGCGCCATGCGGCGGAGCGGGCGGCATTGTTCGCCGGAGACGTAGCGGGGACGCTCGATCTCCTGCATGTCGTCGCGACGGCTCCGCTGGACAAACTGCGCCGGCTCGTGCGCGAGATTCCCGCGGAGGCCGAGCAACGCCTGGTGGATGCCGCTCGGGAGGAGCTGCGCCAGTTGGCCGAGTCCCTGTCGAGCCGATACGGCGTGACCGCGGGCGTGCATGTCGTATCGGGCGCCGTCGTGCGGCGCCTGAACGAGGAGGCGGACGCCCGGGAGGCAGACCTGATCGTGCTGGGTGCCCGCGGGGCGGGCCTCGTGCAGACCCTGCTGCTCGGTTCGACCGCGGAAAAGATGGTGAGCCGGGCCACGCGCCCGTTGTTGGTCGTCAAACAGCCGCCACGCGGGAGCTACCGCAGGCTGCTGGTGCCGGTGGACTTCTCGCCGGCGTCGCTGCCCGCGCTTCGGCGGGCGCATGCCGTGGCTCCTGAGGCCGAACTCATTCTGCTGCATGCCTTCGACGTGCCCTTCGAGGGTAAATTGCGCCTGGCCGGAGTGCCGGAGGAGACCGTCGATTTCTATCGCGCCGCCGCGAAGGAAGAGGCCATGCAGAAAATGGGCGAGCTGCTCGCCGCGGCCGGCCTGGAGCCGCAGTCGGCGCGCCGGCTCGTGCTGCATGGAGATCCGTGGCGGAATATCGTCGAGCAGGAGCGGGAGCAGGACTGCGATTTGATCGTGATGGGGCGGCGCGGCGAGGGTATGCTCGAGGAGTTTCTCCTGGGCAGCGTCACCAAGCGCGTTCTGACGGATTGCCACGGAGATGTGCTGGTATCGGTATGAGCCTCACGGCGGGATGGCCGCGGGAGGCGCGTAGATTCGACAATCGCATTGAGAGAGGGATATGGACGAGAAAGAGGCCAAGCTGGCGAAGATCGGCAGTTATATGGTGGACGGGTTTCATTACCTCGCGTTGTTCATCATCGGGGCCACCGTGGTCTGGTCGGCGGTGTACGAATACCTGGAGATCATGAGGAAAGGCCACGCTGAGCTCAAGGATATCCTTCTGCTGTTCATCTATCTCGAATTCGGCGCCATGATTGGCTGCTACTTCAAGAGCAATAAACTGCCCGTGCAGTTTCTCATCTTTATCGCCATCACCGCGCTGGCGCGACACCTGGTGATAGACGTGCAGAAGGAGCTGACTGAATTCGGGCTCTACCTGTATCTCGCGGTGACCGGCGCGATCGTACTCCTCAGCGTGGCGTTGTTCATCATCGCCTATGCCGAGCACAGATACGGCAGCCCGGAGGATGGCATCGAGAGGAGGCCCCGGCGCCGGCAGGGAGGCTCCGCACCCGATTGATCGGGCCGGTGTGCCGGCCCGTCAGTCGTATTCCGCGGCCGGCAACTCGCGCAGGATCGCGCGATAGCTGTCCAGCCGTTGCCGACCGATCATTCCCCGCTCGCAGGCGAGACTCACCGCGCAGCCCGGCTCCCCATCGTGGCCGCAGTCGCGAAACCTGCAGTCGGCGAGAAAAGGCCTGAACTCGCGGAAGCCGCGCGCCAGCTCCGCGGCGCCGATGCTCCAGAGACGGAATTCGCGTACGCCGGGGGAGTCGATGATGTCCCCGCCGCGCGGGAGATGGAACAGCAGGGTGCTGGTCGTGGTGTGGCGACCCTTGCCGCTGGCCGCGGATAGGGCGCCGATGCGGATGGCCCGATCGGGCAGCAGGGCCTGCAGCAGCGAGGATTTCCCGACCCCGGATTCGCCGACGAATACGCTGGTCCGGGTTGCCAGCACGGCGCCCAGCTCCGACAGACCGAGCCGCGTCTTCGCGCTGACGAGGCACAGTTCATAGCCCATGGCTCGGTAAGCGGCCATGTCGTCCCGCAGCCGCAGCGCCGGCGTTTCCTCCGCGAGATCCATCTTGTTCACGACCAGCACGGCGCCGAGGCCGAGCAGCTCGGCCGTGACCAGATAGTGATCGATGAGCGAGTGATTGATCCCGGAGGCCGTTGCGCCGGCCAGGGGGGCGGCGACTATGATCAACTGGTCGATATTGGCGCACAACGGCCTGGATTTTCCCCGCGCGTCGGAACGCGCGAGCAGCGAACGCCGCGGCTCGATCGCGACCACGGCGCCGTGCGCATCACCATGTCCCGCCTGCCACTGCACCCGGTCGCCGCACACGGCCTGTCCGGCGGATTTGCGCGCCACGCAGGGTGAACTGGTGCCGTCGCCGGCCTCGACCAGCAGGGTCCGGCCGAAATTCGCGATGACCAGGCCGGGCTGCGTCTCGGCGGCGGGCATCATGCGGATCCGTTTCCCGCGTGCCCGGCGAGCCGGGCGATGCGCGCGCCCGCCGGCGGATGACTGTAGTGGAAGGCGGAGTACCAGCGATCCGGCGTCAGCGTCGCGGCATTGTCTTCATAGAGTTTGATCAGTGCGCTGATGAGATCGCCCGCATTCGCCTCGCGCGCCGCGAACGCGTCCGCTTCGTACTCGTGGCGACGCGAGAGCAGGGCCGTGAACGGGCCGAGGAAGGTGCCGAATATCGGCGCGATGAACAGAAACAGCAGCAGGGCGCCGTGATTCGACGGGTGTTCCAGCCCGAGGCCGGAATGGAAGCCGGGCTGGTGAAGCAGCCAGTCGAGAAGCAGGACCGCGGCGAGCCCGCCGAGGGCCGACAGACCGATGCGCTTGGCGACATGGTGGCGCTTGAAATGACCGAGTTCATGCGCCAGCACCGCCTCGATCTCCTCCGGCCGGAGCGTATCGATCAGGGTATCGAAGAACACGATGCGTCTGCCGCGGCCGAAACCGGTGAAATAGGCATTGCCATGGGCCGATCGGCGCGAACCGTCCATCACGAAGACACCGCGACTGGCGAATCCGGTGCGCGCCAGCAGGGCGCCGATGCGGCGCTCCAGGTCCGCGTCCGGGAGCGGGGTGAATTTATTGAACAGCGGGGCGATCAGCAGGGGATAGACCCAGCTCATCAGCAGGGCGAAGGAGAGCCAGCAGAGCCAGACATAGAGCCACCAGAGAGGGTCCGCTTGTCCGGTGGTCTGCGGCGGGGGCACCATCAGCCACAGTACGGCGAATATCAGCGGCATACCGATGACCGCGGCGAGAAAAAGCCCCTTCGACAGATCGGCCGCGAACAAGGCGGGCGTCATGCGGTTGAACCCGAATCGCTGCTCGACGATGAAAGTGTGGTAGATTGCGAAAGGAAGCCGCAACAGCGCGTTGACGAGCAGTGCGCTGGCGACGACTCCGACGCCGGTGAGCAGCGGCGGAAGGGCGGCCCCGCGCCAGACGGCTTCGAGCAGATTCAGACCGCCGCCCAGGGTCCAGCCGAGGAGCAATGCGGTGTTGTACACCAGCGCGACACGGCCCGCGCGGAGCCGGGCGGAGGTATAGTCGGCTGCTTTCCGATGGCTCGACAGACCGATGCGCGCGGCGAAGGCGTCGGGGACGCGATCACGATGGGCGCGCACGTGGCGCAACTGACGGCCGTCGAGCCACCATTCCAGGACGCAGGCGCATGAAAGGGCGGCGAGAAAGGCGAAGGTAAAGCCGTTCATCGGGATACGGGCCGGCGCGCCGGCGGGGCCGGGGCATTACGCGAACATAACGCAACACGGGAAACACAGCCATGGCACAGGACGCGAATCATCTGATCTGGATCGACCTCGAAATGACGGGTTTGAGCCCGGACAGCGATTATATCATCGAGATCGCCACGATCGTGACGGACAGCGCGTTGAACATCCTGGCCGAAGGGCCGGTGATCGCGATCCATCAGCCCGATTCGGTGTTGGACGGGATGGACGACTGGAATACGCGCCAGCACGGCCAGTCCGGCTTGATCGGGCGCGTACGCAGCAGCACGCTCGGGGAGCGCGAGGCGGAGCGGCTCACCCTGGAATTCCTGCGTCAGTACGTCCCGGCCGGAAAATCGCCCATGTGCGGCAACAGCATCTGTCAGGACCGGCGGTTCCTGGCGCGCGGCATGCCCGCGCTCGAACGCTATTTCCATTACCGCAACCTCGACGTCAGCTCACTGAAGGAACTGGCGCGCCGCTGGGCGCCCGAGGTCTACAACGGTTTCACCAAGGACAGCACCCACCAGGCCCTGGACGACGTACGCGACTCGATCAATGAGCTGCGGTATTACAGGGAACACTTTATAAAGGCAGGACTAAGGACTAAGGACTAAGTCAAACCCAATACTCCTTGTATCGGAAACATCGGAGCATCAAAGATCGTAGCCTGGATGTAGGCGCGGAGCGCCGAAATCCGGGAAATAAAAACACCCCCGGATTCCGCTATGCTTCATCCGGACTACATGTATTATTCTTTCACTCAGTTCTTAGTCCTCAGTCCTGTCCTTTCAGAAGTCACCACCACTTCCCCACCTTCCCGTGCGGCACGCTGTGGCAGCGTTCGCAGGTCCACAGCGAGAACGAGACCTTGTCGTGGCAGCGGCCGCAGAACTGGCCGTTGAGGACCTTGGTCATGGTGATCGGGTTGGCGTCCTTCTGCGGGATGAAGATATCCGGGTGGCAGTTGCCGCAGGCCAGCCACTCGGTGTGCTGGCGGTGCGGGAACAGCACGTAAGGCATGTCGGCGGTGGCGGTCATCAGGATATTCATATCCATCGACTGCATGAGGGCGTTTTCCCAGGGATCGTCGGTGCGGCTCTTGCGCGGCGTGATGATGCCCTCATCGAGCGCTTTGACCCAGTCGACCTCGCCACGCTTGTCCTTGGGGAAGTCCTTCATCGACTGGGCCGGATCCTGCAGGGTGTTGATGGCCTCGCCGGTGGGGTCGTGGATGCCGTCCTCGGCGAGCGGTGAGAGCGGCGGTGCCTTCAGGTCGAGCGCGAAGGCGTCGGACCAGGGAGGCGCATGCAGTTGCAGCGCGATACCGGCGCCGGCGGCCAGGAAGACGAAACTACGAACCCATCCCGCGATCCGATGCCGCGGTTTGCCTTGCCTCATATCCGAACCCCCCTCCCGGTGGCCGGCCCGAGGCCGGCGTGGCCTATTGTTCCAGTGCCCAGCGGACGTGTTCCCTCACCAGTGCGGAGGGGTCGTCGCCGCGCGCCGTCAGGCTTTCTATGATGGCTGTCCTGTCCGGTTCCCGCGCGCCGCGCAGGGCGTTGCCCAGCGCGACCGCGATATTGCGCCGCCAACCGTCGTAACCGACGCGCCGGAGGGCGGAGCCCGTGGTGTATTGTAAGAATTCCGCCTCGCTCCATGCAAACAGAAGCCGCAATCCGGGTGCATCCAGGCCATGGCGCGGCATGAAATCGGATTCGGCGGAAGGGGCGGCGAAGCGGTTCCACGGGCATACCAGCTGGCAGTCGTCGCAGCCGAAGACACGGTTGCCGATCAGAGGGCGCAGTTCGACCGGGATCGGGCCGCGCAGCTCGATGGTGAGATAGGAGATACAGCGGCGCGCGTCGAGTTCGTAGGGCGCGACGATGGCCTGCGTCGGGCAGACGTCGATGCAGGCGCGGCAACTGCCGCAGTGATTCGCCCCCGGCGCGTCGGGCGGGAGCGGCAGGTCGGTGTAGAGCTCGCCGAGAAAAAACCACGATCCGCTGCGGGCATTGATCAGATTGGTATGCTTGCCGATCCAGCCCAGGCCGGCGCGCTCCGCCAGCGCCTTTTCCAGCACCGGTGCGCTGTCGACGAAGGCGCGGTAGCCGAAGGGGCCGCTCACGGCGGCGATGCGCTCCGCCAGCGCCTGCAAGCGGGCGCGCAGCACCTTGTGATAGTCGCGCCCGAGGGCGTAGCGGGAGACGTAGCCGAGCCGGGGGTCCTCCAGCACAGCCCAGGGATCGACGCCGCCCGGCGGCAGATAGTCCATGCGCACCGAGATCACGCGCAGCGTACCGGGCACCAGGTCGCGCGGACGGCTGCGGCGGGCGCCGTGGCGGGCCATGTAGTCCATCTCGCCGTGACGGCCCCGGTCGAGCCAGTTGAGCAGGCGCGCCTCGTGCTCGTCCAGTGCGGTGTCGGCGATGCCGGCCTCCGCGAAGCCGAGTTCGCGCGCCCAGATTTTTATATTCCAGGCGAGATCGGCGAAGAAGGCCGCGTCGGATTCGGGGTCTCGGTTCTGTGCGCTGCCGGGCATAATCGCTATGATAGCGCGTATGGAAGAGAGATTGCCCCGCCAACTGTATCGCGCCGCCCAGGTGCGCGAGCTCGACCGCCTCGCGATCGAAGCGCACGGCATTCCCACGCAAACCCTCATGGAACGCGCGGGGGCGGCGGCGTTCCGCCTGCTGCGCGCGCACTGGCCGCGGGCACAGCGCATCGGCGTGGTCTGCGGGACGGGCAATAACGGCGGTGACGGCTATGTGCTGGCGCGCCTGGCCCACGAGGCCGGTCTGAGTGTCGCGGTGTACGCGGTCGGCGAAACGGAGCGCATGCGCGGCGCCGCACGGGAGGCCGCGTCCGCCCTGCGCGCGGCCGGCGTGGAGGCGGTGACCTATGCCGGCGGCGCCCTGTCGGGGCACGAGGTCGTGGTGGACGCCCTGCTGGGCACGGGGCTCGATCGCGAGATCGAAGGGGTGGCGCGGGCCGCGATCGAGGAGATCGGGGCGTCCGGGGCGGAGGTACTGGCGCTGGATATGCCCTCCGGGCTGGATGCGGACACCGGCCGCGTCCGCGGCGCCGCGGTGCGCGCGAATCTTACCGTCAGTTTCATCGGACTCAAGCAGGGGGCGTTCACCGCGGACGGTCCCGACTGCTGCGGACGCATCCATTACAGCCGCCTGGGGGTGCCTGCGCAGATCTTTTCCCAGGTCGAGCCCGCCGCTACCCGTTTTTCCTATCAGGCCCTGGCGCCGCGCCTCAGGCCACGCGGTCGGGGCGCCCACAAGGGGCGATACGGCCATGTGTTGATCATCGGCGGGGATCACGGCATGAACGGCGCGGCGCTGCTGGCCGGACAAGCCGCCCTGCGCACCGGGGCCGGACTGGTCAGCATCGCGACCCGCGCCGGCCATGCCGCGCTGCTGGCGCTGGCGCGACCGGAGCTGATGTGCCACGGCGTAGAGGATGCCGGGGCGCTGCAACCCCTGATCGAACGCGCTACGGTGATCGCCGTCGGCCCCGGGCTGGGGCGCTCGCGGTGGGCCCTGGAGCTGTTCGGCCGGGCGCTGGATCGACCCGGACCGCTGGTGGTCGATGCCGACGCCCTGAATCTGCTGGCGCAGGCCCCCGTGCGACGCGACGACTGGATTTTGACCCCGCACCCGGGCGAGGCCGCGCGCCTGCTGGGGATCACGACGGCGGAGGTGCAGGAGGATCGCTTCGAGGCGGTCGCGGCCCTGCAGCGACGCTATGGCGGCGCCGTCGTCCTCAAGGGGGCGGGCTCCCTGGTATGTGATCCCATGGGCACCATCGCCCTCTGTCACGGCGGCAATCCCGGCATGGCCAGCGCCGGCATGGGCGATCTGCTGACGGGGGTGGTCGCCGCCCTGCTGGCGCAGGGCATGGACCTGGCCGAGGCCGCCCGCTTCGGACCGGCCGTGCACGCCGCCGCCGGCGATCAGGCCGCCGCCGAGGGGGCGGGGGAGCGGGGGTTGCTCGCGGGAGACCTGCTGGCGCCGCTCCACCGCCTGATGAATCCACGCCCCTGATGGAATTCCGGGCGGCATCCGAGCAGGAGATGGAGGCCTTCGGCGCCCGGCTCGCGCGCGGGCTTGCGCCGGGTCTGGTCATCCACCTGGGCGGTCCGCTCGGGGCGGGAAAGACGACACTGGTGCGCGGCTTGCTGCGTTCCCTGGGGTGGGCGGGGGCGGTCAAGAGCCCGACCTATGCCCTGGTCGAGACCTATGCCCTCGACGATATCCTGCTTCATCATTTCGATCTTTATCGCCTTTCCGATCCGGAAGAGCTGGAGTTCATGGGCCTGCGCGATTTTCTCGATGGGCACGCGATTTGCCTGATCGAGTGGGCGGAGCGCGGTCACGGGATCTTGCCGGAGCCGGATCTGCGGATAGGGATCCGCCCGCTCGGGACCGGACGGGACCTGCGATGCGACCCGGGCACGCCGGCGGGGGCGCGATTGCTGGCCGCGGTGATCGAGACGCTTGCCGCCGACCGCGATGGCCGGGGCGCGGGATAGTCGGACGACGGAATCCCGTCGCCGGGCAGGGCGGTCTTTCATGTGAGTGAAGGCCATCTTCAATGGCTTATCCGGCGGTCATCAGGGCGTCCCCAAACATATGCGGATATCTCTTTAAAAAACTTGCAATTGATGGCGGTTTATATTAAACATGCCGCTATCGTTGAGAGGGTGGAATTCGGCGTTTTAAGGCATGAAAAGATGGGTCGCCATAATGGTCATGGTCTGCGTACCCGCCGCCGCCTGGGCGGAGCGGGTCGCGATCGATGGCGTACGCGTCTGGCCGGCGCCCGATAACACCCGCGTCGTATTCGACGTGAGCGCCCCGGTCGAGTACAAGGTCGAGCGGCTGGTCAATCCGGACCGTCTGGTGCTCGACTTCACGAACGCGACGCTGGCCAAGACGGTGGAGCAGCCCGTCGCGACGGATACGATCATGAAATCGATTCGCCACGCGAACCGGGACGGGGGCGTCCTGCGCGTCGTCCTCGATCTCAAGCAAAGGACCGAGTACAAGGCCTTTCTGCTCAAACCCAACGAAGAGTACGGGCATCGCTTGGTTTTCGATCTGTTCGGCCGCGAGCAGCAGGCCCAGCAGGCGCGGCTCGATCAGCTGGTGCAGCAGGCGCAGGCCCGGCCGGCCGACCCGGCGGCGAAGTCTCAGTCTGCACAGACCGCCGGTCCCGCGGTCAAGGCCGTCACCCCGCAGGTCCGGCCGCGCCCCATCGTGATCGCGATCGATGCCGGTCACGGCGGAGAGGACCCCGGCGCGCGCGGGTATTCCGGCATCTACGAGAAGGATATCGTGCTCGCGATCGCACGCCGCCTGCAGGCGATGGTGGATCGCGAGCCGGGCATGAAGTCGGTGATGACGCGCGACGGCGATTATTACCTGAGCCTGCGCAAACGCACCCTGAAGGCGCGCGACAGCCGCGCCGATCTGTTCGTCTCGATCCATGCGGATGCCTTCCGCGATCGCAGCGTGCGCGGCTCCTCGCTCTATGTCCTGTCCCAGAACGGGGCGACCAACGAGGCGGCGCGCTGGCTCGCGGAGAAAGAGAATGCCTCGGACCTGATCGGCGGCGTCAGCCTGGACGACAAGGACAATCTGCTCGCCTCGGTGCTGCTCGACCTTTCGCAGACCGCGACCCTCCAGGCCAGCTTCGAGGCCGGTGACGCGGTCCTGCGCAATATGCAGCCCGTCTCCACCCTCCACAAGCATCAGGTTCAGCAGGCCGGATTCGTCGTGCTGAAATCGCCCGATATCCCATCGATCCTGGTGGAGACCGCCTTCATCTCCAATCCGCAGGACGAAAAGAAGCTGCGCAGCCCGGAGCATCAGGAGCAGGTGGCGGGCGCGATCTTCGGCGGGATCAAGGATTATTTTTCCAAGCATCCGCCCGCCGGCACCCAGATCGCCGCGGTCAATCGCCGCCATACCATCTCGCCGGGGGAGACCCTGTCCGCGCTGGCCGCCCAGTACCGCGTCAGCATCGAACGCCTGCGCGCCGCCAACCGCCTCAAGAACGACCGCATCCGGGTCGGCCAGGTGCTGACCATTCCGGGCGACAACGAGGGTTGAGACGGGCCTGGCCGGCCGGGACCGGTCTCGGTGCGGTATTCGCCCCCATGGACCGCGCGGCGTGCGCTTTGCTTTATAATGCGGACGGGATCCACCAACCGCCGGTCTGCCTCAGCGCATGAGAATCCATCGACTCTCGACCCAACTCGCCAACCAGATCGCCGCCGGCGAGGTGGTCGAGCGGCCGGCCTCCGTGGTGAAGGAGCTGTTGGAAAACAGCCTCGATGCCGGCGCCGACGAGGTCGCCATCGATATCGAACAGGGCGG
>WBZO01001921.1_pt1 | contig 18385 bp, 18 predicted proteins | sample 5204261 | NCBI WGS metagenome assembly WBZO01 (sample SAMN12412400, study PRJNA552823) | activated sludge metagenome | isolation source: activated sludge from anammox sidestream of wastewater treatment plant... | place: USA: North Carolina | collected 2017-09
AATTTTTTTGCATGCGCGAGTGGGTGCAGTTTTCAAAAGTCGGTCAAAGTAGTCGGGAAACAATCGCCTGAATGACGATGAAGGGATACCTTTAAGGTTGCAAAAGCCTGCGAGGGCGCAACCTTAATTTTCGGAGGTATCCCGTGACGAAGAATACTCCCTCTCCCAAAGCGACGGAAAGCTCTTGGATCGAGTTGGTAGCGGAAACCTGGGACGGCTTGAGCCAGCAGAATGAAGCGCCGAGCACAAAAGAGTTCGCGCAGGCATTGGCGGCGCGACTGTCGCTGGATGTTTCGGTCGCCAGCGGGCTCCTCACGGGGTTCCAAACGCTGCTCGCTTATGCGCAGGCGGAGCGCGCCCCGGACAGTACGGCCTTGGAGGAGGAGCGGGCCAGTGTGCAGGCGGCCTTGGCGGCGGCGCGTCCCGTGTTCGAGGCGCGGTTGCAGCGTCGCGTGGATGAAGTAGATGAGCGGAAGGAAGAAGTGAAATGTGGCGGCTGCGGGCGCGCTGGCGTCTCGCAAGGGCGACGGGAGCGCACTTGGCGTAGCACCGTCGGGCAGATCAGCATCAAGCGGCGTTACAGTTGGTGTGAGGCTTGTCAGCAGGGGCGGGCGCTGGCGCAGGAGCGGGTGGGATTGCCCGCCGGGGATTACACGGCGGGTCTGGACGAGGTGGCGACGCTGATGGCGGTCACCGTGCCGCACGGGATGGCGGTGGAGTTGCTGGCACAGATGATGGGAATCGAAGTGAGCGAGCAAGGCGTCAAGAGCGCGATTGCACGGCGTGGCGAGCAGGTGGTGGAGTTGCTCAGGGCCGAGGCCGAGGAGATCAAACGCTTTGAAGATGACTGGGGGAAGCATCCGCCCTACATCACCGCGCAAGCGCCGGACAAGCCGATCGAGGTGGCCTATTTGGAGGTGGATGGCGTGCATGTGATGACCCGGACGCAGGCCAAAGCCTCTTCAGAACCCCAGCCGGGGCGAGGCGGGCCGGGACGGCGATACGAAGTGAGCGGACGCGAAGTGAAGAACGCCGTGCTCTACGAAGCGGCGGCCTGCGCGAAAGAGAGTGAACGACGCGGTTGTTTGTTGGAGAAGACCTATGTCTCCCACCTCGGTGATTGGCTCGGGTTAGCTGTGTTGATTTGGGCGCAGATGCTCAAACTGGGCTTTGACCGCGCCAAATTACTGGTGGTGCTCAGCGATGGGGCGGCCTGGATTCGCAGCCTGTGCGCGTGGTTGCCGGTGAAGGTCTTCCTGATCCTTGATCTCTATCACGTCAAGCACAAGGTCTGGGAGATGGCAGCCGGGCTCTTCGGCGAAGGGACACCAGAAGCTCGGCAGTGGGCCGAAACGCAATGCCAACGGATCGAGGACGGGCAAGCCCAGGATGTGATCCAGGCCTTGGAGTTTCTCAAGCAGAGTCACCATAAAGCACGAGAGCAGATCGTGAGCTTGCAAACTTATCTGGGCAACAATCTCGATCGGATGGACTATCCGACTTATCGCGCGCAAGGCTTACGTGTAGGCAGCGGCGCAATTGAAAGCGCCAACTACCACGTCACCGGCGCGCGCTTGAAATTGCCGGGAATGCGTTGGTCGGAAGATGGCGCGGCTCAGATGGCCAGTTTACGCGCCGAGCTTTTCAATGGCGTCTGGCGCGAACGATCACAGCAAATTCTGAAGGCGGCTTGACCGACTTTTGAAAACTGCACCCAGGTGCCATAGAAATCAATATCACAGAGGTGAATCCGAATGAAAACCAGATATGGCGCGGTTACGCGTGTGGCGGTATCGTTGTTGTCCATAATCTTAATTTCGTCATCAAACATGGTTCATAGTCAGTCCCCAAAAAACTTCGCTCAGGTTCGACGCGAATTCAAAACCTTCTACGACCAGTCAATGCGCAAACACGGCATCGTCGGCAGCAGCTTTATGCTGATTCAGGACGGGCAGGTCATCGCGCAGGAGTTCTTCGGTCTGGCCAATCAGGAAAAGCAGCAGCCGGTTGACGAAAACACGATCTATCACTGGGCTTCGATCACGAAGACGTTTACCAGCATTGCGATCATGCAATTGCGAGATCGCGGCCTGCTCAAGCTTGACGATCCGATCGTCAAATATCTGCCCGAACTCAACGCCGTTCACAACCCGTTCGGCGACATGAGCCAGATCACGATCAAGCATCTGATGACTCACAGCGCCGGTTTCCGCAGCGCGACCTGGCCCTGGGGCGGCGACAAAGACTGGCACCCGCACGAGCCGCAACACTGGTCGCAACTCGTGGCGATGATGCCTTACACCGAGATTTTGTTTAAACCCGGATCGAAATTCAGTTACTCCAACCCGGGCATCATCTTTCTTGGCCGCGTGATCGAACTGCTCACGAAAGACGATTACGAAGTTTACATTGACAAGAACATCTTCAAGCCGCTCGAAATGTATCGCAGCTATTTCGACACGACTCCGCAACACCTGCTCAAATACCGCTCGCACAGCTACTATTTGAAGGAAGGCAAGCTGACGCCGGGCAGGTTTGACGTTGACACCGGCATCACTGTCTCGAACGGCGGCCTGAACGCGCCGCTGCCCGACATGGTCAAATACATCGGCTTTCTGGCGGGGGATGTGAGAAGACAGGCGATCTATGATCAGGTGCTGAAACGCTCGTCTCTCGAAGAGATGTTCCAGTCGCAGATCACCATCGAGCCGAGTGAGATCGTTCAACCGGAAGGGCAAAATCGGAAAAATGCGATGGGGCTGACGTTTTTCATCGAGGACAATTTCGGCCAGCATTTCATCGGACACAGCGGCAGCCAGAACGGTTTCATCTCGCACTTCTATTTGCGACCTGACACGCGAACGGCCTATGTCATCGCATTCAATACCGAAGCCATACCGACTGAGAAAGATTCGAGTCAGGACACCAGGAAACTGGATCGGGAGATCAAAGATTACCTGTTCCAGAAAATCTTCCCGCTGTTCGCGCCGAAGCAGGGGACCTGACGCCTTCGGGCGCGGTTGACTGCGCGCCGCGAATGGCTACCATGCGCGATTGATTTTGCGACTTTTGATAATTTCGATTGAGGGCTAATCACAGCTTATATGAACTTCGCTCTAATGCTCCTTCAGCAGGCTCCCGATCCGGAGCAGGTGAAAATACTGACCGATCCGATCCTTCGACATGGCCGAGACAACATCAGCTATCTTTACTCGCTCGACGCGTTCGATTGGACGATAGTTATTCTCTATTTCACCATTCTGGCGCTGCTCGCGGTTCTAGGCGCTTACCGTGTGCGGATGGTTTATCAGTTCTGGCGTTACCGGGGCGTCAAGCCGCAACCCAGGCGCCATTTCGCCGAAGGCGAACTGCCGCGCATTACCGTCCAGCTTCCGCTCTTCAACGAAATGTACGTCGTCGAGCGATTGCTCGAATCGGTGACCAGGATTGATTACCCGCGCCACCTGCTTGAAATCCAGGTGCTCGACGATTCAACCGACGAAACGGTCAAGATTGCCGAGGCCGCTGTCGAGAACCACAGGCAGCAGGGGTTCGACATTCACTACATTCACCGCACCGATCGAACCGGCTTCAAAGCGGGCGCGCTCGAAAACGGAATGAGATTGGCCAAAGGACAACTCGTCGCCATCTTCGACGCCGACTTTCTGCCGAAGCCGGATTGCCTCCGACAGATGGTTGACTTCTTCACCGACGAGCGGATCGGCATGGTTCAGATGCGGTGGAGCCACATCAACGCGAACTATTCGTTGCTGACGCGGGTTCAGGAAGTCTTGCTTGACGGCCACTTCGTCGTCGAACAGGCGTCGCGCAATCGCACCGGCGCGTTCTTCAATTTCAACGGCACCGCCGGAATGTGGCGGCGAGAAGCGATTGAATGGAGCGGCGGCTGGCAACACGACACGCTGACCGAAGACACCGACCTCAGCTTCCGCGCGCAGTTGATGGGCTGGAAATTCGTTTACCTGCTTGACGAAGACGTGCCCGCCGAACTGCCCGTCGAGATGAACGCCTTCAAAACGCAACAACGCCGATGGGCAAAGGGTCTGGTGCAAGTCGGGCTGAAGCTGATGCCGCGTTTGTGGAAGCATCCGCAGCTTACTTTCCAGCAAAAGGTCGAACTCTTCTTCCGGCTGTTCGGCAATTGCGCGGCGATGCTGATGATCGTACTGAGCGTTCTGCACATTCCCGTGTTGATCGTGCGATTTAACCAGGGGCTGTTTCACATGCTGCTGCTCGACACGCCGCTGATGATCTTTGCGACGTTTTCGGTCGTCAGCTTTTACGGCTCCGCGATTCTCTATCGTTATCCGAACGAAAAGCGGCGGCTGTGGCTGATTCCGTTGGCGATGGCGATGGGCATCGGGCTTGTGTTTTCAAACACGCGCGCGGTGCTGGAAGCGTTGTTCAGAGTGCAATCCAGTTTCGTCCGTACTCCGAAATACAACGTCGAAAACCGCAGGGACAACTGGTTGAAGGCCGCGATGAAATATCGCCGCAAGCGCGGGTTGCTGCCTTACATCGAACTCGTCTTCGCGCTCTACTTCGTCTTCGCGGTCTATTACGCGATTCGCAGCAACATCTATGCGACGATCCCTTTCCTGCTCATCTTCCTGCTCGGCTACGGCTACATGGCGATGATGTCGCTCTTTCAGGGGAGCTTGCGGAAGGCGTTCCAGGTTTTCAAACGAAATTAGATCGCCGCGCATTCGCCGATTGAGAGTAATTGCCCTGCTTTCGCGGGGCAATTCCATTTCGGCTTCGAGAGCGCCCGATCCTCCGCGCGCAACTTTTTCGCATGGCCCCGCGTTATGACTGAAGATTGCAGCCGGCAAATGCGCGCTGAAATCGAATCAACGCTCCAAAGGCGATTTATTTGGCTGGTTTTTTGGCCGTGCTATACTGCCTTTCCAAAACAATAATCGAGGAGACGCGATGTTCTGTCCGAAATGTGGGTCGAATCAGGCCGATGGAAAAAGATTCTGCACCGTGTGCGGGACGAATCTCGTCGCAGTTTCGCAGGCCCTATCCGGACAGATTCCGCAACCGAACTATTATGTCCCGCCCGTAGCTCATCCGCTCGAAATCGAAAGACAGCGCGAGATGGCGAAGGGAGTTCGTATGAGCATCATCGGCGGCGGCATCGTAGCGCTGAAATTTTTCAGCTTCATCTTCTCAGGCATATTTCGTGGGGACTCACTATTCGGACCGATGATCATCATCGGATTCATTCTGCTGGCCGTCGGGGTATCGAAGATCATCGCTTCGCGCCCACCGAATGCCGGAACCGCGCAGACCACGCCGCCGCAGCCTCAACGCGAACCACACTCGATGTCTCAGGGCAACCCGCATCCAGTCTTTTCCGCCGCTCCACCAATCGAAGCGCCGGCGCCGAGAACGAGCGAACTTGAACCTGTACGACAGCCTTCCGTGAGCGTAACTGAAGACGACACCAGACACCTGCCGCACAGCAGGCCGCCGCACGAGCTTTCAAGATAACGGCGAGAAAGAGGAGAAACGTCTATGTACTGCCCATCTTGCGGAACCGAATCCAGTGATCAAACAAAGTATTGCACCAGGTGCGGCGTCAATCTGCGCCGCGTGAAAGGCGTGCTGGGCAAAGGCGGGGCCACAGCCAGGGACGGTGATGATTGGCAGAGAGCCACTCTTGAAGATTGGAAGGCTGAGCGCGCCGCGCATAGAAAAAAGTCGCCTGAAGAGAAGCGGCTCAATGAAATCAAAGCCGGCGTGATCACCAGCAGCGTCGGCCTGAGCCTGATGATCTTCCTCAGCTTTCTATTCGACGCCATCGCCACTACGGTTCACGGTCCGGAAGCCAACATTCTGCGAAATCTGTGGGTCGTCGGTCTCGTTCCTTTTCTGATCGGCCTGGGGATTATCTTCAACGGGTTTTTTATCGGCAGGCGAATCGTTGAGTTAAAGCGTCAACAGGAACAACGGGATCAGCAACTCCCTCTCTTTTCCACCCCGAACACTTCGCCGGTCGCGCGCCTGGTCGAACCGTCGCACTCGCCGGTTTCAGATTTCAGCATTGCCGAACCGACGACGACAAAATTGCGCGAGCCTGTCGCCGCGCCTTCGCCACGAGAAACTAACTGAAACGCTCCAATCCTTAACCGCTCGATAATTAAGTCCGGAGGACACCGATTATGTTCTGCACCCGTTGTGGAGCTAACAACCTCGATAACGATCAATTTTGCAGATCTTGCAGCGCGCCGCTGGTAAAACCCGGCGGCGCGCAAAGTCAGGGCGCGCCTTCAGCGTCGGCTCAACAATCTTATCCCTATTCGACATCCGGTTCCGGCCAGCAACAGCAAACACCGCAGAACTATTCTCCTTACCCGGGCTATCAAGGTTATTCACCCGCGCAATACGGTTACGCCAGCCAGATGCCCAGTCAACAGGGCAGCGCCAGCGGACGCGCGGTCGCTGCGATGGTTCTGAGCATTGTTTCTATCTTTACTTGCGGCCCGCTCCTGAGCGTGCCCGGATTGATTTTAGGCAAAATGGAAATGGATGCGATCCGCCGAGGTGAAGCGCCGCCAGCGGGCGAGAATTTTGCCAAGGCGGGATTCTACGTTGGCATCGGCGCCACAGCCTTTTTCTGCCTGGGTATTTTGGCCTGGGTGGCTATCGTGGCGTTAAGCGCGGCATCCGGTTCAATTCAATGATCGAGCTTGACAAGGCTGAATCGAATATAGCGAAACAATCGGACTCCTGTAGTCCATTCGACTCGCTCAACTCTTCCGAATACTCCAGAAGCGATCAAGCTAAATACGTTGCGCTGTTTTTTATCGCCAGCGCCGGGCTGGTCACGGCGCGGCTGCTGCAACCTTCATCGCGCGGCGTTGGCACTCACGAGCAACTCGGCTTGCCGTCTTGCGCTTTCCTTCATCTAACCGGAGTTCCTTGTCCGAGTTGTGGATTAACCACCAGCTTTGCGCACGCCGCTCGATTGCATTTTTTTGAGGCGTTCATCGTACAGCCGTTCGGCCTTATCGCTTTTTGCCTGATGGCGTTGAGCATTCCGCTGTCGCTATACCTCATTTATTCGCGCACCCCCTGGTCCAAACTGATTTACTCGACCAGGTCGAATCAGGTGTTGTATGCGCTGCTCGCTCTCTATCTCCTGAGCTGGTTCTATAAAATCGCCGCGATGAAATGGCTCTTTGCGCCTGGCTATTAACGAAGCTTTCCTGCATTTGGAATCATGGCCGTGTTTCACATTTGATGCTGCCCGAAAATGAGTGTGTGTTTCTTCGCGTAAGAATGAGCCGTGTAAGCCGCGATAAGATGGCATATCCAGCCTAACAACCCGCCCGTGCCAATCCAAAAACCGGGCGTGATGATCAGCCAGAAAACGCCCCGCCAGAATGCGCCGTTGTAAATCTGGCCGACGCCGGGGATGAAGAAACTTAAAACCGCCGCTGTTCCTGGTTTGCTCATGATGTCTGTTCCTCCTTCGCAGCGGTCATACGAAATCGCCGGGAGAAATATCCTGAAATTATTCACAGGCTAAAACACGGCGCGCTTCCGCACTGTTTCTTTGGTCGCCAGCGTGAATCGGCTTTCGATCTCTCCGCCTTCGATGACGCGCGCCGCGACGTATTCGCCGAGCGCCGGGCCGTGTTTGAACCCGTGACCGGAGCCTCCGCCCGCCAGCCAGACGTTGTCGAAATCGGGATGGCGGTCAATCAGGAAATCACCGTTCGATGTGTTTTCGTACTGGCAGACGCGTGATTCGACCAACGGCGCGCCTTTCAACGCCGGAAACCGTTCGGCCAAAAACGCTCGCGCTTCACTGAGCGAATCTTCAGTCACATTGCGCTCTGCCGTGTCGGGGTCAATCGCCGAACCGTGACGGTCAAGCGCGAGTTTGAAACCTCGATTTTCCAGATCGGGCATGCCGTAAGTTTCAGCGCCGAAATCTATCCACGTCGGCATCAGCGGCGGCGCAAAACGCGCGTCGCCTGCAGGAACGCCGAAGAAATAAACTTCCTGACGCGTCGGATGAATACGGCTCTGTAACAAAGCAGGAAAGATTTTCGGCAGCCAGGGGCCGCAGGCGAAGATAAAAATCTCTGCGCTGATCCTTGAACCGCCGCGCGTGATAACTTCGTTCAACCGGCCTGAGCCTGCAGGCGCGACAACCGACTCGATCAGATAATCGCCGCCGTTTTGCGCGACGAAATCTATAACTGACTGAACTGCGCGGCGAGCCATCAGCGTTCCGCTCAATGGTTCATAAATCGCCCAGCTTACTTCGCCGAAATTGATTTGCGGATAGCGGCGCCCCAGTTCGTCTCGCCGGAGTTGTTCAAAATTCACTCCGACCCTTTCGAGCGTTCGCAGCGTCGCAATGGTATACGGATCGTTTTCGCGCGCCATCCACAACACGCCAGTCCGGTGAAAAAGCTCCGGGCGTCCGATGCGCGCAAAGAACTCCTGCCAGGCCGCCAGCGAACGCTGAGACCATCGCGTATAAATTTCGTCGGCTCCATAACCCATTCTGATGATGCGCGATTCGCCGCCCGAACTCGCGCGATTGTTCGCCGCTCCGTAAGCGTCAATCAGCGAGACGCGCAGTCCCGCCTGCTGTAAGTTGTAGGCGATCCATGATCCGAAAACTCCTGCGCCGATTATGGCCGCGTCATAGCTTTTGCTCATGCGTTATCTCCGATGTTTGCCGGCTGGCGCTGCGGGTGTCACAACCGCCTTGTTTAAGACTATAATTGCGGCGGTCAATCAGGATTCAACAGTCTATCGTTTCGGCTGAAATAATCTTTACACATTGCGAAAGATGTTGCGATGGCAATTCCGATCACTCAAATTTTGCGTCAGGAGTTTGAGCGGCTCTTAAGCGAATTCAGCGCCACGACGAATGGCGAAAACGAAACGGCGCGTGATGAAGAGATTGAAGCGATCTTTCGTAACGGCGCTGCGATGCGCCTGGTCGCAAACGACCTTGTTCGACGTTACACGGCGCGGATGAGCAAGGATGAATTGATCGAAACCCAGTCGAGTTTCTACGCGCAACTCAATGAATTGCTGGCGGCGAAGATCAATGAACTGGTCGAACAACGCGCGCGGGCTTTGGCCGAACGGGCCGAATGCGATCCTGTGACTGAATTGCCTAATCGCGCGGCGTTCAATCGTAAACTGCGCGACGAGATCGAACGCGCGCAACGTTACCGCCGCGAATTGTCGCTTGTCTTGTTCGACGTTGACCGCTTCAAGTCGGTCAACGATCAATTCGGCCATCAGGCGGGAGATCGGATACTGGCGCAGGTCGCGCGGATATTGAAATCGTCTTTGCGACAAAGCGACGCCGTATTCCGCTACGGCGGCGATGAATTCGCCGCCATCTGCCCTGAAACTTCAGGCGACGCGGTGGCCCGCGCGCTGCTCAGGTTGGAATCGAACGTGAAGGCGTGGCATTTCGAATCCTCTTTGTCCGAACATCTGGATGTCAGTTGGGGCGTGGCGTCGTTCCCGGCGGATTCCACTGAAGAAACCGATTTAATCAGCAAGGCAGATGAAAGACTTTATACCTGCAAAAAGGCACGGCGCCACAATGCTGCAACAGCCGGCGCTGACTCAACGCCGATGGCCCGTAGTAGTTGAAAGATGAATTCGCCGTCAATAAAACATGTCAATCTCCGCTCGATTTATACTGTGCTGGCCATCGGCTTCGCCTTGTTACTGTTTCTGATCTGGCTGATCGGAACGCAAGGCTCTTCTAAGCTCAACCAGATCAGCGTCACTGCGAGAGAGGGGACGGACGATTACATGGAGCGCTTTACGCTCGCCCTCAACATTCGTGAAGCGACGGCGGAAGTTGTCGCAGAGGCGCGACTCTACCGCGCTCGGCCAAGAATAAAAGTTCCGGTTCCGCCTTTCAGCGTCAAACTCAAAGCCGCGAAGAATAGATTTCTGAATGAGATTGAAAACGGGAGGAAGCTGTGGGGTAAGCGCGAGAGACATGGAACACTGCCCGACAAAGAGCTTGCCGCCTGGCGCGACGTTGAAGCGATGTCTCAAAAGTTCCTGGAAAATCTGACCAGGATTGAAAACCCTTCGGGCCAGAATGATGCGGTCAACGGCGTAGAGACAAATCAGCCGGGCGGACAGTCGCAGCCGAATACCCAGAATGCGCTTCAACAGCAGTCTCAACCGGGGCCGCAGCAAAACATGCAACAGGAGCTTCAAGCCGGGCAGGACGAGTTTTTAAAGCTGCGCACCGAGATGGATGATGTGGCTGAAAAGCTGACGGAGGTGGTAACTCAGACTCAGAGCGACACGCTGCGCAATTTCGCCGACCGGCAACAAGCGGCCGCAGCCGAAGTCAGCCGCACCAGGTGGATAACGTGGCTGCTGGGTCTAGTCGTCGCCGCGCTCACTTTCTTTCTCACGCGAAATCAAATTCTCCAGCTCCGGCGGGCCAGCCGGCAGGAACTGGAGGCGAGAGATTTTGCGCGCTCGATCTTCGACAGCCAGTCGAACTACATCATCGTCGTGAACAACAGCGGGGAACTGCTCGCGGTCAACAAGGCGTTCTTGAACCACTTCAAACTTCCGGCGCCCTCGCTGGTGTTGCAAGATTACCGGGCTGCGCTTGCCCACCTGCCGGAAGTCGCGGCTTTTGTCGGGAAGATGCTTGCGCAACCGGACGATAGCTCAAGTCTGCGCGAACGCATCGAAGTCAGACCGCGATACGATCATGGCAATCAGAACGCCGCCGACGCGCGTTTATTCGATGTTTACGTAACGCCGTTGATGATCGGCGGCCAGCCCGGCGGGCGCGTGGTGGTGATTGTGGACGTGACTGAAGCGGAGAAAGTCCGCGAAGAATTGCGGCGCAGCCGTACTCTCAGCGCCGTCGGCCAGATCACCGCTACCGTCGCGCACGAACTTTACAATCCCATCGGCGCGGTCAAACTCAACCTGGATCTGCTGGAGATGCAGATCGGCGGCGATGGCGACGTGAACCATACGGTCGGGCGGCTCAAACGCGGCGTCGAGCACCTTTCGACCATTGTGATGGATTTGCGTTACCTGACGAGGCCGCGCGACCCGGACCGCCGGACAACCGATCTGAACAAATTGCTTGACGAAGTCGTCGAGCTTGCGGGCGACCGGCTCGAACGTTCGCGCGTTCGTGTTGCGCGGGATTACGCCTCGCGGCTGCCACAGGGACAGTACGACCAGCAGCAACTGCGAAAAGTGTTTCTCAATCTCCTCATCAACGCCGTTGAGGCGTCATCGCAGAACAGCGGCGTCGAATTGCAGACCCGATACGTTTCCGGCAACGGCGCATTAGCGATGCCGGAAACCAACGGAGCGCACGGAGCAGTGGTTATCAGCGTTATTGATCGCGGCGTGGGCATGTCCCCGGAAACCAAACGCCGCTTGTTTGAAGCTTTCTACACAACCAAGCGCAACGGCACCGGACTTGGCATGATGATCACCCAGGAAATCGTCAAAAAACACGGAGGCAAGATAGAAGTGGAAAGCGAGGAGGGAATGGGAACTACGGTGAGTGTTTATTTGCCGGTGTAGCGGGAATCAGAAATCAAAAGGCAAAAATCGAAAATAGAGCGGCTTCCTCTTCTATTTTCGATTTTTGCCTTTTGCCTTTTGATTTCTACACGGAGATCACTTCAATCTCAGGATCAACGTCTTCCTTCAGCATATATTCAATGGCCATCATCGTTCCGCCGATTGAGCTTGGACAACTTCCGCAAGCGCCCTGATAGCTGATCAACAGCTTTTTGTCGTTCAGCCCGATGATCTCCAATCCTCCACCGTCGCCCGCCAGGCCTGGTCGAACTTTCTCGTCAAGCACCTGATTGATGCGATCCAGCAACGGATTCTCGCCCGGTGTGTAATACGGCGCCGATTGCTGAGCCGGCGTTTCGGAAGCGGAAGGAGCGGAACGGATCGGCTCCGCAAGCTTTTTCAGCATCTCTTCCCAGCTTACTTCGTCCTCTTTGTTCACCGTGATGAAACGATCCATGTAAAAGACCGACGTCACGTTTCCAATGTCGAACAACGCTGCGGCCAGCGGGTCTGCCTGCGCCGATTCCGCGTTCTGAAACGAGCGTGATGTTCCATTGGTGAGCGGTTCCTTGAGAATGAACTTCACCGCGTTGGGATTCGGTGTGTATTCAATGTCTGCGATCTTCGGCATATCTCTTCTCCTCGAACAATGCGTTTAGTCAATGTGATTATAACGACGTAAGGGCGTCAGTCAAAATTGGCGTCTGGGCGCGTCCAGACGCGGCTGCGGAGGCCGTATCGCAGATGATTGATCGTTGCCTCCTCGCTTTTCTTTAATCACAAAAAGCCCTCACTGAGGCAGTCTGCCGGGCAAAACAGACATCAGAAACCGGCGCGTGAGCAGTGTATTTCCTTACTGCTCACTCATACCCAATCACTAAAACGACAATGCAAAGAAGCGCAATCCATTGGGGCGCGACTTTGCGCGCAAGTGATGGCTAAATCTTTTTGGTCTTAGCGGAAAGAATCATATTTCGAGAAACATTCTATTCAGAGGAGGCAAATTTATCGTCGGCCATTCGCCGAACGAGTATTGGCCCGCCATCAATCAGGTGGCTCCGAACCGCCTGCCCGCGCAATAACACGACGAAATTTAAGTCAACTCAAAGAGCTTCACGCTCACGATGTGACTTTTATCTTTTTGCGCGCTTCGGGCCGATCACGCAAATCCATCTTACGAGTTAACGCATGAAAAAATATTCTCACTTGTTCTTACTGGTAGTTTTACTCAACGCAACATCAATCGCTCAAAACACTCAACCCGGCGCCCAAAGCGCAACGGCGACTGAGAGCCTAAGTAAAACCGCCGCTACTGCGCTACAAAGCCTGGGCAAAGCCGCTGTCGCCATGGCGCCGATAGCGGCCATCACGGCCCCAGCGGTTCCATCTATCTCGCCAGCGTCTACATTGAAAGTTGGAGCGGAGCTTGTGACAGAGGCCGCGAAAGAAGTGGCTAAACCACGCGATGCTGTAAGCGCGCAAAAACCGACTTCGGGGCGTGGCATCAGGAACTCGGCAAGTCGAAAGCTTAAAGGGCAGTCCACCGGCGATGAGAAAATTGATTCATTTATAGTCTCTGCGGCTACACGACATGGAATCGAGCCGTTGTTGCTTTATTCCGTGATGTGTCAGGAATCGGCTTTTAAGCACCGCGCAGTTTCTCCTAAAGGCGCACGCGGGTTGATGCAACTGATGCCTGCGACCGCAGCCAGATTCGGCGTTAAGGACATCTTCGATCCTGAACAGAATATTGAAGCAGGCGCGCGATATCTGAGCTTCCTGCTGGATATATTCGATGGGGATGTGAGCCTGGCGCTGGCCGGTTATAACGCTGGTGAAGGCGCAGTCAGGAAATATGGCTACACCGTCCCGCCTTACCGCGAGACGATTAACTATGTGCGAAAGATCAAGCGGCGCTACACAGACTTCCGCGCGATGCCTGATCAAAATGGCGCTCAACCGCAGACATCCGACGCCGAAATCGTCGAATCGGAATCACAGCCTGCCGGGAACAGCCGGTAGCGATGATTCAGGTGGGTGAGGCGCTATAACAATCCAGAGAAAAGTCGGCGGCCTGGTCCATGTGACGGCATGGACCAGGCCGCCGACTTTTCTCCGATCATTCTATCCATTCGCTTTTCCGTTCTGACCGCTCCCGCCCTTCGTCAAGCGTATCCACCCGCAAATTCTGGCCACATTGTTTGACAACTTGAAGCCAAACCGTATAAGAGTCACTTTTCTTCCCCTTGAGAGGACTCACGAAGTGAAAGCTTATACGAAGTATCTGGTCTTCAATACCGAGAAGCGGCGCGATTACATCAACATCACGGATGAAATCGCGAGCGCCGTCGCGGAAAGCGCCATCAAAGAAGGCCTCGCGCTGGTTTCCGCAATGCACATCACAGCCGCTGTTTACGTCAACGACGCCGAAGAAGGTTTGATTGAGGATATTGACGAATGGCTGGAGCGGCTCGCGCCGACGCGCCCGGATTACCGCCACCATCTCACGGGTGAAGATAACGGAGACGCGCATTTAAAAAATTTGCTGATGCATCATCAGGTACTGTTGCCCATCACGAACGGACGGCTCGATCTGGGAACCTGGCAACAGGTCTATTATGCTGAGTTCGATGGTCAGCGCCGCAAGCGCGTGATCGTCAAGATTATCGGTGAGTAAGTTCTTTATCTCTCAATCGTCTCGTAACCCTGAAAGCAAATGAAACGACTCCTCTGGCTCATAGTAGCCGCCCTCCTGCCGCTTCCCTGGATATTCCTCGAATTGAGCGGGTTGGGCCATCATCTAGCGCAAACCCATCCGGGTCTTGTTTCTTTCATCTCAGGCATGGCGATTGTCGGAGCCGCCTTCATTTTGAGCTGGGGCGCGGAACTTTCCGAACGCGACATCCCGCGCTCACTGGCGCTGATCGCGCTGGCGCTCATCAGCGTCTTGCCCGAATACGCCGTTGATCTCCATTTCGCCTGGGTCGCCGGAAAAGACCCGGCGTACAAAGCTTACGCCGTAGCCAACATGACCGGAGCCAATCGCGTGTTGATCGGCATCGGCTGGGCGCTGGTCGCCATCGTTTACTACTTCAAACACAGGCGGAAAGAAATCCCGCTCGATAATTCGCAGAGCCTCGAACTGAGCCTGTTGCTGCTGGCGACGATCTATTCGTTCATTCTCCCTCTCAAAGGGACGCTGTCATTGATTGATTGCGTGATCTTCTTCGCGATGTTCCTGTACTACGCCAGCCGCGCGGCGAAAGGAGAGAGACACGATGAGGCGCTTGGAGGAATCGCCGGGTACCTGGATGAGAAACTCGGAAATACGGCGCGCCGATTAGCGGTCTTGCTGATGTTCGCTTTCGCGGGCTATGCCATCTGGCTGGCGGCTGAGCCGTTCGCCGAAGGGCTGGTGGCGACCGGTAAAAATTCAGGCATTGACGAATTTCTGCTTGTCCAATGGCTGGCCCCGCTGGCCTCGGAATCGCCCGAAGCGATCATCGCCCTGCTTTTCGCCTGGAGAGGCAAAGGCTCGACCGGCATCGGCGCGCTGATTTCATCGAAGGTCAATCAATGGACGCTGCTGGTCGGCGCGATCCCTCTCGTTTACGCCATCTCCGCCGCGACGTGGGGGCCGATGGATTTGGATAGCCGACAGAAAGAAGAACTGCTGCTTACTTCGGCTCAATCGCTTTTTGCCGCGATCATCATCTCCGATTTCCGCTTCGCGCTGTGGGAAGCGATGTTGCTGATGGTTCTCTTCGTCGCGCAATTCTTCTTCCCGCAGGAGTCAATCCGTTACATCTTCAGCGGCGTCTACTTCGTCGCTACAATCGGGCTGATCATCAATTCGCCGCTCCGGCGGAGGATGCTGTGGAACGCGTTGCTGCTCAGAGCAAGACCTCCATCCTAGCTCTGACGCCAATCCACGAAAAAAGAGCGCGCATCACGTGTTGAATGCGCGCTCTTTCCATTTGCGTGAATCCGTCACCGGTTTGTCAATCAGGCCTGAATATCCAGGACATCGTGCCGTGTGACGATCCCGACGATCCGGCCGTATTCTTCAACCAGCACAGCCGGAGAATCTTTCAGATACTGCTTGGCTCGCGCGACTTCCACGTTTTCATTGACGACGGGAAATGGCGCGTCCATCACCTTCGTCACTGGCGCCTGCAATAGCTCGCGGTTATCCAGCAACTGCGCCATCACACGATTGTCGCGCACGCTGCCGACAGACTTGCCTTCTTCGATCACCGGCACTTGCGACAATCCGTGCGAATTCATCAAATCCAGCGCTTCGCCGACCGTCGCTTCGGGCGCGACGGAAACCAGTCGCGGCCTGCCGTCGCGCATCTTCAATTCATTGAGCAAGCCGAGCGTCATCCGCTCTTCGCCCAGCAACCGCTTCTCCTTCATCCATTCGTCGGAGAGGAACTTCGACAGATAGCGTTCGCCGGTGTCGCAGACGATGAAGACCAGAATGTCGTTTTCAGTCAGATTCTCGGCGACTTTCAACGCGGCCCAGGCGATGGTGCCCGAACTGCCGCCGCAAAATATCCCTTCTTCGCGTCCCATCCGCCGAGCCGTGTTGAACGAATCGCGGTCGGTCACGTTGATAATCTCGTCAACGTATTTCAGGTGGACGTTTTCCGGGATCAACTCCTGGCCGATGCCTTCGACCAGATACGGGTTTGTGCCCATCAGCCTCCCGGTTTCCTTGAAAGTTTTGAAGACGGAGCCGTAAGGATCAGCGCCGATTGTCCTGATATTCGGATTCTTCTCTTTCAGAAACCGGGCTGTCCCGCTCATCGTTCCGCCTGTGCCCAACCCGGCGACGAAGTGGGTGATCTTACCGTCGGTCGCTTCCCAGATTTCCGGCCCGGTCGTGCGGTAATGAATTTCGGGATTGGCCGGGTTTGCGTACTGATTGGTCAGTATCGCGTTCGGAGTCTCGCTGGCGATGCGGCGCGCGGTGTTGACGTAATGCTCCGGCGAATCGGGTTTGGCAGCAGCGGGAACCACCAGCACATCAGCGCCGAGAGCTTTCAGATAACGGACCTTCTCCTGGCTGCATTTGTCCGTCATCACGAAAACGCAGCGATAACCGCGAACCGCGCAGGTCAACGCAAGGCCGATCCCGGTGTTGCCGCTCGTCGCTTCGACAATGGTTCCGCCGGGTTTGAGTTCGCCTAACCGCTCGGCGCGATCAATCATCGCCTGGCCGATGCGGTCTTTGACGCTGCCGCCGGGATTGAGCGATTCGATCTTGGCCAGCACCAGCGGCTTCATCCCGCGCGTAAGTTTGTTGAGCTTGACCAGGGGAGTATCGCCTATGAGTTCGAGAATATTGTTTTTGTACTTCATACAACTTCAATCAGATTGTTTAATCGCCAACGACATCCCGTCGCCAACCGCTATCAGGCTCACGAACACGCGTTCGTCACGATGCAATTTTTCATTCAGCGAGCGCAGCGCGACAGTATCGGCGTCCTGAACGCCCGGATCGGCGACCTTGCCGTACCACAGCATATTATCGAAGATTATCAATCCGCCTTTGCGCACGAGCTGCAGCGCGCGCTCGTAGTAATTGTCGTAGTTTTGCTTGTCCGCATCAATAAAGGCGAAATCGAACGTTCCCGCTTGCCCTTCGGCCAATAAAGTGTCGAGCGTTTCGACAGCCGGAGCCAGTCTCAGCGTGATCTTACCGGCGACTCCGGCTTCGGCCCAGTAACGACGCGCTACCGAAGTCCATTCTTCGCTGACATCGCAAGCCACGATGCGCCCTTGCGGCGGCAGCGCCAGCGCTGTGCAGAGCGAGCTGTAGCCGGTGAAGACGCCGACTTCAAGCGTCTTCACGGCGCCGATCAATTTTATCAGCGACATCATAAACTGACCCTGAATAGGCGAGACGGCCATCACTGCCTGCGGATTGCTTGTGACAGTCTCCTCGCGCAAACGCCGCAGCACGTCGGGTTCGCGCAAGGAATTGTTCATCATGAAATCGTAAATCTGTTCGGTTAGCGCGAGAAAAGTGTTTGACATATTTATTCACCTGGAAGCCGTCGTATTGCGGTAGCCCATCTCCAATCCCTTCGTCGTAGTGTAATACTTCGCCAGCATATTCGGCTTCTCCCACGTGGGCAGCCGCTTCGGATCGCGCAGGTATTCAAAGAATCGCGTCGCCACCTGCCCGAAATGCGCCTCGTGCCCGTCGCGGTATTTGTCCGGGAAAGTCACGCGCAGCTTGTCGCCTTCATCCACAACTGCGACGCCGGGAAATTTGACCTGCAACGCGGCGACCTTCTTCTGCAAGGCCGCCAGCACTTCGGCTTTTAACGACGGTTCGTTCGGGATGACGTGAACGGTGTGCGCCTGCGCTTGCCGAACTTCAACGCGCGATTTCGAGCCTTTGAACCAGGCGACGTGCGTGTCGCCGCCGCCAGCCGGGGCCTCGTAATTCCAGATCACGTCGAGTTTCGCATGAACTCCGCGCAGGGCGTAGGTCATCGAGCCGTTGCAAAAATATTCCAGCTTGTCGCCCTTGACGTTCCCGGCCAGATAAGCCGGGAAATTCGGCTCGCCAGTCACGCGCTTGAACTCATCTTTCGTCATCACCGTCGGCCAGCGTTTGCCCGCCAGCACGTTCACGTCCTTGCGGTAATCAATCGCCTGTTCGGGGAAAACCATCCACTGGACAAGATCAACCAGATGCGTGCCGACGTCCGAGACGCCTTCGCCCTGCTGCTTCACGTCGAAGAACCACGCCGGGCGAATGTTCACCGAG
>WBZO01003461.1_pt1 | contig 18376 bp, 18 predicted proteins | sample 5204261 | NCBI WGS metagenome assembly WBZO01 (sample SAMN12412400, study PRJNA552823) | activated sludge metagenome | isolation source: activated sludge from anammox sidestream of wastewater treatment plant... | place: USA: North Carolina | collected 2017-09
CCTTGTCCTGATGCTGGCGCGCAACCTGCCGCAGCCAGTCGTTCAGTTCCTGGCGGCCACAGTCGAACCCCTGCCGGTCATGGCTCCCAGTTAAAGGCAGTACCTGCATCGTCTCGCTTGGCTTTCTGATAACGCTTCATGGCAGCCTTCAACTTGGGCGTAGGCTTGGGCGGGTTTTCCATCAAGTCGAGCAGCCAGTTCCAGTCGCGTGGGCTGAGACGGATCACTTCCTCGCGCTCAATGACTTCCTGAGCTTCTTTCAGCGCCGCCTGCACCAGAAACTGATTGACCGTCGCGCCGGTCAGCTCGGCGGCACGGCAAAGCGTCTCGTACACCTCGTGCGGAACCCGAGCGCCGATGCGGTCTTGCTTGGCAACTGCGCTACCCATATCAACCTCCAACAATCAGTCGAGTTTTCAGTGTATCACTGTCGCCATTTTGGCGCCACAATGACAAATCTACAAACATCAGCTTGGCTTCCTGATCGAACAGCGCGTTCATGTCCGTGTCGTCAATCACACCACGGAGCCCCCGATGAACGCCAAGCCAACCGCCCTCGACGCTTACCTCGCCTGCGCCGCTTGTGCGACGCAAGGCCGTCGTGCATCAACCCGCCGCCTGCAGCGCCTGTGCCACGAGGGTGGACAGGGGCGTGGTCGGCCGGCCCAGCAGCTTCGAGAGCTGACGCCCGTCATCGAACAAGCCACCTTGCGACGCGCCGACATCCCAGGAGGCCAGCCCCTCCGCCAAGCCTTCGGGCAGGCCGGCACCTTTGAGTGCAGCGGCATACTCTGCTTCGGGCAGGTTGACATAAGGGATGGCGCGGCCCGTCTGCTTTGAAATCTCCGCAGCAAGCTCTGCCAGGGTATAGGCAGCGTCACCGGCCAGTTCATACACCTTGCCCGCATGACCGCCGCTGGTCAGCACCACGGCTGCGGCCTCGGCATAGTCCGCGCGCGGTGCGGAGGCAATGCGCCCTTGCCCGGCGCTGCCGTAGAAAGCGCCATTGGCCAGCGCTGCCGGTACCGAGGCGGTGTAGTTCTCGGTGTACCAGCCGTTGCGCAGCAGCGTGTGGGGAATGCCCGATGCCTTGAGCGCGGCTTCGGTCTCGTTATGCTCCGCCGCCAGGTTCAAGGGCGAGGTGTCAGCATGCAGCAGGCTGGTGTAGACGATCTGCCTGACCCCGGCCTGCTTCGCCGCCGCGATGACGTTGGCGTGCTGAGCTGCACGCTGACCCACTTCACTGCTGGAGATCAGCAGCAGCGTATCGATTCCGGCCAGCGCCGGTTCAAGTTGTTCGGGCTTGCTGTAGTCGAAGGCGCGAGTGGTCACGCCCAGATCCGCCGCCTTGGCCGGGTTGCGTACCAGCGCGACGATGTCATTAGTGGGGATTCTGTTTTTCAGGTGGGCAATGACGAGGTGGCCCAGTTGGCCGCTGGCACCGGTGATGGCGATTTTCATGATGGTTTCCTTTCGGTTGACGGGTGGAGTGTCAAAGTCTAGGATCAATACTTACTTTTGATAAGTACGCACATAAAGGTAAGCATGAAAGCACCTCTGTCGCAATCCCCGGCGCCAAGCGCAGTCGCAACTGAATCCCCCTTGCTGGAGCAGATGCAGCGGGGCCAGCTGCTGGCCGCTGCCTGTCCCTCGCGCGAAGTGCTCAAGCACATGACCAGCCGCTGGGGCGTGCTCGTGCTCCTGGTGCTGGAAACGCGCATGCACCGCTTCAGCGAGCTGCGCCGCACCATCGACGGCGTCAGCGAACGCATGCTGGCGCAGACCTTGCAATGGCTGGAGAGCGACGGCCTGGTCGATCGCATCGCCTATGACATAGTGCCGCCGCATGTAGAGTACCGCCTGACCCCGCTGGGACAGGAGGCTGCCGAGAAGGTGCGCGGCCTGGCGGACTGGATCGAAACCAGCCTGCCGCGGATTCTTCAGGCACAGGATGAGCGGCGCAAGGAGGCGGCTGGTCGCACATCCGAGGGAAAACGGGACGCCTCCGCGCATTTGCTCGCTGCCGGGGGCAACGAACGGCGTGCGGCTCGATCCCCAAACGCGGAATCGAACTGGCCGACGTGACATGCCGTCAGGCCGCATCCCATTCTGCGCCCGCCCGCCACTGCCGGTTGAACCCGTCGCCCGCCGCGAGTGCCGCCAGCACCGGCAGCAAGAATTCGCGCAACGCCTCGATCACCGCCGCCAGCGTCATCGGCTCCAAGGCATTCTTGCGCTGGAAGCCCGCCCACTGCATGTTCTTCTGCTCGTGCTGGGCGAATTCGTCGGTGAGGCCGAACGGCACGCCTGGTGGCATGTCCGTGCCCCGGCGCTCGAACGTGGCGCGAATCGCCTGCGCCAGCACCGTGCCGTCGAAGTCGGAATGCCGGGACAGCACCCACAGGTCGAAGTAGTCCTTCATCCGGCTGTTGAGGATGCCGAGCTTGACCATCGCTTCGAGCTTTTCGGCGACGACCGTGTAGCGGGGATAGACCCGCAGTTGCGGCTGCGGCATGTCGTCGAGGATGACTGGGTACTGCACGTCTTCCGGGGCGGGCGTGACGGCATCGCCGAAGCCGATGTCGATCTGCACCGGGCAGCGCGCGTTGTCCAGCAGGCCAAGCAGCGTGACGCGCACGCCCGCGTAGTTGGCCTCCTTGCGGATTTCGGCGGCCTTCACCGTGTCGGCCTGAAACACGATGCCGTCGTCGCTGGCGAGCTGGCTGACCTCGCGGAACAGCTTTTCCAGATGCGGGATTTCGGTGGAGCCGAAGCCCAGCAGGTCGGCATCGTGCGTCGGGCGATGCGGCACGTCGAACCAGATGTCGAACAGCAGCGCGCCTTTCAGCAGGAACTGCCCGCGCTGTTCCGAAACGCTCAGGCGGTACAGCATCCGCTCCAGCGCGTAGCGCGTCAGCAGCAGGTTGAAGTCGAGCTTTTGGGCGCGGGCCTTGTTGAGCAGCCGGGCGCGAACCGACGCGGCAATGTTGCGCTGGTTTATGCGAGGCTTTCCAGATAGGGCTGCATCACGTTGGCCACGCGGTCGATTTTCGCGTAGTGCCAGATCTGGTCGCTGGTCATGCGCTTGCCGTTCCATGCCTCGCGCAGTGCCTCCAGCGCCACGTCGAGGCCGATCTTGTTGCGGTACTTGAAGCAGTCGGCCACGGTCTTGGCGACGCCGGTGACGCGCACGGTCACGCCATCGACGACGTGTTCCTCGACGCCCTCGGTCAGCGCCGCGCCGGAGAAACGCACGAGGCGCAGCGGCGGGTAATCGAGTTTCGGCGCGGCGGCCTTGTTGGCTATGGCCAGCCAGACCTCGAACGGGGCCTGCGTCGTCAGGTCATGAAACCGCAGCGCCGACAGCAGGCACACGACGCCCTTGGGCACGCGGCGCGCGACTTCGGCCAGCGTGCCGTGGGCCGACACCGGACGCGCCGTGAGGCCGTACAGGCCGCGCCCGACGCGCTCCAGTTGCCCGCGCCGCACGGCCCGCGTCAGGGCCACCCGTGGGATGCCCAGCGGGGCCAGATCGCGCGGGCGCAGCAGTCCCTGCGTGCGCACCAGCTCCAGCAGCTTATCGGCGGTCGTGTCCATGATTCATATATATTGTTCCATAACATCGGTAGATGTAAATAACAACCGATGGATAGGAACCAGCGCCACTGGGCGTGCATCCCGGACGAGGAGAACGCACTACTGACGGATCGAGGTTAAGCGCGTCCCGCATGCGGACGCAGCAGCAGTGCCGTCGCGGTTTCCAGCGCCTTGCTGCATTGCCACTTGCTCGACAGTAGACCGGTTCAGGAACGATGCGTGCGCGTACCTCGCCGAATGCGCGGCACCGTCGGGCCAGCGTCGAGTCGGCCTGGCGCATAGCCCACGACGGACGCGCGCAACATCGCGGCGAGCTGCTGGGCACGCGGGCCGGCGTGGTCGCGGTCTGCCAGCACCAGATAGAGATCGCAAAAACGCTCGCCGCCGGCTTCCAGCGGCAGCACCTTCAGGCTGCCGTTGGCCAATTCCTCGCGCACCACGTCTTCCGGGAACCAGGCAAATCCCAGGCCCATGGTCACGGCACGGATCGAGGTCGCCTTGTTGCTGACTGTCCAGCGCTTTTCCGATCCCAGCCAGCCGCTGTCGCGAAGGCGTGCCTTTGCCGAGTCGCGCAACACCAGTTGCCGATGTTTGCGCAGATCGCGATGGCTGATCGGCCGTCCGAGCTGGTGCAACGGGTGGCTGGGTGCCGCCACGGCAATGAAGCGGACTCGCAGCAATGGCTCGCCGACGAATCCGGGCGGCACCACATAGGTGATCGCGAGGTCCACGCGGCGTTCGAGCAGCGCCTCCTCGCTGCCCGCCAACACGGTTTCCTCAAGGTCGATGCGGGTCATCGGCGAGAGTTCGCCAAACTCGCCGAGCACGTGCAGCAATAGCCAGGTCGGAAACACGGTATTGACGGCGAGGCGCAACTCCGCTTCACCGCCGTGCGCCAGTTCGCGCGCGGCCTTTTCCAACGTCGCGGCGTCCTCGAGCAAGTGGCCGGCGCGGCGATACAGCATCGCCCCGGCGGGTGTCAGCTTGGCCTTGCGCCCGTGCAGTTCGAACACCGGCACGCCGAGGCTGCGTTCGAGTTCTTGCACCGCATAGGTCACCGCGGACTGGCTCTTGTTCAAAAGCGCCGCTGCCTGCGCGTAGCCACCGGCGTCGACCACGGCGCGCAAGGCCCGCCACTGCGCAAGTTGTACTCGGGCCGGCGGTAGCGCGGATCGATTCGAATCATCGGATTTTTTGATTCGTTTGGCCATGTTTTTGCGCTTTTTTATCCACCAGCAAGATCATAGCTTGTATGCCTGTTTCGTGCCGCGCTGCGGACAGGTCAAGTATCGCGTGGCCACTTTCCACGTCAGCAACGAAAGGAGAATCCACATGAGCGCACCCGCCAACTTCAATGGAAAGATTCCGATGGTGGACCCGAAGAACGTCGCCATGCTGCTGATCGACCATCAGAGCAGCCTGTTTCAGCTCGTCGAAGACATGCCGGCGAGAGTGCTGCGCGCCAATGTCACGGCGCTCGCCAAGGCCGCAACGCTCGCAAGAATTCCGGTGATTACGAGCGCTTCCGTGCCGCAGGGACCGAACGGCCCGCTGATTCCGGAGGTCCACCAGTACGCCCCGCACGCCAAATACATCCCGCGTCGTGGTGAGCTCAGCGCCTGGAACAATGCCGAGTTCCGCGAGGCGGTCAAGGCGACAGGCAAGAAGCAGCTCATCATCGCCGGCACCCTGACCAATGTGTGCATGGCGTTCCCGGCGATCCAGGCGGTCGCCGATGGCTACCAGGTGTTCGCGGTGTTTGACGCCTCCGGAGCCAGCTCCCGCATGGCCTACGAAATCACCCTCGCGCGGCTAGTGCAGGCCGGCGTGGTACCAGTCGATACCGGCGGCGTGGTCGCCGAACTCGAAGCGACGCTGAACCGGCCCGACGTACAGGAATGGGGCATGGCCACGGCGCACATCTATCCCAAGTACCCGCTGCTGTACGAGGCCTACAACAAGGCTCAGGACGTGGTACGCAACAACGAAACCCTCGATTCCGATCGATGATCGTTGCCCGCGTGTATTCGCCATGACGAGGCGAACGCATAATCGACCCCAAGCATCACCGGATCGTATTCGCGTTTTTCATGTCGCTGCTGGACGCGACCTGAGCCGATGCACTCGTAAGTCCCTGCCGTCAACCACAAGGAGCAACGCATGAGCGTCAAACTTGCCGTCATCTACTACTCGACCTATGGCACCAACTTCGAGATGGCCTCGATCGCTGCCGAGGCAGCGAAAGCGGCCGGAGCCGAAGTGCGCTTGCTGAAGGTGCGCGAAACCGCGCCGGCGGAAGTGGTGGCCGGGGTCGAAGGCTGGAAAGCGGTGGCCGAAAAAACTGCCCACATCGTCGAAGCCACGCCAGGGGACATGGAATGGGCCGACGCTTACCTGTTCTCGTCGCCAACCCGCTTTGGCGTGCAGTCGAGCCAGATGCGTGCCTTCATCGATACGCTGGGTGGCAGTTGGGCCAAGGGCGTGATGGCGAACAAGCCGATCTCGGCGATGACCTCGGCGCAGAACGCGCACGGCGGCCAGGAACAGACTCTGATGTCGTTCTACGCCACGGCCATCCACTGGGGCTGCCTGATCGCCGCGCCGGGTTACATCGATCCGGCAGTGTACAAGACCGGCGGCAATCCCTACGGCTACAGCCATTCGCAGGGCCAGCCGTTCACCGATGAGGTGAAGGCGTCGATCGCGGCGCAAGCCAGACGTCTGGTCGAGGTCGCCGGCAAGCTCGCCGCGGCCGTGGGCTGAGCTGCCTTCAGTCCGCCACGCGATAGTCGACCGCGTGCAGCTGCCCCTGTTCGTCCACCACATTGGTCTCCATGCCGGGCGCAACGTCGGTGTTGTGCGCGCTGGCACAGCGCCACCCAGCGTCCGTGCGATGCAGCACGAACGAGAACACAGTCATCCGTGTGCCCGGCGTCGTAACACCGGCAATCGGCGTTTGCCCGGACAGGTGCATGCGCACATGCACGACGGCGATTTCCTCCGACAACATCTTGACCCGCACCGCGCCGGCGCGCAGGGTCGAATCCTTGAAGATGGTCGCAAGGCCGTAGGCATGGGCCTTGCGGATCGCTTCGCGGTCATGCCACCACAGACCGGTGACATTGACGAACTCGGCATCGGCATCGAACAGCGCGGCGATGGCATCGGCATCGCGTCTATTCCACGCTTCGATGAAGGCGACTGGCAGCCGTTCCGGTCGGTCGAGCAAGGGTTCGTTCATGGCGGTGATCACGTGGGGCCTGCACTGCAGGATAGCCAAGGCGCGGCATGTCCACGATGCTGGATAGAATCCAGTCGCGGAAGCGCTTTTCAACAGGGAGAAGCAAGCCCATGAGCGTGCGAATCGATTCTCCGCCCGAGTGCCTGGACTGCGCGACGACGCCGTCCATCGCCTCCATCATCGATGCCCGACCACGTGATCTCGGCGGGTTTGTGGTTCGCCGCCTGCTACCGGCCGCCGCGCGGCGCATGGTCGGGCCCTTTATCTTCTTCGATCATGCCGGCCCCACGCGCTTGCCACCCGGCGCAGGCATCGACATCCGCCCGCACCCACATATCGGCCTGGCCACGGTCAGCTACCTCTTTGAAGGCGCGATCCTGCATCGCGACAGCCTGGGCTCGGAGCAGCGCATTCGCCCCGGCGATCTGGCCTTGATGACCGCGGGACGCGGCATCACTCACTCCGAACGCACGCCGGCGGATCTACGCAGCGATGGCGCGCCGGTGCACGCATTGCAATTGTGGGTCGCACTGCCGCTGGCCGAGGAAGAGTGCGAGCCGCGCTTTGAGCACCATCCGGCCGAGACCCTGCCGACGATTTCGCACCCAGGCGCACAACTGCGACTGTTGATGGGCGATGCGTACGGGGAACGCTCGCCGGTCCGTACGTTGTCGCCCCTGTTCTACGTGGATGCGCGACTGTGCGCCGGTTCCGAACTGGTGTTGCCGCCCGAGCACGAGCAACGCGCCATCTATGTGGTCGAAGGGGCCGTCCACTGTGGCCGGGAACGGGTCGAGCCGGGGCGCATGCTGGTGTTTCACCCGGGCAGTGACGTGATGCTGTGCGCCGAGGTCGATGCGCGCCTGGTGCTGATCGGCGGCGCGCCCTTGCCCGAGGCGCGCTACATCGACTGGAACTTCGTCTCCAGCTCCAAGGCCCACATCGAGCAGGCCAAGCGGGACTGGCAGCAAGGGCGCTTTCCCCTGGTGCCGGGAGACGAGTCGGAGTTCACGCCGCTGCCGGGTTGAGCGGCAGGCAATCCGCTGTGTACGTGGGCTCGGTGCGCGCGGCATCCAACCAAGCCTTCACTCTACGATTCGAGGAGAAGCGAGATGATGCTGGACTGGCAGGAATATCGGCAGCAATTGGCACAACGCATCGGCGAGATCGGACAACTCAGCCCGGAGACCGTGCGTGGTTATCGCGGTCTGAGCCACGCCGGCGACAAGGCGAATCTGCTCGGCGCCAAGACCCGCGAGCTGATCGCGCTTGCAGTTGCGGTCACCCGGCAATGCGATGGCTGCATCGCGGTCCACAGCGACGCTGCGCTCAAGGCGGGCGCCACACGCGAGGAAATCGCCGAGGCACTAGGCGTCGCCGTAGCGATCAACGCCGGTGCCGCGCTCGTTTACTCGTCGAGGGTGATGGATGCGATGCGCGGCAACGACTAGAAGTCGACGCAACCACGTTTGGCTATTCGCGTAACCCTGTGGCTCGGAGAGACTGGCCAGAAAGTCAACTGAACAGGCGGACTCCCGGCAATAAAGAACCGGCCACGAGGGCCGGTTATTCTTGGAACATTGGTGGCCGGGGACGGAATCGAACCGCCGACACGGGGATTTTCAATCCCCTGCTCTACCAACTGAGCTACCCGGCCATGAGTCTTGCAGCGAACAGGCGGGGAAGCCTGCTGCGGGGCCGCGTATTAGAGCCGCGTGCGCGACTGGCGTCAAGTCGATTGTTCGATTTTTCCTTGCGCGCGGGTCGTCGTGGCTGGCCCGTGCGCGCTGACGCACGCGCCAATGCGCGGCAATGCAGTGCAGAGGCGGGCATGGTGACCGATAATGGCGTGTCCTGCTGCCCGGATTGTCCATGCAAGCCCTGCTTCCCGATTCGCCCTCTCCGGTTGATGCGGCGCTCGCCAACGCCGGCAGCCCGGAGACCGGGACTTCCAGTGCCGCGCGCACTGCCTTTCCGATCCTGCTGATGCTCAGCACCTGTCATTTCCTCAACGACATGATCCAGTCGTTGCTGCCGGCGATCTATCCTTTGCTCAAGGACAGTTTTGCCCTGAGCTTCGGGCAGATCGGCTTGATTACGCTGACGTTCCAGCTCACCGCCTCGCTGCTGCAGCCGTTCGTGGGCATCTATACCGACCGGCGGCCGATGCCGTATTCGCTGGCCGTGGGCATGGGTTGCACGCTGAGTGGCTTGCTGTTGCTGTCGCACGCCCCCTCGTTTCCGGTGCTGCTGCTTGCTGCGGCGCTGGTCGGCTCGGGCTCATCGGTGTTCCACCCCGAATCCTCGCGCGTGGCGCGCATGGCCTCGGGGGGCCAGCATGGCCTTGCCCAATCCCTGTTCCAAGTGGGCGGCAATGTCGGCTCGGCCATCGGGCCGCTGCTTGCCGCCTTCATCGTCATGCCACGCGGGCGCGGCAGCATTGCCTGGTTTGCGATTGCGGCGCTGCTCGCCATCGCCCTGCTCGTGCGCATCGGCGGTTGGTATCGCGCGCAGGTTCCCGCCTACCGCGCTGCGCAGGCGGCGGCGCAGGCAGTTTCGCCCGTGTCGCGCAGAACACTGGTCACGACCATGCTGGTGCTCGGCATGCTGATCTTTTCCAAGTACTTCTACCTGGCGAGCATCTCCAGTTACTACACGTTCTATCTCATGGAGAAATTCGCGCTCGATGCGCAGGCCGCGCAGGTTCACCTGTTCGTGTTTCTCGGCGCGGTGGCGCTGGGCACCCTGGCGGGCGGGCCGATCGGCGACCGCATCGGGCGCAAGTACGTGATCTGGGTTTCGATTCTCGGCGTGCTGCCATTCACCCTGGCGCTGCCGCATGCCAACCTGGCCTGGACGACGCTGCTAACCGTGATCATCGGCCTGATCCTGTCGTCGGCATTCTCGGCCATCATCGTCTACGCGCAGGAGCTGGTGCCGGGCCGCACCGGCGTCATCGCCGGGTTGTTCTTTGGCTTTGCATTCGGCATGGGCGGCCTGGGAGCGGCGGTACTGGGCCAACTGGCCGACCACATCGGTATCGAGGCGGTTTATGCGATCTGCGCCTGGCTGCCGGCGATCGGTCTGCTGGCGTGGTTTCTGCCGCGCACCCAGCCTCACCAGGCGCGCTGATACTGCTCCGGAACGCCAATCTTCGCGCCAAGCTCGCTGGCGGCCCGGCGCGCAAAGTACGGGTCGCGCAAATGTTCGCGGCCCAGCAGCACCAAATCGGCGTCACCACGATCGATGATCTCCTGCGCTTCCCGTGCCGTGGTGATCAGGCCCACGGCGGCGGTGGCGATGCTGGCCTCGCGGCGGATGCGCGCGGCGAATTCGACCTGGTATCCCGGTTGTGCCGGCACCTTGGCGCGTGGCATCAATCCGCCCGATGAGCAGTCGATGAGGTCGACGCCATCGTTCTTGAGCCAGCGCGCCAGTTGCACGCATTCCTCGATGTCCCAGCCGCCTTCGACCCAATCGGTGGCCGAGACGCGCACGAACAACGGCTTCGGCCTGGGCCACACCTGACGCACCGCCGTGATCACCGCGCGCAGCGGACGCGAACGCTGGTCGAACGTGCCGCCGTAGCGATCGCCGCGCCGGTTGGACAGTGGTGAAAGAAACTGATGCAGCAGATAGCCATGCGCGGCATGGATTTCGATGACCTTGAACCCGGCTTCGAGCGCACGCTGCGCGGCGGCGCGAAAATCGGCAACGACGCGACGAATGCCGGCCACGTCGAGCGCCTGCGGTGCAGCGTCTCCATCGTGGTAAGGCACGGCGCTGGGGGCCAGCGGCGTCCAGCCGCCATTGCTGGCCGATATCCGCTTGCCGCCGCGCCACGGCACGTCACACGAAGCCTTGCGCCCGGCATGCGCAAGCTGGATGCCGGGCACGGCGCCATGCGCGCTGAGGAAGGCGGCAATGCGTGTCCATGCCTGCTGCTGGTCATCGTTCCACAGGCCCGTATCGGCCGGGGTGATGCGGCCTTCCGGCGAGATGGCGGTCGCTTCGGCCATGACCAGTCCCGCGCCCCCGATGGCCCGGCTGGCCAGATGCGCGAAATGCCAGTCGTTGGGCATGCCCTCGAATGCGGAGTACTGACACATCGGCGACACCCCGATGCGGTTGCGCAGCACGACATCGCCAATCGTGACTTCCTCGAACAAGGGCATGTCCGGCTCTCATCCTCAAAAGCCGCGATTTTAGCGGCTGTTCGAGTCTACATTGCAAAGCCACTGTCCATACCATGGCGTTTGGGCGAGGATATGCCTTGGTATTGCGGAGCTGCCTCATGCGTCTGATTGCATCGCTGTTGATCGTCCTGTTTCTCACCTGCACCGGTTGCGCGACTGGGCCCGCCCCGGTGTCGACGAGCGCGCGTCCGCCGCTCATCCTCATCTCCATCGATGGTTTTCGCCCCGATTATCTCAACCGTCATCTCACGCCGACCCTGAGCGCCCTCGCCGCCGACGGGGTGCGCGCCCAGTCGATGAAACCGGCGTTTCCGTCGCTGACCTTTCCCAATCACTACACGCTCGTCACCGGCTTGTATCCCGACCATCACGGCATCGTGAACAATCGTTTCAGCGATCCCAAGAGCGGCGCCGCCTTCGTCTACAAACAGCGTGACACGACCGCCGATCCCGCCTGGTGGGGCGGTGAGCCGATCTGGGTCAGCGCCGAAAAGCAGGGCGTGCGCAGCGCGACGATGTTCTGGCCCGGCTCGGATGTGGCCATCGCCGGCGTGCGACCGAGCCACTGGCTGTACTTTGACGGCTCGATGACCGCCAATCAGCGTGTCGATCACCTGCTCAGCTGGATCGATCTGCCCGCCGCCCAGCGCGCCACGTTCTACACCTTGTATTTCGACGAAGTCGATCACGCCAGCCACGAGCACGGCCCTGATTCCAGTCAGGTCGACGCCGCGCTACGCGAAGTCGATGCCGCGCTCGCCCGCCTGGTGGCTGGCCTGCGTGCGCGCGGTCTCTACCAGCAGGCCAATCTGGTCGTCGTGTCCGACCATGGCGCTGCGGCCACTGCCAAATCGCTGCGCACGTATCTGGACGACATCATTTCGCTAGCCGACGTCGATGTCGGCAACTATGGCGTGCTCGCCACCATCACGCCGCATGCCGGCAAGCAGGCCCTGGTCGAAAAGGCCCTGCTCGCACCGCATCCGCACATGACCTGCTGGCGCAAATCCGAAGTGCCGGCTCGCCTGCACTACGGCAGCAACCCGCGCCTGCCGCCACTGCTGTGCGTGGCCCAGCCAGGCGGCTCGATCACGATTCACGAGTACGAGGACAAGGGGCGTCACTTCTCCGCCGGCGATCACGGCTACGACAACGCCGATCCGAGCATGCAGGCGCTGTTCATCGCCCACGGCCCGGACTTCCGCCGTGGCCTGGTGGTGCCGCCGTTCGACAACATCAACGTCTATTCCCTGCTCGCCCATCTGCTACGGATCAAGCCGCAGCCCAACGATGGCGATTTCTCCATCGTCGCGCCGATGCTGCGTCGGCCCTGAGCCCGGGCGACGCCATGGCAGCATCGACCGGGCGCCACGCCCGGTCAGCGGTCGTGCATCAGGCGCTCGACGACCTGGCGATAGCGCGCGGCGATGCGCGCCTCGTCGTGGTGGCGGGCTTCGCGCACGACCCATTCGCCGCCGACCATGACGTCGCGCACCAGGTTGGCATTGCCGGCGAACAGCCAGCTGTCGATGGCGTGCGCGGCATCGCGTCCCGCCAGCAGGGGCGCGCTGTCGTCGAGCACGACCAGATCGGCCCGCCCGCCATCCAGCCGGGCGATGTCGAGGCCACTGGCCTGCGCACCGCCAGCCAGCGCACGGCTGAACAGAACCTGCCCGGTGCTCGGCTGCGCTGGCTCGGCACTCACGTTGCGGTGGCGCGTGATCAGGCGCTGCCCGTATTCGAGCCAGCGCAGTTCCTCGACCACTGACACCGAAATGTGGCTGTCCGAACCAATGCCCAGCGCACCGGCGGCATCCAGGTAGGCCCGCAGCGGAAACAGCCCGTCGCCGAGATTGGCTTCGGTGGTCGGGCACAATCCTGCGACGGCGCCGCTGGCCGCCAGCTGTCGCGTCTCGTTCTCGCTCAGATGCGTGGCATGCACCAGGCACCAGCGAGCATCGACGTCGACATTGTCGAGCAGCCACTGCACCGGCCTGGCCTTGCGCAAGGCCAGGCAGTCCTGCACCTCGCCGATCTGCTCGGCGATGTGGATGTGAATCACGCCGTCGCGCGCCGCTTCACTGGCCAGCACCGTCCGCAGGGCGTCGGCCGGAACCGCGCGCAGCGAATGCAGCGCCATTCCCACGCGCAATCTGGGCGACTGCAGCGCCCGCAAGCGTTCGATCAGATGCACGAAGGCATCCACCGTGTGGCCGAATCGCCGCTGCCGCTCGCCGAGCGGCCGGCCGTCGAACCCGCCGCTCATGTACAGCGTCGGCAGCAGGGTCATGCCGATGCCGGCCTCGCGCGCGGCCTCGATCAACGCCAGCGACATGGCCGCCGGGTCGGCATAGGCACGGCCATCGGGCTGATGGTGCAGATAATGGAATTCACAGACCTGCGTGTAGCCGGCCTTGAGCATTTCCACATAGAGCTGCGCGGCGATGGCGCGCAGATCGTCGGGATCGATGCGCCCGGCGAAGGCATACATGACCTCGCGCCAGGTCCAGAAGCTGTCGTGCGCGCCGCCGGCGGATGGCACGGAATGATCCAGCGAGCGCCGCTCGGCCAGACCGGCCATTGCGCGCTGGAACGCATGCGAATGCAGGTTCGGCATCCCCGGCACGACGAACCGGCCAATCCGCTCGCCGCCATCGCCGCGCGCCATCGCCATGAACGCGCTGCCGTCGCAGCGCAGGATTCCTTGGTCGACGAACTCGCCGTCCAGCCAGACGTGATCGGCCCGCAGGTGGGACGCGTTCATGCGCGCTCCAGATCGTGAAAGCGGCGAGCCTAGCGGCGAGTCGACGCAGGCGCCAGCCCCGCAGGCGACCACCGCCCCACTGGCGATGCGGACAAGCACGGCATGCCGGCAGCCGCCGCGCTCTGGGATAATGCGCCCCCATTCCGCGCAGCCAGGATCGTGTCGCAATGAATTCACCGTGGGACGGCCTCATGCTCGACTGCCGCCTGGCCACGCTCGTGGGCGACGATTTCGGCCTGATCGAAGACGGCGCACTGGGCTGGCGCGACGGCGTGTTCACCTTTGCCGGCCCGCGCAGCGAATTGCCCGCCAACACGACCGCAACGCACCGCGAGTCGGCGCACGGTGCGCTGGTTACGCCAGGATTGATCGACTGTCACACGCATCTGGTGTTCGGCGCCGACCGCGCCGGCGAATTCGAGCAGCGCCTGCACGGTGCCAGCTACGAGGAGATCGCCCGCGCCGGTGGCGGCATCGCATCGAGCGTGCGTGCCACGCGGCAGGCCGACGACGCCTCCCTGCTCGCACAGTCGCTGCCGCGCGCCCGCGCGCTGTGCGCCGATGGCGTGACCACGCTCGAGATCAAATCGGGCTACGGTCTGGAGGTCGACAGCGAGCTGAAGATGCTGCGTGTCGCGCGACGCATCGGCGAAACCCTCGGCATCGAAGTACGCACGACCCTGCTTGCCGCGCATGCCCTGCCAGCCGAATACGCCGGCCGCGCCGACGCCTACATCGATCACGTCTGCAGCGACCTTTTGCCGATGGCCGCCCGCCTCGGACTGGCCGATGCCGTCGATGCCTTCTGCGAAAAGATCGCCTTCACGCCGGCGCAGACGCGGCGCGTGTTCGAATGCGCGCGCGCGCTCGGCCTGCGCGTCAAGCTGCATGCCGACCAGCTCAGCGATCTCGGCGGCGCGGCGCTGGCGGCGGAATTCTCCGCCTTGTCGGCTGACCACCTGGAGTGGACGAGCGAGGATGGCGTGCGCGCGATGGCAGCCTCCGGCACGGTGGCCGTGCTGCTGCCCGGCGCGTTCTACGCACTGCGCGAAACCCGGCTGCCCCCCATTGCGGCGCTGCGCGCGGCGCGCGTGCCGATGGCCGTGGCCACCGATCTCAATCCCGGCACTTCGCCGCTGCTGTCGCTGCGACTGGCCATGAACCTGGCCTGCACGCTGTTCCGGCTGACTCCACTGGAGGCGCTGCAGGGCACGACGATCCACGCCGCGCAGGCGCTGGGCATGCGGGATCGTGGTCGCCTGGCGGTCGGGCAGCGCGCCGATTTCGTGCTGTGGAATGCGCGCACGCCGGCCGAGCTGTGCTACTGGATCGGCGGCGCCCTGGCGCGCGAAGTGCACTGCGGCGGACACCGCCTGTCCGTGCAATGACCCATGTCCCGCGCAGTGAAGGACGCTTTGACGTCATCGTCATCGGCGGTGGCGCGGCCGGCCTGTTCTGCGCCGGACTGGCCGGACAGCGCGGCTTGCGCGTGCTGGTCGTCGACCACGCCAACAAGGTCGGCAAGAAGATCCTCATGTCGGGCGGTGGTCGCTGCAATTTCACCAATCTCGGCGCCTCGCCCGCGCAGTACCTGTCGGCCAATCCGCATTTCTGCAAATCGGCGCTGGCGCGCTACACGCCGCAGGATTTCGTTGCCCTGGTGGAACGCCACCGCATCGCCTATCACGAAAAGGAACTCGGGCAGCTGTTCTGCGACGACAGCTCGCGGCAGATCGTGCGCCTGCTGCTCGACGAATGCGCGCGTGGCGAAGTGCGCATCGAAACCCATTGCAGCGTCGAGCGCGTCGCGCAGGACGAACACGGCTTCCGCCTCGACACCACGCTGGGCGTGATGCGCGCACCCCGGCTGGTCGTCGCCAGCGGCGGGCTGTCGATCCCGAGCATGGGCGCCAGCGGGTTTGGCTACGCCCTGGCGCAGCAGTTCGGCCATCGCGTGCTGCCCACGCGTGCCGGACTGGTGCCGCTGACCTTGTCGGGCAAGCATCTGCAGCGGCTGTCCGGCCTGGCCGGCGTGGCGCTGCCGGTGGAGGCGCGCTGCAATGGCACCACCTTCCGCAACGCCATGCTGCTGACCCATCGCGGCGTCAGCGGCCCGGCGATCCTGCAGATTTCCTCGTACTGGAATGTCGGCGATCCGCTGTCGCTCCACCTGCTGCCCGACATCGACGATGTTTTTGCCTGGCTGCGCCGGCAGCGCGCGACCCGCGGCGCCGGCGAGCTGCGCGCCCTGCTGAGCGAGCATCTGCCCAAGCGGTTCGTGCAGTGCCTCTGCGAGCATTGGCTCGGCACACCGCGTCTTGCCGACATGAGCGACGACGCCCTGCGACAATGCGCACGCACATTGCAGGCGTGGCCGCTGATCGCCAGCGGCAGCGAAGGCTGGCGCACTGCCGAGGTGACGCTCGGCGGCGTCGACACCGATGAACTGTCATCCGCCACCCTGCAATCCCGGCGCGTGCCTGGCCTGTACTTCATCGGCGAAGTCGTCGATGTCACCGGCTGGCTCGGCGGCTACAACTTCCAGTGGGCCTGGGCCTCGGCACACGCCTGTGCCGAAGCCCTGTGAGCGCGGCGCTGGGCGCTCCCTCTTCCTTTTCCGGTTCGGTCGTCATGCCAAGTTTCGATGCGCTTCCCCTGTCTCCATCGCTGCGCGAAGCACTGCAACGTCTGGGCTATTCCGCAATGACGCCAATTCAGGCGGCCAGCCTGCCCGTGTTGCTGCAAGGTCGTGACCTGATTGCGCAGGCGCCCACCGGCAGCGGCAAGACCGTGGCATTTGCCCTGGGTCTGCTGCAGCACCTCGATGCGCGACAGGTGAAGCCGCAGGCCCTGGTGCTGTGTCCGACGCGCGAGCTGGCCGATCAGGTGGCGCGGGAAATCCGCCGCATCGCCGCGCTGATGCCCAACTTCAAGGTGCTGCTGCTGACTGGCGGCGTGCCGCTGGCGCCGCAACTGGCCTCGCTGCGCAAGGACTCGCACGTGATCGTCGGCACCCCGGGACGCGTGCAGGAGTTGCTCGAAAGCCACGCGCTGTCGCTGGCCAAGCTGCGCACGCTGGTGCTCGACGAAGCCGACCGCATGCTCGACATGGGCTTTGAAAAAGCCCTGCGCGCAATCGTCGCCCATCTGCCGCCGCGTCGCCAGAGCCTGCTGTTTTCAGCCACCTTTCCGCCCGATATCCGCCGTCTGGCGCAGGACTTTCTGCACCAGGCCGCCGAGATCACGATCGACGACGCCAGCCAGGCGCCTGCCATCGAGCAGCGTTTCCACGAAGTGGAACCCTCGCGCAAGCCGGCTGCACTGGCTGCAGTGCTGACCGCCACGCAACCGGAAGCCTGCCTGGTGTTCTGCAATACGCGACGTGACGTGGACGCCGTCGCCGCCGCGCTGCTGGCCGCCGGCATCGACGCGCTCGCGCTGCACGGCGATCTTGAACAGCGCGAACGCGACGAAGTCGTGGTGCGCTTTGCCAATCGCAGCGGTCGCGTCCTGGTCGCCAGCGATGTCGCCGCGCGCGGGCTCGACATCAAGGGCCTGGATACGGTCATCAACTACGAACTGCCGCACGATGCCGATACCTATGTGCATCGCATCGGTCGCAGTGGGCGGGCGGGACGCGCCGGCCTGGCCCTCAGCCTGGTCGCACCACGCGAAATGCATCGCGCGCAGAGCGTGGTTTCCGGTGACGCACCGCCCGCCTGCACGCCGATCACGAGCAATCGCGTCGCCCCGCTGCCCGCACCGATGGTGACCTTGCGCATCGATGCCGGCCGCAGCGACAAGATGCGCCCCGGCGACATCCTCGGTGCCCTGACGGGTGCGGCAGGACTGCCGGCGACGGCAGTCGGCAAGATCGATGTGTTTGCGACGCGCGCCTACGTGGCCGTGTCGCGCGAGCAGGCAGCGCACGCCCTGAAATGCCTGCGCGACGACGGCATCAAGGGGCGCAAGGTGCGTGTTTCGCGGCTTTGAGAAGGCCTTGGCGCACCGTCAGGGCGGTGACGCCTGCCGGTCATCGGCAAACACGGCGAACATGCCGACATACGGCTTGAGCATGCCCATCGATGCACCGACATAGCCGGTCTGCTGCGTCCATACCTGCGACAGCGTGCCGTCGAGGAACAGCGCATTGCGGCAACCCAGCGCATCGCGGAACACGCGCGCGAATGCATGGAACGTGACCGGCTGTCCACTGATCACGAACACCACGCGACGCGGCGTGGGTGCGCACACGCCACTGCGGATTCTGGTGCTGCGTGATCCCGGGTCGAAGGCCGGATTGAGTTCGCCATCGACCACCAGCATCGGCCCGGACTGGCTGGCAATGCGCGCCGCCGGTGCATCCGCGCGCCATTGCCCGGTGCTGAGCACGCCGGCATTCCCCGTGCGATCGACATAGAAAACCCCATTGGGCTGCATCGAAAAATTGCCGATCGTGCCGGGCAGGCGCGTGGTGTTGAGCGCACGCCGCGTCACGCCTTCTTCGACATGCAGGCCCAGCGGGCGGAACTGGCGATCGTAGATTCCGGCATTGGTGGCGAAGCGCAATGTCCGCCC
>WBZO01003462.1_pt1 | contig 18374 bp, 18 predicted proteins | sample 5204261 | NCBI WGS metagenome assembly WBZO01 (sample SAMN12412400, study PRJNA552823) | activated sludge metagenome | isolation source: activated sludge from anammox sidestream of wastewater treatment plant... | place: USA: North Carolina | collected 2017-09
ATGCAGTTTTGATAGTAATGATAAATTAACCGTATTAGCAAAGTGCTCAATACCTTTTGATCAAGAGTTACAAGCAGATTTGCAACAGCTATTACGGACTTTTACCATTCATTTGAAAGAGCTTGGTGAGCTTGAAGTGCGTCTTGCTCATGATTATGCGAAAGCAGTAAATCTGCTTCTAAAAAATGCGAATTTAAGCTCCAATGAGATTACTGCCATTGGTTGTCACGGGCAAACAGTTTTTCATGAGCCAGTGGGTAAATTTCCTTTTTCTTTACAGCTTCTGGATGGAAATAAATTAGCTCAGCTAACTGGAATAAATGTTGTCTGTGATTTTCGACGAATGGATATGGCATATGGAGGGCAGGGAGCTCCGCTAACACCAGTATTCCATAAATATTTTCTATCTGGGGCTAAGCCTAGGGTTATTCTGAATCTAGGTGGAATCGCGAATATTACGGTTCTTAATCCGGCTTCCGAAAATGTAACTGGTTTTGATACCGGACCAGCTAATTGTTTGATTGACCTATGGGTTCAGGATCGTTTTCATTTACCCTATGACAAAGATGGTGTATTAGCCAAGTCAGGTATAGTTATAACTGAATTACTCGAGATCATGCTTAAAGATGAGTATTTTCACTTACCAGCCCCTAAAAGCACGGGGAAAGAAATTTACCACTTGGAATGGATTAAAACAAAATTAATGCAAGCAGCAAATCAGTATTCCGACAAAGATGTCCTTCGAACTTTGACAGAACTTACTGCAAAAACGGTTGCCGATGCTATTCATAGCCAAATCCACGCCTCTAGCGTTGAAGCCATTTATGCCTGTGGTGGCGGTGCATTTAATGGTTTCTTGCTCGAACGAATTGCAGTTAATAGCGGTATCCCAGTTGCTACTACCAAAGAATTAGGAATTGATGTTGACCAGTTGGAAGCAATTGCATTTGCTTGGTTTGCCAAGCGAAGAGTAGAAAAAAAGCCAGCCAATTATGAAAGCGTAACTGGTGCTAGTCAGAAATGTATCTTGGGTGCACTTTATGAAATCAGGTAACTATAAAGCCCAGATAATAACCTTAACCATTATAACTGGGGTAATTTGTGGTTATATTCTTGGTGTAATTGCGATGATTATGCCAAATCTAGTTGGTCATAAATATATGCTAAAAGAGCAGATTTCATTATTGGCAGGTGCGTTACTTCTTGGTTGTTTTATTTCGAGTATTTATACCGGAAGCTTGTGTGATGCAATCGGGCGCAAGAAGGTAATTTTTATAACAATGTTTATTTATATCATTGGGATATGTTACTTTATAATTGCTAAGAGTTATTATCATTTATATGCTGCTCGCTTCATTCAGGGGCTTGCCTATGGCATGTGCGAAATAGTTATGCCTTTATATCTAGTGGAAGTATCTGAAACTAAATGGCGCGGGCAAATTATTACTGCATTCAAAATGGCAAACACTGGCGGGGCTTTGGTTGCAAGTCTTGTCTGGCTTGGGATTAACGTTAGCTATTATCCAGCGGCGTTTGCGATAGCTCTAATTATTCCAGTTTGGGTATTTTTATTAACGCAAAAACTTCCCGAATCACCACGCTGGCTAGTTAGTAAGGGTAGGTTGGAGGAGGCAAGTCTTGCTCTTAATCGGATTAATTCAGAAGCTGCTGGAATGGTACTAGCTGAAATAAAAAATGCAATTAGTGGTGTATCCGGGAAAATAAGTGATCTTTGGCAAAAAAGTAATTTAATTCCTTTTCTGATAATTCTTGCCGCAGTATCATTAAACCAGTTAACCGGGATTAATGTATTTGTCCAAAATAGCCTACAGGTTCTTAAAGAGTCGGGCATTTCATCAGATGTTGTTGGTGTTTTTGGTAATGTTAGTATTAGTTTGGTAAATTTTGCTGCAATGACTGCAACACTTTTTTTAGTTGAGAAGATTGGCAGAAAAAAGATTTTGATTATTGGTACTAGTGGCTTACTCGTAACTTTAATTTCGCTTTTTAGTGCACATTTGATTTTGCCACCAGGTGAGACTATTGGATATATAACTTTAGCGGGGATTATTCTGGTCGTTGGTTTTTTTGCTTTTGGACCTGGAGCATTAATATTAGTTATCTCGACTGAATTATTACCAAATAATGTACGCGGAGTAGCGATTTCAGTTGCTTTTACAATCGGAGCACTAGTTGGTACAGTTTTTGTTTCATGGTTTGGAGCTTTAGTAGCAATAATTGGCTATGGAAAACTCTTCATGTTTATGGCAATATTTGTTTTTTGTTATCTGCTAATTAGCCTGTATATTCCTGAAACCAAGGGTAAATCTCTTGAGAAAATAAACTGGAATAACAAATGAAGATAATGGTTGTTTTAATTTAGTCACTAGTTGATTTTTAAGTAATAAATAATAGGTACGGATAAAAATGTTTACTGGCATAATCGAAGAAATTGGTAAGGTTAAATCTATTGTAAAGGCGGGAAATACCCTTAGACTATCCATTGCAGCCAGAGATGTAACTTCAGATGTCAAACTTGGGGATAGCATCGCAGTTAATGGTGTTTGTCTGACAGTAACTAACTTTGATAAAGGTTCTTTTTCTGCTGATGTAATGCCCGTTACCTTTTATGCTACTAATTTATCTGGCTTGTCTATCAATTCCCCAGTTAATCTTGAACGAGCAATGGCGGCTAATGGTCGCTTTGGTGGGCATATGGTGAGTGGACATATTGATGGAGTTGCTAAAATTATTGCGGTTAAAAATGATGAAAATGCAGTTATTTATACGCTGGAATTGCCAGATATATTAGAGCGTTTTTGTGTAGTTAAAGGATCTATTGCCATTGATGGCACTAGTTTGACAATTGCTGGCGTTGAAGCAAATAAGATAAGTGTATCATTAATCCCTCATACCTATAAACATTCTGTTTTGGGTATTAAGAAATCCGGGGAGCTAGTTAATATTGAATGTGATATTATGGCAAAACAACATGCTAAGCTTGCTGGCTATAATGTAATGCCAAAAAATCATAAAGTAGATAATTCTTCTGGTATAACGGAAAGTTATCTTGCCGAACATGGGTTCATTTAATTAATTTATATATGCAAATCAAGGTGGTAAAAAGAGGAAATACAAATACCCCAAACCTAAGATTGAAAATGTGAATTAGGGATATTTAAAAGTACATAAGTTCAAGGTTAAAACACGAAGAGTAGAGAAAGGAAAATAATTGTTTAATACGATAGAGGAAGCAATTGCTGATTTGAAGCTTGGTAAGGCAATTATAGTTTGTGATGATGAGAATCGTGAAAATGAGGGTGATTTTCTGGCTATTGCTGAAAAAATGACGCCAGAAACAGTTAACCTTATGATTACTCATGGCAAAGGATTACTTTGCAGTCCGGTAGGGCAAGTAGTAGCTAAACGGCTTGGGCTTGAACCAATGGTTAGGCGAAATCGGGATAATATGCAAACTGCATTTAGTCAAAGTATTGATCATATTGATTGTACTACCGGGATTAGTGCTTATGAACGCTGTCTCACATTACTAAAAATGGCAGATGCTAAAGTTACTGCCAATGATTTTCGGGCTCCTGGACATATATTTCCTCTTCTTGCCAAAGAACATGGAGTGATGGAACGACCTGGGCATACTGAAGCCGCTGTAGATTTAGCCCGACTTGCTGGCTGTAGTGAAGTTGGTGCAATCTGTGAGATTATCAATCCTGATGGAACGATGTCAAGATTACCTGAATTGATAGAATTAGCAAAAAAATTTGAGTTAAAACTGATCCATATTAAAGATCTTATTGATTATCGAAAACTTCATGATAAACTGGTACAACGAATTGCGTCATCAAAATTGCCAACTAAATATGGTACCTTTGAAATGGTTGGATTCCGTTGTGTAGTTGATAATCAGGAGGCTGTTGCTTTAGTTAAAGGTGATCTTGATTCTAGTTCTGCTCCTTTAGTTAGGATACATTCAGAATGTCTGACTGGGGATGGCTTTGGTTCATTACGCTGTGATTGTGGTGAACAGTTAGCTACCAGTCTTCGACAGATTGAAGAAGCTGGTGGAATATTAATTTATCTGCGGCAAGAAGGGCGAGGGATTGGCTTACTAAATAAGATTAAGGCTTATGCATTACAAGATCAGGGTATGGATACAGTTGAAGCAAATTTACATCTTGGATTTCCTGATGATATGCGTGATTATTATCTTGCCGCACAGATTTTACGTGATTTGGGGGTTAGTTCAATAAATTTATTGAGTAATAATCCACGCAAATTTAGTGCGCTGGAAAAGTATGGTGTGAAGATCATTGGACGTAAGGAGCTGATAATTCCAGCTAATCAGGTTAATAAGGATTATCTTGATGTTAAGGTAACCAAATTGGGGCATCTGTTATAGGTCGAATAATTTTATTAGGCTATACAAAATTTAAAATTTTAGGAGTTAGAGTATGTTATTTCAAGGTAATTTAGTTGCTACAAGTGGTAAATACGCAATCGTAGTTGGCAGGTTTAATGAATTTATAACTGGCAAGCTACTGGGTGGTGCGATTGATGGTCTTGAGCGTCATGGTGTTAAGACGGAAGATATTGATACTGCTTGGGTACCGGGTGCTTTTGAGATTCCTTTAGTAGCGCAGAAGCTTGCTGCTAGTGGTAAATATAATGCGGTAATCACTCTTGGGGCAGTAATTCGGGGCTCAACAACTCATTACGATTATGTGTGTAATGAAGTTGCTAAGGGAGTTGCCAAAGTTCAGCTAGATACTGGGGTTCCGGTTGTATTTGGTATCGTTACTACTGAAAATATCGAGCAGGCAATTGAGCGTGCTGGTACCAAGTCAGGTAATAAGGGGTACGATGCTGCAATAACCGCGATTGAAATGACTAATTTATTACGTGATATTTCGAATAAATAAATCAGCTAATAGCGAGCGCCTACTAATGCCATTTATTTTTGTTAAATGGCATTAGTGAGATTTAAGCAATAAGTATAAAAATTGATAAGCGAATTATTTGGGTCTGCTTTTTTTGACAGGCTTATTTAATAATATAACAACCTCCTGTTTTTTATTTGTCTTTTGTGGTTTTGCTAGCGAATCATTTTTTATTATTTTTTGCTTTGTTACACTCTTGTTTTTCTGAGTTGTTAGCGGTTTATTTATCTTTTGCGGAGTCTTTGGTTTTTGAGGTGAGTCTTTTGCTACAGAGTTAGCTGTTGCTTCAAAGCCACTAACTAATTCTTCGGGAATTTTCATACCAATTAACCGTTCAATTGAATTTAATAACTTTCTATCCTCATGAGATACCAAAGATACCGCATCGCCAGTTTTACCAGCTCGTCCGGTACGTCCAATCCTGTGTACATAATCTTCCGGAACATTCGGCAAATCAAAATTAACCACGTGCGGTAAATCTACAATATCTATACCCCTTGCAGCAATATCAGTTGCAACCATAACTTGCAGTGAGCCTTGCTTAAATTCTGCTAATGTTCTGGTCCTTACTGACTGACTTTTATTACCATGAATAGCCAAAGCGGAAATATCTTGATTAGCTAAAAACTCAGCCAATTTATTGGCACCATGTTTAGTTTTGGTAAATACTAGCACCTGAAACCAGTTTTTCTCTTTTATCAGGTGAGCAAGCAAGAATTTTTTCTTATCCGCGTTGACAAAATGTACTTTGTGGCTTATTAATGGAACAGTACTATTACTTTTCTCAGTTTCAATTAATACTGGCTTATTTAAAAAGCCCTCTGCCAGAGATTTAATTTCCTTAGAGAAAGTTGCTGAAAAAAGCAGACTTTGACGAGTTTGTGGTAATAATGCTAGAATTTTCTTAATATCACGGATAAATCCCATATCAAGCATCCGGTCGGCTTCATCCAGCACCAATATTTTAATTTGAGATAAATCTACATTTTTTTGAGCTATATGATCTAGTAGTCTGCCTGGAGTAGCTATTAGAATATCAACTCTACTGCGTAAACGTTTAATTTGTGGATTTAAGCTTACGCCACCAATCATGATCATTGAAGTTAAAGTTAGATTTTTACCATAAGTGTTGACACTCTCTTCAACTTGAGCGGCTAATTCGCGGGTTGGTACTAAAATCAGTGCTCTTATCGGGGGACGTCCAGAAGATGGTCCCTTAACAGATTTATCTGCCAGTAATTGTAAAATAGGTAAAGTAAATCCCGCAGTTTTACCACTACCAGTTTGCGCACTTGCCAAAACGTCGTTGCCAGCTAGAATGGCAGGAATGGCTTCAGTCTGAATTTTAGTAGGCTTTGTATAACCTCGTTCGCTAAGTGCATCTAGTATTGAATCAGACAAACCTAATTCCGAAAAAGACATTTTAGTATCCCTGTATAGTTAAAACATTGTGATTTTACATCAATTGGCTCTCTTAATAGGTATTTATTTCATGGTGAACTGATTTAGGTCAGGTTATCCATTATTTTTGTGGCAGGGTTTTATTCCGGCTAAATCCATAACTCGGCAGTTTTATACTCATGGAGATAGCGATGCTTTGATAAAATACAGGATTCAAAAAATATTATTTGGAGATATGGCTTGGTTGCCCGTAAATTAAAAAAATACATCCCAACGCGTGAGTACGTTGAAAATCATAAATGCTTTGGATTTATTAAACATAAACTTGATGATAAGCCGTATTTATGGGATTTCCAGCGTTGGCAGGTGGTTAAAGCTACTTGGATTGGTGTATTCTGGGCAATGCTGCCAATGCCTTTTCAAATGCTTCCAGCTGCACTTTTTGCCGTATTGTTCCGTGCTAATATACTCGTTGCAATTGCTTGGGTTTGGGTAAGTAATCCATTTACCATGCTGCCGATTCTTTATTGTTCATATTACCTTGGTTGTCATGTTTTGGGAATTGAATTCTCTACCAATATGATTAGCGCCAATTTCCATCATATTTTTGCTAACTGGCATTTGCTATTACTGCCACTTATAGTTGGATCTATCCTTTTTGGCATAATCTGTTCCATTTTAGTTGCTAGTATTGTTTGGCTTGTCTATGGTTTAAAAGGTAAGCAAGCCTGATGACGATTGAGCATACTTATGCAAATATAACTGCGAATATTCCTGACTTCAAGGCTAGACCCAGTCAACTTGAAATGGTAAAGGTTATCACCCAGTGCTTCTCTAATATTAAAGATGAGCTGAAGGATGGTCACAATATATGTATGATTGAGGCGCCAACAGGAACCGGTAAAAGCCTAGCCTATCTCATAGCAGGAGTAACCGAAGCAATGAAAATTGGCAAAAAACTGGTTATTGCTACCGCTACTAAAACACTTCAGGGGCAACTTTCAAGTAAAGATATTCCATTATTTATTAAAGCTAGTGGTATAAAAATTAAATATGGTTTAGCCAAAGGGCGGAGTAACTATTTATGTCCTTATCAGCTTGAAAATAGTATATCCGATATAGCTGGTGATATGGTTGCCCAAGCTGACAATTCAGCTGAGAAGCTTGCGAAAATAGCTAATGCTTTTAGTAATGGCTGGGATGGTGATTTGGATAATGCACCAGTCATGATTGAAAGTAAGCTAAAACCATTGATTACAGTTGATAAGCATCAATGTCTTGGTTATCAATGTCCACATAATCAAAAAGATGAATCGCGCTGTCCATTTTATAATAACCGAGAATATCTAAAAGGTTGTGATTTAATCGTTACTAATCATAGTCTTCTCATGGCGGATTTGGATAGTGGCGGAGGTAATGTCCTACCAGTTAAACCTGAAAGTTATTTTTTATGCGTGGATGAGGCGCATAATTTTCCTGGTTATGCCATTAATGGCTTCATGGGGCAATTTGACTTAAAGCAAAGCATTGGTCTAATTAATAATGCGCTTAAACTGATTGCTAATCCAGCAAGTAATAGTTACATTATTGATGATATTCCATTTTGTGATAATCTAGTTGCCAAAGGGCAGGATTTAGTTGATGGAATGGAAAACTTCCTCCAGTTACTGAAAATTAATAACTCAGTCTTTAATAATGGTATTTTGATCTTAAATGATTATCTGAATGCGGCGATTACTCAGGATGTAAAAGATTTATTTATTGTAATTGCGTTTAATTCTGCCGAGTTTGTCGATGGAATGGAAAAAATTCAGGAGAAGTTGAAAGAACGAATGAAAAATGGCGGTGATTATCTTGCTGAAGCAAACTTGGTTAAGCTTGGTTTTTATCTGTCAGCAATAGCCCAAATTGCCAATACTTCAAACTATCTGATAAATCAGGATAATTCGCGCTATAATGCAAATGTTCGTTGGGTTGAACAAATCATTGGTAATGGTGGTGAAGAATATAAAATTACTTCTGGTGTAACTCATGTTGGTAATCTACTGATAAATAAGCTTTGGAATCGGGTATATGGAGCATGTTTAACTTCTGCGACACTTGCGGTAGGTACTAGTTTTGAATATGTTAAATTCCAGATAGGTTTAAATCTTCTTCCCAAGGTAGTTTCGGTCAAGCTAGCTTCAAGCTTTGATTATAAAAATCAGAGTCAGTTAGTTATCCCGAGATTTCAATATGCACCAGAATTTAATCTGCGCGAGATGTTTCAAAAAGAGCTTGGAATGTATCTTGGTCAGATACTAAATTATAACGATGCTTACGGAACACTGGTATTATTTTTTAACCGCCAGCAATTGATAGATAGTTTTAAGCAACTACCTGTAAAATTACAGAACCGTGTCTTATTGCAAACCGAATTTAGCAGTAATCAGAAATTGATAACTGAACATAAGGAAGCAATTGATAGTGGTGCTCCAAGTATCATTTTTGGGTTAAACTCCTTTGCTGAAGGTGTAGATTTACCTTCTCGCTATTGTATGCACGTGGTAATCACTAAATTACCATTTGAAACCCATAAAGATCCGGAAAGTATGGTGCGGGAATATTGGGTAAAAGCTGAAAACGGCAATTATTTTATGGATGTTTCGCTGCCAGAAGCTGGAATAAAGCTTATTCAGGCGGTTGGGCGCTTACTGCGAAATGAGCAAGATTATGGGCAAATCACTATCTGTGATAACCGGATTGTTCTGAAGCAATATGGTAATCTTTTATTAAAATCCTTACCGGAGTTTAACCGTAATTATAATCCTGAATTTATAAAAGAAGCCTTATCATTTTATTCGTAACCATGCTAAATAAGGGGTTCCCTGATTTAATTTAGTGGTTTTTTGCTCCATTTTTGGGTATATTCCCAGATACCTAATGCCAGAAAGCCAACACCAATGCCGATTAAGGAGTTTATTACTTTCAGATGAACATAGGTGTGGCTAGGGGCATTCATACCAATTGAAATACAGGTAGTAGTTATCAGATAAAAAATGGTAACAACTATCTGGCGATTAAGGTTTGGTGATTTTATCTGTTCTAGCGATAGTATCAATGCCGCGATCATAAACCCCCATAATAATAAGGTTGCAATTAAGGCATGATGTCCAAGAAGTGAAATCAAGCCATTAACAAGTGGCCAGCCAAGTAAACTACCAATCGCAATTCCTTTAATCGCACGTAGGCTTCCATCTTTATCATTTCTTTGTAGGCATGATACAGCAGTGACCACTGCCCAGTTTGGTTTCAGATCGTGAAATCCAGAACATAGACTATATAGAATAGTGGCGGTGAAAGCACCTCTGATTGCCAGTTTTACTGATTCTTTATGAAAGTCTATCCAGTCACGGAGATTAATTTTGAAAATATCAATATATTTGCGTTCAGCTTCATGCTGTTCATTATTGGAGAAAAAGGCAAAAGTCAGATTAAGAATTAGCTGGGCTTCAATGTAAGCAACAACAGTTGCCATAATTTTTTCCTGAAATGGGAAACTGACAAAAGTGGTATCAATCAATAATGCCTGAATGTACATCCAGAGTTGGCTGCTTTTATTAAAGCCATTATCTTTCAAGATAAAATAAAAATAAGTAAAACCAAAAATTAGTAAAGAATATAAAATATCATTGCCACCAATCACATGAGCAAGCAGATAATAGATCATAACTGTTAGAAAATGGTTAAGAATATTTCGGTCAAAAAACTTGGGGCTTTTGGCAGTATGAAATCCGATGAATGACAGGCTAGCAATTTCAATCCAGATAAAAATGAAATTGTTGGTAATAATATATCCAGTTACGTTAACTAGAAAACTCAGGGCATGAGCATAAATGTTAGCTCGTTGTTCGACAGGGATTCTTAAAAAATACATAGATAAAAAATAAAAATTGGTAATGATTATTGGTTATTATACCATCCATTAAAAATCTGATTTGGTTGTTTAGCCCCCAATTTGTTAAAATACTGCTTTTATTATAAAGTTTTACAATGGGTAAAATCCGTATTATTGGTGGAGTTCATCGTAGCAGGCAGCTTCCTGTTATTGATGCCTTAGATTTGCGACCAACTCTTGATCGGGTGAAGGAAACCTTATTTAATTGGTTGGGGCAGGATTTAACTAGTAAGAACTGTCTAGATCTTTTCGCTGGTAGTGGTTCGCTTGGGTTTGAAGCATGCTCCCGGGGTGCTGCTAGTGTAGTAATGGTTGAAGAAAACCCTAAGGTTGCAAAACAACTAACTGAAAATGCTAAATTATTAAAGATTGAGGCGTGTACTAAAATAGTTTGTCGTGAAGCTTTAGCCTATGTAAATAGTTGTAGTGAAAAATTTGATCTGATTTTTCTTGATCCACCGTATAAGGGGAATTTATTATCCCAGTCTTTGCAACTTGTGGATGGTAAGCTTGCAAAAGATGGAAAAATCTATATAGAGTATGAAAATGAACCGCTAATTCCGGATAGCTACCGGGTAGTAAAGCAGGGTAAGGCTGGAAATGTAAAATTTGCCTTACTTGAATTGATGTGAAATTGGAACTAAAATGTCATTAAAAATTACTGAAGAATGTATCAATTGTGATGTCTGCGAACCTGAGTGTCCGAACAAGGCAATCTATCAGGGTGCTGAAATTTACGAAATCAATCCGGATCTGTGTACCCAGTGTATTGGTCACTATGATGAGCCACAATGTCAAATTGTATGTCCGGTGGCTTGCATTGATCTTGATACTGAGCATCCTGAGTCGGACGAAGATTTACTTGCCAAATATAAACGAATCTGGAGTAAATAATTGATTCAGCTTGTATTGGCGTTTTGCTTACTATTGGTAAATGCTGTCTGGGCAGAGGGGCAGATTGTTTCGCGTGGTGGAACACTAAATTTAGAATCTAATGATTATAGTCAATATTTTATAGACAAAAAATACCAGAAAGTCGCAATTTCTGAAAGCTATGGCAACCAGCTTCAGTTTTTTAAGGTCCTTGACTATAAACCTGATGAACTCTACAATTACTATCTGAATAAAATCTGTGCCGGAATTTATATTGCCAATTGTAGCCATAATAAAGAAAATCTGAAGTTATATACTGGCACGGACGTTTCAAAAGAATCTGGGTTAATTGATAGTAACATAAAGTCAATAGGTGGTTATACCCTAAACTATACTACAATCAATAATGAAGGTAAACCACAACTAGTTTCTGGTGCTGTACTTATGCCTGACTCCGATAAGCCGTTGAAAGGAGTAGTACTTTTTTATCACTATACGATTTTGGATAAAAATAATATTCCATCGAATTTCAATGGTGATGATTTTCAATTAAGCCGCCTAATGGCAAGTGCGATTGCTTCAGATGGGTATATAGTTGTTATGCCTGACTATATTGGCTTTGGTATAGATCAAAATAGTGTTCACCCATATATTCTATATCCGGAAGTAAATGCCCTAAGTGGTTTATATATGTTAAAGCCACTTGAGAGTGCTCTTACGAAAATTGCAATTAATACAGAAGATAATAAAATTCCGCTTTATATTAGTGGTTATTCAGAGGGTGGTTCCTACGCTTTATGGGCAGCAAAAATAGTTCAGGATAATCTTGACTATTTTAATCAGCATGGGTTTACTCTAAAGAAAACGGTTCCTATCCTTGGCGCGTATAATATGTCTAGAGTAACTTGGAACTATGTTTTAAATAGTCAAATAAATGATAGGCAGGCACCTGATTATATTGAAAACTCATGGGTCACCGAGTTTGCCAAGCCCGGACTTTATGTTGATGCAGTGCATTCATATCAATATTATGAAAGTGCAGCATTAAATAGTCCAATCTTTACTCCAGAGTTTTTGGCTTGTAATAATTGTGTCTTTAATGGTATTAAATATGACATTCCAAGCTGGATAGAAAAAGCCCCTGCTAAAGATGGTTATAAGTATGCGTTAATAAAAAATGCAGCCAAAGCTGCTGGTTACAATAAAGATGGGTCTAATTCAGTAGCGATGCTTACAGTCCCAGAATTTAAAGATAATCCACAATTACACGCAAAACTTTTAAATGCCGATATTTATAACTGGAAGGCAATCACTCCAATTAGTTTATTGATGCTTGAATATGATTCAATTGTTCCGAGATTGAATAGTGAAACGGCATATATTGGGCTTACTAATAATAATTCGCGCTATGTGAAAGTTACCCGGGTGCCAAACCAGAATTTTAAGGTACGGGGTTATATTCCTTGGACAGATGTTGACGTAGATCACCCACAGGGTATTAGTTTTATGTTATTATTCGCTCGGAAAGAATTTGCTGAGGATGTTAATGCCAATAATTAATGCCTGTCTTGGGATAATATATAATAAGCAGAAAAATTCAGTTTTTTTGGCGTGTCGTCCAGAAGGGAAACCTTTTGCTGGTTATTGGGAGTTTCCCGGTGGCAAACTTGAAAATACTGAATCAGCATTTGAAGCGTTAGTAAGAGAGTTAAGAGAAGAGCTGGGCATTAATATAATAACCCAAGATTTATTATATCTGGACCAGATTGAATACCAATATCCACATGGTTTAGTTAAGTTGGATATCATTTTGGTAACCGCATGGCAAAATGAGCCACAGCCCTTGGAAGGGCAGAAATTATTCTGGTATCAATTAGATACAGATATTAGGTTAGAACCGTTATTGCCAACAACGGCAAAAATATTTGAATTACTGACAAGTTATCTTGAGGATATTAGTCAGTCAAAGGAGATTATATGAAACAATATCATGACTTGTTAAGACATGTTCTTATACATGGAACGAAAAAAGAAGATCGTACTGGGACTGGCACTATCTCAACTTTTGGTTATCAGATGCGCTTTGATCTAGCAGAAGGCTTTCCTCTGGTTACAACTAAAAAAGTTCATCTTAAATCAATTATTCATGAATTATTATGGTTCTTGCGCGGTGAAACCAATATTAAATATCTGGTTGAAAATGGGGTTAGTATCTGGAATGAGTGGGCTGATGAGAACGGTGAACTAGGTCCAGTCTATGGCAAGCAGTGGCGTAGCTGGCAGGGTGCTAACGGTGATGTAATTGACCAAATTAGTAATGTTATCGAAGAAATTAAGCATAATCCTAGCTCCCGCCGCTTGATTGTTTCAGCATGGAATGTTGGTGAGTTAGATAAAATGGCGTTAGCACCGTGTCATTCGTTCTTTCAATTTTATGTAAACGATGGTAAGCTTTCATGTCAGTTATATCAGCGTTCGGCGGATGTATTTCTTGGTGTGCCATTTAATATTGCTAGTTATGCTTTACTGACAATGATGATAGCTCAAGTATGCGATCTAAAAGTTGGTGAATTTATTCATACTTTTGGTGATGTACATATTTATTTGAATCACCTTGAACAGGTTAATCTGCAATTAAGCCGCGAGCCACGACCATTACCAACCATGAAAATTGATCCGGCTATCAAGTATATTTTTGATTTTGAATATGATGATTTTATTCTGGAAGGGTATGATCCTCATCCGGCAATTAAAGCTCCGGTCGCAGTCTGATTATGACTAAAATAATCCTTATTGTAGCAATGAATAAAGAACGGGTAATTGGCACTAATAACCAGTTACCGTGGCATATTCCTGAAGATTTAGCATATTTTAAGCAAGTAACTCTGGGTAAACCAATTATCATGGGACGTAAAACCTTTGAGTCAATTGGTCGCGTCTTACCCGGACGTAAAAATATCGTAATCAGTAAGCAGGGCTATCAGCATGATGGAGTGGTTTGTTATTCCTCGCTTCAAGAAGCATTAGATGATAACAGTACTTATGAAGAAATCTGTATTATCGGTGGTGGTCAAGTATTTGCCGAAGCCATCAAGTTTGCTGATATTATCCACATAACTGAGGTGGAGTGTGATGTTACTAATCCCTGTGCCTGGTTTCCGGCTCTTGATCCAAAAGAATGGCAATTTAGCATAATTAAAGAGTTTATAAGTAGCTCCGGGATAAAATGTATAATAAAAGAATATCGAAAAAATGACTCCAACTAGCAATTCTTCACACTATATTAAATTAGTTCTAGTTATAGCTATCTGGGCAAGTCTTTACCATGTTGCGAAGATCGCAACTAAAGAAACTGGTCCTGTTACAATCGCATTTATCCGCTATATTATTACCGCAGGGGTTTTTATCTTTATCCATAAATTCAGGACTGGAAATTTCATTCCCAAGCTTGATAAACCTCAATGGCTTTGCGTTTTGGCACTGGGTTTAGTAGGGATTTGCCTATATAATTTGCTTTTTTTCAGCGCCGAATCATTAATCTCTGGAAATCTGGTAGCAATAATGTATGCATTTGCGCCTTGCATTACTACAGTGATTTCCTCCTATGTCTTTAAAGCTAGGCTTAATTTTTTAAGCAAAGTTGGAATTTTAATTGCACTTTTGGGCTCAATTGGTGTGATAAATTACGCAACTCCAGAATGTGGCAAATTTTTCTGTAGTAATATATTTATGCATATAGGGCGAGGTGAAATACTAGGTATGCTTGCGACAATTACTTTTGCCTGTTATTCAGTTATTAGCAAATATACTTCACAAAAGAACGTGCCGTCTATTACCATGAATACTTATGCAGCAATCATTGGCGCAGTTACTCTTGGTTTATTTGCTTTTATTGGTGGTGATTTAACAACTATTCATCGGCTAAGTTTAAGTTTCTGGGTATCCGTCTTATATATGTCAATAATTGCTACTGTAGTTGCTTATCTCTGGTACACGGATGCAATTATTCAGTTAGGAGTATTTCGTACAGTGGTTTTCCAAAATACTATTCCACTTCAGGCGGTAATAATCGGCTATGTGTTTTTTGGTGCCAGAATTGGTATGAATGAACTTTTATGTGGTGTAATTGTTCTCATTGGCGTTTATATTACAAATTATGCATTAACGCTTAAAAATAAAGTTTAACTTAATCAAGAGGCTATATCATGCGTAAATTATCAATCATATTATCTTTAGTGTTCTCTTTTTTTATTTCAGCGTGTGCGAATATGAATGCAACTGCACCAGCCGATAATCCGATGGAAGGTACAGCCCAGCAGGGTGCCCCTAGTGATTTTGAGCATCGAAATTAATCTGTTTGTCAAAAAAACTATGTTAAAATAATGTCTGCTAAAACCGGATTTGACTCTCCAGCTTGCGCGGTTTTAGATTAAATTACAGCTAAAGGGGGATTTCTTGTATAAATCTATTTCTCTTCTCTTAGCATGTAATTCCCGATAGATATCTAAATTAAAAGGAATTATAATGTCTGAATTTTTATTTACTTCTGAGTCTGTTTCTGAAGGTCATCCTGATAAAGTTGCTGATCAGATTTCTGATGCCATTCTTGATGCTGTTTTTAGTCAGGATAAGTATTCACGAGTTGCTGCTGAAACATTAGTTAATACTGGCTTAGTAGTACTTGCCGGTGAAATAACGACCAAAGCACATGTTAATTATCAACAGGTGGTCCGCGATACCATAAGAAATATTGGTTACACCAAGAATGAATATGGCTTTGCTGCTGATAGTTGCGCAATTTTGGTTAATTATGACGAGCAGTCGCCTGATATTGCCCAAGGTGTTAATGAGGGCGAGGGGCTTGATCTTGATATGGGGGCAGGGGATCAAGGTTTGATGTTTGGTTATGCTTGTGATGAAACGCCAACGCTGATGCCATTACCGATTTATTATAGCCATCGTTTGATGGAAAAGCAATCTCAAGTACGTAAATCAGGTCAATTAGCGTGGTTACGTCCAGATGCTAAGGCTCAATTAACGGTTCGCTATGATAATGTAACTGGCAAAGCTATTTCATTTGATACGGTAGTATTATCAACTCAGCATGATCCTGAATTAACTCATCGTCAGATTGAAGAAGCGGTGATTGAAGAAATTATCAAGCCAACATTGCCAAATCATATGCTGACTAAAGATACTAAATATTTTATTAATCCAACTGGTAAATTTATCATTGGTGGACCAATGGGTGATAGTGGTCTTACTGGACGTAAGATTATCGTTGATACTTATGGTGGTGCAGCTCCTCATGGTGGTGGTGCATTTTCTGGTAAAGATCCATCGAAAGTTGATCGTTCTGCTGCTTATGCTGCTCGTTATGTTGCCAAAAATATTGTTGCTTCAGGCTTAGCTCGTCAATGTCAAGTACAGATAGCATATGCAATTGGTATTGCTAAACCAGTTGGTATCAATATTCATACTTTTGGTACTGGTAAAATTGATGATCGCAAAATTGAGCAAATCGTGCTAAATAACTTTGATCTACGACCAAAAGGTATTATTCAGGAATTAGATCTGCTCCGTCCAATCTATAAAAAGACGGCTGCTTATGGACATTTTGGACGTGAAGAGCCAGAATTTAGCTGGGAAAAGACTGATAAGGCTGAGTTACTTGCCAGCTTAATTTAATATTGTTTAGACACCGTCAGGTAAAAAGCCAGCAATTTGCTGGCTTTTTTCATATTGGCAGTAGATCATCAGAAATAAAGCTCGGGTAAGTCAGGAGTTTAAAACCACCCTTGAGATGGCTGGATGTATTCAATATATTTAGTCACACTCCTACCCATTGATAAAATGAGATTTGAAATCTCGCTTATACCTTATGGCATAGGCAAAAGAATAGCCAATTATGAAACAGTTGGCGAATGCTTATGTTTTGAGGGGTTTTTACACAGTTTAGTTAAAAGACCCGGTTTTTAATTCCTTAGCCGTTATTATACATAATGCTTAGATTTTTATTATTAAATTTTCAAATTCTTCATATTGGCTAACTTTTAAAATTTTTTTAATTTTTGAATTATGATATTTGAGTAGGAAATGATATTTTTTTAATATGTTTTCATTTTCTGTAGATCCTGTTTGTTTGATTATTTGTTTTTTATGGTTATCTAAACAGTCGTAGAGAGTGTGGATTTCATCTTCATTGCAAAAATTTTTAACTAAAATTTCTAAATAATCTAAGAAGTAAATGTCTTCAACGTTAGGTGGCTGCTTCTCAAAGTCGGAGATTTTACTAACAAAATCAAATTCCTGTATATAATCTACTCCATAACCATTATCATCTAATGTGTTAAGTAAATCTTTAGATGCTAAGCCAATTACGGGGTAAGAAATATTTTTTTCAATTGAAGCCGCATTTACAAGAGATTCGCTAAATAAAATATTTTCTGTAATGAAATGTACACCATCATTATTTGATTGAGTATTACTAATAATTGTTTTACCTGACGCAATTCCTCCTCTAAAGAAGAAGCCATTTTGAATAAGCTCTACTAATAAGAAAAATAGCTGCCCGTCGATTTTACTCATACACGCATCAAATTCACATGGATAGTTGGTATGGTTAGAGTCATCATAAGTTGAAAAGATCCATATAATTGAATCAGAATAAAAACTTAAATAGTTTAATCTTGCCCTATCTCCTTCAAAATGACCATCTTTAAAATTTTCAATAATTTCAATTATTTTCTCAAAAGAAGTATTTTTATTATTTTTTAGATCGTTACTAACTAAGTTTGAAAAGCCTAATAAATCGATATAAATGCAAAATGTTTTCTCAAAAACCTTCAAGGTATATTATCCTTTTAATATTAAAATTGGTTCAATAAAAGAGTTAAATAAAAATAATGAAATTGTGAAGCGACAATTAGCTAATCTCGATTAAATTTTCTTAATTACATCGACATTTTAATAATTTAGCTTTGTAATATAATTCCAAATTTTGGTATCTCAAATCACAGGTTTTATTCATTATATTGACGTTTTTATAAAAAGCCTCCATTTCAGAATTCATTGCAGAAATCTGATTGTTATTATTGTGTAAATTTTCTTTAACGCGAACTCGGGATAAGATAAAAAGAATAAAAAAAATCCATCACGCTCTAAATTGTTAAAATGAATTTCTCACAAAACAACTAACAATGACGGAA
>WBZO01003463.1_pt1 | contig 18370 bp, 14 predicted proteins | sample 5204261 | NCBI WGS metagenome assembly WBZO01 (sample SAMN12412400, study PRJNA552823) | activated sludge metagenome | isolation source: activated sludge from anammox sidestream of wastewater treatment plant... | place: USA: North Carolina | collected 2017-09
CGAGATCGGCCGTGTCATCGTGGGGCAGGCCGATATCGTCGAACAGGTCCTGATCTGCTTCTTCGCGCGCGGCCATGTCCTCCTCGAGGGCGTCCCGGGCCTCGGCAAGACGCTCCTCGTCAAATCGTTGAGCCGCGCCCTCGGCTTCGACTTCAAGCGGATCCAATTCACCCCCGACCTGATGCCGGCCGACATCATCGGCACCCAGTTGGTCGTCGAGGGGGAGCGCGGGACAAAGAGGTTTGAGTTCTCCCCCGGCCCCATCTTCACGAACATCCTCCTCGCCGACGAGATAAACCGCGCCACCCCTCGCACGCAGTCCGCGCTTCTCGAGGCGATGGAGGAACGGCAGGTGAGCGCGGGCGGGGTCACCCGCCCCCTGGCCGAGCCGTTCTTCGTCCTCGCCACGCAGAACCCGATAGAGATGGAGGGGACATATCCGCTTCCCGAGGCGCAGGTCGACAGGTTCTTCCTGAAGATCTTCATCGACTACCCGACGAGCGGCGAGCTCCGGGAAATCCTCAAGCGCACGACAGCCGCCGCCCGGGGCGAGGTCAAGCCCGCCTTTGATCCGGCGTCGGCCGCGTCGGAGATCTTCGAGATGCAGAAGCTCGTGCGGGAGGTGCTGATCTCCGCGGAGGTCGAGCAGTACATAGTTGAGATCGTCACCGCCACGCGGCCCGACAGGAAGCGGGCGGGGGAAGCGGACGCCCGCCTGGTGGACAGGTACGTGAGCTACGGTTCGTCCCCGCGCGGGGCGCAGGCGCTGGTTCTCGGCGCCAAGGTCGCCGCGCTCCTCGACGGAAGGGCCAACGTGAGCTACGAGGACGTGGACCGGGTGCTGGCCCCGGCCCTGAACCACCGTATCGTGCTCAACTTCGAGGCGGAGGCGGACAAGGTCACCCCCCGCGACATCATGCGCCGCATCCGGGAAGATGTCCGCGCCCCCCGCCGGGCCTGATTACCGGTCCGCCTCGTAGGCGGACCCGAAGGCCCACCTGCGGGGTGGACCAGGCCAAGCGCCGGGGGGGCGGCTATTCGCCATGCTCACTAAGGTGTTTACTGCGGAGTTCCTGCGGCGGCTGGAGGCCATGGCCATCCGGGGGGCTCAAGGAGTTCCGCTCCGCCCGGAAGGGGGACCGTCTCGCCAACATCAGCGGCACGAGCATCGAGTTCGCCGACTACCGGAAGTACCTACCCGGCGACGAGATCCGGCACATCGACTGGAATATCTACGGACGCACCGAGCGGCTCTACCTCAAGACGTTCAAGGAGGATATCGACTTCTCGACGCACGTCCTGCTCGACGCGTCGAAGTCGATGCTCTACCCCGAGGGGGACGGGAAGTTCGACTACGCGCGCAGGCTCGCCCTCGCCCTCTGCTATGTGGGCCTCTCCACGCACTCAAGCGTGAAGGTGGCCGCCTTTTCCGACCTCGAGACCTCGGAGAAGCTGTCGGACACCTCGTTCCTGAACGGGCCGCCGTTCTTCTCTAAGAGGAGCGGCATCTTCCCGATCAGCGACTACCTCTTCGGCATATCGCCGGGCGGGGGCACCGACTTTGTCGGCTACCTCCAGCGCTACACGAGCCTCACGCGCGGGCGCCGGGGTGTCTTCATATTGCTCTCGGATTTCCTCTTCGAACCGGCGGAGAGGCGGCGGGGCCTCAACCTCCTGCGCTACCTCAACTACGACGTGAAGGTGATCCAGGTGCTGGGGCCGAGGGAGATGGACCCGTTCAAGGGGATCTCCTCCGCGGAGGTGGTGGACGTGGAGACGAGCGAGCGGAGGACGATCTCCGTCACCCCGTCGGTCCGGAGGAAGTACGCCGACGCCATCGAGGGCCATATCGAGGATCTCAGGAACTTCTGCCGGGCGAACCGGATCATCTACGCCCTGGCGCTTACGGACATGGAGTTCGAATCGTTCGTTCTGCGCGAACTGCCGAAGATAGGGATCATCAAGTGACGACCGGCGGCAGGCGGATATCCGGCGGGGAATCGCGTATGCCGGCATCCGCCCCCGCGCGGCGGGCCTTCGGCATCCGAGCTTTTCATCCGTCGTTCCGAAAGGCGGTAGGGCGCCCATGGGTCTCCTGAATCCCGCAGGGATCGCCTGGCTCGTGTCCGTTCCGGCGCTCATCTGGATCTACCGGCGCAGCCGGAAGAAGCGGCGCATCGAGATATCCAGCATCATCCCATGGCGCGTCCTGAAGGAGAGCGTCGTCCGCAGCAGCCTCTTCCGCGCCGACCTCCTCTTCTGGGTGCAACTCGCGATTCTTCTTTCACTGGCCGCCGCCGCCTGCCGGCCGTATCGGCACGGGGCCGCCGGCCCCGGCCGCCGCCGCCATTTCGTCATGGTGATGGACCGTTCCGCAAGCATGCAGGCGATCGAGGGCTCGAGGAGGCGGTGGGACCTTGCGCTGGACCGCGCTGCAATAGTCGCCCGCCGCCTGGGAGAGCGGGACCGCGCGACGCTCATCGCGGCGGGGGTGAAGCCGGAGGTGCTCGCCTCCGGGGAGACGTCCGCGGGACGGATAGAGGCGATCCTCAGGGGGATAGGCCCCGCCGACATCCCCGACGCGATGGCGCCCGCGCTCGGGATGGGGATGGCGCTGTTGCGCGAGGGGGAGAGGCGCCGGCGCGCCCCCGGCGGTGCGAAGGAGGAGACGTATCTCCATGTCTTTACCGACCGGAGCCCGGAGTCGCTCGGGCTTGGGGGGGAGGGCGCCGGGGGGGCGATCCGGGTCGAGCGCGTCGGCTCGCCGAAGGGGAACGCCGCGATCACCTCGCTCGCGGTCTACACGGACCTTTTCTCCCCCCGGCAGACCGCCTCCGCGTACGTGACCGTCGAGAACCTCTCGGCGGAGCGGTACGCCGGGACGCTGGCTGCGCGCGCGGGCGGGAAGGAGATCTCCTCGAGGCCGGTCGTCCTGCCGCCTGGCGGGTCGTTCACGACCTCCGTCGGCGAGACGCTCCCGGAGGGGGTGGTTGAGATCGTTCTCGATCCGCCCGACGCGCTCCCTGCGGACAACCGCGCCTGGGCGGTGATGACGGGCAGGCGCACGGAGCGGATCGTCCTCTTCACGCGCGATACGGCATGCGCCAAGGCGTTCAAAGAGCTCGCCGCGGCGATCCCGCACCTGGAGCTCGCAGTCCTCGGCCCGGAAAAGTACGCTTCGACCGACATGGCACGGTTCCATACGGCGGTGTTCCACCGTTGCGAGCCTGGGCGCCCCCCGGCGGCGAACCTCCTTCTCATCTGCCCCCCGCCCCGCAGCGCCCTTGTCCCGGTAAAGGGCGAGTGGGTGACTGGGCTGGAGTTCCTCAACTGGGACGAGGGGCACCCGGTCGGCGAGAACCTCCGCGGGCTGAACAACGTCTCCCCCGGCGGGGCGCGCGTCCTCTCGCTCCCGCCGTGGGCCTCGCCGGTCGTCATCAGCGCTACGAGGGAGGGGGATATACCGCTCGTCCTTTGCGGCCGCCTCAACGGCCGCAAGGTCGTTGTCATGGGCTACGACGCGGCCGCGATCGACTACCGGAAACCCGAATCGCTGCCCGCCCTTGTACTTCTCCTCAACACGTTCAAATGGCTCGGCACGGACGAACGCTCCCAGGTGAAGACCGGCGAGGCCTACGAGACTCTTCTGCCGGAGGAAGGCGCCGCAGATGGGGAGGGCGTCTCATGCAAGGTCATCGACCCCAGAGGAAGGGAGCACGCGGTCTCCGCGGCCCCGGGCGAACCGCTGGTCTTCGGCGAAACGGAGTACGCGGGCCGTTATCTCCTGGCGGGCGGCGGGGTGAGCCGGTCGTTCGCCGCTAATCTGCTGAGCAGGGCCGAGTCGGACCTGAGGGGCGGGGATGGGACGGGGGATCGTGCGGCGGTCGAGGAGGTCGCCTCCGTGAGCGTTCCGCCGCCGCCCCCTCGCGACAAGGGCGCGATCTTCCTTCTCGCGGCGGCCGCGTTGATGCTGGCGGACTGGTTCTTCTACAGCGCGGGGCGGCGCGCAACCGCCCCGCCGGTTCCGCAAGAGAGTGAGCAGGGGTGAGTTATCCGTGCCTATCCACACTTATCCGCATTTATCCGCACTTATCCACACCGTAGCGCAGACTTAAGTCTGCGCTACGGTGTGGATAAGTGGATAAGTCGCACGTATAGACGGGAAACCGTGAATCGCCTGTCCGCCATGAGGCGCGGTACGCGGCAGGGAACAGCGCTATGGACATCGCCTCATTGACGATACGCTTCGCCGCGCGCCACGGGCTCTGCTTCGGGCGGCCGGAGCACCTCGCATGGCTCCGGCTCGTCGCAGCCCTCTGGGCGATGGGCGCCTTCGCCATGCGCCGCGGCCGCCCCGTCCGCGTTCTCGCCGCCCTCCTCGCGCGCACGGCGGCGTTCACCGCCTGCATCCTGCTGCTCGCGGGCCTCTCCCGGGAGACCGAGGCGCCGCGCCCCTCCTCCGTCATCGCCGCGGTGGACGTCTCGGAGAGCATGGGCCGGGAGGGGCGGGCGTGGGCCGAGGCGCGGGCGCGGGAGATCCTCGATGCGGCGGGCGCCGCGGCGGAGAAGGGAGTCGTCCTCTTTGCCCGCGGAAGCGAGATGAAGAGCGGCCTCTCCAGCGTTCTCCCGCAGGATGCCTTTTCGTCGTCCCTCGCCGCCGACGCCACCGACATCTCCTCCGCGATCAACTCCGCCTGCCTCGCCTTCCCCCCCGGTGGGGCGAGGCGTCTCGTCATCCTAAGCGACGGGAATGAAAACTCCGGCGACGCCGTGGCGGCGGCGGGGCGGGCGCGGCGGGACGGTATCCGGATCGATTGCATCGCGCCGCCGGCGCGGCCGCGGGAGGGGCGCACGATCCTTTCCCGGCTGGACATTCCGGAGGAGGTCAACGTCTCCGAGAAGTTCATCGTGCGGGTCATCGCGGAGCGCCGGGGCGGGGGGGCGGCGGAGGGTTCGCTCGAGCTCCGCGACGGGGAGAAGATCATCAAGGAGTGGCCGGTGACGCTTCAGCCCGGGACGAACGCCTTCGAACTGCCGTACGGGGTCCCCGCCCCCGGGACGCGCCGGATCACCGCGACGCTGACCGCGTTCGGCCCCGGCGGAAAACCCGGCGCGCCGGAGTCGATCTCCTCGCCGCTCATGGTCATCGACCGGCCGAAGATCCTCTGCGTGAGCGGGAGCCCCGAGGGGATGAGGTTCCTCTCCGAGGCGCTGGCGTCGAAGGAGATCGAGACGCGCGTGGGCGGACCCGAGATCGTCCCATCCTCGATGGACGGCCTCCTCGCCTACGACTGCGTCGTTCTCTGCAACGTCCCGCCATCCTCCCTCGGTGACGGGGGGATGAGGCTCATCGCGCGCTACGTCCGCGACTACGGCGGCGGGCTCGTCATGCTCCCGGGGGAGGGGAGCTTCGGGCGGGGCGGGTACGCCGGGACGCCGGTCGAGGAGGTGCTTCCGGTGACGATGGAGAAGAGGGTGCCGTTCGAGAAGGAGAAGAGCGTGCGCCTCTGCGTCATCCTCATCATAGACAAGTCGGGGAGCATGGGCCAGCCGGCCAAGAAGATCGTGGCCGCGCGGGCGTCGGCTGAGGCGCTTGTGAGCCAGCTCCAGCCGAACGACATGGTCGGGATCATCCCGTTCGACTACGACTACCGCGTTCTCGTCCCGCTCGGGCCTGTCGGGAACGACCGCCTCTCGATCATCGACCTCATCCGGAGGATCCAGCCGGGCGGGGACACGGCGATGGGGCGGCCGATGGCGGAGGCGCTCCGGCAGATGTCGGCTTCCGATTGCAAGGTCAAGCACGTCATCGTCATCACGGACGGCGAGACGAAGGACCTGAAACGGTTCGACTACCGCGGCCTGATCGCCGAGTGCGCCGGGCGCGGGATCACCGTGTCCACCATCGGGATCGGATCGCTCTTCTGGGGGTCGTACAGCGACTTCCTCCGCGCGATCGCCGTGGGGACCGGGGGCGAGTATTACCAGGTCAAGGACGCCGGCACCCTACCGATGATCGTCCTCGCCGACACGCGGAAGGTGCTCGACAAGTCCGGCTTTCTCGAGACGACGTTCGTGCCGAAATTCGGCGAGAAGAGCGCGATCCTGAAAGGGATCCGCCGTGAGCAGCTCCCGGCGCTGGAGGGGTACATGGTCACCGCGGCCAAGCGCGGTGCCGACGTGGCGCTCTACACCGACATCCGCGGCCTCAAGGACCCGCTCCTTGCCTCGTGGCGCGCCGGCCTCGGGAAGACGGTCGCCTGGACCTCGGACGCGGAGGGGCGCTGGTCGGGGGGAATGGTCGGGTCGAGGATATTCGGCAAGTTCTGGGCGCAGGTCGTGCGCTGGGCGATGCGCGAGCGCCCCCGCGACGCCTACATCGTCCGGGCGAGGAGCGAGGATGGGCGCGGCACGCTCGAGCTCCGGTCGTTCGACCCGGTGGGGGAGGGGGTGTCGTTCAGGATCGTCCCGGGGGCCGCCGCCGGGGGGGTGAAGGCCGTGGCGCTCCACCGGGTCTCGCCTGACACCTGGGCGGCGGAGGTGCGCGGCCTCCCGCCCTCGCTCGACTCGGTGACGGTCGAGAAAGTGGAGGGGGGGAAGGTGGCGGGGCGGAAGGAGGTCGGCCTTCTGCGCCGCGCCTCGGCGAAGACCGCCCGGACGGCGGAGTCGGCGACGGATCCGAACGAAGCCCTTCTCGCCGCGATCGCGCGCGCCGGGGGGGGGGAGGTCAACCCGGTCCTGGACGCGCGCGCATTCGCCTCGGAGAAGGCGCCGTCGCGCGCGAGCCTGGCCCGCTACCTCTTCCCGCTCGCCTTCGCCTTCCTTCTCGCCGACATCGCGCTGAGGAAGTTGTGGATATGACCGAGGCGGCCGGGGGGATCCCGGCGATGCCGTTCAGGATGGGCGCCGCGGTCGTCGTATTCCTGGCCGCCGCGTTGCGCGCCGCCCACGCGCCGGGCGGGGGCATGGACGCGGCCACCGGCGCCACGCCCCTGCACGGCCGGGGGCGCGCGCCGGGGGGCGCGCCGGTTGCCTCCCTCCGTCCCGAGGCCGCGCCGTCCGCCCCCGCCCCTTCCGCGCTGAAGGTCCTCTGCGTGAGCCGCACGCGCGGGGGGAGGGAGTTCCTCGGCGCCGCGCTCGCGTCGGATCCCGTCGATCTGGTCATCGGGGGGCCTGAGCTCATTCCGGGCAATCTCAAGGATCTCATCCCGTACGACTGCGTCGTCCTCTCGAACATCCCCCGTTCCTCCATCGGCGACGCGAAGATGTGGATGATCGCCCGGTACGTCCGCGATTACGGGGGGGGTCTCGTGGTGCTCGGCGGACCCGGGAGCCTCGGCCCCGCGTACACCGGGACTCCGCTGGGGGAGCTGCTTCCAGTGGCGATGGAGGGGGTGAAGAGATTCGGGGCGGCGGAGGCGCTGCCGCTCTGTCTTTTCTTCCTGATGGAGACATCCGGGGAGATGGGCGTAGGCGGCGGGGGTAAGATCTCGGCGGCGCGCGCGGCGGCGGAAGGGCTGGTGAAGCATCTCCGCCCCGAGGATATGCTCGGCGTCATCTCGTTCGACGATCATTACCGCGTCCTGGCGCCGCTCGGACCCGTGGGCGATGGCGGCCGAAAGACCATCGACCTCATACGGCGCATCGAACCGGGGGGCGGCGCCAACGCCGGGGCGCCCCTCGAGGAGGCCCTCCGCCTGCTGGGGGAGTCGAAGTGCCGGGTGAAGCGCGTCATCCTTATCACGGGCGGGAACACGAAGGACCTGACCCGGTACGACTACCGCGGCCTCGTCAGGGGGTACGTGCGGGCCGGCGTCTCCATCTCCGCCTTTTGGCTCGGGCGCGAGCACGGCGGGGATTTCCTGCGGGCGCTGGCGGCCGGTACTGGGGGAGGGTACTGCCGGGTGGAGGACCCTTCGACGCTCCCCCTCTTCGTCCTTCAGGACGCGCGGAAGACGATGATGGAGTCGGGCCTCATCAGCGAAACCGTCGTACCCAAGCCGGGGGGGAAGGGCGCTATCCTCGAGGGGATCGGCCGCGGCGAGATCCCGGAAGTGAACGGCTACATCGTCATGTCGGCGAAACCCGGCGCGGAGATCGCCTTGTACAGCGACGTCCGGGGGGATCGGGACCCGCTGCTCGCGGCTTGGAGGCGCGGGCGCGGAAAGACGGTCGCGTGGACCTCCGACGCGGAGGGGGCATGGGCGGGGGGGGCGGCGCCGGCGACGAGATCGGCGGCTTTCTGGCTGCGTCTTGTGCGCTGGGCCTCCAGGGAGCGGCCTTCCTGACGCTCCCGCCGAGGCCTTGCCGCGCTGTCGCGCGGGCGTTATACTCATGGCGATGAAACCGCTAATCATCTCATCCGCCGCCGCGGCCCTCCTCCTGTGCGCCGCGGCCGCCCGCGGCCGCTCCGTCCTGGAGGGGCTCGAGATCGTCGAGGGGGACAAGGGCGGCGTGGAGGTGCTGGCCGTCGCCCCGGGAACCCCCGCCGCCGAGTCTGGCCTACACGCTGGCGATAGGATCACCGCCATCGGCGGGGCGGAGGTGAAGGGGCTCGACGACTACGTCCGACTGTCGAAGGGGTTGAAAGGCGGGGCGGGAGGGGCGAGGATCGATTTCATCCGGGAAGGGGCCCCGCAGAGCGCCGATCTCTCGATACACTCGATCCCGCTGCGGGAGAAGTGGGGGATCGCCGTCGCAACGTGGAGGTCGGCCAAGGCGGGGGGGGAGGGGGCTGAGTACTGGCTCGAACAGGCGAGGACCCAGATGCGGCGGAACGAGCGCCGCGGCGAGGGGGCGTTGGGGCCCGAGGATTACGGGAAGGCGATCCTCTCCCTCTTCACCGCGCTCGAGGCGAACCCCGACTCCCTCGGCGCCGCGGTCCTGGCCGCCCGGCAGTACGGGAGGCTCTCCGGGCTGTACGCGCGAAAAGGCGACAGAAAGAAAGCTGTCTGGTGCCTCCGCCGCGCCCTCATGCTCTACGGCAACTCCATTCAGAAGGCCGGCGGCATGCAGGAACTCGCCCTCGTGAAGGACGGCCTCCAGGAGATGAGGAAGTCGTTGGCGGGAATGGAGTGAGGCGGCGCGGCGGCATGGTCACTCCCGCACGGTGATCCTCACCGTATCCAGCGCGAAGGCGTTCGCGGGGGACGGCTTCGCCCGCCGCGGGACGAGGCCCGCGTAAACCGTCCATGCCCCCGGCGCCGTTCCCGGCGGGATCTCGGCGTCGAGGAGCGCCGCGTCGACCGATTGCCCCAGCGCCGCCGCGGCCGCGTACGGCCGTATGCCGACCGCCAACCCGCCGCCCGGCGTCATGGACCACGTCCCCCCCGGGCCCGACAGCACCGCGTAGGCGTCGAACGGGCGCGCGACAGGGCGGACGCGCGCCGCCACCGAGATCGTGTCGCCGCGTGCGAGCGACGTCCCGTTCGCGCGCAGCGCAAGCGGCGGGGCGCACGCGCCGCCCCCTCGGTACTCGACGGCCCCGATGTCGATGTACGGCCGCGAGCCGCCCCCCGATCCGCGCGGCGGGAGGCGCCATCTCCTCCCGCACCCCGAGAAGTCGACGAGCGGCGCCCCGTCGCTCGTCCCGGCGTCGATGACGGGGCTGCCCGGCCTCGGCGCGTAGTCGTCCGCCCCCTCGTTCACGTACGGGCTGACGACGGCGGCGAGGGAGTGCGCGTCGTACCCCGCCGCCCGCCACTCCGCGAGCGAACGGTACGAGGCGCCGCCGGGATCCGGCCCCCTGTGGCAGAGCGGGTCGAATGAGACCCCGTAGCGGACGTCCGGGAGGAAGAGGTTGTAGTCCGAGAAGAGCGCCGCGGCGGGGTTCGCACAGTAGATCGCCGCGCTGATCGCCGAGCTGCTCCCGTTTTTGCGGATGACGCAATTCCTGACCGTGTACGGCCCGGCGCCGGTCATCGCCACGCCGCGCACGCTGCAGTTCGCCGCGAGCCCCGACGAGTCGGGGCCCAGAAAGGCGATCCCCGGGCTCCGCCCGTACCCGGCGTTCTGCGTGTCCGCGCTCACGCAGTTGACGACGATGTTGTAGCCGCCCCCCAGCTTGTACGGGTTGAGATTCGATCCCCGGCAGGCGCACCGGTCGAGGATGACGTCGCGCGAGTGGAGGAAATCGAAATCGTCGCCGTTCTCCGCGACGTTCCAGCCGTTTCCGCGGGAAACGCACCGCTCGACGTACGCCCGGTCGGCGTAGAACCCGAAGCCGTCGTTTCCGTTTCCGCGCGCCTCGCAACGCTCCAGGGTGAGAAGCGACGCGCGCGGCGTCTCATGATCGCTCGCGAAGCCGAAGCCGGTGTTGTCGTGCGCGAGGCACCCCCGCACGTAGATTCGCTCGCACCCCTCCAGGAGCATCAGCCCCGCCGTCCACGGGTCGCCGCCGCCGTTCCCGTCGAGTTCGCAGTCGAGGATCTCGATGTCGCGAGCGAACGCCCCGAGGTGGATCCCGTTCCTCGCGTTGCCGGAGACCCGGAACCCCTCGACGCGCACCCAGGCCTTTCCCGAGAGGTCGAAACCGTGGCCCCCCCCGCCGGAGATCCTTGGCGTCTCGCCGGGGTAGGCGGCGAAAGTGATCCGGCGGTGGGCGGCCCCCGTCCGGAGCGGGGTGACGCCCCCCGGATAGTCGCCGGCCCTGACGCGGACGGTGTCGCCGGCCTCGAGCGAGGCCGCCGCCTTCTGGAGCGTGGCCCACGGCCGCTCGGCGGTGCCGGGCCACGAGTCGCTGCCGCCAGGGGCGACGTGGAAAGTGCGGCCGGGACCGGGCGCGTCGCCCCGCGGCGTGAAACGGACCGCGTCCGCGACAGCGGCGCCGTCGCCCATGTCCGTGATGGTCACGGCGGCATTGCCGTCAAGGAGGTACTCGCCGATGGCCCGCCACGTTCTGCCGCCCGCCCGAAGGTTCACGCGGGCGTGCCGCGTGTGGTCCGCGGCGCCGACGAAGATCGGGAGGCTCGACGCGAGGCCATCGTCCGCGTCTCCGACGCGAATGGATATCTCGTAGACGCCGGCGGCCAGGGAGGGACGGTATACGGCCGAGCCCCCGCCGCTCCCCTGCGGCGCCCGCGCCGCGGATCCCCCTATGCAGGAGGGGGAGGAGAACGCCTCCCAGTCGCCGTAGAACACCGCCTGCGGATCGTCGAGGACGACCTCCCCTGCGCCGGCCGCCGAGGGGGTGAGCAGCAGGCATAGCGCCAGCGGCGCCGTGGCGTTCATGCGGATGGCGGTCAACGCGCGCGCGCCGTGATCAGGCGGTGCGTGTCGCGGGCGATGACGAGCTCCTCGTCTGTGTGGATCATGAGGGCGGCGACCCTGGATCCGGGCGTCGAGAGGATCGTCTCCCCCCGGGCGTTTCTCTCCTCGTCCAGATCGAGGCCGAGGAACGACGCGTAGGAGAGTATGCGGGAGCGTATCGCCGCGCTCCGCTCCCCCATGCCGGCGGTGAAGACGATCGCGTCCACGCCGTTCATCGCCATGGCGTACGCCCCGATGTATTTCGCCACCCGGTACGTGAAGACCTCGACGGCGAGCAGGGCCGGACGTTCGCCGCGCTCCGCGTCCTCGAGGATGTCGCGCATATCCTTCTTGCCGCAGATCCCCACGAGGCCGCTCCTCTTGTTCAGGAAATCGCTCATCTCCGGGATCCCCATCCGCTCCCGCTCCATGAGGTAGAGCGGCACGAAAGGATCGAGGTCGCCGCTGCGCGACCCCATCACCAGCCCCTCCAGCGGGGTGAACCCCATGGAGGTGTCGACGGAGACGCCGGCGTTCACGGCCGCGACGCTGCAGCCGTTTCCCAGGTGGCAGGTGATGATCTTCAGCGCCTCGACCGGCTTTCCGAGCGCGCGCGCCGCCTCCCTGGAGACGTACATGTGGGAGGTGCCGTGGAAGCCGTAACGGCGGATCTTGTGCTTGAGATACATCTGGTACGGGATCGCGTAGGCGTACGCCTTTTGGGGCATCGTCTGGTGGAAGGCGGTGTCGAAGACCGCCGCCTGCGGCACGCCCGGAAGGAGGCGCCGGCACGCCTCGATGCCTAGGAGGTTCGGCGGGTTGTGGAGCGGGGCGAGCTCGCAGCAATCCCTGATCGCCGTGTGGACGTCGTCGTCGACGAGGACCGACTCGGCGAACCGCTCCCCCCCGTGCACCACGCGGTGCCCGACCCCCTCGATCCCCCGCAGCTCCTTCACGACCCCGAGCCGCGGGTGCGTGAGCAGGGACAGTATCTCCCCGATGGCCAGGTTGTGGTCCGGGACGGCCTTGCCCCAAGAGGCGTCGGGTCCGCCGGGAAGCGAGTGCCTGAGCTCGGACCCCTCGAGGCCGATCCGCTCGATCAGTCCTTTCGCGAGGAGCGTCTCGCGGTCGTCTATCTCGAAGACCTGGTATTTTATCGAGGAGGAGCCGGAGTTGAGGACGAGGATCTTCATCTGCTTCGACAGCGTATCAGAAGCCGCCCATGCGGGTCAACCGGACTTTGGATTTTGAAGCTTCACTGCTTCATCGCGGGGGGCGCGGGACTCGCGGAAACCGGCCGGGGACGCGCCAAGACAAAGTGGTTTCTTCTGCGCCGTCGCGCCCGCGCCCCGAAACGATCCTTTCTCCGCGGCCCCCGTGTTTCCGTGGCGAACCCGCGAACCGCGCGTGCCGTGCCGCCTTGACAACGGCGGACGGGGGGATATACTTGGCGCATGGTGAAGAAGATCGCGTCCATAGGCAGGGGAGGGGTCGGGAAGACGTGCTTCATCGCGGGTCTCGCCCGTGTCCTCGCCGACCATGGCCCGCTCCTCCTAATCGACGCCGACCCGGACCAGAACCTCGCCGAGGCGGTCGGGATCGACATGGGGGGGGAGGGGCTGAAGAGCATCTCATCGCTCCTCTTCGACGTCAAGGCGGGCCGGCTCGATCCGAGGATCGAGAAGGCCCCTCTCGCGCAGAAGGTGGACTATCTCCTGAGCCGGCAAGGGCTCTACGAGGGGGATCGGTTCGATTTCTTCTCCCTCGGCACCAAGTGGACCGAGGGATGCTACTGCCAGCCGAACAACATCCTCAAGGGGTTGATAGGGCGCCTCGAGGCGGGTTACCGCTACGTGCTCGTGGATTCCCCCGCCGGCCTGGAGCACCTGAACCGGCGGATCACCGTCTCGCTGGACGATATCTTCGCGATCATCGACGCGTCGAAGAAGGCGATGGACAACGCGCTGCGCGCGAAGCGGATCGCGGAGGAGATAAGGATCTCGTTCGGCAGGTTCTTCCTCGTGGCCGGGCACGGGCGCCCGGGGGGATGCCCGGCCGCGCCGGCCGGGGATTCGGGGTTCGAATGCGCGGGCGCCCTCGCCGTCGATCCGGCGGTCGCGCGCCTGTGCATGGAGGGCGGCTCGCTCTTCACGCTTCCCGAGTCGTCCCCGTTCCTGGAATCCGTCCGCGCCGTCGCCCGCGCCGCCGGTTATCTCTGAGCCGGCCCTCGGCGCCGCCGGTGCGGCTCGCCATCAGGGCACCGGCTCGATATCGGCGCCCGCCGGTCCGGCGGTCGGTTCCGTGATCGCGATCTCCTTCGGGGGGGTGAAACGGCCGGGCGGAATCGGCTCGTCGACCGCGATCGCGACCGCCTCCTGTACCATGTCTCCGAGCGCGGGGCTCTCCTTCCTGAGCGGGAGGTTGTTCCAGAGCCAGGTCTTCGTCCCCATCGCCTCGAAGATATCGCAATCGCGCCCCATGACCTTCCCCTTGCCCGCGCGTTTCAGGTCCCCGGAGGCGGAGCGCCCTTTCGCGAGTTCCCTGCCCAGCTCCGCGTATGCATTCTTCTGCTCGGCGCTCATCGAACGCACCATCTCCCCGGCGACCTTGGAGAAGCTCCGGCGCTTCTCGCCGGTCTTCCTCGCCCGGTCGATCCGGTAATACCATTCGCCGTCGTCGATCTCGGTGGTCGACTCCCTTTGCTTCCTGCCCAGGATGGTGAGGGTCGTGTCGCGGTCGATCCGCGTCCTGCGCCCGTAGTCGTCGATGGTGAGGACCTGTGTCCCCTCCTGGATCGAGCCGGTGATCTTGTACGTGATCACCGCCGTCCTGAACGGGTAGGCGGACGCCTCGCCGGCCCGCAGGGGCGCGGGGGCCGCAAGGACCGCGACGGCGGCCAGCATGGTATAGCGCATCGGGCACCTCGTGCGGCGCGCCCCGATTCCCGGGCGCGCTAGGCAACATTACACGACGACGGGCGCCGCGGTCAAGCGGCATTCCGTCCCGGGCGCGGGGTGGGCCGGCTCGGGGTCGAGGTATTATTGACAGTACGCATCGTATGTGTTAGCTTAACACATAAAGTTATATGTGGTACCGCGCGCCCCGCCGCCGGTGGCGCGATCGGGATTCGAAGCGGAGGGTTGCACGCCATGGCGAGGAATCTCGAGAAGGCGATACAGAGATTCAACCGCCGCTACAAGGAGCAGGGTGGGTACGACCGGTTCAGGCGGCTTCTCGATCAGGGGAAGACGCTCGAGGAGATCGGGGCGGTCTTCGGCTTCACGCGCCAGTACGCGTCGTTGAAGAAGATAGAGTTCGGGCTGGCGGCGCCGAAGAAGAAATATCACGACTGCGGGTGGCTCGCCGGACGCTACCGCCAGGAGGGCAGGTCGCTCGCCGAGATCGCCAAGGAGTGCCGCGTCGACCCCGGGACGATCTATGTACATGTCAAGAAGTGCGGCATCCCGCTGAAGGGCGTGCCGTCGGGGGAACGGCACCACCGTTGGAAGGGCGGCCGGTTCATACGCCCGGACGGATCCATCGTCATCACCGCCGGCGCGGACAAGGGCAAGTATCTCCACCGCCTCGTGATGGAGAAGGCGCTCGGCAGGCCCCTCCGCCGGCGCGAGAAGGTCTGCCACATAGACGGCGACAAGGGCAACGTGGATATCGCCAACCTCAAGCTCGTCAGCAGGGATTGAATCGCGCGGCGTCTCCGGGAGGGGAATCGATGAAGCGTATACAATTCGCACACGCGGCGATTCTCGCCGGGTTGGCGGCCGTTTTCGGCTGCGGCGTGGCCGACAACACCCCCGTCGGCAAGGGGGTCAAGACGTACGAGCGCTACAGCGACGAGCTTGGGAAGGAACGGGACGTCAAATTCTTCGGCAAGGACATCGTCGTCGAACCCGAGGCGGACCGGAAGATCCGCATCGCGTTCTGAGGCGCCTGGGGCACCCCCTCTTCCCCGGCAATCCGCCCGCCCAGATGCGGCAAAGGAGCAATCCGTGGCGACGCTTCGGCCCCGCATCCTCTACTCGTTCGCCTTCATAATGAACAGCGCCACCGGCGTCCTGGTGGTCGGCCTGCCGCTGCTGGGGATCCGCTTCGGCGCATCCGCCCTGCATCTCGGCCTCCTCGGCTCCGCCGGCGCTTTCGTCTACGCGCTATCCTGCCCTTTCGGGGGCAGGCTATCCGACCGTTCCGGCCGGTGGAGATCGGGCCGGCGGGGCTCGCTCATCGCAAGCTGCTCCCTCCTTGTCCTGGTGGATTGCTTCATCTTTTTCGTCTCCGGCCTCCGCGACGTCTTCGTCATCGCCGTCTGCGGCTCGTTCTGCACGGCGTTTTTCTGGCCCCCCTTGCAGGCGTGGCTGGCGGAGATCGGGGGGAAGGAGCGTCTCGCGGAGCGCCTGGGGTTCTTCAACCTCTCATGGAGCCTCGGCATCATGGTGGGGCCGATGATCGGCGGCTTTCTCTTCGCCGCCGACTACCGCCTCCCGTGGTGCTACTCGATCGCCACGAACTCGTTTCTCGTCCTCCTGCTCGTTCTCTCGCGGGGCGCCGAGTCCGCCGGGCGCGGCGGGGCGGCCGCCCAGACGGCGGGGGGGGCGGAGTCGCGCGTCCCGGCCGGCGCGGCGGAGTTCCTCCCGCTCGGGCTCTGGGCGAACTTCGTCAGCTGGTTCTGCCTCGCCAACGTGCAGTCGCTCTACCCGAAGCTCGCGAGCTCACGGGGGTTTTCGCCGCAGCTCATCGGCTGCCTGCTCTTCATGGTGGGGGCCGCGCAGTCGCTCTTCTTCCTCGTCCTGCGCTCGACGCGGGCTTGGCATTTCCGCTACGGGCCGCTGGTGGCGGTGCACGCCGTCGCGGCCGGCGGGATGCTGGTCATCTTCGGGGCGAGCGCGGTGCCGCCGCTCGCTGTCGCATTCGCGCTCGTGGGGCTCGGGCTCGGGTTGTCGTACTACTCGAGCATCTTTTACAGCCTCTGCGGCGACGGTGGGGCGGGGCGGAAATCGGGCATCCACGAGCTCATGGTCGGCTCCGCGTTCTTCCTCGGGCCACTCGCCGGCGGACTCTGCGCGCAGTACCTCGGGTTGCGCGCCCCGTTCATCCTGTGCGCCGCGCTCCTCGCGGGGACCGCCGCGTGGGAGGCCGCGCGGTGGAGGGGATCCCACCGCCGTTCCGCCCCTCCCGGCGGCCCCCGGCGACAGCCCGGCGGCCTTACGCTATCTTGTCCTCGGGAAGGTACGGCGCCTTGATGAAGATCACGCGCACGGGCACGGGGGTGTCGTTCACGATGTCGTGCATCTCCCCGGGCTCCAGGCGGAAAGCGTCGCCCTCGCAGACCCGCGTTGGGACGCCGTCTACGAGGATCGTAGGGGCGCCGTCGAAAAAGTAGAACGTCTCCTCCACCTCCCTGTGCCCGTGCCCCCCCATCCGCTCCCCCGGTTTCAGGCGGATGACGCCCCACTCGATGCGCGGGCCGCGCATCAGGTATTTGGGGCCCGAATCGCCCTTCCGGTATCCCTGCTCTTTTTCGTTGACGCGCTGCATGGCCTGCCTCCGTGAATAAAACCGAAACGAGCGCCACGAATGAAACGAGACCCCCGGACTACAGCGCGGCCCGGAGGATGCCCGCGAGCGCCCCTTCGTCCGCCGCGACCGGGTTTCCATCGAGGCTGGATCCTCGCGCCTCCCGCGCGATGGCCGGGATATCCCGCTCCGTTACGCCGAACGTGGAAAGCCCTGCGGGGATCCCGATCTCCGCTGAGAGGGCGGCGACAAGCTCGGCCGCCTTCTCCGCCCCCGAGGCCGCGTCGAGCCCGCGGACATCCGCGCCTAGCGCCTCCGCAACTCGGGCGTACTTTCCGGCGGCGAACGCGGCGTTGAACGACATCACCCGCGGCAGGAGGATGGCGCAGCCGAGGCCGTGCGGGACGGCGAAGCGGGCGCCGAGGGGGTGCGAGAGGGCGTGCGCGGCGCCGAGACCGGCGTTGGCGAGGGCCATGCCGCTCAGGAGACTGGCGAGCGACATCCCGGCCCGCGCCCCGGCGTCCCGCCCGTCCCGGACGGCGCGGGCGAGGCATCTCCCGACGAGGGCGATCCCGTGGAGCGCGAGGGCGTCCGTGAGCGGCGTGCTCCGCCTCGAGACGTACGGCTCGATGAGCTGCGCGAGCGCGTCCATGCCCGTCGCGGCGGTGACGGCGGGGGGGAGGGTGTATGTCAGCTCCGGATCCACGACGGCGGCGGCCGGAATGAGGAGGCGGTGCCTTATACTCCTCTTGACCCCCTCCGCGCGGTCAGTGATGACCGCGTTTTTCGTCACCTCGCTCCCTGTCCCCGCCGTCGTTGGGACAGCGACGCATGGGAGGGGAGGCCGCTCGATCTCCTTCCCGTGGAGGTAATCGCGGGCCGGGCCGCCATTAGTCGCCACCCCGGCGATCGCCTTCCCGGCGTCGAGCGCGCTCCCGCCGCCGACGGCCACGACCATGTCGCAGCCCGCGGCAAGCGCTTCCTTTGTTCCGCGGTCCACGGTCTCGGTCGAAGGATCCGCCTCGACCCCTTCGAAGAGGAGCGCCGCTACGCCGTTTTCCCGGAGGCCGCCCAGCACCCTCCCCAGCCCTCCGCCTCCCCGGAGAGAGGCTGAGCCGGTCACCACGAGGGCCTTCCGGCCGAGGCGCGCCGCCTCCGTCCCGAGACGCGCGAGAGCGCCGGGTCCGTAGAAGACGCCCCGAGGGATGAAGAAATCGTGGACCGCCATGTTATCGCCCCAGGTGATAGAAGCGCCGCGGAAACCGATGCCCGGACAGGCCTTTAGTGTACGCGAGGACGACGCGCGGCGAAAGGGTAAATGAATGTAGGGGGTTACGCCTCGCTCTTGAGGGTGAGCGCGGCATTGCCCTCGCCGCGACGCACCGCCGGATCCCCCATGTAGCGCACCCTAAAGGGTGCGGTACGGGGGGGGAAATTGGGGCGCGCTACGGGGGAGGATTTGGGTTGTGTTGTAGCGCACCCTAAAGGGTGCGGTACGGAGGGGGAAATTGGGGTGCGCTACGGGGAGGAGAAATTGCGGCGCGCTGCGGGGGAGGATTTGGGATGCGCTACACCCGCTCAACACCCCATCGCT
>WBZO01003464.1_pt1 | contig 18369 bp, 15 predicted proteins | sample 5204261 | NCBI WGS metagenome assembly WBZO01 (sample SAMN12412400, study PRJNA552823) | activated sludge metagenome | isolation source: activated sludge from anammox sidestream of wastewater treatment plant... | place: USA: North Carolina | collected 2017-09
ATCAGGCCGCCGAGAAGGCTGGCAGCGGTGAGCAGGCCCGCAGACGCCCCGGTAAATCCTGCCAGTGCCGACAGGAGGAGGCTGAGCAACATGCTCAGTATGGCGCGAGCGGCGAACAGGCTGGCCACGGTGAACAGGAGCACCCAGATATTGATCTTGCCGGCGTGCCAGGCCCCCCGCATCCCCTGACCCGTCGTCCCGCGTTCCAGGACCAGCGCCGCGGGCAGCAGCGGCACCAGGGCCAGATACACGTAAACGGCCAGGCTCAGCCCGATCACGCCAACGCACAGCAGCATCAGCATCAGGCTGCCCACCAGCAGCGCCGACAGCAGCAGCCCGGCGGCCAGATTCCCGCCCAGCAGCGGCCCGGCTCGCCCCGCCACCCCGCGCAGCCCCTCCCGCAGCGAGACCGGCCGGCCGTGAAAAGCCGCCGAGGCCATGATCGCGCCCGCTCCCCCGGCCACCACGCCCACGATGATTACCTGAGAGAGCAGCATCAGGACCATCTGGGTGATCAGCAGCAGGCTGTTGTTGAGGAGCATAGCCATGACCTGCTCTTGCAGCACCGGGTCTATATCGAACGGCCCGCCGCGCTCCAGCGGGGCCATGAACTGCTGGAGCAGGGTTTCATCGAAGGCCGGCTGCGGCAGCACAGCTTCGAAGACCTGGTTAACTGCCAGCAGCGGGATCAGGGCTATGAGCGCCAGCGCCATCCAGCGCGGCCAGTGCTGGAGGTAAAGGCGGGCTGTCCAGCGGGCCAGATCGCGGGGCGTCAGGGTGCGAGTCAGGGACATCAGAGTCATGACCGGTGTCCTCCGCAGGACAATGGTTAGCTGTTAGAAAGCAAAAAGGCCCGTTTGGCCGCTATCGTCACTGGAAGGCGGCGCGGGAATGGCAGCCCTTCGCGGCAGGTTCTGCCCGAATGAGGATCGCCCACAGTATGCCACGAAAGGGGCAGGGAGTCGAAAAATCTGCCTGTCGCTCGCCCTGATCAAGCGTCGCTCGGCCATCGCACGCCTGACCGATTATCGTTGCAAAGGGGCTGACGGCCAACGTGGAATTAAGGGTGGTATAATCCTCACATCGAATATTCGCAAGCCGCTCAGAAATAGGGAAGGCTTGATGACCAGAAGCCTGCGTATCGCCTTTATCCAGCAAGTGGCAAAGCAGCCGAACGCCTTTGATCGTATGGTAGAGGAATTGCAGTCTCTACCAGGCGAAGGTGTGAGTGATGAGTTGCTGACATGCGGGATCATCCCGGAATGGTTCGCCCACGATTCATCAGAGGAGAAACTGTGGGCGAAATACTGCGATATTCTGCTCAGTATGGCGCTGGGATATCTGGGTCTGGACGCTCGCGTCATCAGAACCAGAGGCAACTCGGCTGACGTATTAGGCATCACGGATGAATATAGCGTTGTCGGCGATGCCAAAGCCTTCCGGCTTAGCAGGACAGCCAAGAATCAGAAGGATTTTAAGGTTTCCGCGCTGGATGATTGGCGACAAGCCAATACATATGCCTGCCTTGTCGCGCCGCTGTACCAGTTTCCCGCTCAGACAAGCCAGATTTATACACAGGCCGAGATCAGGAATGTGACTTTATTGTCCTACGTGCACCTCAAATTCCTGCTGGATTTTCCACCTGCTGGCTCGCTGGCGGTGTTGTGGCGTACTGCGGGCGGGCTATCCCCTTCGACGGATGCGCGCCTGTACTGGGACACTCTCGACAGACTTGTCGTGATGCTGACCGGCCAGGACATGGATACCTTACGCGACTATAAGCGCCAGGAGATAGAGAGGACAACGGCAATCGGGCATGAAGGGATCGCCTACTGGCAAACTGTTATCGACGAGTACCAGCAGTTGACGCAGCAGCAGGCAGTTTCCAGATTGATCAGGGCCGAAAAGATAGAGCAGAAAATACACGTTATCCAGAGCGCTATTGCGAAGGTACAGCGTCATGGTGAATGACAGATTCCTGGACACGATCACCGTTGGTGACTGTCTGCACTATATCCCATTATTGCAGGATGACAGTTTGCACTGCTGTCTGTCGGACATACCCTATGGAATCAATCTGGATGCGTGGGATGTGCTGCATGACAATACCAATGTTGCGCTGCTGGGGCAGTCACCGGCGCAGAACGGCAAAAGTGGATTCAAGCGGCGAGGTAAACCGATACGCGGCTGGAATGCCGCCGACCGCGATATCCCCAGGGATTATCAGGCATGGTGTGGGCAGTGGGCTTCCCTGCTGTATCCCAAGCTGAAGGACGGCGCCAGTGTGTTCATCTTTGGCGCCCGGCGCACCCTGCACCGCGCTATTGTTGCTCTGGAGGACAGCGGCTTTTTGCTTAAGGATATCCTGGCCTGGGAAAAACCGAATGCCCACCACCGGGCGCAACGGATCAGCGTTGTGCTGGACAGGCGCGGCCTGTCTGAGGAAGCTGTCCGGTGGGAAGGCTGGCGGCTAGGCAATCTCGCGCCGCTGTGGGAACCTATCGCCTGGTTCTTCAAACCCTATGCCCATACCATCACCGATGTCGTGCTGGAAAATGAAGTTGGCGCAGTCAATATGACTGCGGGACAGATAGACGGAAAAAGCCCTCCTAATATCCTGAAAGGTCTCTGGTTTGCGGATGGCGAAGTGCGGCTGCATGAGGCGCAAAAACCCGTCAGTGTGCTGGAATACCTGCTTCGGCTCACCACCAGGGAGGGGCAGGTGGTGCTTGACCCTTTCATGGGCAGCGGTTCCACCGCCATTGCCTGTCACAACCTCAACCGGCATTATATCGGTTTTGAGATTAACGCCGACTTTGCGCGGCAGGCCATTGATCGGGTGACAGCGCATATCGCCGCTGTCTCTGACGAAGAGGCCGGACAACAGATTCACCAGCACCGTCTGTTCTGAACCGGAGGCTCTCAGCATCGGACAGGTTGGCGACAGATCAGCGCGCCGGGCCGCGAAGCGCCGCGATCCGCCCGATCAGGCCCCTTCCACCAGCCGCTTGAGGGCCTCCAGGCTTTTCTCCAGATTCTGCGTATTCATGCGCTCCACCACCAGCCGGTTAGCTACCGCGCCCAGCGCGCCGCCCGGCATCTCGTACTCGAATACGGCGGTGACGCGCGTGCCGTCGCCTTCTGGCGTGTACGTCCAGCGGTTCGTCCCCGTGATCATGCCGTCCAGCCTGAACAGGCCGTATTCCCCGCGCACCAGCTCCAGCGAGGTCATCTTCAGGGTGAAGCTGAGGCCGGCGGCCTTGTAGACGGCTTCCACCGCGCCGCCCGGCTCCGGGTAGCGTCCGTCGGGGCGGGCCTGCTCGATCCCGGCGTACCACTCCGGCAGGCGCCCGCCGTCCAGCGTGACGGCGTTCACGGCCTCCGCCGAACCTTGAATCACGATGCTGCGCTCTACTCTGGGCATAAGGCTGCCTCCTGCCGGCGGCGGGGATCGATCAGGCGATCTCCGGGACGGCCTCGGGGAGTAATGCTCCCATCTCATCGGGGGATATGCGGCACGGCATGGCGTCCAGAATAGCGCGGGCAGTGGCATCGTCAGGGCTGATAACAATAGTGCGCCCGCTCCAGTTGGGGTGCAGCGCGGCGGAATACCGCATCACGTCCCAGGCGGCGCTCTCCGGCAGTGCCAGACTGTGGTAGAGATCGATAATCAGATCGATGGGGTATCGGGCGGTGGCCAGCAGGTTGTTCACGACATCCAGGGCGAGGGAGTGATCTCGCCAGTTCCAGTAATGCAGGTAAGTGAGGCGCAGAGCTGACTTTTCTTCGTTATCCCATTCCACGTTAACGGTCATTCCGATCCTCCTCTTCATCCCGATCATAGTCCTGAAACATTAAAAAAGTGTGAGTCTTCACGCGGAATTTAGAAACAGGAGGGCAAAACAACAGCCGGGGGTCGCCCCGCCCCCGGCTGGCGTCTGTTCGGACTTCGGCGGCGCTAAAAGCTCAGCCCATCCTGCCGCTTGGGCTTATCTTCCTCGTCGTGCCCGGCCTTACCCCTGTCGCGGAAGCTGGTCAGCAGCATGCCGCCGCCGATGAGCAGCAGGAGCAGCGGCAGCGCGAACCGGCCGATGATGCTCATCACAGTCGCGAAGATATCCCAGCCGCTGAAGAGAAAGATAGCGGCGATCAGCCACAGGATGCCGCCGGGGATGAGCAGCGGCCACTTCCGCGCCAGGACGGCGGACACGACGAACGGCGCCCCGATCACGCCCAGCACGTACGCCGGAATCAGATCCCCGGTATCTTCAAACCAGAGGATGGGGATGATAGCCAGCAGGATGTAGGGCGGGATGAGCAGCCCCCACTGGGAGCGGTGCTGCAGCCAGGCGATGATGAAGGGCACGGATACCCCCGCCAGCACAAACACGGGCACGATCACCCCGCTCACATTCAGTTGTGTGATCAGCAGCAGCAAAATACAGTTGGCGCCGAATATATAGGCCAGTATGAGCGCCCACAGCTCCCGGTTCTGGCTGTAGATAAAGATGAAGAGCACGGCGGCGGCGGCCAGGGCGATAATCCACAGCCAGACGCCAACGGACGCGCCGGTATAGACGCCGAGAAAGCTCAGCACACCGGCGATGATGAGGACAATACCGAGTATTGTCCGACTGTTATCCCTGCCTGACTGCCCGGACATGGTGGAAATCCCCCTTTATAAAATGGACGTTACGTTTTACATATATACGCCTCCGGGCTGGCGAAGTTGCGGGGCGATCTGACCAGTACGTATGGACGATTGTCAAACGGAATCGTCCGCGTTACCCTGAACAATGCCCCGCGAAAAGTATCATGGGACCGGAGGAGGTGTAGAATGACGGAGACCTTCGAGAAGTTGAAAGCGCTGCTGAATGCGACGGGGACCCTCACCATCGACGAAATCGCCAGGGCAGAGGGGGAATCGGGGCCGCTGACTGACGAGGAGCGCCTGTGGCTGTCAGTGGAGCAGCACGACCGCCTCAAGCGCGAGGGGGCCGAGATCACGCTGGAGCAGTATGTCGAGGCGGCCCGGACGCTGGAAACGGCCCCGCCTGACAGCGCGGAGTATGTCCAGGCCCAGCGCATCGTCGAGGCTTTTGAGAGCGCGGCCTGATTGATGATTTTTGTGGCGGGGCCGGGGGCTGCCCCGAAATTTACCTGTCCCTGTTGACCCGACTATGACGATCATTCACGTTATCCGGCACGGAGAAGTCCACAACCCGCGGAATATTTTTTACGGGCGGATGCCCCGCTACCGCCTGAGCGAGACAGGCTGGCAGCAGGCGCAGGCCGCCGGCGCCTACCTGGCTGATCGGCCCCTGCGCGCCGTCATCTCCAGCCCGCGCCTGCGCGCCCGCCAGACCGCCCGGGCGGTCGCCGCCCCGCACGCGCTGCTCATCCGCCAGTCGCGCCTGATCGATGAGATCCATAGCCCGCATCAGGGCCGCCCGGTGGCCGAACTGGATGCCGAGGGGTGGGTTCTGTACCAGGACCTGCCCCCCGACTATGAGACGCCGGAAGCAGTCCTGGCCCGCGCCCTGCGCCTGATCGCGCGGCTGCGCCGCGAGTACCCCGGGCAGGAGATCGCCGCCGTCACCCACGGAGACGTGGTGCTGGCCCTGCGCTTCTGGGTGGAAGGCATCCGCTTCACTGATGATTCCAAGAATCGCACCCGGCTTTACCCCGCCCCGGCTTCGATTACGACGTTGACCTTCGCCAATGGGAGCGCCCGGCCGGACATGGCCTACCACCGGCCTTACTGACACGCTGCTCGCCCGCCGCTTCCGTTCCGATCCGCCCGCGAATGGCGCCCGCCCTCTCCGGCGGGCGCTCCGCGCAACTCCGAAGGCGGATTCTCCGTACAAAGGGATAGTCCGGGCCGCGCCGGGCGCCTGAAAGAGATTTTTGCCGCCGCGCGGAGATGAGATACGCTTTACCCTGGCCTCCAGTCAGGCCGATCTCCCCGACCGACCGCTTGCCGGATTTTCTACAAAGGTTGACTTATGACCAGCGCCAACGACCGCTCCGTGCTGTACACTGAGGACCTGCGCAAAGACTTCAAGGCCGGTGAAGTGACTGTCCACGCCTTGCGGGGAGTTTCGATCAACATCAGGTCCGGCGAATTTCTGGGTATTGTCGGGCCGTCCGGCAGCGGTAAATCGACGCTATTAGGTCTGATCGGCGGGCTGGACAGCCCGTCCGGCGGGCGGGTCTTCATCGACGGGGTGGACATCACCCACCTCAACGAGCGCGCCCTGACGCGCATCCGCAACGAGAAGATCGGCTTCGTCTTCCAGTCCTACAACCTGATTCCGACCCTGACCGCCCTGGAAAATGTGGCGCTGCCGGTCCAGTTCGCCCGCCACCGGCGCTATGATCCCCGCAAGCGGGCCAGAGAAATCCTGACCCTGCTGGGTCTGGGCGACCGTCTCGGCCACCGCCCCGGCCAGCTCTCCGGCGGCCAGCAGCAGCGCGTCGCCATCGCCCGCGCCCTGGCCAACGATCCGCCGGTGCTGCTGGCCGACGAGCCGACCGGCAATCTGGATACGGCTGCCAGCGCCGCCGTGCTGGAGACTCTGCGCACGGTGCAGACCCAGATCAACACCACGATCGTCATCGTCACGCACGATATGGAAGTCGCCTCCCATGTGGATCGCCTGATCACGCTGGTTGACGGCCGCGTGGCGCAGGATGTGGGGGAGCGGGTCGCCGTCCAGCAGGCCGCGGTGGAGTGGCTGAAAGATCGGCGCGCCACGGGAGAACTCAAGGCGCTGGCGCTGGAAGATATCGCCTTCTCCGACACGGATGCGGCGGCAAAGATGCTGGGCGAAGCCCGCGAGCTGATGCTGGTCCGGAACTACGATGAGGCCCGCAGGATACTGGCCGTGATGTCGGATCACCCCACCGCCCGGAAATGGCTCGCCCAGCTCGACGCGCTCGCGCCGTCCGGGTCGCAGTCCTGAGACGACAGGGGAGAGCCATGTTAGAGCGCCTTGTTTTCGCGTTTTCTTATGCCCTGCGCAATATGGTCCGCGACCGCCGTCGGACGGCTTTCACGCTGCTGTGTGTGGCGGCGGGCGTGGCGACTGTGGTCGCCCTGCGCACGCTGGGGCTGATGGTTACCGACGCGCTGACCGCCAACGTCCAGGCCTTCCTGCGCGGCGATGTCCGCGTCAGCGGCTACGGGTCGATCAGCGTCTTCAACGAGGCCGGCGATTCGCGCCTTTTCACCGCAGCGCGCATGGCCGGCCTGAACCGATGGGCCGCCGCGCATGACGCCAGCGTGACCTATTCCAGCAGCAGCGAGCTGATGCAGGCTGTCGTCATCACAGCAGGGCAGGCCGGGGTCCCCGCCCTGGGCATGGCTAACTTCATCGATCCGGAGGTCTACCCCTTCTACGACGTAATCCGGGCCGAGGAACCGCGCGGCGCCCTCCTCGGCGACCTGTTCGCCGAACCCGATTCGATCGTGCTGGGCCGCCGCATGGCCGACCAGATCGGGGCGGGGATCGGGGACCGGGTGCGCATCGGCCAGAGCGAACGCCCGCACACGGTGACCGGCATCGTGTCCGACGCCGCCGAAAGCTCCTTCGACAGCCCGATGGGCATCCTGTTCAGCTTTGTCTACCTGGACCGGGCGGAGATGAGCCAGTTCGGGATGGGGAATGTGGCCGACCGGGCCTATATCAGGCTGGCGCCGGGCGCCGACCCCGACCAGGCCGCCGAAAGCATCCGCGCGGTGCTGGGGTCGGCCGGGCGGCACGGCGGTTACCGCCTCCAGAACACGGCGGATGTCCTGCACGACAATCAGCAAATCGCCGACCTGATCGCCCGCTTCGTGCTGGTGCTCAGCCTGGTCGGGCTGGTGATTGGCGGGGTCGGTATCATCAACACGATGGTCGTCGCCGTCAACCGCCGCTCCAAAGAGATCGCCGTCCTCAAGACGCTGGGCTTCCAGGCGGAGGATATCTCTGCCGTCTTTATGGCGGAGGCGTTGATCTCCGGCGTGCTGGGCAGCCTGCTCGGCGTGCTGCTGGGCAACGTGCTGAGCTATATCGCGCGCGATCTGGGTCAGCAGGCTTTCGCGGTGCCGCTGCCCTGGCGCGTCTACCTGGACCCGGCGGCGCTGGGCATCGTGCTGGGCGTGGTGGTGACGGTGTTCTTCAGCTTCCTGCCGACGGTCATGGCGGCCCGCATCCGGCCCAGCATTGTCCTGCGCGAGGATCAGATTCCGATGGCCCGCGCGGGCTGCCTGTGGACGGCGCTCAGCTTCGTGCTGCTCATCATCGGCTTCGGCCTGCTGGTGGACGTGATCCTGGGCACCAGCCGTCTGAGCGAGCTGGCCAGCCAGAATATGCCCGCCCGCATGGCGCGCAACATGAGCAGCCTCTTCAACCTGCCGCCGCCGCTCACGCCGGGCATCGCCGGGACCCTGATCGTCTTCATCCTGCTGGGCGCGATCCTGGCCCTGATGTGGATCCTGGTCTGGCTGCTGGGCAGGCTGCCGACCTTCCGCAGCGCCAACCTCCAGATCGCCGTGCGCGGCCTGACCCTGCACCGCCTGCGCACCGCCCTGAGCCTGCTGGCCCTGATCATCGGCATGACGGCGCTGAGCGGCACGCTGATCATGACGCGCAGCATTAACATGCTGCTCTACACCAGCATCAGCGACCCGATCGGCGGCAATGTGATCATCGTCTCGCTGCCGCTGGTGCAGAATCTGGTGCAGAACCGCCTGGACGGGAGCGGAGCCGTCAACGGCTACCGCGAGATTCGCTTCCCCTCCGATGTCCGGCTACGGGCTATCAACGGCACGCGCAACTATGATGCGTGGTTCGACATGGAAGACCCGCAGGCTGCGCTGCGGCAGGCGCGGCTGGAAATTGTGCTGGGTGTCACCGTCCACGGCGAGCCGCCGCGCGGCACGCTGGTGGAAGGGCGCCTGCTGGGGCCGGAGGACGCCGGCCAGCCGCGTATCATGATCCCGCAGATCGAGGAGCTGGAAGCGCACGGCGTGGGTGCAGGTTCGATCCTGACGCTGGAGATAGGGGGCCGCCGGCGCGATCTTGAGGTGGTCGGCGTTGTGGCGCCGGACGCCAGCGCCGGGCTGCTCCCGTTCAGCCTGACCGACTTCGCCACGCAGATCCCGCTGGACCAGATGCCGGGCGGCTATATGCCCTTCAACATGACAATCGTGGACGCCGACTCCGGTCGGGTGCGCGAGGTGCTGTCCCAGGTGGGCGTCATCCCCAGCGTGTTCGTGTTCGATGTCGGCATCTTCGATTCGATCATCAGCCGCCTGCTGAACCAGATGGCGGCGCTGCCGCTGCTGGTGGCCGGGCTGGCCCTGTTCGCCGCCTCAGTCCTGATCGCGACCACGGTTGCCCTGGCGACTATGGAGCGCCGCCGCCAGATCGCCATCCTGCGCGCGGTGGGCGTCAACCGGTGGCAGGCCCTGGCCCAGCTCCTGCTGGAGAACGGCATTGTCGGGCTGGCCGGCGGCCTGATCAGCCTGCTGCCGACCCTCCTCATCCTGCAGTTGGTCCCCGATCTGACCGGCGGGCTGGTCCACCTGCCTGTGCCGGCCGATCTGGTGCTGCTGATGCTGGCTACGGCGGTCGGCGTGACGGTGGCGGCGACGCTGGTCACGGCCTGGGGGGCCTCCGGGGAGCGGCCGCTCAACGCCCTGCGCTACGAGTAGCCCGGGCCGCCCGGCGGCCTGCGGAGCCTGACAGGAAAGGACAAGGGGCTTAAGCCCCTTGTCACGCTTTCTGCACTTTTTCGCCGCAAGCTGGCGGCGGGTTACGATACCGGTATCAGCGTTTGCAGCCAGCCGCTCCCGTCCGGCACGCCCTCCACCGCCCAGCCGGTCTGCCCGTTGGGCGCCTGGATGAACCACCAGGTCAGGCCGTCAGCGGTCTGCGGGCCGTTGAGCACGTTCACGAGGACGCCCGGTGCGAGCTGGAACTGCACGCCGTAGCCCGTGCCCGGGCCACTGCGGACGCGCAGCATGTCCCCTTCCGTCGTGTGGACCTGGGCGACGCCGCCGATGTGCAGGATAAGCAGTGGCGGCGGGGCGAGGATGGCGGTCGGCGCTATCGTCATCAGCAGGTTCGGATTGATCTGCGGCGTAATAGCGAACACCGGCAGCGTCACCAGGATCTGCGGCGGCGGCATGAGCGTCGCCACGACAGGGGCAGGGAGCGTTACCACCGCCGGGGGCGGGAGCGTCACCACGGCCGGAGGCGGGAGTGTCATAAGGACTGTCCCGCCGGAGGACAGTACCTCCGGGAAAGGCGGGTAGCCGGTGCCGTAGGCCGGGTTAGTGTACACGATCTTCCAGTATGAGCCGGGATCGGCGCTCCACAGATTTTGCACCTCCAGGCTTCCCACGTCGCCGGTATAGCGATGGTAAACGAGCAGCGGCCCGCCGCTCGGCCCGGCTGTCGGGTGCAGATAGATGTAGCCATCGGAGACACCCCACACGTCGTAAACATCCGCCGGGATTGGCAGCGCCCCGCTGCCGCCGTAGCGGTCCACATAGTACCAGACCGGGGGATTGGGATAGATGGACGAGCGCACGGCAGCCCATTCGCCGTTTTTCGCGAAGATACCCCAGTCAAGGACGGCGCCGCTCAGACTAAAAATGGGGTAGCTGCTGCCCGTTTTGTTGCCATACATCAGGACGTTGTAGGGGTAGCCCATCCCGTCAATGAATCCGATCGGGAAGTCCGCCCGCTGGTCCAGCCAGATCGCCTCGCCCATGGGCATCTGCAACTGGAGCGCGTTCTTGCCGTACGGCTCCATGACCGTGACATCGCCGACTGCCGGATGCCAGACCAGGCCGGTATACTCCGGCGCGCCGCCCGCCCCCCACAGCACCAGCTTGAAGGCGATCACGCCCGGCTCGAACGCTTCTACCACGGGCATCTGCCCCGCCACGTTGATGCCGAGGGCGGTCACTTGCGGGTCCGCCGATGAGAGCTGATAGACGGGCATGCTGGTGGCCAGGTCCACGACGTAAAGCACCCAGTCCGGGCGCGGGTCAGCCGGATCGGCGTAGTGGTTGAGCAGGCCAAAGGCCACCTGCGTGCCGTCCGGGCTGAAGGCGTACTGGCCCAGGGCGCAGTCTATCGTGTCGCCCGACACGCCGTACGACGCAACCAGCGCTCCGGAGGCGATATCGGAAACATACAGGGCGCGCCCGGCGTGGAAGACTTCCTGACAGCTCGCCACACGGGTCGCATCCCGCGAGAGCACAATTGAGTTCGGCGTGCCGATCATGCCCGGCTGCATCGGGAAGGGGATCGTCGCCCCGCCCGCGAAGTCCGGGAGGATTTGCACCATCTGGCCGCTGTCCGGGTTATACAGCCAGGCGACCCAGGAGCCACCGGCCTGCGTTACCCCTGGCGCGCCCCCCAGCATCACGACCATCAGAATCACTGCAGCTACTGCCAGCGCCAGCCGTCCGGCTCTTGGTCCCATACGTTAATCCTCCCTAAAGTATCCCGTTTCTATCTTATTATAGGAGGGAATGCGCCCGGGTATAGTGGGGATATAGTACCGGAGTGAAATGCCACGCCTTTCTACATCGTGATAGGATCGGGGTAGGGCGATCATTGCTCACTGTATTCTGTTCGTGGTCCTGAAGGTGAGGAGAGTATTTATGTCCTACAAGGTGCGCTACTTGCTTCCGCTCCTGAGCGTGCTGGCGCTGGTTGCGCTGGCCGGGGGCGCTGTCCTGGCCCAGGGCGGCGCTATCGCTTACGGTGAAACCGTGACGGGCAGCCTGACCGACGCGGCGCCGTTTCTGATTTACCAGTTCCAGGGGAACGCCGGGGATCAGATCACGGCCTACGCCTTCGGCACGACGCCGGACCTGCTGCTCAGCCTGAGCCTGCTGGGGCCGAACCAGCAGCAGCTTGCCCTCAGCACGCGCGACCTGTTCGGGGCAGAGGTGGGGGTGGCCCGGATCAGCTACCGGCTGGCCAGCCTCGGCCCGCATTTCCTGATGGTGTCCAATATCACCGGCCAGCCGGGTGACTTCGTGCTGCGGCTGGATCGATCGAGCGCCGTGGATGGCGGCGAGCTGCCGGCGGATACGCCGATCGGCCTGGATATCCCGGCCAACGCGCTGCCCACCACGCTGACTTTCGTTGTTCCGGAGTCAGGCAGCGCCCTGGCTGTTGAGAGCATGACGCCGGGCTTCGGCTTTCTGGCCCAGCTTTACGGGCCGACCGGGGAACTGCTGGCCGGCCTGACCGGCGCTGCGCTCCCCGGGGCCGGGCTGACGCTGGCGCCCGGGGCCTATGCCCTCACTATCGAAGCCATGCTGCCGGACACGACCGGGTCGATTCAGGTGCTGCTGTCGAGCAGCGGCCAGCTCCCCGGCCAGGCGACGCCCGTCCCGCCGCCGCCCGCCGCGACGCCCATTCCTTCCGTGTGCACGGCCTCCAGCTCCCAGAACGTCAACGTGCGCTCCGGCCCCGGCACGAATTACCCGGCTATCGGTTCGCTGTTTGTCGGGTCTTCGCTGGAAGTCACCGGGCGCAACAGCGACGGATCGTGGGTGGTGACCAACTTCAATGGCCGGCAGGGCTGGATTTCTACCGGCGTGATTACGCTTCAGGGGCCGTGCAGCGCGCTGCCCTTCGTGGTCCCGCCCCCCAGCCCGACGCCGATCCCGCCGACGCTTACGCCTACCCCCTCCGCTCCGATCGTGCAGTTCTGGTCTACCGTGCCGGACGGCGCGATTCTGGCGCCGGGGACCTGCGTCCGCTTCTACTGGGATACGTCCAACGTGCAGGCGGTTTACTTCGACGGCAACCCCGTTGTGGGGACGAACACGCCGACCAACGGCGGCGGCACGGAGCGCTGCCCGATGACGACGACCACCTACACGCTGCGGGTGATCTATCCGGACGGCTCCACTCACGACTTCAATATCCCGGTCGGCGTCAGTTAGCCGACTTCCGCCGTCTTCGCCAGGCCGCCCCGATGGGGGCGGCCTTTTACCCCTCCCAATCGCGATCTGGCAGGCCGGAGGGTGGGCATTTATATCGGAGGATCGGGCGTTTATCGGCGCGCGGGAGGGAGTCCCCGGAGGGCATGGCGGGCACGCTCCTGCGCCGGATGATCGCGGAGCAAACAAGTCCGGAACGTGCTATATTGAGAGCGTAGCACCTTTAGCAGAGGAGCAACAGCCAGGGTCATCATGCCCGGCAGACGCCAGTCATAAGCGTGCTGGTTGTTGCTGCTCTACCATACAAGGAGTTGCTTCTATGTTCCACATACTCCGTCCTACAGCGCGACGCAGCCGGCAGTGGCTTATCGTCGCGCTGGCCGTCCTGCTGACGGGAGTCCTGCCCGTGCCGGTCCTGGCTCAGGGGGGCGCCATCACCTACGGAACTGCCGTCGCTGGCTCGATCACCGAGCAGGCGTCCTTTCTTGTCTACCAGTTCAATGGCGGCGCTGGCGATGAAATTATCGCCACCGTTGTTGGTATGTCCGCTGGCATGAGTCCCGGCCTCAGCCTGCTGGGATCGAACCAGCGCCAGCTCGCCCTGGCCGATAGCGATCCCTTCGGCGCTGAGGGTGTCGCCCGGCTGGCCTATCTGCTGCCGGATACCGGTCGCTACTACCTGATGGTGACCAATACCGCCGGCACGCCGGGCGACTTCGTCCTGCATCTGGATGGCCGGGCTGTCATCCCCGGCGGCGATTTGCAGGCTGGCGACATGGTCGGTGTGGACCTGCCGGCCGGGTCGCCGCCCGCTTCGCTCAACTTCACCGGCCTGCCGGGGGGGCTGAGCGCGCTGAGCATCGCAGCCATCACCCCGGACTTCCCCTTTATAGCCAGGCTGTACGGCCCGGACGGCGGGCAGTTGGGCGAGGCCGGCAATGAGCGTCTGAACGGCGCGACCTTCATCCTGCGGCCCGGCGGCGATCGCTACACCCTGATCATCGGCCCGCTGGGTCAGGAGAGCGCCGGCCAGCTCTCGGTGAACTTTGCGGCGGGCGGATCTGCCGGTCTTCTGCCTCCGGCCCTGGCTTCCCCGACCCCGATAGTCGCCGCGCCGACCCTGCCGCCCGTGGTTCAGGCCACACCTACGCCGTCCACCTGCCAGGTCAGCAGCACCCTTAACGTCAACGTGCGGACCGGCCCCGGCACGAATTATCCGGCTATCGGATCGCTGTTCCCCGGTACCGCACTGAATGTGATCGGGCGCAACAACGAAAGCACCTGGTTTGTCGTCAACTACAACGGACAGCAGGGCTGGGTCGCCAGCAGCGTCGTCCAGTTGGGCGGCCCGTGCGGCAACCTGCCAGTGCTGACGGCGCCGCCGCCGCCCACGCCGGTCCCACCGCCGACTCCTACCATCAGCTTCACCGTAGATGGCGGGGCCAGCGCCAACATCACCTCCGGACAGTGCGTGACTGTGGCCTGGAACACGGCCAATGTGCGCGAAGTGTACTATCAGAACACGGGCGTGCCCGGCGTCAGCTCCAGCACGGAGTGTCCGACGACCAGCCAGACCTACACCCTGCGCGTTGTCTTGCAGGATGGCTCGGAGACCACGCGCCAGGTATCCGTGAATGTCAGCGGCGGCAGTGGGGCGCTTAACCCCGGCGCTTCGCCGAACTATGGCATCCAGAATGTGACCGGCGGGTTTCTACCCGATCCGATCACGGTCAGTGCGACCAGCGGCGGGTCAGTGAACGTCTCCTACCTGGGCGGCGCCTGTGTCGGTTACGCCTCCAGCAACCCGGATTACGCCATCGTCTATAACAGCCCCTGGCCGTCCCTCAAGTTCTTCTTCGTCGGCGGCGGCGACACAACACTGGTCATCCGCGCACCTAATGGGACCTGGTACTGCAACGATGATGGCTACGGCGGACTCAACCCGCAGGTTCTGGTGAGCGGCCCGCCCGCCGGACGCTACGATATCTGGATAGGCAGTTACAGCTCTGGTAATTACATCGGTGGCACGCTGAACATCAGCGAACTGCCGTAAACGTGCTTGCCGGTGTCCGGGCTGTCCCTCCCCGAATTGATTGACGGGGAGGGACATTTTCTTTAACTCAAAAAGGAGGTGAGCGCGAGATCGGGGATAATGTGGGGAAGGTCTGCTTAATCCGATAGAGTTGTTGTAGCGGCATGTCGCAGATACGGGGGAAAATATGGCTTTTCTGAGTCTGCTGGTGAGTGTGGTACTGTCGGCGCTGATCGCCGGCTTCGTGATCTGGATCGTGGGCAAGCTGGGGCTGGGCCTGTCGGTTAACAGCTTTGGCACGGCCTTCATCGCCGCCATCGTCATTGCGGTGGTGAGCGCCCTGATCATCTGGCTGCTCGGGCTGCTGGGCATCTCCATAGGCGGCGGCTTTCTCGGCGCGATCATTCACCTGATCATCGCGGCGATAGTGCTGCTGCTCAGCGCCCGCATCGTGCCCGGCCTGCAGGTGGAGGGCTTTGTCGGCGCGCTGGTCGCCGCCGTCGCCATCGCCGTGGTTTCCTGGCTGGTGAGCTTCGTAGTGGGCCTGCTGATCATTATCTGATCGCCGCGGCGCCCTGCGCATGTATAAAAGCGGGGGGGGGGTAGAGAGCGGCCTCTGCTGGCCTGGCTGCCCGCTCCCCCGTCCTCCGCTGCCCCCGGCTTCTCGTCAGAGGTGAGGCATATGCCGGACGAACCCGCCATCCTGCTGGAAAATGTGAGCTTTGCTTATCCGCCGGTGCTGCCGGATGGCGCCCCGGTGCGCGTGCTGGACGGGCTGCACCTGGCCGTCCGGCCGGGGGAGTTCATCGGTCTGATCGGCCCCAATGGCGCGGGCAAAACCACGCTGCTCCTGATCATGGCCGGGCTGGCTCCCCGCCTGACCAAAGGCCGCCTGTCCGGGACTGTGCGCGTACAGGGGCGGGCCGGCATGGTCTTTCAGGAGACCGATTCGCAGCTCTTCAGCGCGACGGTGGAGGCCGAGATCGCCTGGGGGATGGAGAATCTGGGGCTGCCAGTCGCCGAGATCGAGCGGCGGCTGGACTGGGCGCTGGAGGCCATGGATATCGCCGCGCTGCGGGAAGCTGTGCCGGGGATGCTCTCCGGCGGGCAGCAGAAGCGCGTGGCGCTGGCGGCGGCGCTGGCGATGCACCCCGACGTGCTGCTGCTGGACGAGCCGACTTCCGGCCTGGACCCGATCGGGCAGGATGATGTGCTGGCCGCGCTGGCTGACCTGCGCCGGGCGCACCCCATGACCGTGATCATGGCCGAAAACGAGGCGGAGGCGATTGTCGCCTGCGCGGAGCGCGCCCTGGTCCTGCACGAAGGGCGGATCACCCGCGACGCCCCGCCGCGCGATCTCTTCCGCGAGATCGCCTATCTGGACAGCATCGGTGCGCCCATCCCGCCGGCGGCGCGGCTGGCCGATATGCTGCGCGGGCGCGGGCGGGCGGCCGACTTCCTGACGCTGGACGAGGCCAGCCAGGCGCTGAAGTAGATCCTCACTCCTGCGTTTATCTCTGATCGCCCCCAGCGGCCAGCGCGCCGATCTCGCGCCCTGTGCGCGGGCTGCCAGCGGCATCCAGCGCCGGGGCGAAGGCGGGGTTGCCGCCCGCCGCCAGCACTGAATCCGGCAGCGGATGGTAGTCGGGGCGGTCGGGATTCAGGATCGGGAAGGCGCCAGTTTCCAGCACCCAGGGGGCGAAGCCCGCGCCCACAAACTGGCTTAGCGCCTCGTCCACACTGAAGCCGGTGAACGACGCCTCTTCACCGCTGAAGCCGGGCGAATCTTCAATGTACTGGCTGGAGTAATAGTTGGCCCCGGAGCGCAGCCCGACGCCGGAATTTTCTGCGATTTCGTAGGCGTCGAAGCGGTCCCGGATAATGATGTTGTTGTGCACCTGCATAGCGCGGGCATCATGGGTGAGGATGAGCGCGCCGCGGTTGCCCCTTTCATCGACAATCGTATTGTTGGCTACCCGGACATTCTGACAGCCGAACGGCGACTCCGGCAGCCCCTTGCTCTCCGCGTATCCGTCGTCCCAGCAGGCGATCCCGGCCGCGCCGTTGCCGTAGATCAGGTTGTTGCGCACCGCGGCGCTGCGGACCGACGCCAGATTGATCCCGGCTCCGCCGATTTCGCCGTTGGCCGTGATCACATTCTGCTCGATGATAATGCGCTCGCTGACGCCGTCTTCGATGAATGCGCCCAGGTCGGGCAGCCCCTGGCTGTCGTAGCAGCTTTTGATTTCGTGCCAGGTCGCCGCATCGAGATCATCCTCAGACCAGCCGCAGGTGTCGCCATCAGCGTTGACCAGCCAGTAAAACAGCTCTTCGGTGGCCATATAGGGATCGGCGTTGATCTGCAGCCCGGCGGCGCGATTGCCCTGAAACACATTGCGCCGGATCAGCATGTCGTCGCCTGAGCCGGAGAGGTAGACGCCGTGCTCCCCGCGGGAGCCAGTGAAGATCGAATCCTGGATGAGCAGGTAGCTGGCCGAAGTCGTGTGCAGCCCCCACTTTCCGTTGTCGTGGCTGTACACATCCATGACGATGAGGTGGTGGGAGAACTGTCCGGTCTCGCTGAAGTAGCCCGTGAAGAAGATGCCGGCGCCGTTCGCGGCGTTTTCAAATGCCAGGTTTTGTACGATGTAGTGATGAACTTCGACGAAGTAGAAGTGGTGGCGCAGCCAGCGCCGATCGGGGTCGGCGGTGCTGTCGATAATGACAGTGCCGGGCGCGCCCCAGCCCAGGAAGTGTATGTACGCGCCCTCTTCGCCGCCGGCGGACTCGATATTCACGCCGCGGTAGCGCCCCGGCATGATGATGATCAGGTCGCCGGGCCGGGCTGTCTCCGCCGCCGCCTGAATTGTGTCGAAATCTTCGGCGATGGTGTAGCGCTGCGCCGGGTGCGAACAGGCTGAAGTCAGGCACGGCACAGCAACGGTGATTTCCCCGGGACAGGTGCCGTCCTGCGAGACGCACAGGACCCGGGAGTAAGTGTCCTGCAAATGAAAGTGGGCCGCTATGAACGCCTCGCTGTCAGGCTCGGCCAGGGCGGGCTGTGCCCCGGCGAGCGCCCCGACGCCAAGAACAACAACAATAATCCCCGCCAGCCAGAGCGTCTTCTTCATGAGAGATTCTCTCCTCGATTTTCGCTTCCGGCATGTTGCATACACAGGCCGTCAGCCTCAACACGCGGCGACCTCACCCCCGGCCCTGCCCCCATTGATGGAGAAGGGCCGGGGGTGAGGGACAGGGTGACGCTACAGCGCCGGGACGTCCGGATGGCCGGGGTTGAAGTGCTGGAGCATAACCAGCGGCTCGTCCGCGCTGTGGTTGGCGATGGTCACGCCGGCCCTGGCCGCCCCGACGC